>ERZ1090867.24-NODE-24-length-89820-cov-15.451679_pt1 | contig 89820 bp, 87 predicted proteins | sample MGYA00478476_ERZ1090867 | MGnify/ENA primary metagenome ERZ1090867 (study PRJEB33644, sample SAMEA5815742) | chicken gut metagenome | biome: Chicken; feature: Gastrointestinal Tract; material: Caecum | place: Ireland | collected 2019-01-01 | study: A study of the... | reverse complement strand
CCCACATCCAACCCGCACTTGCGCTTTATCTGTGAGATATACAGGGAAGATACCTTCAGACCCGTATGTTCCAGCACATACGCCTTAATCTGCTCATAGGTCGCGCCCTTCTGGAACCCTGACATATCCATGTCCTCCAACGAGAACTCCACCCGTACTTTCTTCGAGTCGATTTCTCCCTTGGAAAGCAAGACAACCGTCTCCACATGTACGGTGCCCGGAAACATATCAACACATCCCGCCTGTTCTACTTCATATCCTGCTTCCCGGAACATTTCCAGGTCTCTTGCCAGACTGGTCGGCTTGCAGCTGATGTACACCATTTTCTCCACGCCGTAGCCGATGATCTTCGGCAGCGCTTTCGGATGGATTCCGTCTCTCGGCGGATCCAGCACGATGATATTCGGTTTTTCTTCCAGTTCATCCAGTACTTTCAGCACATCTCCGGCAATAAATTCACAGTTATTCAGTCCATTCAGCCTTGCATTTCCCTTTGCTGCTTTTACGGCCTCTTCCACGATTTCCACACCGACAACTTTCTTTGCCACCGGCGCCAGCATCTGGGCAATGGTCCCGGTTCCGCTGTACAGGTCAAAGATCACCTGATCTTTTGTTTCTCCTACATAATCTCTGGCTGTCTCATACAGCACTTCTGCCCCCAGCGAATTGGTCTGGAAGAAAGAAAACGGAGAAATCTTAAATTTCAGCCCCAGGATTTCTTCAAAGAAATAGTTCTGCCCATGAAGGATTTCCATAGAATCTGCCTGTACCACATCTGCCAGACTGTCGTTTACCGTATGCAGGATTCCTACAATCTGTCCCTGGAGTTTCAGGACTTCCAGCGCCTCCACAAGTTTTGTAAAATCCGCCGCTCCCTGGGAGGTTGTTACGATGTTGATCAGGATATCTCCGGAACATTCTGCCCTGCGCACTACCAGATGACGCCAGTATCCTTCATGGCGCATTTTGTGGTAAAACGGCAGTCCCATATCCTTTACTTCGTTTAATACACACTGGACGATTCGATTGTAATCATCATCCACAATTTTACACCCTGTAATGTTCACAATATCATGAAACGTGTTCTTTTTGTGCATTCCCAGAGCCAGAGGGCCGTCTTTTACTTCATCTCCAAAAGAGAATTCCATCTTATTACGGTATCCCCACTGCTTCGGACTTCCTTTGATTCCGTTCCATTTTTCATTCGGAACAAAATCTTTTAATAATTCTCTTACCTGTCCTTCTTTTATTTTCAGCTGATTTTTATAAGAAACAGTCTGATAAAAACATCCGCCGCAGGCGCCGAAATGTTCACATTCCGGCTGCACATCTTCCAGTTTTGACGGCTCCAGCACTTCCAGCAGACGGACCTGTCCTCCATTCCTGCGTTTTTTTGTCACCTGTCCCCGGATTTTCTGTCCTTCGATCACACCTTTTACTGTAATTGTCCTGTCCTCATATGAAAATGTTCCTTTATTTGGAAATTCCACATGATCCACAACCCCTTCTATAATATCCTTTTTCCTCATCTTCTTTCCTTTCTATTCTTATGTATGACAGAAAAAAGCGGACAAGTCCGCTTCCATCTCCTGATTTGCGCATGTTTCATATTCGCAGAAAAAAAGACAGAAATGTCCATCTGCATTCCTATCTTCTTTTTCTTCTAGTAAAGCATCAGTTCTCCAAACTGTTCTCTGTAATATCCATGGGCATAATGCGCCTGCCCTTCGTCGTCGATCTCCATCATCAGGAATGTCGGCTTTCTTCCCGGCTGCCTCGGATATGAAATGCTTCCAGGATTGAGGATCGTCACATCCTCGCCAATCTCTATAAACGGTACATGGGTATGTCCATACATTACGATGTCATATCCATATTCCAAAGCATGTTCTCTCAGATATTCCACACCGGAATTTACATAGTATCCGTGTCCGTGAGTTACCAGGACCTTATAATCTCCAATCTGTACTTCTTCTTCACTTGGAAGATCCAGGTAATAATCGTTATTTCCTGCGACCATAACCACAGGACATCCTGCAATCTCCCGTATGTATGAATCTCCGCGTTCTACATCACCACAATGGATCATCATATCGATATCCCCGACCTGATCGAGGACCCCTTTTATATCATCATTGCGGCCGTGAGAATCACTGATTACCAATATTCTCATAAAACATCTCCTTAAAGAACTTCCTTCATTTTCCTCAGCGCCTCTCCGCGATGGCTCAATTCATTCTTCTCATTGCTGCTCAGCTGTGCGCTATATTTCTTAAGCTCCGGCAGATAAAAGATCGGATCGTATCCAAATCCATTTTCTCCGCTCGCCTCATATCCTATAATCCCTTCCATAGTACCACGAGTCGTATAGGTTTGTCCATCAGGAAATATTGCTGCAATGACACAAACAAACCTCGCTGTTCGCTCCTGTTCCGGTACATCCTTCATTTTATCCAATATGATCTGATTTTTTTCCGTATATGGGGTATCTTCCCCAAGATATCTGGAAGAGTACACACCCGGACCTCCGTCAAAGGCATCGATTTCCAGACCAGAATCATCTGCAAGCGTCAGTTCCCCTGTGGCTTCCATAACTGCTCTTGCCTTGATCAAAGCATTTTCTTCAAATGTTGTTCCATCTTCCACGATTTCCAGATCCACTCCTGCTTCCTTCATGGACAGGATCTCGTAGCCGGAATCCGCAAGAATCTCACGGACTTCTTTCATTTTCCCTTCATTTCCTGTAGCGAAAATCAGTTTCTTTTTCATCTCGGCTCCCTTCTTGGTGGTTTCGGTCCCAGATACTGAAGATATTCTCCCCGTATCATTCCATTGTATACTTTTCGTTTCCTTGCAGCTTTTCCTAAATATTTCTCTGCATCCTCGTATGAGGTAATCACATATTTGGACCAGGTGTCCAGACGATCAAACGCTTCTCTCATCTGCCCATACAATTCCGGAAGATCTTTTCGGTCTTCCAGGCGCTCTCCATACGGAGGATTGGCAATAATAAAGCCATATGGCTTGCTGTGCCGCAGATCTTTTACTTCTCTCTGCTGAAAATGAATCAGATCATCGACCTCTGCGTCTCTGGCATTTTCTCTGGCAATCCTCAGCATCTGCTGGTTCTTGTCGTATCCCTGCAGATCCATCTGTACATGTTCCAGGACTGCGTCTCCTGCCTCATCGGCTGCTGCATACCATGTTTTTCTCGGTACAAAATCCCAGTTTTCCGCTTCAAACGAACGATTGATTCCCGGCGCGATCCGCTTTCCCATCATCGCCGCTTCAATCAGAAAGGTACCGCTTCCGCAGAATGGATCCACCAGGATCCTGTCTTTGTTCCACGGCGTCAGCATCAGAAGCGCTGCGGCAAGCGTCTCACGGATCGGCGCCTCACTGACCAGCTTCCGGTATCCTCTTTTATGAAGAGGCGTTCCTGAAGTATCCAGACTGATGGTTACCTGATCTTTCAATATAAAAACACGGACCGGATAGTCATCGCCGCTCTCTTCAAACCACGATACATGATATCTGCCTTTCAGCCGCTCTACCATTGCTTTCTTTACAATCGACTGAATGTCCGGCGCGCTGTGCAGACGACTCCTGGCTGTGGAGGCTTTTTTTACCCAGAACTTTCCATTTTTCGGAATATAATTTTCCCATGGAAGCTTCCTGGTCTCCTCAAACAGTTCATCAAATGTCACTGCCTTGAAAGAGCCTATTTTTAACAAAATCCTTTCTGCTGTCCTCAGAAAAAGATTAGCTCTGGCAATTCCTCCAAGGTCTGCCGCAAACGTTACACGGCCGTCTTCCACCTGAACAATATCATAACCTAAATCTTTGATTTCTCTTTTTAACACTGCTTCCAGTCCAAAATGACATGGAGCAATCAGTTCTATACGGTCCACTTATCTCTCCTTATTTTGATATAATTCTTTCCCTATTCTACCTTTTTCCATTTTTTTCGTCAACCATCTTTCCATTCTTCCAGATGATAATACACTCCTCCGACAATATTATATACCCGAAATCCTTCTTTTGCCAGATGTCTTGCCGCCATCATGCTCTGGCCTCCAAAGTCGCAATACACAATCAGATCTTTTTTCTCGTTGTAATCTTCCTGCTTTAAGATTCCGTAGGGACGGTTTACTGCCCCTTTTAAATGCTCTTTTTCATACCGGTAAGGCTCTCTTACGTCAATCAGCCTGTATTTTTCTTTTTCTTCTGCCATTTTCAGCCCGTCTTTTAATGATACATTAATAAATTCCATTGCCCTATCCTTTTTCCTTCTATAATAAATAGACTATGCGAAAAAAAGAAAACAGCCCCCGGAAATTGAAATTTCCGGAAAGCTGTTTTCCCGACTTTCTCTAATATTCGTCATTTACATTCTGGTTTTTATTCTGCGTCTTATTCTGGCTCTTATTCTTAGAGGAGTTCCTCATACAGTTCTGTCCTCCGTTTTTCGCGTTCCTGGAGCTGCCAGATGACTGGTTTTTGTTGTTTGAGTTGGAATAATTCTTTGACATAATCATTCTCCTTTCTTTGATTTACAAGTTTATTTTGAACGAAAGGTTTCAAAATTATGTATTAAGATTACAGAAACTTTTTGACTTTTTTATCAAAAACGATTGCTTTTTTTTGGTAAATGGGTTATGATTCATTTATCGAAGGTATATTATATTTTCGATTTATAACCCCTTATTAATTTATTTATACTCCCCTCAAAGAGAGCAGATTTCCCTATCTGCTCTCTTTACCTTTTCTGAGGATCTTTTTCATTCAGCTTTTTGTTTTCTATTGACCAGCACGATTCCCATACACACAAGCACAATGGAAATCAGATGCGTCCATGTCATAATATTTTCCTGTAAAAAGATTCCTGACAAAACTGTTCCGAATACCGGGATCAAAAGATTATAAATGGATACGGAACTGACCGGATTATGAGACAGGAGATAGGTCCATACGGTAAAAGCTACCGCCGACAAAGCCGCCATATAAAGAAGCAGCAGTACTCCCTGCCATACAGCTGTAAGTGTTCCTCCTGTCAGAACCCCTGCCGCTGCCAGAAGAATTCCTCCAATAAAAAGCTGATATCCCGTTATGGTCATAACATTCATATATCTGGCCAGTTTTTTGCTGTAGATTGATGCCAGGCTCTGAGCCATTGCCGCAAACACCGCAAATCCTTCTCCCGTCAGCTTAAATCCTCCGAGACCGCTGCCATCCAGATTGATAATCACAATACCTGCAAGGCCGATCAGGCATCCCAGCCCTTTTTTAACCGTCAGACGGTCATCCCGGAAAAACAAGGGAGCCAGAACGATTGGAAAAAAGGCTGTCAAAGAATTGATGATCGCACTTTTAGCCCCGGTCGTATTGGCAAGCCCTATGTAGAAAAAGATATACTGGATTGTCGTCTGCAGGATTCCAAGCAGAACCAGCCTTCCTGCCATATTTTTTTTAGGAATACAGTCTTTCGGCTGTTTCAGCGCAGTAAATGCCAAAACCATAAGTCCCGCCATTACAAACCGGATTCCTGCAAACAAAAACTTACTTCCAAGATCATCTGCTGCAATTTCAAACAGCTCATATCCGATTTTAATACAGGGATAAGCACTTCCCCATAAAAAAGTAGCCAGTACGGCTAAGATCATTACTTTTTGTTTTTTCATGATTTTCTCCCTTTTTTCAATTTTTTTCTTGACAAATCGTCATATATGAGTATAATAAAAAACATCGAGAACAAAGGTGTTCCATCCGAAGGGATTGGAATGCCTTTTTTCGTTTTATGATATTGCCTGTAGAAGGCCATCTGCAGGCAATATCATAAAGTATAGCTGATGACTAGTTTTTGACTTGCAGTGGACTTGAATACGTATGACAAATTTTTGACTTATCTTATGACACCAGGCAGACTAGAAGACGGACATCAAAGACCTATACTTTACTCCAGAAAGAAAAAAACCACGGAACATATCCGCGGTTTTTTCTTTTTTCATCTGTTATTTTTTATCTTCTGATTTTATAAACGCCATTCCCAGAAGCTGATAACTTCCCAGATAAGAAATGATCATCCATATACTGCCTGAAAAAAATGCGATCCCTGCTGTGGATCCCAGTGTCTCGATCAGTTCGAAAATCACCCTGGCATAAATTGACAGGCGGAATACTTTTCCAAATGAAACTTCTTCATTGCGAACCCGCTGATTCATAAATACAAACATACTGATAAACAGACACAAAAACAGATACAGCAGAATCTGCATCAGCCATGTCATAAAAAACATGAGCACCATAAAGATGCGGATTGCGGGGATCAGAGCCAGCATTTTATGATTGTTAAACACAACATTCTTATGATCAGAAAATGAAACCCTGTACCGCATCGGCTGCACTGAATTGGTCTGGATGACCGCTTCGTTCTTTGCGAAATAAATCTCTCCGGAATAATCTGGGCTGAAATCACTCGTATCTACGGTATCTTTTGTCGTATCCGCGACAATATGAATTCCGCCAAAATCAAAATCCAGACGATTCTCCATCTCCAGTGTTCCATTCTTCAGTTCAAAAGCCGGAAGGCGGTTCAGAATAAAATTCTTCGCGCCTCCCACGCTGACACTGAAGCCGATCATATTGACTCCATAGCCCAGAAATGTAATCAAAAAACTAATAACGATGAAAAAACAAACGACTCTGCCCTTGCCAACCTGAAGCAGCCGTGGATATTCCCTTGGCTTCAGACAGGCAATCTTAAGCTGTTCCAGCCAGCCCAGCTTTTTTGTTCCTTCCATACATTAATCTCCGTAAACTATACTTTCTAATAATTCTTCTTTTGCCTGTTCTCCCTGCAGGAGTTCTACTATCTTTGCTCCAAATTCGATTGCAGTTCCCATTCCGCGGCTTGTGATGATATTCTGATCCACAACCACCTTGTCTGTCTGATAATCTGCGGATTTCAGTTCTTCCTGCACAGAAGGATAGGAAGTTGCTTTCTTTCCTTCCAGCAGTCCGCATTTCTCGAGAACTGTTGGCGCAGCACAGATAGCCGCAATATATTTTCCATTGGCATATGCCTTCTTAAGCAGCTTATCAAGCCCTTCGTGTTCCTTCAGATGCAGGGTTCCCGGCATTCCGCCCGGAAGCACAAACACTGTGCCTTCTGCTTCTAATACTTCATGGAACATAATATCTGCTTTTACTTCAATATGATGAGATCCTATGATGCTTTTGGAATCACCGATGGATACCGTCACTGTATCAATATCTGCTCTGCGCAGAAGATCAACCACTGTAAGCCCTTCAATCTCTTCAAATCCATCTGCTAAAAATACAAATACCTTATTCATGATTCGCCTTCCTTTGTTCATATCACTACTGTCTTTATCATAATACTATCTTGTTTTATTACTTTAAAGAAAAAACAAGAAAAAGTCAACCTTGGCCGCCTGATTTTTCATTTTTTTGATTGACATTTGCAGTGAGAATGGATAAAATAATCAAAGATATGAATATTATTTATGTTTCCGTAGCTCAGCTGGATAGAGCGACCGCCTCCTAAGCGGTAGGTCGGGTGTTCGAATCACCTCGGGAACGCTAAGCACCCAGAAGAAGCCGGAGGGCTTCTTCTTTTGCATTGGAGCTGCTAATGTTTAGTACCACAGGAGGCATCTATGAAAGGTTTATTTATTATCAATCCATCCTCAGGCAAGCAGAATATTGAATCAACTTTAAGAGAAATCATGGCGAATCTGGTTTTAAACCAGATCACTTCACATATTGATGTATTTTATACACAAAAGAAAAATGACGCAAAGAACAGGGCTGCCCAGTTAAAGCCAGGCGAATACGATTACGTTGTATCAGTCGGCGGCGACGGAACCTTAAATGAGGTCACCAACGGTCTGATTTTAAGCGGAAGCAACACTCCTCTGGCAATCATTTCTGCCGGCACAGTCAATGACTTTGCCACCTATATGAAACTTCCTCAGACTGCGGAAGATTTCTGCCGTATGATCGAAGAATTCCAGACAAAAAAAGTAGATATCGGAAAAGTCAACAACGAATATTTTATCAATGTCCTGGCTGCAGGAATGCTGACTGACATTGCCTACAAAGTACCGAAAGACAAAAAAGCCGTTCTTGGAAAAATGGCTTACTATTTAGAAGGCGTAAAGGAATTTCCAAAACAGCTGGCCCAGAATATGACATTATCTTTTCACAGCAAAGAATTTAACGATACGCTGGATATCATGCTCTTTCTCGTCACTAATTCAAAGAGCGTTGGAGGATTTGCCGACGCTGCGCCTCTGGCATCCGTATCTGACGGATATCTGGACGTACTGATTCTGAAAAAAATGGATCTTCTGTTTGAGGCCCCTGACCTGATCATCAAATGGTTCCAGGGAGATCACCCGAAACATCCGGCGATTGAATATTTTCAGACAAAAGAGCTCTCTGTCCTTCCTACAGAGAAAACAGCGGAAATCGCAATCGACTATGACGGTGAAATATTAGAAGAAGGGCTCCCGATCGATATTTCTATCATCCCGGAAGCCCTGAATCTGATCATTCTCCGCTCAAATTAAAGCGTTATATTTCCAATTTTTCTGCCGTTGTAATCAATATATAATTTTTTCCCTTTGCAGCGGTAGGACAATTTGGACGCGTCCTGGTTCTTTTCCAGCAGAACGGTAATATTTTTCAGTTCATCTAACTGCAGGGTCCACGGCATCAGCTGGTTCCCTGCTTTTAATATGCCCAGACCATTGTCCTGAATGATCCCCTGCACTTCTTTAAACGGAGTCACCACTTTATAATTATCATATGCGTAATCCAGCATCTTCATCGTATCCCGGTACAATTCATATCCATTGCCCTGAAGCACGACACAGATCAGTTCCAGATCATTCCGCTTGCAGAACGTTACCAAAGTTCCCCCGGCCCGTGTCGTATAACCGGTCTTTCCGCCTTCGATCCCATCGTATGGAAACATGGTCTTCTTCACCATCTTGTGGTGATTCCAGAGTTCCCTGCCTTCCCTGCTCTTGTTGGTGGGCGTAATATAATAGTTTCTGCTGCAGGCAATCTTCCGGAACGTGTCATTTTCCAAAGCTGCTTTTGTGATCGTTGCCATATCTTTTGCCGTTACATAATGATCGTCATCATGAAGCCCGTTGGTGGTCACGAAATGGGAATGATCGCATCCCAGTTCCCTGGCTTTCTGATTCATTAATTTGACAAATTCCTTGTTAGATCCTGCCGTATACTCTGCCGCGCCGTTACACGCTTCATTGGCAGATTCCAGCATGATTCCGTACAGAACATCGATCAGCGGAAGGGTTTCTCCCTCCTGGATTCCGATGTGGGTGCTTCCCTCTTCCAGCTCATTGACCGCTTCCTTGGAGAACGTCACTTCTCCATACAGATCGTCGTTATTCTCAATTGCTACCAAAGTTGTCAAAATCTTTGTAATGCTTGCCGGATAATGTTTTTCATTGATATTTTTTTCAAAAAGTATTTTCCCGGTCTTTGCGTCCATTACAATTCCTGCTTTTCCATCGATCTCCGGCTGTTTCTGTGATGTCTTTTTCTTTACTGCCACACCTCCTGCTGCCTGAACCGGGGCTGCCGATCCTGCCATAATACAGATGGCGACAGCCGCCAGTAATTTCCATATCTTTTTCATTGGTGATCCTCCTGCCTAAATTAATCCAAAATGCGCCAGTCCCCGGGCGATCCCATCCTGATCGGCCCGTTCTGTCACATAATCCGCTGCTTCCTTCAGCTCAGGAACTGCATTTCCCATCGCGGTTCCATAATGTACATAACGAATCATATCAATATCATTTGCACTATCGCCAAAAGCATACGTATCTTTCCTTTGAAATCCTGTTTCCTGCAGAATCCATTCAATTCCTTTTGCCTTTTGGATTCCTTTGGGCAGAAATTCTACGGAATTTGCCGGTTCATGATATGTCCCGACATATTTCCCCTCCAGTATTGCTTCAATCTCGTATTTTTTACCGGGATCCAGATGGTGATACGTCCATTTCTGAATCTCCCGCGCCTCTTCCAGAGGCTTCATTTTCCCTTCACAGTCTCTTTCTGTCTTCCGGATCATACCGGTATAGTATTCCTGATGATTATCCTTATCATAATAGCCGCTGTTCCTGCCTTCCAGGACAATCCCGATGTTCTGCTCTTTTCCCCAGTCGATTACTTTCTGCACCTCACGGCTGCTCATCAGTTCCTGATGAAGGACTTTCCCATCATATTCCACATAAGCGCCTGCGCCCAGGATCATGCCATGAAATCCCATATGAAAATAGGATTCAGGAATCATGCCGCTGCTCCTTCCGGTGCACATCACTGCCTTATGTCCGTTGGCGAACAGCTGTTTCAGCGCTTTTCTGGCAGAATCAGGAATTCCAATTCCAGAATAAAACAGCGTTCCGTCAATATCAAAAAATACAATCTTGCTCATGATAAATTCCTCATATATTTTCTATTTGCCAATCGATCGGCTCCACGCCATGAGCCTCTAAAAATTCATTGGCTTTACTAAAATGTCTGCATCCGAAAAATCCCCGATAAGCAGAAAGCGGACTTGGATGCGGCGCTTCCAAAATCAAATGTTTTGGATTGTGAAGAAGTGACTTTTTATTCTGTGCCGGCCGTCCCCAGAGCATAAATACAATCGGACGATCCTGCTGATCCAGCACCCGGATTGCCGCATCTGTAAACTGTTCCCATCCGATATTTCGATGAGAATTAGGACGGTGAGCCTGTACAGTCAGTACGGTGTTCAGCATCATCACCCCCTGCTTTGCCCATTTGGTCAGATATCCATTATTCGGTATATAACATCCCAGATCTTCATTCAATTCTTTATAGATGTTTACAAGAGACGGGGGTGCTTCCACACCTGGTTTTACAGAAAAAGATAATCCGTGGGCCTGTCCCTCTCCGTGGTAAGGATCCTGTCCCAAAATGACAACTTTCACCTTCTCCACCGGTGTAAAATGGAATGCGTTGAAAATATCGTCTGCCGGCGGAAAAATCTGCTTCGTCTGATATTCTTTCATAATCGTCTTGTAAAGTTCTCTGTAATATGGCTTTCCAAATTCTTCTTTGAGATAATCTGCCCAGTCATTGGTAATTGGCGGCATAATTCGACCTCCTTCGCAAAATCTTTTCCCATTATAGCATAATTTTGTAGTAAAATAAAATGGATTAGAATATGAAAGGGAGGGAAAAACTTTGCCGAAAAAAACGAATCTGCTGGAAGATCCCCACGGATTTTCCATTTCTCTGGTTCTAAACGGACTTCTTGTAGGTCTGGCTGCCGGCGGAACTGCCATATTTTACCGTTTAATGTTAAATTACGCCGAAAACGCTTTATTTGCTGTTATTGATTTTACCAAAGGAAACGGCCTTCTGATGACCGTATGGTTCCTGCTTCTGATTCTTATGGGTATTTTAGTGGGACGTCTTGTTGCCTGGGAGGGGATGAGTTCCGGAAGCGGAATTCCACAGGTACAGGGAGAGATGAAAGGATATTTAAATCAGAACTGGCTCAGAATCCTGATCTCCAAGATCATTGGCGGAACTTTATGTATCCTGGGAGGCCTGTCTCTGGGGCGGGAAGGTCCTTCGGTCCAGCTGGGAGCCATGGCAGCAAAAGGCGCCGCAAAGCTGACCGGGACAACTCCTACCAAAGAGCGGTACATGCTGACCTGCGGAGCCGGCGCCGGGCTTGCCGCGGCTTTTAACGCTCCTCTGGCCGGCGTTATGTTTTCTCTGGAAGAACTGCAGAAAAATTTCAACAGTTCCATGCTGGTATGTGTTATTTCCGGATGTGCTGTTTCTGATTTTCTTTCCAAACATTTTTTTGGCCTGCTTCCGGTTTTTGATTTTCACCTTCACAGTGCGCTTCCTCTGAACAATTACTGGCTTCTGGTGCTTCTTGGTCTTCTGCTCGGCGTTCTTGGCGCATTCTACAATTTTGTAATGCTGAAAGGACAGGATTTTTTTAATGCCTTGAAAATGATCCCGCCGCAGTACCGGATTATCCTTCCGTTTCTTCTTTCCGGTATCGTTTGCTATACTATGCCGCAGATTCTTGCCGGAGGCCATGCCATGATCGGTCTGCTGGACGGACAGCGTCCGGCGGTTGCCGTTATGCTGATGCTTCTGATCGGAAAATTTCTGTTTTCTGCCTTTTGCTTCGGATCCGGCGCACCAGGAGGCATTTTCTTCCCTATGCTGGTATTAGGCGCGTATATCGGTGCTGTTTTCGGAACTGTCGTCATTGATCAGACCGGACTGGAACCATTTTATATGGTAAATTTCATTACCATTGCCATGGCAGGATTTTTTACCGCCATCGTCCGGGCTCCGATTACCGGCATTCTTCTGATTGCGGAAATGACCGGTACCTTTGAACATTTTTTGTCTCTGGCAGTTGTCTGCCTGATCAGTTATATGACCGCTCATCTGCTAAAGAGCGAACCAATTTATGAAAGTCTTCTGGGCCGGATCCTGGCCAAAAACGGACTGAAAGAAAACGAAGGGTCGGAACACAAAATTCTCCGGAGTTTCAGCGTCGGTGCCGGTTCCATGGCCTGCGGGCAGAAAATCCGGGATATCCAGTGGCCTGATCACTGTCTGATCGTTACCCTGCAGCGGGGAGAAGAAGAAATCATTGCCAGAGGCAGTACTATTATCCATCCCGGCGACACTGTCACCGCTCTGGTAGATGAAAACTATCTGGGCATGGTCACAGAAAGCATTCAGCTGATCTGCGGAGAAATCCAGATGCCATAGTCCCTATGAGATCTTTTCTCATTATAAGTTGTCAGAAAAATGTTGCCGTTGACTAACTTTTATCTCATCTTTTACAATGAATATAAAAGAATCATATGACACATCATACAAGGAGAGACAGACTTCATTTCTGTCCATCGATTGATAAAGGAGGGACTTATTATGCTGCCTTTAACAAAAGCGGCGCAAGGTTCTGTCCATACGGTAAAATGGGCATTCGGCCTGCCTGAGATCATGGAAAAATTAGAAACATTAAAGATTCACCAGGGAAGCAGGATCCTTGTGGTGCAAAAAGACAAAGATTATATGATCATCGGAAGCGGAGGAAAAAGAGTTGTCATCGAAAACCAGGTGGCAAGCCGGATTCAGGTATAAAAAACAGAGATACAAAAAATGACACCCTGATTGGAACCATACGGTTCCAAAAAGGATGTCATTTTTATTTTTATTCTTTTACTTTCGCTGTAAGTTCACCGTTTTCCACATCGATCAAAATAGTATCTTCCGCATCAACGCCGTCACTTAAGATCAGCCTTGCGGCAAGAGTCTCTACTGTCTTCTGCAGATATCTCTTCAACGGTCTTGCACCGTACATCGGCTCATATCCATTGTCTGCCACATATCCTTTTGCTTCCGGCGTAAGTTCTACATGCAGTTCTTTGTCTGCCAGGCGGCGGTTCAGATCTTTGATCTGAAGATCAATGATGCTTGTAATATTATCTTTGGTCAATGGCTTGAACATGATTGTCTCATCCAGACGGTTCAGGAACTCCGGACGGAAATGGTTTCTAAGGTCTGCCATTACCATATCCTGTGCTTCCTGTTTGATATTACCCTGATCATCGATTCCTTCCAGCAGATAAGAAGATCCGATGTTGGATGTCATGATCAGGATCGTATTCTTAAAGTCTACCGTTTTTCCTTTGGAATCCGTAATACGTCCGTCATCCAGAACCTGCAGCAGGATATTGAAAACATCCGGATGCGCTTTCTCAATCTCGTCAAACAGTACAACAGAGTACGGTTTTCTTCTGACAGCTTCTGTCAGCTGGCCGCCTTCTTCGTATCCTACATATCCCGGAGGCGCTCCGATCAGTCTTGCCACAGAATGCTTCTCCATATACTCACTCATATCAATACGAACGATATTCTGCTCATTATCAAACAGACTTTCTGCCAGTGCCTTTGCAAGCTCTGTCTTTCCGACTCCAGTTGGTCCAAGGAATAAGAAGGAACCAATCGGTTTGCTCGGATCTTTGATTCCTGCCTTAGAACGGATGATTGACTCCGTTACCAGCTCCACTGCCTCATCCTGTCCAACAACTCTCTCATGGAGTACCTGATCCAAGTGCAGTGTCTTATTTCTCTCACTCTCCGTCAGTTTTGCAACCGGGATTCCCGTCCATCTGGAAATGATCTTGGCGATCTCATCCTCTGTTACGCTCTCACGCACCATGGAACGATCTTCCTTGCTGACTCTCTCTTCCTCTTCCTGCAGCTGTTTCTTAAGTTCCGGCAGTCTGCCGTACTGAAGTTCTGCTGCTTTATTCAGATCATAATTTCTCTGGGCAATCTGGATCTCACTGTTGACGCTCTCAATCTCTTCCCTTAATTTGGAAACTTTCTCTACAGACGCTTTCTCGTTTTCCCATTTTGCCTTTCTTGCCTTAAATTCTTCCCGGAGTTCTGCAAGTTCTTTCTGCAGTTCTTCCAGACGTTCTTTGCTTAACCGGTCATCCTCTTTCTTAAGAGCTGCCTCTTCAATCTCCATCTGCATGATTTTTCTCTGGACTTCATCCAGTTCTGCCGGAAGAGAATTCATCTCTGTCTTGATCATGGCACATGCTTCATCTACCAGGTCAATGGCCTTATCCGGCAGGAATCTGTCCGTAATGTAACGATTAGACAAAGTTGCAGCCGCTACCAGAGAACTGTCGGTGATCTTAACACCATGATATACTTCATAGCGGTCTTTGATTCCTCTTAGGATAGAAATCGTATCTTCCACTGTCGGCTGGTCTACCATAACCGGCTGGAAACGACGTTCCAGAGCCTGATCTTTCTCAATATACTGACGATATTCATCCAGCGTTGTGGCTCCGATGCAATGAAGTTCTCCTCTTGCAAGCATTGGCTTTAACATGTTGCCCGCATCCATGGCTCCATCTGTCTTGCCGGCTCCCACAATGGTATGCAGCTCATCGATAAACAGGATGATCTGTCCATCGCTTTTCTTTACTTCTTCCAGCACGGCTTTCAGACGCTCCTCGAATTCACCTCTGTATTTAGCTCCTGCAACCAAAGAGCCCATATCCAGAGAAAAAATGGTCTTGTCTTTCAGCTGTTCCGGAACATCGCCCCGAACAATTCTCTGAGCGAGGCCTTCAACAACGGCCGTCTTGCCAACACCCGGCTCACCAATCAGTACCGGATTATTTTTCGTCTTTCTGGAAAGAATACGAATTACATTTCGAATCTCACTGTCCCTGCCGATAACAGGATCCAGTTTCTGTTCCCTTGCACGTTTTACCAGATCATATCCGTACTTCTCAAGACTGTCATACGTCTCTTCCGGATTGTCACTGGTTACTTTCTGTCCTCCTCGAACCTGTGCCAGAACTTCCAGAAAACGATTCCTTGTAATTCCATATGCACGAAACAGTTCTTTCACTGCTTTGTTCGGATGTTTGATCATTGCCAGGAATAAGTGCTCTACAGAAACATACTCATCTCCCATGGCCTTCATCTCATCTTCACCGTGAAGCAGAACCTGATTCAAATCATTGCTCATATAAACCTGTCCGCCGGATACTTTCGGCTTCTTTGCCAGCAGTTCCTGAACCTGGCTTAAAAATGTATCCTTCTGGATGTTCATCTTCTCCAGCAGACTGGCGATCAAACTGTCATCAACCGTCAGCAGACTGTACAAAAAGTGTTCCTGATCTATTTCCTGATGTCCATAATCGTAAGCTATCTTCTCACACTGATTGACTGCTTCAATGGACTTTTGTGTAAATTTATTAATATTCATCGCTTTTTCCTCCTTTTTTCTTCCCTCTAAGAGTTTTCCCCTCTCCACTTATGTTCTATTCGTACTATAACACCAATTATTAGCACTGTCAAGAGTCGAGTGCTAATTTTTTTATTTTTCTCACATACTTTCGAATTTCCTTTATTTTTCATTGTTTGCTTCCATTTATTTCTATCATTTCCTTATTCTAAATAAAGAAACTATATTTTACCTGTTGTTTACTTATTTTTAATCTGAATGATGAACTTGTCTGATAGAATAGGAAACGATCAAAGGGCCTGATGATTCCAGCCTGTGTCATCCCGATATCAGGATGCACAGCGGAAAACAAAACGACGAAAGAAGATAGATGATATGCAGAATACGAAAAAGAAAAAAACAGCACGGAACATCATCCTGATCACTGCTGCTGTGATTATTGTCGCAGTTGCCGCATGGGCGATTGTATCCTCCAGAAACCAGCACAATGATCAGACCTCACAGGGGATTGTTCTGGATGAGAACGCTGAGGCATGGGACGGAAATATGAATGATCTGTCCGGCGGAAAAGACGGGATTAAAATTCCAGGGTATGGAGAGCTGACAGTTCCGAAAAATGACAGCACCTGGAATATTACACTGGCAAATCCAAAGGACAACCATTGTTATTTCCGATATACCATTACTGTCAATGACGATACGCTTTACAAATCAGATCTTATTGAACCTGGCAAAGCCATAAAACAGTTTAAAGTGTCAAAGCGCTTAGATCCGGGTGATTATGAAATCTATCTGAAGATTTCCACCTACTCTATGGACGATGATCTGACTCCGATGAACGGTGCTAATATAAAATCTGTTTTGCATGTGATCTGACATAAAAAGGAGAATATATTATGAGAAAAATGGTATTGGGAATTGCAGCTTTAGCTATCACAGTATTTGGTTCTATTCCGGTTGCGGCAAACACCACAAGCGGACGCACCGATTTAAGCTTATATGTGGCAAACGATCCTGTGTATACTGTAACTGTTCCGGAAACAGTACAGCTTAGTGCAACAGAAAACACTCAGGTACCGATTACCGCAAGTGATGTAAAAGACATTCCGGAAGGACAGAAAATCTCTGTTACCCTGGATCACGGAAACGGTACGTTCGGAAGATTATATCTGGAAGGCACCAATGAAGAAACCGGCAAAGAATATTTAATGACTCTGGATGTAAAAGGTACGGACGGAGAATTTAAATCTGGAGCACTCGAGAAACAGATCAAAGGCATGGAACTTGCTTCTTTCACTAAAGACGGCACTATGAATTATGAGCTTCGTCCTGTAGCTCTTGATTATCCTGGTTCCACTAATGATAATCTTACGATTCAGAAAGGTGTTCATTATTCTGGATATGTTACCTATGGTATCGGACTTAAAGATATCGCAGAGTAATCTGCCAAAATCCATCAAAAAGGAGACGGCTTTTCGTGCCGTCTCCTTTTTATTTCCATCGAAACTGTCCATATTCTGTCAGATATTCTCTGCCCTTCCAGAACCGGTCATATCGTTCACACCATTCCGGCGCGATCCGCCGCATGCAGGTTTCTGCCTTTCTTATCCCTATGCTGTATCCGCTTCCATCTGCAGCCACCGTTCCATTGACCTGTACTCCGGGAGGACTGGAGTGACAAATCAGAAGACTTCCGTCTTCACATTCTTCCAAAACCAAAAACACATGCCCCTGCCGGCTGGAACTCATCAGATCCCCCGGATGCCAGTCTGTCACTTCTTCCGGTTCTTTCCAGCTTCCAAAACCTCTTTCCGCCAGCATCTTTCCCTGCTCCCCTGCCTTTCGCACATAGTCACCCGGAAAACCCTGCGGGACTAGAACATTGTACAGCAGCCATCCTATATATCCGGAACAGTCCAGTCCTTTCTCCCGTTCATGCCGATGCGTTTTATAATCATATGATGCGTCCTGGCTGCAGAAAAAAGCTTCCCATTCCGGGGAAATTCCAATTCTGCCGGCGCTCTTTCCCGCTCCTGTATCTGATTCATTCCATCCGCCGCCCCATACATATAGTGTTTTTCCAACAGGAAGCAGAGCCGTCTCACACAGCTTATGAATCAATATTTCTTTCTTTTTCATATGGATCCATATCCATTTCTTTTCCTTATTTTATGTCACAGTGCCTCCGCTGATTCCAAAAATTCCAAAATCACCTGGTACACTTTTTCCACTCCGTCTTCATTTAAGATCTCATGCCGTCTGTGGCGGAATAAAACACCCCGGATCTGACTGTATCCCCGTTTTCTTAAGAACGTCATGGCTTCAGCATATTGTTTTTTCGATCCAATACATGGATCATCTGCTCCTGCTATAAATAAAATCGGTAAGGACGGATGCTTTACACTCCATCCCTTTTTATCATAAGTATTTTTCATCAGCAGAAAAAGGTTCAGGAATCCATTATTGGTAAACATAAATCCATCCAATGGACTCGCATCATACTCCGTTACATTTTCCTTATTATAGCTGATCCATCCATTGGGAGATTCTCCTTCTTCCAGCTGCTTCCCATATGCCGCAAAAGCCAGCTTATGAAACAGTCTTCCCGGTCTTTTTGACCGAATCCTGCAGGCCGACTGTGCCAGTCTCAATGCCAGCGCCGTCATCTTACTCTCACTGGGACTTCCACATACGATCAGAGAATCCAGTTCCTGATCATATTTCTTCAGATAACATCTTGCCACCAGGGATCCCATGCTGTGCCCGAATAAATGCAGCGGGATTCCCGGATATCGTTCTTTGATCCAAAGAGAGATCTGATGCACATCTTCTACAATGGCTTCTCCGGTTTCGTCATAAAAATAGCCCAGATCTTTCTGTCTTTTCACACTTTTTCCGTGTCCTCTGTGGTCATGGATCACTGCCGCATATCCATGCGCGCAAAGTTCTTTCATAAAAGGTTCGTATCGTTCCTTATGCTCTGCCATCCCATGACAAATCTGCACGATTCCCCTGATCTCTCCTTTCGGCTCCATCATCATGACATGCAGTTCCAGCTGATCATAATCCGATGTCAGATAAAAAGTTTTTTTCCTCATAGCCGCATCGCCTCCTATGTTCAGTTTAATAATTCACTGATCGTCTGTCAATCGATTCCTTTTTGTATGTTTTTCCTTTCATCCGGTGAATTGATATATACAAAAACACAAAAATCCTTTATACTATATGTATCGAATTTAGTACAACTTCTATTAGTAAAGGAGGAAATTTATGACAAAAGCATGGAAAAAATTATCTGCAGTCTGTATGGCACTGATCCTTACATTTTCGGTCACTGCCTGCTCTGGCGGCGGAGATAAAAACAGCAGTGAAAATGAAGATACCGGACGTACTGCCCAGGAAATTCTGGAATCTAATTATGACAAATCCAAAGATCTGAAGGATGTGGATATGACTTCCAAGATCGAATATGAGATTGCTGTCCCTGATACTTCAGCCGATGACTCTTCCGATGATTCTGAAAGCCAGACATTGACGATGGACTACGATGCCAAAATCTCTGATTCCGGAAGCGACTCCATGGCAATGGCAATGACTGGAAAGATGTCTTCTTCCGGCACCAGCATCGATATGAATATCTATTATTCTGACGGATACTACTATATTAATATGCTTGGACAGAAAATAAAACAGAAGATGGATCTGTCAAAATTACAGAAAGAACTGGAAGCTACTACAAATCAGACTCAGCTCCCGGTGGAAAATTACAAAGATATCGTTGTAAGCCAGAATAGTGAGGGCAATACTGTACTGGATTACAAATTAAATGACGATGGACTCGATGAATACATTAAAGAAATCGCAGATCAGATGGGAGCTATCAGCAGCAGTTCTGTTTCATCCGATGATCTGGACAGCGTTAAAATTTCATCTTTCTCCGGACAACGTACTCTGAATAAAGATGATTATACGATCAAAGAATCCGTTAAATTTGTGATGGAGAACAAACAGAGTGATGATGGAAGTATTACCATCTCCATGGATATTACATACAAAAACCCTGGAAAAGATGTGACGGTAACACTTCCGGATGATCTGAGCGATTATCAGGAATCTTCTTCTCTCTCTCTTAATTAAGAGGGCTTTACAAAAGAATCCGGCTGCCTTTCGGCGGCCGGATTTTTTATCTTCTTTCTCTGCTTTATTTTCTGTCTTTTAAAGGCACATATTCTCTTGTCGGAGCTACTGCTTTGTAAGCAGGGCGTATGATCCTGTTTCCATTCACCAGCTCTTCCATTCTGTGAGCACACCATCCTGCAATACGCGCAATGGCAAAAAGCGGTGTATACAATTCATGCGGAAGTCCCAGCATACTGTAGATAAAGCCGCTGTAGAAATCAATATTTGCACTGACTCCTTTATAAATCTTACGTTCTTTTGCAATTACTTCTTTTGCAAGCTTTTCTACACTCGTATACAGATGATACTCGTCTTCTCTTCCTTTTTCTTCTGAAAGTCTCCTTACAAATCTGGAAAGAATCTTGGATCTCGGATCGGAAATAGAATATACCGCATGCCCCATACCATAGATCAGTCCTGCATGGTCAAATGCTTCTTTATTCAGAAGCTTCAGCAGATACGCGCGGATTTCATCTTCATCTTTCCAGTCTTTTACATGTTCTTTCAAATCCGCAAACATCTCTACTACCTTGATGTTAGCTCCTCCATGCTTCGGCCCTTTCAAAGAACACAATGCCGCAGCAATGGCTGAATATGTATCCGTTCCTGAAGAAGATACCACATGGGTTGTAAACGTAGAGTTATTTCCTCCGCCATGCTCTGCGTGAAGCACCAGAGCCATATCCAGAAGCTTCGCTTCCAGCTTGCTGTACTTGCTGTCCGGGCGAAGCAGATGCAGGATATTTTCCGCAACAGACAATTCTTCTTTCGGTGGATGGATAAACAGACTCTGTCCCATCTCATAATGAGCATAAGACTGGTATCCATATACGGCAAGAACCGGGAACAGTGAAATCAGCTGGATAGACTGGCGCAGTACATTCGGAATTGACGTATCGCTTCCATTGTCATCATAAGCATACAAAGTCAATACACTTCTTGCCAGCATATTCATCATATCTCTGCTTGGCGCCTTCATGATAATATCCCGGACAAAGTTTGTAGGAAGCTGCCTGTAATCAGCGATCATCGCTTTGAAATCATCCAGCTGTTTCTGATTCGGCAGTTCTCCGAACAGAAGAAGATAGCATGTTTCTTCAAAACCATAACGGTTTTCTGAAATAAATCCTTCTACAATATCTTCTATATTAATTCCCCGGTAGAAGAGTTTTCCCTCACACGGAACAACTTCTCGATCAATCATGGTATAAGACTGAATCATTGAGATATCTGTAAGCCCTGCAAGCACTCCTTCTCCATTGCGTTTTCTAAGGCCTCTGTTTACATTATATTTAGCAAAAAGCTCTTCATCAATCTTATGCTCACATTTTTTCGCAAGTTCTTTAATCTCCGGTGTTACCTCTGAAAACTTATTTGGCATGTCTTTAATCATAACTGCTCCTTTCTGATTGTCACTGTGTTTTCATTACTGAATGTCGTGATATTTTCCAAGGAACTCTCTTGTACGCTCATTCGCGGACTGGAATACCACATCCGGTGTATCATCTTCTACGATCACACCTTTATCCATAAAAATAACCCTGTCAGATATTTCTTTGGCAAATGCCATCTCATGAGTGACGATTACCATTGTCATATGAAGATCTGCCAGTGATTTGATTACTTTCAGAACCTCCCCGGTCAGTTCCGGATCCAGCGCTGATGTCGGCTCATCAAAGAATAATATCTTAGGCTCCAGCGCCAGCGCTCTGGCAATGGATACACGCTGTGACTGCCCTCCGGACAGTTCGCAGGGATAGGCATCTGCTTTTTCCTCAAGTCCCAGTTTTTTAAGCAGTTCCATTGCCTTTTTCCTGGCCTCTTCTTTTGCCACCCCTGCCACACAGACAGGCGCTTCCATTACGTTCCTTAATACACTGTAATGAGGAAACAGATTGAAATTCTGAAATACAAATCCGGTTTCCATTAAAATCTCTTTTTGAACATCTTTCCCGCTGTAAACGGGTGTTCCATTCTCAGTTTTTACCAATGTCTTTCCATTGATTTCAATCGTTCCGGATGTCACTGTCTCCAGCTGATTCATACAGCGCAGCAGTGTAGATTTTCCGGAACCGGAAGATCCGATGATGGAAACAATCTCTCCATCGCTGATCTGGAAGGAAATATCTTTCAGAACTGTCAGATCTCCAAACTTTTTCTGTAAGTTCGTTACCGATAATATACTCATTTTCCTTCCTCCTTAACGATAGTAATCCATCTTCTTTTCAATAACAGAGAATACTTTTGATACAACTGCGTTCATGATCAGATAGAAGACGCCTGCTACAACCAGATAGATCATTCCTCGGCTTCTCGCCATCTGATTGGTAGCTACAACATAAATTTCCATAACTCCGACTACATGAGCAAGAGATGTATCTTTTACCAGAGTCATACATTCACTTCCAAGGGAAGGAGTGATGATCTTAATTACCTGCGGCAGTACGATCTTAAAAAATGTCTGTGCCTTGCTGAAGCCAAGCACTTTTGCTGCCTCATACTGTCCTTTCGGAATTGCCTGAATTCCGCTTCGATAAATCTCTGCGAAATATGCCGCGTAGTTTAAAGTAAAACTGATCACGGCTGCCGTCATACGGTCCAGACTCAGTCCTGCCAGATAATAGAGTCCGAAATAAAAACCATATAACTGGAGGATCAAAGGCGTTCCTCTCATAATTAAAAGGAAAAATCGAATTGGCATCTGAACGATCCAAAGTCTGGACATTCTTCCTTTGGCAATTACCATTCCCAAGACTAACCCGAAAATCAAAGTAAGGAAGAAGAGCGTCAGCGTCTGTGTCAGCCCGTTCTCCACCAGCAATACTATGATATCAGGCAAACTTTGTATTTGATTCATAATCCTGTTACTCCTATCATGTATTTTAAAACAAATGCGGTTCTGTATAGATACCGCTTATAACCATAAAAGGGACTTTTGACAACAAAAGCCCCTCTTCGTTCTCTTATCCTGCTGTGCTATTTTATCGTAGTAATGTCTTCACCGAACCACTTCTTGCTGATCTCTGCCATCTTTCCATCTTCTGCCATAGCTTTCAGCTGTTTTTCCACTTCTTTGCAGAGAGCCTTGTCTCCTTTGCGGAAACCGATCACATAGTCTTCTGTGGCAAGATCTGCTGCCAGAACTTTATATTTTCCTTCATCCTGCTCAGTGTAATATTTTGCTACTACTTCATCCATAACCGCTGCATCGCATCCATTGCCCAGGTCATTTAAGATCTGTACATTATCAGGGAGCAATACAATCTTCGCATCCTTGAGTTCATCGGTCTTGTCAACTGCGTCTGCCGCTGTAGAACCTTCCTGAACGCCAAGAGATTTATTCTTCACATCATCAAGGCTTTTGATTTTGCTGTCTGCAGGAACTACCAGTACCTGATGGTTCTCCATGTAAGGCTCAGAACAAAGCATCACCTCTGACCTGTCTTTGCTGTATGTCAGTCCGTTCCAGATACAGTCAATATTGCCTGTATCCAGTTCCTGTTCTTTGGAATCCCAGTTGATCGGCTGAAGTTTCAGCTTCACACCCATCCTCTTGGCTACTTCTTTTGCAAGATCGATATCGAATCCCACGATATTCTGATTTTCATCCGTAAATCCCATCGGTGGGAAAGAAGCATCCAGACCAAGTACTAATTCCTTCTTTTCCTTTACCTCAGAAAGAGATGTATCTTCCTTGCTCTCTTCTTTGCTGCTGCACCCAAACAGACAAGAAGCCGCAAGTACAACCGCCAACAACCCAATGATAATTTTTTTCATCCTTTGCTCCTCCATCATATTCTTTCAACACATTAGCGTACTAAAATGCCTGTTCACTATAATAGCAAAGTTTTCATTCTTTGTCAAATTTTTTGCATCTGATTCTGCCGAAAATGAATTGTTCCTGCATCGCTCCTATGCTATAATCTCCGGGAGTATTAATAAATCGGCCGGACCGCCATACCGGTTCCGGTTCCATTGAAAGGGGTTTTTATCATTATGAAACATATCGCTCTCAGAACAGGAGCAGCTGTTTTTTTCAGCTGTCTTGTGATGACAACTTCCGTATGGGGCGCTTCTCTGCCTATACGCTACGGTGGAAAAAATTATCAGTACAGCGGAAAACAGCTGTCCTTTACTTACAAAGGCAAAACCATATCTCTTGGCAAAACACCAGGCATTCAGATCAATAAGGTAAATATGCTTCCTTATTATCATACACTGGTCAAAAATGGTCCAAAAGTAAAACGGTCTTACAGCAGCAAAACCGGAAAACTGACTCTGACCTATGGAAAAAAGAAGATCATCTTTTATAAAAATAAAAAGTATGCCTATACCAACGGGAAAAAACGCCGGCTGACAACTGCTCCCGTTGTCGTAAAATACCGCAGCATCAATAAAAACTATCTGCTGATCCCGGCTAATTTTACCGCAAAATATCTGGGCATATCCTATACATATGACAGCAAAAAGCGAATCATTCATTACGCAAAACCATCAAAGCCATCGAAACCTGCGGCGACAACCTCAAAACCTGCGGCAACGACATCCCGTCCGGCTTCCACAACCTCCAGACCGGCTTCATCGAATACTTCTTCTTATTCCATGGGAATATCGAGATCTTCCTATATAAAAGAACAGATGAAGGTTTATCCATCTTACGGCGGAAAGGCAATCACAGCACAGCAGTACGATACTTATGTCAATCCGGCAAATGATGCTACAAATGGACTGCAGTTTCTGCGTCTGGATTCTTACCGTGAAGTCAATGCCGCCGTCTATAAGAATCATCTGGCTTCCATGATCTCCAGTAAGCCAGACAGTGTATTTTCAGGAAAAGGCGATGCATTTCTGCAGGCTTCCAGGACATATAAGATCGATCCTCTCTATTTTCTCTGCCAGACGATCCAGGAATCCGGCTACGGAACCAGCTTTCTGGCAAAGGGAATTCAGGCTGATTTTCTTGCCGATTCCCAGGTACAAAAATACGATACAACGAGTCTGAAAGGAAAGATCGTGTCTGGCGAATCTGTAAAAAAAGATTCTTCTGGCGAAATTACAGGCTTTCAGTTTTTATCAGATTCTCAGAGGAAACCTGACCGTTCTTATGTAAAAACAGCTTCCGGTTATCTGGAGATTGCCGAAATACCTGTTTCTGCCAGAAAAAACACATACTACAATCTGTATGGAATCAAGGCAGTGGACGCGGCGCCTCAGCTGTGCGGCTTTACCTATGCTTACAATGAAGGCTGGACAAGCGTCGATAAAGCCATTGCAGGCGCTGCAAAATATGTATCCAAATGGTACATTCACAACAGCACACATCGGCAGAACACCCTGTACAAATTCCGCTACCATCCGAAAGCCTCCAGTATCTGGCATCAGTACGCCACAGATCCGGCCTATGCCGGAAGCATCGGAAAGCTTATGTATAAATATCGGAATGTCTATGGTTCTTCCGTAGTTTTTACCTATGACAAACCTGTTTTTTCATAATATCAGTCAAAAAAATCGTATCCCCTCAAAAACGGGGATACGATTTTATTTTTTAGCTTCTTTTTGAAAAACAATCGTAATCTTTGTTCCCTGATTCAGTTCACTTTCCACTTCGATGGACGCATGATGATATTTTGCTCCATGTTTCACAATCGAAAGTCCAAGCCCTGAACCTTCCTTTTGATTGGAATGGCTCTTATCCACCCGGTAAAACCGCTCAAATACACGGTCTATATCTTCTTTCGGGATTCCGATTCCGGTATCTTCTACTACAACCGTTGGCTTCTCATCCATTGCCGCGATCGTAACGACAACTTCGCCTTTCGGATGGTTGTATTTTACGGCATTTTCACAGATATTAAAGAACATTTCGTATAAAATCTGATAAACTCCAAAGATTTTCGTATGAACCCCTCGGACATGGAAGGTTACATCTTCTTTTTTCAGCTTATGCTCCAGATCAGATTTGATCTGAAAGATCAGCTCATAAAGATCCACGTCCTTTTTCTCTAACTCTACCTGATTTTCATCTAATTTTGATAATTTAATGATATCTTCAATCATAGAAATCAAACGTCTGGCTTCTTTGTAAATTGTACCGGAAAAACGTTCCATATCTTCCGGCTTAACCAAACCATCCTTCATCAACTCTGCATATCCTGAAATTGTTGTCAGCGGAGTCTTTAACTCATGAGAAACATTCGCCGAAAATTCTTTGCGCATATTCTCAGCTTCCTTAATTTCCTCAATCTGATTCTGGATATCAATATTCTGCTGTTCAATCCTATCTAACAACGGCGTCAACTCACTATATGTCTGATTCTGCTTCGGATGAAGCAGGTCAATCTGGTTAATCGGTTCCACAATACGGCTCGTAATGATTCTGGATAAAATAATATCTAACGCCAGAACAATCAGCAGCATAACCGAAACTGCCGGCAGAAATCCCAGAACCTGACGCAGAATTGTCTGTGTCTCCCGGGACATTCTCAGGACTGTCCCGTCATCCAACCGCACTGCATAATAATATGTTTGTTTATTCAGTGTACTTGAAATTCTTGTATCTTCTCCAGTACCTTTCTCTATCGCTTCCCTAATTTCTTTCCGGTTTTTGTGATTTCCCATGGTGCTTTCTTCTCCCTCGCTGTCATAAATCACATCACCAGACTCGTCAATCCAGGTAATTCTGGTGACGGTAATATCCTTATAGGCGTTCAGATCCTGTTTGTCATGAAGATTTAAAGATGTCGCCATGTATCCGGCCTCATCCCGAATCCCCGATTCTATCTGCTGGGTATACTGAAAGTAAGCAATAAATGACAAAATTACGGTCGTGATCAAGACTGCAGCAAATGAAACCAATACCATTTTGCTGAAAATCTTACGTTTCATTCATTTCCTCCGATACGATAACCAATTCCACGTACAGTCTCAATCAGGCTTCCACATTCTCCCAGTTTCTGTCTGAGCGAACGGATATGAACATCCACAGTTCTTGTCTCCCCGTCAAAATCATACCCCCATATATTCGTAAGCAGCTGGTCTCTGTTTAATACATTGCCTTTACTTTCTACCAGGAGGCATAAAAGCTTGAATTCTTTGTTCGTCAGAGTTACTGACTGATCTTTTACTTTTACTTTATGTTTATTTGGATAAATCCGCAGATCTCCGACCTGCAGCTCATCCTTGGACTCTTTTTTGGATCGGCGAAGCACTGCCTTGACTCTGGAAACCAGCTCCATCATGCCGAACGGTTTGGTAACATAATCATCCGCTCCGCTGTCAAGACCAAGCACTTTGTCGTACTCTGTGCCTTTCGCCGTCATAATAATAATTGGCAGCTCTTTTGTTGCTGACTTTCCACGAAGTTTTCCCAGTATTGACATTCCGTCTTCTCCCGGCAGCATAATGTCCAGCAATACTAATTCAGGCATAACTCCTTCACTCATGGCTTCCATAAACTGAGTCCCGTCTTCAAATCCTTTTGCCTCAAATCCGGTACTCTGCAGTGTATAAGTCACAAGTTCTCTTATATTCGGATCGTCTTCTACAACAAAAATCACAAGCTTCCTCCTTTATATTCACCAGTAATCGCATATTCTACCCATTCAGCTACATTGCTTGCATGGTCTCCGATACGTTCAAAATACTTCGCGATCATAAGAATTGCGACACATTCTTCTCCTCTTTCCGGTTCATTATGGATCATCTCAATGACTTCCTTCTTTACCTGACTGAACAGATCATCTACAAGATCATCCTGTTCAATGACTTCACGGGCAAGTCCGAGATTCTCCTTTACAAAGGCTTTGACGCTTCGGCTTACCATGTCGATCGTCGCCTTGGACATCTTCTCAAGATGTGTATTTTCCATCTGAGCCGGCACTGCGGAATCTTTCTGTACGATTCCTACGATATCACTTGCCTGGTCTCCGATACGTTCCATATCAGATACCATCTTAAGAGCGGAAGAAATAACACGTAGATCTGTGGCTACCGGCTGCTGCTGAAGCAGAAGCTTCATACAGATACGCTCAATGTCACGTTCTTTGTGATTGATTTCTTCTTCCATTCCTTTTATATCATGAATCAGTTCTTTATCTCTGGTTGCTACAACCTTCGCAGCCGCTGTGATCATTTCCTCACAAAGGCCTCCCATATCGACCATTTCCTGATTTAAACGCATCAGCTGTCTGTCAAATCGGTTTCTCATATCAGCCAAACCTCCCTGTAATATAGTCTTCTGTTCGTTTATCCTGAGGCATAGAGAACAGATCATCAGATTTTCCGAATTCTACCATCTCTCCCAGCAGGAAGAATGCTGTCTTATCAGAAATTCTGACCGCCTGCTGCATATTATGAGTTACCATAATGATTGTATACTTTGATTTTAATTCTACCGCAAGATCTTCGATTTTTGAAGTAGAAATCGGATCCAAGGCAGAAGTAGGCTCATCCATTAACAGGACTTCCGGTTCTACCGCCAGAGCTCTTGCAATGCAGAGTCTCTGCTGCTGTCCTCCGGAAAGTCCAAGAGCACTCTTCTTTAAACGGTCTTTTAACTCATCCCAGATTGCAGCGTTTTTCAGAGATTTCTCTACGATCTCATCCAGCTGTGACTTATTATGAATTCCGTGTGTTCTTGGTCCATACGCAATGTTGTCATATACACTCATCGGAAATGGATTCGGTTTCTGGAATACCATTCCGACACGTTTTCTTAACAGGTTCACATCCATGTCTCCATAAATGTCTTCTCCGTCCAGAGTTACCTTTCCGGTGATCTTACATCCCTCTACCAGGTCGTTCATACGGTTTAATGATTTTAACAATGTGGATTTTCCACATCCGGACGGACCAATGAACGCTGTAATCTCATGTTCCGGAAGATCCAGATTAATATCTTTTAATGCTTTGAATTTTCCATAATATAAATCTAAATTATCGATTTTAAATTTTGTTCCCATTCCATTTTACCCTTTCGTGATTCGTTTTGCAATAAAGGAAGAAACCGCATTGATCAGCAATACTGTAATCAGCAGGACAACTGCTGTTGCGTATGCCTGATTGATATGAAGTCCTTCACAGGATAACGTATACATATGAACGGCAAGTGTACGTCCGGATCCCATAATATTAGAAGGGATTTCTGCAACAGTACCTGCTGTATACATTAATGCTGCCGTTTCTCCAACGACACGTCCAATTGCCAGGATAATTCCTGATAAGATTCCCGGAACCGCAGATGGAAGTACGATACGGAATACGGTACGAAGCTTTCCGGCTCCCAGTCCGAAACTTCCTTCTCTGTAAGAATCCGGAACGGATTTTAATGCCTCCTCGCTGGTACGCATGATCAGCGGAAGGATCATGATTGCCATGGTTGCCGCGCCAGATAAGATGGATAATCCCCATCCCAGTGCACCAACGAAAAACAGCATACCGAACAATCCATATACAATAGAAGGAATTCCCTGCAGTGTTTCTGCAGTAATTCTTACCAGCCCCACAATTTTGTTTCCTCGCTTTGCATATTCTACCAGATAGATAGAAGCAAAGATTCCAAGTGGAACTGCAAATAAAAGTGATAAACCTGTCATGATCAATGTATTAATGATCGCAGGGAACATAGACACATTTTCTGTTGTGTATTTTACATCAAACAAATCCGGTGTTAAATTTGGAATACCATTGACCAGAATATATACAATCAAGAAGAATAATACAACGACTGTAATGATCATAGCCGCATTAACAAGCAGCCATAAAACAAAAGACAGCGGCGTTCTTTTGTAAGATTTCATTCTCTGGCCAAACGTTACTTTGTTAATTCCCTGAATTTCTTCTGTTTTCTCCATAGTTTTTACAGCCTCCATCTTAAATATTCTCCTTCTTCTTTAATGCTGCAAAGCAAAGATTGATCAATAAGATAAATACAAATAATACAACCGCTGTAGCAATCAATGCTTCTCTGTGGAGATCTGTCGCATAACCCATTTCCAATACAATATTGGACGTCAGCGTTCTGACTCCGTTGAATAGTCCTGACGGTACAACTGCCTGGTTTCCGGCAACCATAACTACCGCCATGGTTTCACCAATGGCACGGCCAATTCCAAGGACAACGCCTGCCAGGATTCCTGATTTTGCCGCCGGCAGCACCGCAAAAAAGACACTTCTTTCGTGGCTTGCTCCAAGACCAAGAGATCCTTCATAGTAGCTGTCTGGTACAGCGCGGATCGCACTCTCAGATACCTCCACGATGGTCGGCAGAATCATGATTCCCAGAAGAATGGATGCTGTAAACAAACTGTTTCCAGTACCTCCAAACATGCTTCTGAATAATGGGACTAAAACTACCATTCCGAAGAAACCATATACTACGGAAGGGATTCCTGCAAGAAGCCCAACCGCAGGTTTTACAATTTTATAAACTTTGTCATTACAGAATCTTGCCATATAGACTGCTGCCAGAATTCCAATCGGCACTCCAACGATAATTGCTCCCGCAGTAACATAGATACTTCCTAAAATCATAGGGAAGATGCCAAAGATCTCAACCTTTGGCATCCATATTTTTCCGGTAATAAATTCTCCAAGTCCGATTTTCCCTATGGTAGGAATTCCATTTATAAATAAGAAAGCACAAATTAATATAACTGCCAGGATGGAAGCACATGCTGCGATCAAAAAGATCACGCTCATAATCTGCTCTTTATATTTTCTCATAAATTCCTCACCTTTAAATTACTTTTATTATTTGATGTCACCCCAGGATGTTGTCTCACCAGTGAAGATTGATTTTACCTGGTCACTTGTAAGTTCATCAACATCTCTGTCTTTGTTTACGATAACTGCAATACCGTCCTGAGCGATAGCTGTTGCTGTAACGCCTTTGGATTTTTCACTGTCAGCCAGGTCACGAGATGCCATTCCGATATCACATACACCGTCGATTGCGTTGTTAACACCTGTTGTAGAATCACTCTGCTGTACTTCAACAGTTACTTTATCGTTTGCTTTTTCATAAGCTTCTTTTAATTTTTCCATAACCGGTGTTACAGAAGAAGATCCGGAAACAACAACTTTTCCTTTTGCTCCGTTAGATTTAAATGCTTTTGCGTTCTCATCTACGCTGATGTAGCCGTTATCTTCTACAACTTTCTGTCCTTCTTTGCTCATGATAAAGCTCTGGAAGTCTTTTGCAGCGTCGCTTAATCCATCTTTTGTTACAATATTAAATGGACGAACAACTTTGTAAGATCCGTTTTTAACATTTTCTGCAGAGGCTTCTGCTCCATCGATCTTCACTGCTTTTACTGTATCATTTAATGATCCTAAAGATATGTAACCGATTGCTGCGTCATTCTCAGCAATTGTTGTCATCATAACGGAAGTAGAATTTGTAATCTGGGCAGACTGTGTTGTCATATCCACTTTCTTTCCATCTTTTTCTTCTTCGACTCCGAACAATTCAACGAATGCGCCTCTTGTACCAGATCCATCCTCTCTGGATACAACTGCGATATCATCATTCTTGCTGGAATCTTTACTTCCTCCACCACAACCTGTCAAAAGGCTTGCTGCTGCTACGGTGGCTAATGCTAAAGTCAAAACTCTTTTTCTCATTCTTGTTCTCTCCTTTTGCTCTGTTTCAATTACAAGATTTATCTTACCTGTGCTTTGTTAAATCCAAAAGGAGGCTTATGTAAAATCTATGTTAAATGTAAAATCGTTTTTTAGAGGAATGTAAAGTCAGGAATTATTCCTGATATTTTAAGAAAACAGCAGAAAAATGCCGCTGTTCCGGGCTTTTCCGCGAAACAACGACTTATTTTCTATCCATCTGCAATCTTTCCATCGCAGATAGTATATTTTACTTTTCCCCTGAGCTTCCATCCGGTAAACGGAGAATTGCTCGCTTTGGATTTGTAATCTTTTACAATCCATTCTTCTTCCGGATCGAAGATCACCAGATCCGCCGGGCAGCCTTCCTGAAGGCGTCCCTGAGGCAGATGATATAATTTCGCCGGATTGACGGTCATTTTCTCCAGAAGTTCCATCATAGACAGATATCCCTTACCCACCAGCTCAGTAATGCCAAGACCAAGAGCCGTCTCCAGGCCGGTGATGCCGCTTGGGGCTTCCGCAAGACTCTTTTCCTTTTCTTCTTTGGAATGAGGCGCATGGTCGGTAGCAATAACCTCGATGGTGCCTTCCTGCAGACCTTTGATAATGCGCATTCTGTCTTCCTCCGTACGAAGAGGAGGATTCATCCTGGCCAGAGTTCCATATTTCAGAACCGCTTCCTCCGTCAGCGTAAAATGATGCGGCGAAGCTTCTGCCGTCACATGAGCGCCTTTTTCTTTGGCTTCTTTTACATACTCCACTGCCTGGGCAGAGCTGATATGCTGGATATCCACAGAAGCTCCGGTCTCCAGCGCAAGCTGGCAGTCTCTCTTTACCATAACGGCTTCTGCCATATAAGAAGCGCCTCCGTATCCCAGCTGTTTGGAAACCTTACCCTGATTCACTCCCGGCTGTTTGATATAAGCCGGATCTTCCTCATGAAGGCTGATCGGAACATCTAATTCCTTTGCCTTTTCCATTGCCTTCCTGACGACATTTTCATCCATCAGCGGCAGACCGTCATCGGTAAATCCTTTGACTCCTGCCTTATATAAGGCATCCATATCCACCAGTTCTTTCCCCTGGAACCCCTTGGATACCGCCGCTGCCTGCAGAACACGGATTGGAAGTTTTTTACAACGTTCTGCGATTTCCTCATAGATTTCCACAGAGTCCACCACCGGTTTTGTATTTGCCATGCAGACAACCGTGGTAAATCCTCCGGCTGCAGCGGCTGCCGCTCCTGTCGTCAGATCTTCCTTATAAGTAAATCCCGGATCACGAAAATGAACATGAACATCGATCAGTCCCGGAGCCACAATCTGCCCACTGGCGTCAATGATCTGACAGTCATCCGCTGCATCTTCCACCTTTCCGATTTTTACAATCTGATTTCCATCCAGCAGGACATCTCCTGTCTGATCCAGTCCCGTCTCCGGGTCCATTATCCTTCCATTTCGAATCCAAAGCATTGCAAAACCTCCTTTAATTTTCTGATTTCCTGTTTTTATAATGCCTGATGCTTATCTGCCGGTCCGCTTCTGAAACAGCCTCCGGCCTACAGAAGCAAAAAATCCTGTTTTCTTTTGTTTTGGCTTTCTTTCATGCCGTCTTGCATCCTTCATAAAATAGGTCTGGGAACTCAGCGGTTCGTCTCCTTTTTTCCTCTTAGATACATATTCCCCGCAGGAAAGCAGTCTGGATGCCTGCACATTGTCTTTTTTCAGAATTTCGATCATATCGGACAGTCGTTTCCGAAGGGCAGGATCATAGATCGGACATGCTACTTCAACCCTTCTTTTGGTATTCCTCGTCATCATATCCGCAGAAGAGATGAAAATCTCCAAATCCTCCCCGGAACCGAAACTGTAGATCCTGGAATGCTCCAGAAATCTTCCGACAATGCTTTCCACCCGGATATTTTCTGTCTTTCCCGGAATTCCCGGCCGAATGCAGCAGATTCCCCGCACCAGCAGAAAAATCGGAACGCCTGCGCAGGACGCCTCCGCCAGAGCATCGATAATCTGCCGGTCTGTCAGGGAATTCATCTTCATAAAGATTCCGCAGGGCTGAAAACTCTCTGCTTTCATCTTCTCCCTGTGTATGTATTTTATAATATTATTTTTCAGACTGGCCGGCGCCACCAGCAAATGATCATATTCTCCGTCCAGATTGAACACAGAAATGTTGCGGAAAAACTTCGTTGCGTCCTGGCCAATGGCTTTGGAAGCCGTTAAAAGGCTCAGATCCGTATAAATCTTTGATGTACTTTCATTATAATTTCCTGTTCCAATCTGTGTAATATAATAAATCCCTCTGCTGTTCTTCTTCGTAATCAGGCAGACTTTGGAATGTACTTTGTAATCTTCAATCCCGTACATGATCTTGCATCCTGCTTCCTCCAGGATTTCCGAATAATTGATATTGTTCTGCTCATCAAACCGGGCCCGCAGTTCCATCAGCACAATGACTTCTTTTCCATTTTCCGCTGCCTCGCACAGGTATTTTACGATCTTTGCCCGTTTTGCCAGCCGGTAGATCGTAATCTTAATGGATATAGTCTCTTTGTCTCTCGCGCTTTCTTTTAAGAGCTGCACAAAGCTGTCAATGCTTTCGAAAGGAAAGGACAGCAGCTTGTCCCCCTGGAGCACCTGTTTTGTCACGGATTCTCCCGGAATCAGATCCCGGTTGACCGCCGGAGTAAACGGCTGATAGCTTCCTCTCTTTTTTTCTTCTTTCGGAATATGGTCTGTCAGCTGATAAACATATTTCATGTCCAGCGGTGTCAGACTCTGAAATACCTCTTTTGCAGAAATATCCAGCTTCTTCATCAGATATTTTTCAATCCATTTACTTCCTCCGCGGTAAAATTCCAGCCGGACCGGATGCAGCCTTCTTCGAAGCTTAATGATCTGGCGCATATGTTCCCGGTAATCATCCGTATTTTCATAGATTTCATCATCCGGATTAATATCCGCACTTCTGGTCACACATAGGACCGTCTTGTCTTCCACAGTATAATTTCGAAACAGGACATCACAATACCGCGCGATAACATCCTCTAAAAGCACAAATCTGGTCTGCTCTCCCTTTAAAAATATCATCCGGTCCATATCTTTTGGCATGGCGATGATTCCAAAGGATTCTTTTCCCTTTTTTTTCAGCAAAAGCCCGATATGGATTACTTTGTTGGGAAGATGCGGAAACGGATGCTGCTTTCCGATCACGATCGGAGACAGCACCGGCAGCAGCATGGTTTCAAAGTAATTTTTCAGATACTGCTTTTCTTCCATGTTCAGATCCGCAAACCCGCACTGTTTGATTCCTCTCTTCTCCAGTTCTTCGGATACATCCGTAAAAATCTTATCTCTCAGCCGGTAAAGCGGTCCCATGCTTTCCGCGATCTTTGTCAGCTGCTCATCCGGCGTCAGATTAGACCGGATATCATGATGATGATCATGAATCAGGCTCATCTCATGGATGCTTCCCACTCTGACCATATAAAATTCATCCAGATTATTCGTAAAAATTTCCAGAAATTTTAACCGTTCCAATATGGGAACTGACTTTTTCCCGGCTTCTCTTAAAACTCTCTCATTGAATTTCAGCCAGGACAGCTCCCGGTCCTGCGTGTAAGAATAGTCATAGTTCTTACCCATTACCAACTCCTCCATCGTATTTCTCTGTCATATGGCAAAGAAATCCCGGAGTTATACTCTTCCGGGATTTCAAACATTCTAATAAGCAAATTTTTCTTCAAAATATTCTTTCAGATCTTCGATCTTGATTCGTTCCTGTTCCATGGTGTCACGGTCACGGACAGTTACGGCTCCATCTTCCAGAGAGTCAAAGTCAAATGTCACACAATACGGCGTACCGATCTCATCCTGACGGCGGTAACGTTTTCCGATATTTCCACGCTCATCGAATTCACAATTATAGTATTTCACCAGTTCTTCATAAACCTTCATTGCTTCCGGGCTTAATTTCTTAGACAGCGGAAGAATTCCAATCTTAACCGGAGCGATGGCCGGATGGAAATGAAGCACCGTTCTTGTGTCTCCTCCTTCCAGCTCTTCCTCATCATAAGCCGCGCATAAAAATGCCAGAGTCACACGGTCTGCTCCCAGAGACGGTTCAATGACATATGGAATATAACGTTCTTTCTTTTCCGGATCAAAATAAGTCAGATCTTCTCCGGATGTATTCTGATGCTGTGTCAGATCGTAATCTGTACGGTCGGCAATTCCCCATAACTCACCCCATCCGAATGGGAATAAGAATTCAATGTCTGAAGTTGCCTTGGAATAATGGGATAATTCTTCTTTTTCATGATCACGGACTCTCATCTGATCATCCTTGATTCCAAGATTCTTCAGCCAGTTGATGCAGTACTCTTTCCAGTATTCGAACCACTCCAGATCTGTATCCGGCTCACAGAAAAATTCCAGTTCCATCTGCTCAAACTCACGGGTACGGAACGTAAAGTTGCCAGGAGTGATCTCATTTCGGAAAGATTTTCCGATCTGGCCGATTCCAAACGGAATCTTCTTTCTGGAGGTGCGCTGTACATTTTTAAAATTCACAAAGATTCCCTGTGCTGTTTCCGGTCTGAGATAAACGGTACTCTTGGCATCTTCCGTTACTCCCTGGAATGTCTTAAACATCAGGTTGAATTCTCTGATCTCTGTAAAATTTTTCTTTCCGCAGGAAGGACATGTAATATCATGTTCCTTAATAAAGTCTTCCATCTGTTCTTTGGACCATCCGTCCACGGAACCTTCCAGTTCCATATTATGTTCATGCATATAATCTTCGATCAGCTTATCCGCGCGGAAACGCTCGTGACATTCTTTACAATCCATCAGAGGATCAGAAAAACTTCCCAGATGTCCGGATGCCACCCATGTCTGCGGATTCATCAGGATCGCGCAGTCTACGCCGACATTATAAGGGCTTTCCTGAACGAACTTTTTCCACCATGCTTTTTTTACGTTATTTTTCAGTTCTACTCCGAGATTTCCGTAATCCCATGTATTGGCAAGACCGCCGTAAATCTCAGAACCGCTGTATACGAATCCTCGAACCTTTGCCAGGTTCACGATTTTCTCCATTGTTACTTCCATAAGTTTTCTACCTCTTTTATATTTTCTTTATATTGTTCCATTGTATCTTGTAATGAGTATTTTTTCAAGTTCTAATTCACCTCTGCCATCTTTTTTTAAATATACTAAATATACTAATTGGATATTACTTTTTCTTTTTATTTATATTATAATGTTTATATTAACTACTTAGGAGATATGAAGAAAGGGAATTAGACCATGTATCAAATTGATTATACCAATGTTGGTAAACGAATGAAGACTTTACGTAAACAAGCAGGCTATACTCAGGAACAGATTGCAGACGCGCTGGACGTAACAGTTGCTTTCATCAGCAACATCGAAAATGACCGTGTCAAGATGAACTTAAGAGTCTTATCTTACTATGCAAAACTCCTGAATGTTTCCATTGACTATCTTCTTCGTCCTGAGACGAATGAAAATGGTGAAAAGGATAATGTGCTGAACAAAGAAATCCTTCGTCTTCTTGAAAAATTTTCAACAGAAGACAAAGAAAAATTTGTTAAAGTTCTGCGTATTTTATGTAAATAATCTTCCCCTGTATGGGTAAGAAAAAACAAGGCTGCCAGAAATCTGTGGCAGCCTTGTTTTTTATGTACGGATCATGATTCCGGAAGGAAAATCAAAGATTTAAACTCATGATGAATCTGCGTTCCTAAAAAAGCTTTCGTAATATCTTTTAACTCTTTATGTACTTCTTTGCTGACCCGGAATGTATAAAGTTTTTCCACCGGGCTGCACAAAATAAACTGCAGGGTGTAAAGGGTCGCCGGAGATACGGAAAGTTCTCCCTTTCCGCAGGACGAACAGACCACCCCGCCTTCAGAAGGCTGAAATCCCGTCAGATTCTCTGTTTTTCCACATCTGACACACTGAAACACTTCCATTCCAACTCCGTAAAACGCCATGACCTTGATCTCATACACCAGCCGGATCAAAGCCGGCGGTATGGTCTTCTTTTCCAATGCCCTCAGACTCTGATACAGCAGTTTTAAAATCTGCATCTCATCGTTGTTTTCCCGGGTTAAATAGGACGCCAATTCACTGAAATAACTGGCATAATAAATCAGATCCAGGTCCTTTTTCAATTCTTCAAAATAATTATCCACCTGCGCCCATATGACATTAAATGAATTTTTTCCCTCATACAGAGAAAATGTTCCAAAAGTAAACGGCTGGCATGCCGCTGCATAAGGGCTGGTCGCTCTTTTCGCTCCCCTGGCGAAAGCAGAGATCCTGCCCCGCTCTTTGGTCAGGAGTACGATTCTTTTATCGTACTCCCCGATATTCCCTGCCTGCAGCACAAGTCCCAGTACTTTGATTTCCTGTCCCATTATCAAACTTCTTTCTTATCGTATCCGTAATTTTTCAGCAGGAAATCGCTGTCCCGCCAGTCTTTTTTCACTTTCACCCAAAGCTGGAGATTCACCTTCGTATCCAGAAGGTTTTCCATCTCTGTCCGCGCCTGGCTTCCAATTTTCTTGAGCATGGCGCCTTTTTTCCCTATAATGATTCCTTTGTGGGAATCCTTTTCACAGATTACCGTAGCATCAATATCAATGATATGACCGTGTCTTCTTTCTTTCATGGAGTCAATAACAACCGCGATTCCATGAGGGATTTCCTGACTCAGACACCGCAGCGCCTTTTCACGGATCAGCTCCGCACAGATCTGACGCTCCGGCTGATCGGTAACCGTATCCGCATCATAATACATCGGTCCTTCATCCAGATATTGAAAGATCGTATCGATCACATCCTGGGTGTTTCTTCCCTTCAGGGCGGATACCGGTATGATTTCCGCAAATTCAAGCACATCCTTATAAGTGCTGATCGCTTCCAGGATTTCTTTTTCTTCCACTGTATCGATCTTGTTGATGACCAGAATGATCGGCGTCTTTACTTTGGAAAGCTGTTCCACAATATAGCGTTCTCCTCCGCCGATAAATGTCGTTGGCTCTACCAGCCACAAAACCACATCGACTTCATTTAACGTTCTCTCTGCTGCCTGGAGCATATAGTCTCCCAGTTTGTTTTTGGCCTTGTTGATCCCCGGTGTATCCAGAAAAACAATCTGTCCTCTGTCATCCGTATACACCGTCTGAATCCTGTTTCTTGTAGTCTGAGGTTTGCTGGATGTAATGGCGATCTTCTGCCCGATCAGACGGTTCATCAGCGTAGATTTTCCTACATTCGGGCGTCCGATCAATGTTACAAATCCTGATTTGAATACGTGTTCCATAAATATCCTTTCTTCTTACAGTAAATTCCTGATCTCACCAAAACAGTTTTCAGCATGGCGGATCTTTTCTTCGTTTCCGATACAGCAGCGATTGCCCGCATCCACAACGGCTTTTACCAGAGGAGCAAGCGCTCTGATCTTTTCTTTTGTACACCCAAGCACCTGGTCCCTGTCTTTCTGCAGTTCTTCTTCTGTTTTTCCCATCAGATAGGCATTAAAACTTCTGGCTCCCATATCATCCGGTCCCATTGGCATATCCATGCTGCTGATCGTTCCGATGATATATTTCTTCATATCGCGCTCATCTGCATCAAACTCCTCTACAAACTGAGCGGCATGTTCATATACATCATAAGTCTCCGTGAGATTTGGATCCCGGTAGGTAACAAACATGGAATCGCCCTGATTTCCGAAACTGCACATGCAGCCATAGGCTCCTCCTTTAACTCTCAGCTGGATCCATAAATATTCATAGGAGAAGATCATCTGCAGAACTTTCAGCGCTCCGGTATATTCAAAGCCCTGATCCATAAAATTGCCGGCGCAGGCAACATAGCAGACGCCTCCTGCTGTGGCAAATCCTTCATTTCTCTGATGGCATGCCACATGAACACCGGATGTTTTCTCCTGATCCGGATACAGACGTTCTGCAAAATGAGAAAGACTTTCTGCCATAAATTCCGGATTTTCTTCTTTTCCTGTGTAGCTTACGATCAGATTCTGTTTCTGGAAAATTGCTTTTCTTGCCTCTTCCAGTCCATTTACGATATTTTCGTATTCTTCATCAAAATTCTCGTACCAGTTCTTTATGGACTCAAACATGGAAATTCCCTGGATTTCTTCTTTATACTGCGCATATCCGGAGAAATAAGACATGGCCCGGTTGGCCGCTGTCTTGTGTCCGCTTTCCGTCAGCATCATTTTAAGATTCGTATAAATCTGTCCCATGATTTCTTTTAAACGTTTCTTATCGTCCAGTCTGCTTTCAAAGACAACCTCTTCCATCAGTTCAAAGGCTCTCTGGGTCTTCGGATAGAAACATTTTGTTTTCACGGTAAACATCGGAAGAAAATCATCTTTTCCACGCGGCAGCACATCCATGGAAGCCGCGATGGCTCCGGTTTCAATGCTGATCTCATTGCCCAGTTCCTGATAATTTCTTTTCTCTGTGTCTACCCCCATCAGCACTTCCGTCAGCAGAGACGCATACGGCACCAGTTCCATTGGAACACTGCTCATATCAAAAGCCAGCTTTAAGTAACAGATCTGATTGGTAAAATACGGATGCCACAGGACTTTGACGCCTCCGGCTTCCTCTTCCTGATTGTTCAGCGGCTTGATTTCTTTTCGGATATCTTCGATATCCAGAACCGGTATTTTCTCCAGTTCTTCCTTTGTGGACGGCGTTTCCTGGATTTCTTTCAAACGTTTTGTCTCTTTCACCAGTTCATCGATTTCATCTTTTGACAGAGATTCCTTGTATGCCTTTAATTTATCCGCTTCCTGCTGATCTTTTTCTTTCTGAAGTCCTTTCTTCGGCTTCATAACCACAACGGATTTATGAGGATTGTCCAGAAGACAGGTGCGGATCAGCCCCTCAAAATATCCCTCTTCCATCTTCTTTCTTAAAATCTCAAAAATTTCATTGGTCTTGATATGGATAAACGGTTTTTCATCATCATAAAGCCAGCTGTCATACATCTGAAGCCCGTACATCAGACCTTTTGGAAAACGGCCAAAGTTGGCTTCCTTATATCGGAATTCGTAAAAATTGAACGCCGCTGTCAGGCTTCGCTTCGGAATGCCTTCGTCTGCGATTTTCTTTAAATTCTCTTCTATGATCCGTACAAAATCTTCTTCCTGATCTTCCCTGGCTTCCTGTGCAACGACAGAAAAAACCGGCTGCTCGATTCCATTGTCATAGGAACTGGAAATATCTTTTCCAATCTGAGCCTCCTGGAGGGCTTTCTTCACCGGAGCTCCCGGTGCTCCAAACAGTGCCCGGTTCAGGATCTGGAAGGCCAGATACAGCTCATTGTCCAGACTGGTGCCGATGACTGCATTGTATGCAAAATAAGTCTTTTCTTCCTCAGAATCATTTTCTCCGATCGGATAATATTCTTCCACCCGTTTCGGTTTATCAAACGGCGCCTGCGGCTTCCAGGAAGAATCCACCGTCTTTTCACCAAAATCTTTCAGATAATGCTCATGGATAAATTCCAGATACTGATCCGGATCCATATCTCCATAAAGATAAATATAGCTGTTAGACGGGTGATAGTAAGTTCTGTGGAAATCAAGAAATCCTTCATAGGTAAGATCCGGCACCGCAGCCGGGTCTCCGCCGGATTCAAATCCATACGGAGTATCCGGAAGCAGAGATTTCTGAATAATTCTTGCCAGCTGCTGATCCGGAGATGAAAACACACCTTTCATCTCATTGAATACAACCCCGTTATAATGAATCGGCGCATCTGCGGATTCCAGATCATAATGCCATCCTTCCTGTTTCAGGATTTCCGGCTTCTGGTAAATATTCGGGTAAAATACAGCATCCAGATAAACATGGACCAGATTGAAAAAGTCCTTGTCGTTCTGGCTTGCCACCGGATATACTGTTTTATCCGGATATGTCATGGCATTCAAAAAAGTATTTAAAGATCCTTTGACCAGTTCCACAAAGGGATCTTTCATCGGAAATTCCCTGGATCCGCATAATACAGAATGTTCCAGAATATGCGGAACTCCTGTATCATCTTTTGGCGGCGTCTTAAATCCGATCTGAAATACTTTATTGTCATCTTGATTGGAAATCACGACCACTCTTGCTCCTGTCTTTTTGTGACGAAGAAGCCAGCCGGTTCCATCCAGTTCTTCAATGGGTTCTTTTTTGATTACAGTATAATTTTGATTCATCCGGTTCATACTCCTTTTTCTTTTTATTATTCCTGTCTTCCTTTTTCTTATTATAACAGATAAAAGAATCTTATGTATCCGAAAAGGCGCCATACAAAAAGGCGCCTTTTTTAACCTGTTTATTTTAAGAATCCGTTGATGATCTGTTCTTCTGCCTCTTCTTCTGTCAGGCCTAAGGTCATCAGCTTAATAATCTGCTCTCCGGCAATCTTGCCGATCGCTGCCTCATGGATCAGGGAAGCGTCAGAGCAGTCTGCCGTAATTTCCGGAATAGCGCTGATCTTCGCATCTCCCACGATGATCGCGTCACATTCAGAATGTCCGCTGCATTTGGCATTTCCATGGATCTTGGAAATAAAGATCTGGCTGGAAGAATCTTTCGCCACAGATCTGGATACGATATGAGCTCCGGAATCATCTCCGTCCAAATCAACCTCAAATTCACTCTCCGCATACTGCTTTCCATGGGTCATGAGACGTTCCATAACGGTAAATGTCGCCCCTTCCGCCAGTTTTGCCTTAGTCAGACGTTTGGTAGAATCGACGCCTTTGATCTGCGCGGTATCCATTTCCATATATCCGTTCTTTCCGATCTCAACGATCGTCTGCGGATTCATGATCCTTTCGCCGGTTCCTTCGCCGCTTCCATAATGCTTTTCTACATAGCGGACTCTGGCATTTTCTCCTATATAGAATCGGTGGATTCCATCATGCTGGCTGTTCTTTTTCCCTCCATTGTGGATTCCACAGCCGGCTACGATCGTCACATCGGCTCCTTCTCCAATATAGAAGTCATTGTATACAACTTCTGTCAGTCCTGCTTCACTCAGTACTACCGGAATATGCACACTCTCATGTTTTGTTCCCGGTTTAATCTTAATATCGATTCCCGTTCCATTATCTTTCGGAATGATATCGATATTGGCTGAACTGTTTCTCGCAATTCCTTTTCCATTAGCTCTGATATTATAGGCTCCTGCCGGAATCTCATGCAGTCCTGAGACTTCTTCCAGCAGATGCATCTGAATCGGATCGATCTTAATATCCATCTTAACATCCTCCCTTCTTCCAGCAGTGACAGGATTCGTCTTTGCTTTCTGTATCATTTAACAGTTTCGGAAGAAATTCCTCTGCTTTCTCATGTTCCAGTACTTCTCCGTCCGCAATGACGATGATCTCATCCGCAATTCTCAAAATCCTCTCCTGATGGGAAATGATCAGAATGGAACCTTTAATATCGCTTCTCATCTTCTCAAATACCTGGATCAGATTCTGGAAACTCCAGAGATCAATTCCCGCTTCCGGCTCGTCAAAAATAGAAAGTTTCGTTCCTCTGGCAAGGATCGTGGCAATCTCAATTCTCTTGATTTCTCCTCCGGAAAGACTTGCGTCCACTTCACGGTTTACATAATCTCTGGCGCAGAGTCCTACTTCGGATAAATATTCACAGGCTTCTGATCTGGAAATCTGGTGTCCAACTGCCAGTTTGATCAGATCAAATACAGTAATTCCCTTGAAACGGACCGGCTGCTGGAATGCAAAACTGATTCCGAGATCCGCTCTCTCTGAAATGCTGAGATTGGTAATATCCTGTCCATTCCAGATGATCTGTCCGGACGTCGGCTTCTCAATTCCCACAATGATCTTCGCCAGCGTCGATTTTCCTCCTCCATTAGGGCCGGTAATGGCAATAAATTTGTCATCTTCCAGCGTCAGGCTGATGTCTTTTATAATTTCTTTGTCTCTATTTTCTTCATCAGAGACGGTAAATGATATATTTTTTAATTCTAACATACTTCCTCCATCTCCAGAATGATCTGCATCATTCATATATTCAATCCTTTTTATGCTACTACAAATGGAACAGAAAGAAAAGGCTTTCCTTCTATATTTTTCATATTTTTGCCCCTGTCAGCCTGTTCATCCGCAAATTTCATTCTGCTTCCGATCCCTGTACAGTTCCTGTTTTTCAATCCTTGCCGTTTTTCTCTTTCCATGTTATGATTTTATCACTAATGATTATAATTGCAAGAACGTACTTAAAAGAAATATAGTACCTAAAAAGATACTAAAGGAGGTCCCTATGGAACATATTACAAAACCAAACCCCTGCTATTGTCCTGTGGAAACAACACTGGAACTGATCGGCGGGAAATATAAATCTCTGATCTTATGGCATCTGGTCAACCAGACCCTCCGTTTCAGTGAATTAAAACGAAGGATTCCTGCCGCCACCCCGAAGATGCTGACCCAGCAGCTGCGGGAACTGGAAGCCAGTGAGCTGATCCACCGGGAAGTATACCCTGTCGTTCCGCCGAAAGTCGAATATTCTCTGACAAAACTGGGAGAAAGCATTATCCCTCTTCTTCGTTCCATGTATGACTGGGGTGATTACTATCTGGAGCAGAGGGGGCTGGAAAGCAGCTGCAGCATGCACGGCCTGCACACACCTGATAAAAAATCATAAAGAAAAGAAGAGTCAGGATTTTTACTCCTGGCTCTTCCTTTTAAGCTGTTGTTTCTTTTATAATTCTTCTCCATCGGAAGCGATTACTTTTTTAAACCAGTCAAAGGATTTCTTCTTTCTCTCCATGGTTCCGTTTCCTTCATTATCACGGTCTACATAGATCATTCCGTATCTCTTCTTCATTTCACCTGTTGTAAAAGATACCAGGTCAATAATGCCCCACGGTGTATATCCCATCAGATCCACTCCGTCATGGAGCACTGCTTTTTTCACCGCTTCGATATGACTCTTAAGATAATCGATTCTTGGCTGATCGTCAATGGTTCCGTCCTCTTCGATCTGATCAACGGCTCCAAATCCGTTTTCCACAACAAACAGCGGTTTCTCATATCGTTCTGCCAGTATGTTGAGGGAATATCTTAATCCTTCCGGATCGATCTGCCATCCCCAGTCACTGGCTTTTACATAAGGGTTATCCACAGAATTCGGAAGTCCGCCATTGACAACACCTTCCAGATTCTCATTTTTCACATCAGCTTTAACAACCGTAGACATATAATAGCTTAATGCAAGGAAGTCCGCCGTACCTTCTTCCAGGATCTTGTCATCCCCTTCTTCCATGACGATGTGATAGCCTTCCCGTTCAAATTCTTTCTTTGCATAAGACGGATAATGTCCTCTCATAAATACATCCGGGAAGAAAAATCTCTGATGCATGGCTTCTTCTGCTGCCATAATATCATCCGGATTGCAGGAATACGGATAAATCGGAACACATCCGATCATACATCCGATCTTTGCGTCCGGACAGATTTCATGACATTTTTTCACTGCCAGAGCATTCGCCAGCAGTTCATGATGTCCTGTCTGGAACATGACTTCCCTTGGATTGTCTCCTTCTTTCAGCATAACGCCGGAATTGGTCCAGAGGAAGATTGGATTGTTAGTATCCATCTGATTGTTGATCTCATTAAATGTAATCCAGTATTTTACTTTATCTTTGTAGCGTCTGAAGCAGACTTCCGCAAATTTTACAAAATAATTCACTACTTTGCGGTTATAGAACCCGCCGTATTCCCTTGCAAGATGCAGAGGCATTTCAAAATGGGAAAGGGTGATGACCGGCTCGATGCCATATTTCAGCAGTTCGTCAAAGACATCGTCATAGAACTGCAGTCCTTCTTCGTTGGGTTCTTCCTCATCGCCGTTTTGGAAGATTCTGGTCCATCCAATGGACGTACGGAAACATTTTAATCCCATTTCCGCAAACAAAGCGATATCTTCTTTGTAGTGATGATAAAAATCAATCGCCTCATGATTCGGATAGAATTCTCCTTCTTCTACCGTATCTGTGATTCTTCTGGCAACTCCGTTGGCTCCGGCTGTCATAACGTCTACAACGCTCGGTCCTTTGCCTCCTTCATTCCATCCGCCTTCAAACTGATGGGCAGCGACAGCGCCGCCCCATAAAAATCCTTCTGGTAATCTGCTCATTTCTTTTCCTCCTAAGATAATTTTTCCTATTCGATTACAGATAATAATGCGTCACCTGGTTCTACTTTCTCGTTTGGATATGCCAGTACATCCGTATAATCGTCTGTATTTGACACAATGACCGGTGTTACCAGCGGGAGTCCCGCATCTTCTATCTTCTTCATATCAAACTCCAGCAGCAGGTCTCCTTTGGATATCTTCTTTCCTGCTTCTGTTTTCAATTCAAATGGTTCTCCATTGAGTTTTACCGTATCCATTCCGACATGGATCAGCAGCTCCACTCCATCATCCGATTTCAGTCCCATGGCATGTTTTGTATCGAAAATGCTTTCTACCGTTCCGTCAAACGGTGCGTAAACTTTTCCTTCTTCCGGCTTGATCGCCGCTCCTTTTCCCATGAGTTCACTGCTGAACACTTCATCTTCTACCTCTTTCAGAGGAATCACTTCCCCTTTGATCGGAGCGTATACTTCTTTGTGTGTCTGAGCTCCGCTGGCTGTACTGCTGCTCTTTTCCTCCGGCAGCACTTCTTCTTCCTCTTCTTCCTGTTTTGGATCATCAAATCCTACGATCTGGACCAGAATAATGGCTCCAATAATGGCAATCGCACAGCCGATTGCTTCTCCAAGGAAGGAAGCCGGATTATCTGGGTTGATCGCGTTCACTGTCGTAAGCAGTCCAGGAAGTCCTGCATAAGCATAATAGTAAGAATTGAAGAAGCTTGCTACAATGGCTCCCACAGCTCCGGCTGCACATCCACAGACAAATGGTTTTTTCAGACGAAGGGTAACACCATAAATCACCGGCTCTGTGATTCCGAAAATACCTGTGATACCAGAAGAAAGAGCCACGCCCTTAAATTCTTTGTTTCTGGATTTGATAAACACTCCAAAGGCTGCTGCCATCTGAGCAACAACGGCGATGGTCTGGAATGCCTGGAAAGAATCTCTTCCATAGATATCGAAGTTTGCCAGTATCACCGGTGTGATTCCCCAGTGAACACCAAAGATTACGATCACCTGCCATACGCCGCCGATTACAGCTGCTGCCAGTGCAGGGAATGCGTTAAACAATGTATTGTATCCGTTGGCGATTCCTGTTGCCAGAAGGCTGGAAAGAGGTCCGATCAGAAGGATCGTCAGCGGAACCATGATGACCAGACAGATCAATGGTGTAAACAGTGATTTAATGTTCTCATGCAGTCTCTTTTCTACAAAATGTTCCAGATAAGAAAGAATCCATACAAGGAACAGCGGAGGCAGGACGGAAGATGTATAAGTTGTTTCAGAAAGATTGAAGATCAGGAATTTGATCGTCTCGCCATCCGCGATCCTTGCAGCCATTTCTGTCCAGGTAGGGCTTACCAGGGCACAGCAGCAGAGAACTGCGATGTAAATATTACATTGAAAATGTTTGGATGCCGTAATTGCGATAAAGATCGGCAGGAATGTAAACGGCGCCCATGACATAAAACTCAGCACTTCATATGTTCCGGTATTGGCAAAGGACGGTACTGCCAGATTGATCAGAATCAAAACACCCTGAAGCAAACCTGCTGCCGCCAGCACATAAATAAACGGAGCAAATACCGCAGACATGGTCGCGATTACCCGGTTTAAAACTCCCTGCTTTGGTTCTTCTACCACACGGTCGGAATTGTCCAGATCCAGTTCTTTTGCCACCTGTGCATAAACATCTCCAACATGGTTTCCGATAACTACCTGGAACTGTCCTCCATTCTCAACGACCGTAATAACTCCCGGAAGTTTTCCAACCCTGTCTTTTGCGTCATCTGCTGTCTCTTTCAATACAAGTCTCAATCTAGTCGCGCATCGTGTCGCATTGATAATATTGTCTTTTCCGCCGACTTCCTGAATAATATCACTGGCCAGCTTTGTGTAATCTCTGACTTTCGTCGCCATTTTTTTCTCCCTTCTTTTCTTTGATCATAATGAATCGTAATCACTTACTTCCTTCAACGCGCGCCATTGAGAAAATAATAAAGCGTTTTCCATAAATAAATCCTTCAGGGATTTTTATGAAATAAAAAAACCTGAACCAATTGAGAACACGGATCTTCAGACCTTCTGTCTGTGTTCTCAATCAGCCCAGGTATCGCCTTCTTCAGTAACAATCCTGACTTCGGGGAAATCCCTTTCCCTTGTCATTATTTCCAATTTCTGTAATTTATTATAATATATTCCAATTTATTTGTCAAGACTTTTTTTGTTGGAAATTGAATTTGTTATTCTCTGGATATGAATCGTCAGATAGACCAGCTCGTCATCATTAATTTCCATGCCATACTGTTCCGTAACCAGCTGTCCGATCTTCACCGCGCAGCCAAAAGCCTTACTGTACTGTTGTTTGATCATATCAATGAACACCGGATCGTTCTGATCCAGCAGCTTCTTTTTCATCAGTCTTCCGACAAAATATTTCATATGAACGACAAATCTGCTGTAATCCAGAGAATCTTCGTCCAGTTCGATCTGATAAGTCAGCTTTATGATCTTCAATGCCGCTTTCAGAATCTTTGTGGTAACCTCCACTTCCGCAATGTCTCCATCGGACCGGGCATTGGCAATATGGAGCGCAATAAATCCCGCTTCATCCTCAGCCATTTTAATGCCGGTTTTCTTCTCGATCACCTCGATGGCATACTGGCCAATGGCAAATTCCTGAGGATAGAACTGTTTAATCTCCCACAGGAGCGCATTGCGGAAAATAATTCCTTTCCTGGTCCGCTCCATGGCAAATACCATATGGTCCGTCAGGGTCACATAAATATTTTCATTCAGATCTGTTCCCAGCGATGCTTTGGCATACTGGATAATATGATCCGCCAGTTTAAAATCCTCCGATGAAATCTTGGACAAAAGTTCCACCAGCCGCTTCTGCTCCTTAAATTTGCTCAGCAGAAAGGTCTTTTCAACTTTAGATTCATCTGCCTTCATTCCCGGCTTCATTTTAAATCCAATCCCGCTCCCTACAAGAATCAGTTCATTTTTCTTCTTGTCCTTCACAAACACCACATTGTTATTCATGATTTTTTTAATAATCATAAAAATCTCCTCTTTTTTCAAACATATCTGTTTTTTCATATACCTCTGAAAGCGGAGCGTTTCTATATCATAGGAATGCAGTTTTCCTTGAAATAAAAAAACCCAGGCTTTACAAAAGAGCATAACCATCCTATGCCATCTTGTAAAACCCAGGTATCGCCTTCTCCAGTAACAATCCTGGCCGTTTCCAATCTTATTTTCACTAATTTATATACCATATTGCCGGGGAAATGTCAAGGATTCCACGGCATTTCCCCTATGTATTCTGATTCATTTATGATAATGTCCTTATATACCACACGTGATTATGTCCCACCGGATTTTTGTGGTATACTTTCCCTCATGATTTTTTATTATGAGGAGATTACATTATGAGAAAGGTTACTCTATCTATGAAAGCACAAGAAAAATACAACACCATCAAACGTCTGGCTGAAGGCCATATCTCGAAATCTTATGCCGCCGTCAAGATCGGCTGCACGAAAAGACATATCAATCGTCTCCTGAATCGCTATCGCTCTGAAGGCAAGCAGGCCTTCCTCCATGGTAATACCGGCCGCAAACCTGCTCATGCTCTTTCCGATCACCAAAAGCAGGAGATCATCACTTTATACTGCAATAAATACTGGGATGCCAATTTCACCCATGCCTGTGAGCTCCTCCGGAAAAACGATGATATCTCCATCTCCCCTTCCTGCCTCCGTACTATCCTCGCTCAGGAAGCCATCCTCTCTCCAAGAGCTACCAGACGTACCAGGAAGCTCTTACTCAAGAAACTTGAAGATCGACTGGATCACTCTGCTTCCAAAAAAGAAAAACGCAGCATCCAGGAATCGATCGTCCAGCTCTCCGATGCTCATCCCCGCAGGCCCCGCTGTTCCTATTTTGGGGAGATGATCCAGATGGATGCTTCTGTCCATCTCTGGTTTGGCGATACCAAAGTCTATCTCCATGCTGCCATTGATGACTCTACCGGCACCATCGTAGGGGCTCATTTTAATACACAGGAAACCCTGGATGGTTATTATCATGTCCTCTATCAGATCTTAACAGAGCATGGGATCCCTCATATGCTCTACACGGATAATCGCACGGTCTTTGAATATAAACGGAAAAAGATCAAAGAAATCGAAAAAGATACGTTCACCCAGTTCGGCTATGCCTGTAAGCAGCTGGGCATAGAATTGAAGACGACCAGTGTCGCCCAGGCAAAAGGCCGGATCGAAAGACTGTTCCAGACCTTACAGTCACGCCTTCCAGTCGAACTCCGCCTGAAGGGCGTGACCACCATCTCTGAAGCAAATGTATTCTTAAACTCCTACATAAAAGAATACAACGCGAGATTCGCTCTTCCGGTCCATCATAACAGATCCGTGTTTATTGCGCAACCAGATCTTGATATCATCCATCAGACCCTGGCTGTCCTGACACCGAGAGTGGTCGACTGCGGTCACTGCGTCCGTTTCCAGAATCAGTATTATAAGACAGTAGGAGAAAATGGCCTTGCGGTCTGCCACCGCAAGGGAACGAGAGGGCTGGTGATCCAGACATTTACCGGGGATCTTCTGTTCAGTACACAGGATCAGGTATATGTGCTGGAAGAGGTCCCGGAACATGAAAAAGCCTCACGGAACTTCGATATCAACTGGAAGGAAGAGAAACCTCGGAAGCGGTATATCCCATCACCACGGCATCCCTGGAAGCGAAAAGAATTCCTCAGACATGTACCATATGATCCTGTCACAGAAGAAATGCTGATGGTATAAGGCTGTCTGGGGACAGACAGGCCAGCTCTCTTTGAGGTACGGCCAAACAACAAAACAGGAAGATAAAATGTTTCCATCTTATCTTCCTGTAAAGGCACCGGATCCCGGTGCTTATCATTTCAATTTTTTAGGACATAATCAAAAATGCTTGACAGGATTCCACGGCATTTCCCCTATGTATACATGGTATCAGCATCCCATTTTCATCATTTCCTTTTTCAGCCGTTTTATGATCTTCTTTTCCAGCCTGGAAATATACGACTGGGAAATCCCAAGCATATCAGCAACTTCCTTTTGTGTCTTCTCCTCCCCGTTTTTCTGATTAATGCCAAATCTCAGCTCAATGATCTTCTTTTCCCTGTCTGTAAGGATCGTCATTGCTTTCATCAAAAGTTTCCGGTCTACCTCATGCTCCAGATCCCGGTAAATGATATCCTCATCGGTTCCCAGAATATCAGACAGCAGAAGTTCATTCCCATCCCAGTCCACATTCAAAGGTTCATCAATCGAAACCTCCATCCTGGTCTTGTTATTTCTCCTCAGATACATGAGGATCTCATTTTCAATGCATCTGGACGCGTAAGTTGCAAGTTTAATATTCTTCGCCGGATTAAACGTATTGATCGCCTTGATCAGTCCTATGGTCCCGATGGAAATCAAATCTTCCACCCCGATTCCTGTATTGTCAAATTTTTTCGCAATATAGACTACAAGTCTTAAATTCCTTTCGATCAGCATCGCTCTCGCCTCAGGCTCATCTGCCGTTCCCAGCATATGAATCATCCTCTGCTCTTCCTTTGCTTCCAGCGGGGCCGGCAGAATTTCCGCGCCTCCAATATAATGGATTTCATTTCCCCGTGCAAAAAAAGTTTTCCTGCCGTTTACCAGTTTTAATTTCAGCACATTACAACCTCCCATATTTCATCAGATCCGGATGAAGCAGAAGCTGGTATGCCCCCTTTTGTGACAGTGGTTCTTCTGATATTCCGATCACCCCTTTTTCCACCTGGATCTTCCCCTCTTTCCCGGAAATCAGAATGTTATCAACCAGAATACCTGTCATAATGCCCCGCTTCTTTCCCACAGAGTGATACGGAATCATCCGGATTCCTTTTCCATCATGTTTTTCCGTCAGATTTTTTAACGATCCCTCATAATATTTCTGCAGGACAGACGCCTCCAGCACAGACACCGGCATTCTTCCAATTGGTTCATACAGAAAATTCCCAGTATCCGCAAAACCGCAGACTTTGATTTTTTTCCCCTGCCAGGTAAATTCTACATCGTACAAAAAATCTTTCTGCCGCAGGGTGTCTCTCCAGAACAAAATATAGAAGCAAAACAGTCCCGCCGCAGAAAGAAGGCCTCCAAGGATCCAGCTTTTCCCCGGAATGAACCGTTTACATGCTGTCCAGATGCCTCCATACAGCGAGGCAAGCGCTGCCAGGCAGCCTCCAAAATACAATTTCTTTTTCCACCTGGATCCAAACGCAATCTGCACTGTCAGAGCGAATCCCAGTATAAAAAAGAAAATCCTGCCTGGAAATACCATTGCCGCACATCCTGCCAGGCTTCCTGCTGCCGCAGCGGCAGCTATCCTTCGAAACCGGCAGTTCTGTCTAAGCCCCCGGTTTATAAATACCAAAAGAAGTTCCACAACAAGCCATTGCCGCAGAAATAAAATGATGAAAAACATATTGTCATTATAGAAAAACAGGCCAGAATTCTTTGTCAGAAAATGTTATAGGCGCATGCACTGTTTCTACAAATTTTGCGTCATATCTGCTACAATGAGGAAAAAAGCAAAAAGGAGAGTAAATTTATGGAACATGTAATACATCAGATCCCCCCGGTCTTTAATCATCAGTCTGAAATTCTGATTCTCGGTTCTTTTCCTTCTGTAAAGTCCCGGGAAGCCCAGTTCTTTTATCATCACCCTCAGAACCGTTTCTGGAAGGTTCTTGCCTCTCTGACTCAGGATTCCCTTCCGCAAACCATTGAAGAGAAGAAAATTTTTCTTTTAAAGCATCATATTGCTCTTTGGGATGTCATCGCATCCTGTGATATTCAGGGATCCAGCGACAGCAGCATTAAGAACGCGGTGCCAAATGATTTTTCCGGTATATTAAAAGCGGCACCCATCCGTCGGATATATACCAACGGCGGTACCGCTTATAAACTTTATAAAAAATATTGTGAACCGGAAACCGGATATCCGGCTGTTAAACTTCCTTCCACCAGCCCGGCTAACGCCTCCTACCCTCTGGAACGGCTTCTGAAAGCCTGGAAGGTCATTCTTCCGCTCTAGCCTTCATCTTCTATGATAAATTCTTCTGAAGGCCCCGTAATCTCATATACAACATCTCTCCAGTGTTTTCCATCACTGCACCCAAGATAATGTTTCGTAATCTTATAAGACCCGAAGCAGTGCATCGGAAACACCCTGCGGGGATGTACTTTTTCCAGGAAATAATTCATCCCCCAGCAGTATTTGTCTTCCTGCCTTGGATCCAGCAGCATAAAAGCCACATCAATTTTTGTTCCTTCCAGACGCCGTATTTCTTCCGGAAACGTCTTTTTATAATATTCATTGTCTTCATCCGGCTCCCCATTCCAGTGCCACCAGTTCAGATCTCCTGCATGATAGATCGTCTTTCCCTCTGCCTGCACCAGGAACGCAACTCCCATATCATTTGACTTTAATGTCTCAATATGAATTCCTCTGATTTCTTTTTTCTCGTGAGGACCCATCATTACCGCGTCTTCTTTTGTCTGAATATCATCCGACAGAATATATGTAATGTCCGGATAGCGGTCTTTCAGTTTCCATATCTCAGGATTATAATGATCCCCATGACCGTGAGAGGCAAAAACAAAGATTCTCTTATCTGTCGGGAATTTCGGGATCGTGCCTTTATAATAGTCAAAAAGAAGCACTGTCTCGCTCATTTCCACAGAAAATCCACTATGTTCGATAAATGTCACTTTCATTGTCCCGCATCCTCCAGTATTCTTTCTTTCATCTTCGGATCAAAAATTCCTGTTCTCAGCATCTCAATTTCATATTTATAAGGCGGATAAGACTTCTTGCCATCTGGTTCTTTTACATAAGGAGTCTCCAGAATTTTCGGAACCTTCTCAAAATCCTTATGAATGGCAACATATCGAAGCGCATCAAATCCGATTTCTCCAAATCCCAGATTTTCATGCCGGTCCTTTGCCGCTCCCATCGGATTTTTACTGTCATTGATATGAAATACACTGATCTGATCTTTCCCTATGATCTGGTTGAAAGAATCCATCACAGCATCAAAATTCTCTTTTACATCCAGTCCGCTGTCGCTGACATGACAGGTATCAAAGCAGACTCTCAGTTTATCCGGATAACGGACGCCATCATAGATTCTGGCAATCTCTTCAAAATTCCGTCCGATCTCGCTTCCTTTTCCTGCCATGGTTTCCAGGGCGATCCTTACTGGTGTATCTTCTTCCAGCACCTGATCCAATCCGCGGATAATCTGTGCGATTCCTTCATCAGCCCCTGCGCCTACATGGGATCCCGGATGCAGCACCAGGATACTGCTTCCCATAGCCGCCGTTCTTTCAATCTCTATCTTCAGAAAATCCACTGCCAGCTGAAAGGTCTCTGGTTTCACTGTATTGGCAAGATTAATAATATACGGGGCATGTACTACAAAAGTTTCCATCCCGTTTTCCTTCATCAGTTCTCTGCCTTCTTCTACTCTCAGCTCCTCAATCTTTTTACGCCTTGTATTCTGCGGCGCCCCTGTATATACCATAAACGTGTTTGCGCCGTAGGACAAAGCTTCCTTTACAGAGCCCAGGAACATCTCCTTCCCTTTCATTCCCACATGGGATCCTATTAACATTTTTCTTCTCCTTTGCTTTTTTCTCTTTACTTTTTTATCATAACATGGTATATTATAAGCCATGGGGCAGAAAAATTACATATTTTTTAAAAAATTTAAAAGTTTTTAAAAAAAACTATTGACATATTGCCCACACAATGATATGATATCTGTGTTGCGCAGTTGTGGCGGAATTGGCATACGCGCTAGACTAAGGATCTAGTCCGGGTTAACTGGGTAGGGGTTCAAGTCCCCTCAACTGCACTTGGCCGATGTGGCGGAATTGGCAGACGCGCTGTGTTCAGGTCGCAGTGAGTGTACGCTCGTGCGAGTTCGAATCTCGCCATCGGCACTTTAAAAACCAGCATTTGATATGCTGGTTTTTTTGTTGTATAAAAAAGTATTTTTCTATTCTTAACAGCCACATCAGTATAATCTATAAAACAAAAAATCAGACGCGCTTTCATGCATCTGATTCTGACTTCAATCTGTAATTTATCCTGCCCGGCAGAACTGTACTCCCTTTATTCCTCTTCGTCTTTTCCTCTGTTCCTGATCATGCTGCTTACCAGAGCTTCCAGCATCTCCATGGCAATTCTTCTTTCCTTTGCGCTGCACCGCTCAAGAATCATCTCTGTCTCTGTGTAAAGGATATCCCCTTCCCTTTCTCTGGGATAGCTGTCAGCCAGCAGTTCATCCAAAGTTACTCCCAAAAGTTCTGCAAGATCCATAAGCAGGGCAAGAGACGGCTTTTTTGATGCATTTTCAATATTAGACATGTGCTGGGTTGAAATTTCCAGTTTCTCCGCCAGGTACTCTTGTGTCATTCCTTCTATTTTCCTTATTTTCCGAATCCTCTCGCCTAATGCCTTATAATTGATCTCCATGCCTTCACTCCGTTTCTTCCCATTGATATCATTTTAGTATGAAACAGAGTTCCAAATAATAAACTAATAGAATATGTTATATTCTTATAGACTACTTTTTGACTTTTTGTTAAAATAAGAATAAATATTATCCTTTTATTCCATATGTGAGGTAGTCCCGTCATGTATATAAAAAAGAAATATATCATTCTATTTTTTATCATATTTTTCCCTTGCCGCTTTCTGCTCCGGAGAGTGATCTTCATTCTCCGGCGAAAGCGGGCCCGCTCTCTCGTTTCTCAGTGGCGCAGGATCTATCATCCATTCTAATCTCTGGACTTCCCTGCTCCGATTTACAGGCAGATCATCCAACAGCAAATGAAAAACGCCCCAGAAGACTGTTATTCACTTCTTAGCAGCCTTTTATCTTCATCCTGGACTTTTTATAGTTTCCCGCCTTTTTCTTCTTAGAAGCTTCTTCTGCGTCTCTCTGCCTTTCAGATTGTCTTCTCCTGCACAGGCTTTCCGACTTTCCGGATGCTTCACCTCAAAAACAGTTCTATTCTTTGCTTATCCCAGACTGGACAAAGATTTAAAAAAGATCAGATGCTTTTTCACACATCTGATCTTGATCACAATTTTAAATTTACCCCCTTACTTAACAAAGAGCCAAAAAAATCGGCAGAGCCAATGCCCTGCCGATGAATTTTCTTATATCTAACTGCTTTATTATCTAACGATTCTTCTTGCACAAACCGGAGTTCTGTAGAAGGCGCTGGAGATTTTAATTCCTCCTTTTGGATATGGAGCAGAGTTACTTGCATGTACAACCTGTCCTCCACCAATGTAGATAGCAACGTGGTTGATTCCGCTTCCGCTTCCGTAGAATAATAAGTCTCCTGGCTGCAGGCTGCTTGTTGAAACTGCAACACCATTGCTTGCCTGTGCGCTGGATGTACGGTTCAGACCATATCCAAAGTGAGCGTATACAGACATTACAAATCCAGAACAGTCTGCTCCGTTTGTTAAGCTTGTTCCGCCATAACGATATGGATTACCAACAAACTGTTTTGCATAGCTTGCGATTCTTGCACCTGTTGTAGATCCAGTTACTGTAGAAGATGCTGCTGTATTTGAAGAGCTGCTTGTGCTTGCTGCTGTGCTTCTTCTGGATGAGCTGCTTCTTCTAGAGCTGCTTGTGCTTGCTGCTGCACTTCTTCTTGTAGATGAGCTGCTTGAAGAAGTACTTGTGCTTGCTGCTGTGCTGCTTGTGCTTGTGGATGCAGAAGATTTTGCTGCCTGAGCTGCTGCTTTTGCTGCGGCTGCTTCTTCTTTTGCCTTCTGCTCTGCTTCGATCTCAGCCATTGTCTTTGCGTTTCCAAATGAATAGTTCAGTTCTGTGTAGTCTTTAGAAAGATATCCTGTCTCTCCATCTACGCTGACTTTTACCCATTCGTCATTCTGATTGTTAACTGTGTAAGTATCTCCCTCACCAACTAAGCTAACGATATCAGAATCTGTTGTAGCTTTTTCTCTTAAACGAAGAGTCTCTGTATTAACTTTTGCTACCTGTTTTACATTGTCTTTTGCATATTCTTCAATCTCGTTGTCAAATACAAGATAATCATTTTTTACATATCCTGTAGCGTTTCCAGATTTTACTTTAGACCATTCGCTTCCTTTTTCAAGGACAGTTGCGATATTGCCTTTTTTCATCTTTCCAACGATCTCTGAATTCATATTTCCAGCTTTTCTGATATTCAGTGTTGTGTTAGAACGAACATCAGCTACTGCCTTATTTTCATATTTACTTTCAGACTGAGCTGCTGTATCTTTTGTAGAAGCTTTATCTTCCGCTGCGGCTACTGGTGTTGCTGCGAGCACTGTTCCTGCTAAAGTTACAACTGCCATTGACAGTCTCATTTTTTTGATAATCATATATTCCTCCTAAGTTGTTACAATTCTGTTAACTTGAATACGATTTGTATTATAACATGCTCAGTAGATATGTCAACCTTTTTTTAAAAATTTTTGTAATATTTTTGTAACATTTAATAGTACTTTCGTAACTTTCTTCATGAAATCGACCAATTTTTCGCTTTATTTTCAGAATTCTTTCACTGATACCGAAAATATTTTCCTCTTTTTCAGATAACTTATTAAAAAAAGTACACATCCGAACGATTCTAAACTTTTTATAAACTTTTATAAAGAATATAAAAAATATGTAAAATACACAAATTTCTGACTATAAAATATCCCTGGACAACTTTTCTGCCAGGGATATTCCATCTCTCTCAGTCAGCGGCACTAACTAAGCCAGTTTTCCCTTTGCAACTTCTACTAATGCTGCAAATGCATCTGGCTCACTGATTGCCATTTCTGATAACATTTTTCTATTAATTTCAACATCAGCTAATTTTAAGCCGTGCATAAGTTTGCTGTAAGAAAGTCCGTTCATTCTGGCTGCAGCGTTGATACGTGCAATCCATAACTGTCTGAACTGACGTTTTCTCTGTTTTCTTCCTGCGTAAGAGCTTGTTAATGCTCTCATTACAGACTGTTTTGCTACTCTATACTGTTTAGATCTGGCTCCTCTGTATCCTTTTGCCAGCTTTAATACTCTGTTATGTTTTTTCTTTGCGTTTACTCCGCCTTTAATTCTTGCCATTTCTTATGTTTCCTCCTTAACAATCCAATCACTCTACAGATATGGTAAAATCTTCTTCATATTCTTCTCGTTTGTTGCATCTGTCATTGCAGCTTTTCTTAAATTTCTCTTTCTCTTAGGAGATTTCTTTGTTAAGATATGGCTCTTATATGCCTTATTTCTTTTTAATTTTCCTGTTCCTGTCTTTTTAAATCTTTTTGCAGCTGCTCTGCAAGTCTTCATTTTTGGCATGATGATTTCCTCCTTTATTCTTCCTGTATCTACTCATCACTCGAATTCTATCGGCTTCCGTTTTCTAATTGTTCTTCGGAGCCAAAAACATAGTCATGCTTCTTCCTTCAAACTTCGGTTTCTTATCGACTGCTGCTACATCTTCCAGCGCTTTGGCAAAATCATCAAGAATTCCCTTGCTGGAATTAACATGCGCAAGCTCTCTTCCACGGAAACGGAGCGTTACTTTTACTCTTGCTCCCTTTGCCAGGAATTTTCTGGCATGGTTGATTTTTGTGTTCAGATCATTGGTATCAATATTCGGTGACATACGCACTTCTTTGATATCAATTACTTTCTGTTTTTTCTTCGCAAGCTTCTCTTTACGGGTCTGTTCATATTTGTACTTTCCGTAATCGATGATCTTACAAACCGGCGGTTTTGCCTTTGGTGAAATCTTTACCAGATCCAGTCCTGCTTCATCAGCCAGTTTCTGTGCCTCTCTTGCGGACATGATTCCAAGCTGTTCGCCATTGTTCGCTATCAGGCGTACTTCCTTATCTCTAATCTGTCCGTTTACCATTAAATCGCTAATAATCTACACCTCCATATACATGTGTTCCTGCATCAGCAATCCATACTCCCATACTTTCAATTTAAGAAAAAAAGTGGACAGTCTTAAGACTATCCACATAAATTCAAGCATGATTAAAAAACATCATATTCTTAAATATTAACCCAAGTCACTGTCATCATCCTTCGTGCTAAGGTGAGAGTGGATACTCTTCTTTGTTGTTTCCGCTGTTTTCAACAGCCTATACAGCATAGCACAGAAACGGACCTTGTGTCAATATTTTTTTCATCATATTTTCAGAACCTGCCAGATTTTACATCATATTTTCAGCGCCTGTTTCTTCTATATATATACAGCGCTTCCTCTATGCTTCCGGAAAATATACATCCAGAACTTCCCGGTCTGCGGTCTTTCCGGTCCATCCGCCGATCAGCATACAGATCAGTGACACTCCGATTCCAATCAAAATCTGATGGATTCCGCCGGCCGTAATTCCAAGAGCCATAGTCACACAATAGGCAATGGTTCCCGCCGCCATGGCCCAGACAGCGCCTCTCTTATTCGCTTTCTTCCAGAACATTCCAAGAAGGAATACCCAGAAAAACGCTGTCTCCAGTCCTCCGAACGCAAACATATTGATCTTCCAGATTACATCCGGCGGGCTGATGGAAATAATAAAAATCAGAATTCCAAGGACCAGTGTCCATACCTGACTTAAAAAGCTGGTCTTTTTCTCAGATACCTTCTCCCTTTTCTTCTCTTTCTGATAAATATAAATATCTTTCACGATGGACGATGTAGCCGTCAGAAGCAGAGAAGAAACGGTGGATATGGACGCCGCCACCGGTCCGATGATGGTAATGCCCGCAATCAGCGGTTTTAAGGACGCCACGATGGCCAGAGGCATAATATTATCCACACTTCCTCCGTAAGCTGCCAGATCATCCGGCAGCACGCCCTGTGCCAGGACACCGATAAAATTCATGCCGATGTTCATGGCTCCGATAACGATCGTTCCAATAATAATCGCACGGTGAAGAGATTTCGTATCTTTGTAGCTGACACAGCGTACAACAGACTGCGGCAGTCCTACTGTAAAGATTCCTACCAGCATCCACTGAGAAAGATACAGGCTCACCGGCATCTCACCTCCGGATAACGGTTCCAGCATTTCCGGCTTATTGGACGCGATCTGTGTCATAATGGCTTCGTAGCCGCCTCCTGCCTTCAGAATTCCAAACAGAAGAATAAACATGCCGATCAGCATGGCAATGGCGCACAGGGCATCCGTAACTGCCACACCCCGGAATCCTCCAATAGTCGTATAAATTACTACCACAAGACCGAACAGCACTAGTCCGGTCATATAAGAATATCCTGTCACCGCCTCAAACAGCTTCGCGCCTCCTACAAACTGCGCTACCATAGTGGCTGAGAAAAACAGCACAATGATAACGGCTGATATATTGGCCAGCGCATCTGACTGATATCTGTGACGAATGACATCGATCACCGTTACCGCATCGATCTTTCGGGCTGCCATGGCCATTTTCTTTCCAAGGATTCCCAGCACCAGAAACAGAGCCGTTACCTGTACGACAGACATATAGACCCAGCCGAACCCAACGCTCCATGCCTGTCCCGGTCCTCCTACGAAAGAGCTGACAGAACTGTAAGTGGCAACGGTCGTCATTGCCAGAACAAATCCTCCCAGACTTCTGGAACCAATAAAGTATTCCCGGATAAAGCCTCCGGAAGATTTCTTTGCAGACTGGTTCCTGATGTAGATGCTGACTGCAAGCATCAGAAGCATAAACAAAAACACTGGCAGCAAGCCAAAAATATTATGATTCATCTCCATCCTCCTCATCCAGCGCAAAATCTTTGAATACTTTTTTCACGATCCATGTTACCAGAACAATAGAAAAAACCCATGTACCGACACAGCCTGTAATGACCCACAAGGGCGTATGCCATACCGTAATTCCCAGCCGGCTGACGCCAAAGCCGGAAATGATCCAAAACAAAATGATCAGGATCAGGCCAACCCCGACAGCTTTTGCTTCCCGCGCAGCCTGATCAAATTTTTCTTTTCGCGTCATTTTCTTTTCCTCTCTTTCTGAGAACTATTCTTTACTGAATTCTACCAGTTCCAGGCCTTCGTTTCTGTCCAGAACAAACTGGATTCCCCATTCATTCTTAAACAGGAGAAGCGGATTGCCTTTCATATCTTTTACTTTCTTCACTTCCGCCACACCTCTTAATTTGCTCATATCTGTATTCCTGTCTTTGATCCATCGGATTGCCTGGTATGGAAGAGGTTCCAGACGAATTTCACAATTATATTCATTTTCCAGCCGGTATTTTAAGACATCAAACTGCAGGGTTCCTACTACACCGACAATGATTTCCGCAAATCCTGCCTCATGTTCCTGGAAAATCTGGATAGCTCCTTCCTGAGCGATCTGCTCTATACCTTTGACAAACTGTTTTCTCTTCATGGAATCAAGATGGATGACTCTGGCAAAATGTTCCGGCGCAAACGTTGGAATTCCTTCATATTCAAAGTCATCTTTCGGAAGGCAGACCGTGTCTCCAATGGAAAAGATACCCGGATCAAAAACTCCGATAATATCTCCCGCGTAGGCTTCCTCTACAACCTTTCTCTCCTGAGCCATAATCTGCTGCGGCTGGGACAGCCGCATCTTCTTCCCGGTCTGTACATGCTTCACTTCCATGTTCGCCTCAAATTTTCCGGAACAGATTCTCATAAACGCGATCCTGTCTCTGTGATTTTTGTTCATATTTGCCTGTATCTTAAAGACAAAAGCGGAAAATCCATTTTCTACCGGATCCACTTCCTCACCTTTTGACATCCTTGGAAGAGGCTGGCTGGTCATTTTCAGGAAATGTTCCAAAAACGGCTCCACGCCGAAGTTCGTAAGAGCAGATCCGAAAAATACCGGAGATAATTCACCTTTCTGCACCTTTTCCATATCCAGTTCCGCGGCCGCTCCATCCAGGAGTTCGATTTCTTCCATTAAATTATCATAGAAATCTTCCCCGATCAGTTCTTTCGCCTGAGGATCATCTGCCGGAAGAATGGTTTCTTTTGCTTCCTTGGAGCCTCCTGTGGATACTGCCTCAAACCGGAGAATATTTTTGCTTTCTCTCTCATAGACTCCCTTAAATTCTTTTCCGCATCCGATCGGCCAGTTGATCGGGCAGGTCTCGATTCCCAGCACTTTTTCAATATCGTCCAGCAGATCAAACGAATCTTTGGCCTCCCGGTCCATTTTGTTGATAAAGGTGAAAATCGGGATATGCCGCATCACGCATACTTTAAACAGCTTAATGGTCTGCGGTTCCACACCTTTGGACGCGTCAATGACCATGACCGCGCAGTCTGCCGCCATCAGGGTACGGTACGTATCCTCGGAAAAGTCCTCATGTCCCGGTGTATCCAGGATATTGATGCATTTTCCTTCATATTCAAACTGCAGCACAGATGATGTGACAGAAATTCCTCTTTCCTTTTCGATTTCCATCCAGTCTGACACTGCGTGCTTCGAATTTGCTTTTCCCTTGACAGATCCCGCCGTGTTGATGGCTCCGCCATACAGCAGAAATTTTTCCGTCAGGGTCGTCTTTCCCGCATCCGGATGCGAAATGATCGCAAAAGTCCTTCTGCGGCTGATTTCCTGTTCGATAGAATTTGCCATAGCTTCTCCTCTCTTATGTGAAGCGGACTTTCTGCTGTCCGCCGTGTGATTTCCTTGTTTTATGCATACTTAGTCATATTATCACACCAGTGAGAAAAATTCTACCGGTCTGGCTAAAAAAGCTTTCCTTCTCTCATCCGGTAAATCATGATATAATTATATAATAAGAAAAAATAATTTTGCAATTCCGGATAGAGGAATTGTGAAAACAAGGAGGGCATATGAGCGTTATAGAATTGAAAAATGACAAAATTTCTGCTGCTTTTAAGACAATGGGAGCAGAACTTACGTCCCTGAAAGACACAGAAGGAACAGAATATCTGTGGCAGGGCAATCCGGATTACTGGAGCGGCCAGGCGCCTGTTCTGTTTCCGATCATCGGATGTTTAAGAAACGGAACAGCATCTGTCTCCGGCGATAAAACATGTTCTTTCGGCCGCCACGGAATCGCAAGAAGAAAGGAATTCACTCTGATCTCCAGCACAGAGGACAAAGCCGTATTTTCCCTGAAGGCAGACGAAGAGACGAAAAAACAGTATCCTTTTGACTTCGAACTTCAGATGACCTATGAACTGGACGGCCAAAAACTTAAGATTACCCATACCGTCATCAACCATGATTCTATTCCGATGCCGTTCTGTGTCGGCGGACATCCTGCTTTTAACTGCCCGATTTCCGAGGGTGAAGATTTCGAAGACTATGTGGTGGAATTCGAATATCCGGAAACCGCTGACTGCGCGCTTCTTAATGAAGATGCCCTGATCGACAATGGAAACCGGGTTCCGATCCTTAAGGATTCCTCTACTCTGCCGGTTAAACATGAGATGTTTTACAATGACGCCCTTATCTTTGACCAGCTGAAATCCAGAAAAGTTTCCTTAAAACACAAAGATCAGGAAAAAGGCGTCTGCGTTTCCTTCCCTGATTTCGATTATCTGGGCGTATGGTCCAGCGCCAACGACGGACCTTTCGTTGCCCTGGAACCTTGGAGCGGCACTTCCACCTGCACTGATGAGGACGATGTTTTCGAACATAAGCGAGGCATCAAAACCCTGCAGCCGGGAGAAGAAACCAGCTTAAGCTTTACCATTGAAATTCTGTAAGAGAAAAAGCTGTTACGCTAAATGAAATTAGTGTGGCAGCATTTTTTCTGCAAAGAATAAGAGCCGGATCTGTGAAAAACCTGGCTCTTGATATAAAATTTATTTATGCTGCTAAATAAAGTATTATGGAAAGATCATACCCTATTATCTTTGGATGTAGAACTTTTGATCCCGGCAGATGATCCTGCTCGTTTGTTCTGCTGTTATAAAGTAAAATCAGGCAAAAGACCAGCTGCCCCTTTTCTATGCTAAAAAAATGAAAATGCAGACTGCCGCCGTCGTAAGACCAGACAAAACGCCAAACAATACATCCGTAAAGAAATGTACAAAAAAGTAAATCCTTGTAAATCCAATGATTGTTGCCAGACACAGTGCGAAGATCCCTGCCGGAAGACAGATTGCGCAGAGTGCTGCCGCACATGCGAATGATATGGCCGTATGCCCGGATGGAAAGGAAGATCCATGCGGGCGTTTAATCAGAACCGGAATCTTCTTAAACAGATCACACGGTCTCTTTCTCATAAATGCTGATTTTAAAATCAGATTATTCACAACTGCTGTCGCCGCCAGCACCTCAAAATAAAAGATTCCTGCTTCTCTATATCCCGGAACCGCCAGTAAAACCAGACCTGTCATAATCCATATCATTCCACCGTTTGCTGATTTTGTTATTCCCAAAAGCACTTTATCCACTGCAGGATTTTTATGTCTTTGAAGTTTCATCGACGTTCTTACATCAAATCGCATTACTGCATTCATTTTATTCACCCTCCTTTACTACCATCATATCGGATGAATTGAAAATTCCTGCAATCATTCCGTTAATTCTTTCTAAATTTTTGTAAAATCTAAGAAAAATAGAAACTATACTTGCGCAGATGTCTTGTTTTATGCTAGGTTTATCTGGAAAACTGACAGATATTTCAATTCTATTTACTATTTTGGGAGGTTTTATATGGACTGGCACGGAAAACGCTACTATTCCTTTGACAGCTTTTTAAAAAATACATTTGGGGAAAAAATTTATAAAGTATCCCTGGACGGCGGATTTACATGTCCCAACCGGGATGGAACCATCGGAACCGGCGGCTGTATCTTCTGCAGTGAAGGCGGCTCCGGTGATTTTGCTTCAGACGCCCGTCTCTCCATCCAGGATCAGATCACTCAGGGGATCTCTCTTGTAGCGGCAAAAAGTCCATCTTCCAGATATATTGCTTATTTTCAGGCTTTTACCAATACTTATGCCCCGGTGTCCCGGCTCCGTCAGCTGTTTACCGAAGCCATGGAAGATCCCCGCATTGCTGCTCTCGCTATTGGAACCCGGCCGGACTGCCTTCCCAGTGACGTTCTGTCACTGCTGAAAGAACTAAATAGCCAAAAGCCGGTTTTTGTAGAACTGGGGCTCCAGACCATTCATCCGTCCACCGCCGGACTGATCCGCCGTGGCTATCCTCTTTCCTGTTTTGAGGAGGCAGTCTGGAATTTATCTTCTATCGGCGTGTGGACAGTGGTTCATCTGATTCTGGGCCTGCCCGGCGAAACAGAGGAGATGATGCTGGAATCCGTCCGGTATCTCAATTCTCTTCCAGTCCACGGAGTTAAATTTTCCATGCTTCATATATTAAAAGGCACCGACCTGGCAGATATGTACCGGGAAGATCCTTTTCCCGTCTTTACCATGGAGTCCTATATTGATCTGATTCTTCGCTGCATTGGAAACCTTCGCAAAGATATTGTCATACACCGTCTGACCGGCGATGGGCCAAGAGACCTGCTGATCGCGCCTTTATGGAGTCTCCGGAAACGAACCGTACTGAATGAAATTGCTCATCAGCTGAAGGTCCAGGATATCCGGCAGGGAGATTTCTTATGACCGTGAGAAAATTCCCTGTAAGCCTTCTTCCTGTCCCTCAGCCAGACCGACCTATCAAAAAAAATACAGCAGAAAAGAGTCTTCCTCTTCTCTGCTGTCAATTTTTTGCTTATTTCGTCAATTTTTCAACTGTTTCCAGCAGTTCCTCTGCTGTCCTAACTTCCAGATCCGGCAGTCTTGCTCCTTCCGGCGCCTTCCTTTTCCGATGATTAAACCATATAATATGCCATCCGGCATTATGAGCGCCGTCTACATCTACCTCAAAAGTATCTCCTATAAACCAGGTATCTTCCGGTTCCAGACCCATTGCTTTCTCTACTGCCTGAAAAGCCCTGACGTCCGGTTTTGTAGCCCCTACTTCGTCCGATATAAAGATACATTTTTTCGGAAACCACCGTTCCATCCCTAAAACCTGTATCTTCTTTCCCTGATTTACCGCGGTTCCATTGGTCAGAATTCCGATTACAGTTTCCCGTTCTACACAGAGATCCAGCATTTTCCGGATCACTTCCGGCACATGCAGATGTTTCTGATAATAGCGGTATCTCTCTTCAAACCGATCCGTCTCTTCTCTCTCAGGATTCAGCCCCGCCTCCTGATATGTCTTTTGAATCCGATAAGCAAACTCCTCCTCTTTCGGCAGTTTTCCGTCTCTTACCAGATAGAACGCTTCATCGCTGTAAATCCTGGACGCCATAAACAGTTTCTCACAGTCTGCGCCGGTCTTATCTCCAAATACTTCTTCGTGAGCCTTCTGAAACGGCTCCATCAGATCATACAAAGTATCATCCAGATCAAATATTATTTTTGCCATATCAGATCAATCCTAACCTTTCCAGTCCTGTGGTAATGCCTTCTTCTTTTACGGTTCCTGTAAACATTGTCGCTGCTTCACCTGCTGCCTTGCTGTGTTTTCCCATGACCACGCCGGTGCCCACAGCTCGAAGCATCTCCACATCGTTATCAGAATCTCCAAAGGCGTAGCTGTCTTTTCGGTCAATTCCGAATTTCTCCAGCAGATATGTAATCGCTTCTCCTTTTGTGATTCCAACCGACATAATGTCCATGATCAGCTTGTCCTCAAACGGCGGGATACACTGGAGCTCTCCGGCAAACTCTTCCCGGAACCGGTCCATGATCTCCCTTTTCGTGCAGTTCAGGACCATCTTGGTAATATGTTCTCCTTCTTTGCGCTGACTCCATGGCGCGAACCAGTGTTCCGGAAGATCCAGAAACATACGGAATCCCTTATAAAAATCCTGACCATGTTCAATATAATATGTTATATTCTGAGTCTCCAGATGCAGTGCGGAATCCGCCGTATCATATTCTTTGATGACTTTCTGCACCAGTTCTTCTGATATATGGATATCCCGGATCACATCGCCGTTTATTTCCATATAAGCGCCATTGCAGGTAATCGCCCCCTGAAACTTATCCACATCCTCTTCCAGAAATCGTTTGCTCCTTCCAGAGCAGAGCATGGTCAGATACCCATTTTCTTTCAGCCGCTCCAGAGATTCTATGGTCTTTGGTGAAGCGCAGGGCACCCCTTCCTCTTTATCCACTGTCGTAAAATCATAATCAAACAATACGACTCCTCTGTATTTTCCCATTATATCAGCCCCAGTTTTTCCAATGCCTGTGTAATGCCTTCTTCTTTTACAGTTCCGGTTACCATAGATGCTACTTCTCCTACAGCATCGCTGTGTCTTCCCATGGCAACTCCGGTTCCTACCACTTTCATCATCTCTACATCATTGTCAGCGTCGCCAAATGCATAGGTGTCTTTCTTATCGATTCCGAGTTTTCCGATCAGTTCCTCGATCGCGTCTCCCTTTGTAACACCTTTTAACGTAATATCAATAAAATTCTCACGGACATGTTTTGCGCACTGGAATACATCTTTGTATTCTTCTTTAAAATCTTCCAATACTTTTGGATCTTTATAATTTAATACCAGTTTATTGATATGATTGTCCTTTGTACGGAACTTCCACGGCGCGTACCATCTCTCCGGAAGACTGAACAGGCGGCAGAAATACTGGAAAAATTCCGCATCATTGTGAAGATAGTAAGTCACATCCTGAGTCTCCAGCTGAATGATCGTATCCCTTGGAAAATATTTATCGATCACATCAAACATTAACTCGTCCGGAATGGTAATATCCCTGAATACTTCTCCGTCAACTTCCGTAAATGCTCCATTGCATGTGATGGCTCCCTGGAATTTGTCAATGTCAGCTTCCAGAAAACGCTTGGTCCTTCCAGAGCAGAGCATAGTCAGATACCCGTTTTCTTTTAATTTTTTCAGTGATTCCACAGTAGTCGGCGTTGCTGTCTTGATTCTGTCGACTTCATCCACAGTTGTGCCATCATAGTCAAAAAATACAATTCCTTTATATTCTTTCATACCCTTTATCCAATACCTTTCTCTTATTTATCATTTCTTATTGTACTGATTTTAAAACACAAATTCAATAGAAAAGGACACAAATCTGCAAAACCACAGATTTGTGTCCTCCTGTATCTTCTTATATCTGAGCCAGGATTTCGTTTAATATTTTGTTTACGATTCCAGGATCCGCTTTCCCCTGGGTTGCCTTCATGGTCTGTCCCACCAGGAACCCAATAGCCTTTTTCTTTCCGGATTTATAGTCTTCCACAGACTTCGGATTATTCTTTACAATCTCTTCAATGGCTGCCCTGAGCGCGCCCTCATCATTCATGGATTTTAATCCGTGTTCTTCCACATAGGCTGCCGGATCAATGTTTTCTTTGAAAATCTTTTCAAAGACTTCTTTTCCAACCTTACGGTTGATCTCACTGTTTTTGATCATCTCAATCAGTTTTGCCAGATGTTCCGGTGCAAATGCCACGTCATCCAGTTCCATTTCTGACTCGTTGACCAGACGCATGGTCTCTCCCATCAGCCAGTTGGATACTTCCTTCGGCTCTGATCCAAGAGCGATCGTTGCCTCAAACAGATCCGCCAGATGTTTGGATCCTGTAATGATGTCAATATCATAATCCGGAAGATCATATTCCTCTTTGTATCTTGCCTTCTTCTCATCTCTGAATTCCGGCTGAGCCGCTTTGATCTTTTCGATCCACTCATCGCTGATCACGACCGGCACAAGATCAGGATCCGGGAAGTAGCGGTAGTCCTGCGCGTCCTCCTTGGAACGCATGGCAAAGGATTCTCCTTTGGTGTCATCCCAACGGCGTGTTTCCTGTACAACTTCCTCTCCGGCTTCAATCAGATCGATCTGGCGTTCCATCTCCCCTTCGATGGCTCTCTTGATCGCCTTGAAAGAGTTTAAGTTTTTCATTTCTGTTCTTGTACCGAATTCTTCCGCTCCTTCTTCTCTGACAGACAGATTTACATCCGCTCTCATGGAGCCTTCCTGAAGCTTACAGTCAGAAGCCCCCAGATACTGGATGATCAGTCTCAGTTTTTCCAGATAGGCGATGACCTCATCGGCGGAACGCATATCCGGCTCCGATACGATCTCGATCAAAGGCACCCCGGAACGGTTAAAGTCAACAAGAGAATCTCCTGTCCATGGATCATGGATCAGCTTTCCTGCGTCCTCTTCCATATGGATTTCATGAATTCTGATATCTTTTTTATTCCCATCTACATCGATTTCCACTTTTCCATTTCTGCAGATTGGCAGATACAGCTGGGAAATCTGATAGTTCTGCGGATTGTCCGGATAGAAATAATTCTTTCGGTCAAATTTGCAGTTCTGGGTAATCTCACAATCAGCTGCCAGTCCCACTGCTACAGCATATTCCACCACCTGTTTGTTCAATACCGGAAGAGAGCCCGGCATACCGGTACATACCGGACATGTATGAGTATTCGGCGCGCCGCCGAATTCTGTGCTGCATCCACAGAAAATCTTTGTCTTTGTGGCCAGTTCCACATGGACTTCCAGTCCGATTACCGCTTCATACTGCTTTTTCATGCTTCGGCACCTCCTTTTGCGATCTCTGGAGCTTCATAGTCTCTTGTCTGCTCGAATGTATAAGCCGCCTGAATGATCTTTTTCTCCTGGAAACAGTCCCCGATCAGCTGCAGTCCGATCGGCATTCCATCCTTATCTCTGCCGCATGGAAGAGAAATTCCCGGAAGTCCTGCCAGATTGACAGAAATCGTATAAATATCTCCCAGATACATCTTGATCGGATCGCTCAGGCTGTCTCCCAGCTTCGGTGCCGTCGTTGGAGCAACCGGCCCTAAGATCATATCGTATATTTCAAATGCCTTGTCAAATTCTTTTTTGATCAGCGCTTTTGTTCTTAACGCTTTCAGATAATACGCATCATAATATCCGGAACTCAGCACAAAAGATCCCAGCATGATCCGTCGTTTTACTTCCGCTCCAAATCCTTCAGATCTGGTCTTTTTGTACATGTTATGAAGCCCTTCATAATCCTTTGCCCGGTATCCGTATTTTACTCCGTCAAATCTTGAAAGGTTGGAACTTGCCTCCGCTGCCGCAATAACATAATAAGCAGGGATTGCATAATCTACCAGCCCAAGATCAAATTCTTCTACCACAGCGCCCTTTTCTTCCAGAACTTTTGCCGCTGCCAGCACTGCGTCTTTTACCTCAGGATCCAGTCCTTCTCCGAAGTAATCTTTTGGAATTCCGATCTTCATTCCTTTTACATCATCTACCAGAGCTGACGTAAAGTCATAATCGTCTCTCTCAATCGATGTGGAATCCTTCGGATCATGAGACGCGATCACTTCCAGCAGAGCCGCGCAGTCTGACACATTTTTCGCGATTGGCCCGATCTGATCCAGAGAGGAACCGTAAGCGATCAGTCCATATCTTGAAACAGTGCCGTAGGTTGGCTTCATTCCGGTCACACCGCAGTAAGACGCCGGCTGACGAATGGATCCTCCAGTATCAGATCCCAGAGCCATAAAACATTCATTGGATGCAACTGCTGCCGCGGATCCTCCGGAAGAACCTCCCGGAACTTTTTCCAGATCCCATGGATTCTTTGTCTCTCCAAAAGCTGAAGTTTCTGTTGTGCTTCCCATGGCAAACTCGTCCATGTTTGTCTTCCCAAGGAATATAACTCCTTCTTTTATAAGATTTTCCACTGCCTGCGCAGAATACGTCGGCACAAAATTCTCAAGAATCTTGGAACTGCAGGTTGTTGTATATCCTTTTGTACAGATATTATCTTTCACAGCCATCGGCACTCCTGCCAGAGGGCCGGCATATATTCCTTCTTCGATTCCTTTCTGTACTTCTTCCGCTCTCTTCAAGGCGCTTTCTTCATCATAGGATACAAACCCATGAACCTGATCTTCCACTGCCTTGATCTGTTGCAGGGCAGCCTTTGTCGCCTCCACAGCGGTTATTTCTCCGTCTTTTATCTTTCTGCCCAGTTCCAGGGCAGTGTAATCTAAAATACTCATGTCCCGCCTCCTATATGATCGTTCTCGGCACTACAAAAGAATTGTCCTGTGCCTCTGGCGCATTCGCCAGTGTATCTTTGCTTCCATCTCCATTGGTCACCACATCTTCACGAAATACGTTGCGCACCGGAAATACATGAGACATCGGTTCCACTCCGCTGGTATCCAGTTCATTTAATTTATCCACATAATCCAGCATGCTTTCCATATCTTTCTTTGCCTGTTCCTTCTCCTCTCCGGACAGTTCCAGTTTGGCAAGGATTCCGACATATTCGATCGTTTCATCATCAATATGATTTGCCATGTTTTTTCCTCCTTCATCTTCTGCCGCGTTTCATCCGTTCTCTAAGAAAAAGCCCCGGGGCCATTGGTGCCTCGGGGCAGAATCTCAATTCCACGGTACAGCCCGCCGGAGCCTCATTGCTCCGGATATTTCAATATTATTAAATGTATCATACTCCTTTTGTATTTTCAAGCCGTATCCCGTCAATTTCCATTCAGCTGCTCATAAAACCGGTATTCTTCTGCATGCTCAGGGCGGGTATACACAGACGGCTCCAGTTCCACTTCCATATCATCCGGCACTTTGATCTTCATTCCTTTATAAAAATACACCTGGAGATATCTTTCCGGATCTCCCCATACATCATTACCGCCGCTGGCGATCATATTATAATCTGTCGTGTACTCTGCGCCGTCTTTTGTAATCTGATAAACGGTCTGCACAGTGCCCCGGTTCTTTTTGCAGACAATGTCATAGGAACCTGCCGGAAAATCCTTTCCCGCAGTCATCGTCCCTTTTACAGCGACATTTTCCTTCAGCGGATTCGCCGTCAGTTCATATCCATCCTTTGCGCTGTCCGTCTCAAACCGCATGGTCCCTGCACCGTCAATTCTTAAATAAGTTCCCCGATACAGCCGGATCTCTTCTGATTTTTTATAAAAATCATCGTCCTTCTCAGCATCTGACCTGTAAAAATCATAGATATTGATGCTCTGTTTCTGGTTTCTTACAAGCAGCGCTGTTTTGCCTTCCTGGATTGATACCTTATAAATTCCTTCCGGAAGATCCACACCAGCCAGATATTCCCCTGCCGTCAGCTCTGTATCAAAATGTTCCCCCTCCGTATCCAGTGCATACGTCGTATTTTTATAAGGATCTGCTTCTCCCGTCTCATCCGAGCTGGCCTTATCAAACAGCCGGTACTGAATTTCGTTTTTTATGTCCGAAACTCCCTGAAATACCATGCTGCCCAATGCAGGCAGGAGACCGGAAGCCAGCAGGATGATCACCACAAGAAGGATCAGGCCGGTTTTCCTGTTTCCCCCGGCGCTCTTTCTCCCTGTCTTCCTTTTATAAGAATCCTGCCGTTTATAGAAATTTGTCCGTTTTGAAGACTTTTTCTTTTTTCCACATTTCTTTTCTTCATGGGCAAAAACCGGTTTTTTTGTCCTGGAATCCTGTTCCAGCACATCCCAGTGGCGGTCCTGTTGTACTTCCTTTTTCTCCAGCCTCTTAAAATCATATCCGCAGACCGGACAGATTCCATTTCTTAATTTCTCATCACAGATCGGACACTTTTTATATTTCATACTTTTCCTCACCCTGACTGTTCTGAATTACAGTACTCCGTCTTCTCTCAGCATATTTCCCACTTCAATATACTCCGGAACACTGTCATTGATATACTTCTTTTCTTCTTCTGTCAGCGGACGCTTTACTCTGGCAGGGCTTCCCATTACCAGCATGCCATCCGGTATTTCCACGTTTTGTGTTACCAGGCTTCCAGCTCCGATCAAACATCCTTTTCCAATCTTTGCACCATCCATAATGATGGATCCCATACCGATCAGTGTATGGTCTCCGATCTCACATCCGTGGATGACCGCATTGTGACCGATGGTTACACCATCTCCTATTTTTACACTCTTTCCTTCATCTACGTGAATGGTACAGTTTTCCTGAACATTGCTGCGTTTTCCGATCACAATGGATTCTTCTCCCTCTGCTCTCATAACCGTAAAGAAAAGTACTGTGGACTCCTCTCCGATCGTAATATTTCCAAGCAGAACAGTTTCCTTCGCAATCTTTGCAGATTCTGCAATTTTAGGTCTCGCGTAATTCATCTACTTCCATCCTTTCTTTTTCGCCTCTGCCTCTTTTCTGGACTCATAATCAATAAAAGCCACATCGCCAAATACAAGCTTTGTGATCCAGATCAGACTGGCTGCGGGAACCACCATCCAGATGCTTCTCTCTTCCATCAGTCCCAGATCCAGGATTCCCTCATACTGCAGTGCCAGTATAAGTGTATACACCAGGATGATCCAGTAAGAAACTTCATATCCTGCTGTAATCTTTCGGTTCCAGTTTTTGGAAAAGAAAAATTTCTCCAGGCTCAGGATAGCGATCGCTACAAGATTCATCCCCATTCCTGCCTGGAAATATGCAGCTGCTTCCATATAATCTCCGATATACAGGCCGAGAAATGATGCGGCAAAAAGAAGGATCAGAAGGAAAAACAGAACCTTCTCAATTCCCCCCATTTTCTTTTCAATCCTCCTCACTCTTGCGGCGCCTGTCCGGGATCTTGGATTCCCTTTCATTTTCTGCTGTTGTTTCTTGTCTGCCATTTGTAAATACCTCACATTCCTTTCAGTCTTTCTAGTCACGGCTCTCTATCATCAATAAAGTTCCGGACCGGAAACGGATTTCTCCGCATTTTTCCACCAGCTCATTGCTGATGCCCCAGGATTCATGGAATACCAGGGTGTCTTCGTTGAGCGGATATTTAAACCCGCTGAGCGTCACTCCCTTTGCCTCATAAAGAGGGATCAGGGAAATATATTGGCCGAACTGCTGCTCTTTTTCAATCTTATGATTATGTTCCAGAACAGTAATCCGATTATGCCCGTCTGCCATCTGTGCCTTCACGCCATTGCGAAAGGCATACACAAGCTGTCCGATATTCCCCAGCACATGATCCAGCCGGGTTCCGGAAGCTCCTATCACTAAAACCTCATCCGCTCCCATGGAAACCGCTTTCTGCATGGCAAGCCCTGTATCTGTATCGTCTTTTTCACAGGGCACCAGAAGTTTATCTTCTGTGGCAAACCGGCCCATGACGTCCCGGCTGCAGCTGTCAAAATCCCCCAGGATCGCATCCGGCTGAATGCCCAGCTGATCTGCCCGAAGAAGCCCCCGGTCTGCCGCAATGACTTTGTCTGGTTTCCATGTTTTAATATAAGATGAGGCGAAGACCGGATCAAAGTCTCCGCCTGTCAGTATTAATATCTTCATTACCACTTTCTCTTTTCTTTCAGTTCCTGATATATGTTTACATAATTTTCATAACGTATTCTGCTGATTCTGCCTTCCTCCAGGGCTTTCTTTACCCCGCAGTCCGGTTCGTGAGTATGGCTGCATCCCTGGAACCGGCACTGTTCCGCATAAGGAGCAAATTCCTGAAAATAGTCTTTGACTTCATCTTCCTCAAATCGATCGATAAACAGAGAACTAAAGCCCGGAGTATCCAGCACAAACGTTCCTTCCTCGATCATAATCAGTTCAGAATGCCTGGTCGTATGCCGTCCTCTCTGAATCTTCCTGCTGACGGCTCCGACTTCCATATTGGCATCCGGATTCAGCTGATTCATCAGCGATGATTTCCCGACACCGGAAGGGCCTGCCAGAACCGTTGTCTTTCCCCGGATCAAATCCCGTATCTCATCGATTCCGTTTCCTTCTCTGGCGCTGATAAATATAACCTGGTGTCCGCACTGCTCATAAATGCTTTCCAGCTGTGCCAGTTCTTTTTCTTTTACCAGATCCTTTTTGTTAAAACATACAATGACCGGAATTCCCTGTTTTTCCATGGTCATCAAAAACCGGTCCAGCAGATTATAATTCGGTTTTGGATTCTTCGCCGCGAACACGACAATGGCCTGATCGACATTTGCTACCGCCGGACGAATCAGTTCATTCGTCCGGGGAAGGATCCCGGTCAGATTCCCTTCCCGGTCCTTTTCATCCAGTATTTCAATTTCCACCCAGTCTCCCACCAGGGGTTTTACCTTCTGATTGCGGAAAATTCCTTTTGCCCGGCACCGATAGATGGTGTTCCCGGCCGCCACATCATAAAACCCGGCGATTCCTTTTATTATCTTTCCCTGCATTCGACTTTAACGCTCCTGCTATTCATTCTCATCCGGCTCTTCTTCATCCGGTTCTTCCTCATCGGTCGTTGTTGTAGACGGACGGCTTCCAAGACTGACGGTAATTCCTACTGCGGTTCCCTTGGAAACTTTCGTTCCTGAAGAAATGGACTGACTGATCACCTGATTCTTCTCTACATTGTTGTCATATTTTCTTGTGACGCTTCCTAATGTAAGCCCCATGTTCCTAAGCTGCTGTCTTGCCTCGGATTCCGTATAGTAAGACAGGTTCGGAACTGTTACCTGTTCACTGCCGCTGCTGACCGTGATCGTAACCGTAGCACCGGAAGATGCCTTGGATCCGCTGGACGGTGACTGGGAAATTACATTTCCTTCTGATACGCTGGAACTGTAGGCAGTTTTCACACTGACCTTAAATCCGGCGCTCTGCAGTGTCCTGGTTGCTGAAGACTGGCTCTGTCCCTTGACATTTGGAATCGTTGTTTTTGTTTTAGGCTCCCCGCTGCTGACTGTCAGCGTAATGGTGTCTCCTTTTTCTACCTCTGAATCACTCTCCAGACTCTGTCTGATGACAAGTCCTGATTTGTAGCTGGATGACGCCTGGGTCTTCGTTTCGATCTTAAGATTATCTCCAATGGCTTCTTTTGCCTGGCTTAATGACATTCCCACTACATTTGGAACCTGATATTTATCGTCTGTTTCCTCTTCAGAATCTGAACTGGACGTTGTGATCTGTTCTGTGGAAGCCTCATCTCCAGACCGGAACAGACCTGAACTTCTCACAACAAAAGTGATCACTGCAATCAGAATGATCGCGCCGACTACCGCCGCAAGGACGATGATCAGTTTCTCAATCTTGGAATTCATTCCCTCATCTTCATCATCATCTTCCGCCAGATAACCGTTTTCCTCACCCGGATCCAGTTCCCCTGTTTTTTCTTTTTCCTCTTCTTCTTTCTGCTGAAGTTCATCCTGATCTACCAGGATCGTCGGGGAATCATCCACTACAGGGGCAAATCCCACATAGTCTCCGGAGGTATCCTGAAATACCAGTTTCAGATCTTCGATCAGTTCATCTGCTGTCTGATACCGTTCCTCCGGTTTTTTCATCACGCATTTTAAAATGATCTTCTCTAAGCTGTCCGGAATTCCCTCCGTGATCTCACTTGGCGGAGTGATCTCATTCTGAAGATGCATCAGGGCAATGGTAACTCCATTTTCATGGTCGAATGGAACTCTTCCGGTTACCATCTCATACATCGTGATTCCCAGGGAATAAATATCACTCTTTTCATCACAAAACCGTCCTTTGGCCTGCTCCGGAGAAATATAATGCACCGATCCGATGGCCGTGGCGGTGGAAGTTACCGTATTGGCATTGGCCGCCTTTGCGATCCCGAAATCCGTTACTTTGATCATGCCGTCATCGGAAATCAGGATATTCTGCGGTTTGATATCCCGATGGATAATATGATGATTATGGGCATGGGAAAGCGCAGAGGCAATCTGCAGGGAAATATCTACGGTCTCCTGCGGTGACAGCCGCCCTTTCCTTTTGATATACTCTTTCAGGGTAATCCCGCCGGCAAGTTCCATTACAATATAATTGACCCCGTCTTCTACTCCGACATCATAAATGTTTACAATATTCGGATGCGTCAGGCTTGCGATTGCCTGTGCCTCCGTCTGAAATTTTTTCAGGAATTTTTCATCATCTACATATTCTGGTTTCAGTACTTTAACTGCTACTTTTCGATTCAGTTTCTGGTCTGTTGCCATATATACATCGGCCATTCCACCTGATCCGATTCTTTTCAGGATTTCATAACGGCCGCCGAGAATTTCTCCAATCTCTAACACCTGTTTTCACCTCATCTCTTTAATTCCACAATGACCAGCGATATATTATCCCGTCCGCCATACTCATTGGCGCGGGCGATCATCTGACTTGCTTTGTTTTCCAGCTGGCTGTGATCTAAAAGAAGTTCTTTCAATTCATCATCTGCTATCATATTCGTCAAACCGTCACTGCACAAAAGCAAATAACCATCCTGAGCCTGGAACTGAAAGAAATCCGGCTCTGCAGATGGCGCTCCTACTGCTCTGGTTATTAAGTTCTTTTTCGGATGGAGCCTGCTCTGGTCTCTGCGCAGAGCGCCTGCCTGCACCAGTTCCTCTACATAGGAATGATCCACGGTGATCTGCTCTAAATTCCTTGCTCCATAATAAAGTCTGCTGTCTCCAATATTCATAACTGTAATCCATGACCCGGAAACGGTGGCTGCGACAATGGTTGTTCCCATTCCCGCATAGGCAGAATCATGCCTGCATTTCTCCAGTATCTCCTGATTTACAATGGCAATCGCTGCCTTCATGGATTCGATCTTATCTTCTTCCTCTGATTCGCGCAGTAAGTCCACAAACCGGCTTACCGCATAAGAAGACGCATATCCTCCCGCCCGATGGCCTCCCATGCCATCCGCTACAATATATAGATTCTCAAATTTGCCTACTGGCTGGTCGCTTAAGAAAATCGTATCCTGGTTTTCTGATCTGACCTTTCCAATATGTGACTCTCCAACGGATCGCATATTTGTACTCCTTTACTTTACAGATTGTAGTTTCGTTCGCCTCAGCTGTCCGCAGGCGGCATTGATGTCTGCGCCCATCTCTCTTCTTATCGTAACATTTACACAGTTTTTTTCAAGTATCTTTTTAAATTCCATGATTGATTCCGGTAAAGACTGACGATAATTCCTTTCCTTGATCGGATTGACCGGAATCAGGTTTACATGACATGGAAATCCTTTCAGCCTGCCGCACAGTTCTCTGGCGTTTTCCGGCTGGTCGTTTACTCCCGCCACCAGACTGTACTCAAACGTCATCCTGCGCCTGGTCTCATGAAAATAATATCTGCAGGCGTCCAGAAGTTCCTCCATTGAGTATTTTTTCGCGATCGGCATCAGTTCCCTCCGCTTCTCATCATTCGGCGCATGAAGTGAAATTGCCAGCGTAATCTGAAGATGCTCCTGCGCCAGATCCCGGATCTTCGGCACGATTCCACAAGTGGAAATCGTCACATTCCTCTGACTGATATGTAACCCTTTTTCAGAAGTGATCAGTTCCAGAAACCGAAGGACATTTTCATAATTGTCCATTGGTTCTCCCGTTCCCATCATAACGACATTGGACACTCTTTCCCCTGTATCCTTCTGAATAAAATAAATCTGACTTAACATTTCGGACGGCTCCAGATTCCGATCCAGTCCGCCAAGGGTAGACGCGCAGAACTTACATCCCATCCGGCATCCGGCCTGGGATGAAATACAGACTGAATTCCCATGCTTGTACTTCATAAGGACACTTTCGATTATATTTCCATCATAAAGTTCAAACAGATATTTCCGTGTTCCGTCCAGCTTTGAAATAAAGCAGTCTGCTTTCTTTACCCCATGCATGACATATCCCTGATTCTGGAGTTTTTCCTTCAGTTTTTTCGGAAGATTCCCCATTTCATCCCAGGAAAACGCCAGATGCCTGTGCATCCACTCATAGAGCTGTTTTGCCCGGAATTTTGGTTCCTGAAGGGATACCATACATTCCTCTAACTCCTCTAAAGTCATTGATTTTAAATCCATCTTACACTCTCCTTAGTTTTCCTATAAAAAATCCATCACATGGATGGATCCCCGGCAGCAGCTGAAGATATCCATCCTGTGCCGTATCAGACTTCAGATCCGCCGGCAGCAAAGGTCTTAAATCTTCCGGCTCAAATCCGGATTCTTCCCGGATCCACCGGAAATTCTCTTCATTTTCCTCTGGATTGATCGTACAGGTGCTGTACAGCAGCACACCTCCCGGTTTTACATAGGACGCCGCATTTTTCAGGATTTTTTTCTGCAGAATGGCAAGTTCTTTCATCTGCTCTCTGTCTGCGTTGTACTTAATGTCATTTTTCCTTCCCATGATGCCAAGACCGGAGCACGGCAGATCCGCCAGCACAACATCTGCTTTTTCCAGCATATCCTTATCCTGTACTCTGGCATCTGCTGCTTCCACACGGATATTTTCAAGTTCTGTCCGCTCAATATTTTCTTCAATCAGATCTGCCTTTTCTTCAGTCAGATCTCTGGCAATCACAATGCCTTCTCCGTTCATCTGATCCGCCATATACATGGCTTTCCCGCCCGGAGCGCTGCACAGATCCAGGACTGTCTGTCCTGCTCTGGCTCCAGCCAAAGACGCCGCCAGCATGGAACTTTCATCCTGAACAAAACACTTTCCTTCCCGAAAAGCTGACAGCCGGTAAAGAGAATCGTACCCGGAAATTTTCAGAGCTTCGTCACATAAAATTCCATCTCTCACATGAATTCCTTCTTCTAAAAATTCCTTTTTTACAGGTTCTCTGCCTCCTCGTGTTTTCATGCAGCAAAGAGTCGTCTCTTTCTCTTCCAGAAAAGATGCCGCCATCTTTTCCACTGTCTCTGCATCATAGGTCTCCCGGAAAAACTCAATGAGCCAGACCGGCATGGAATATTTTACTGAAAGCCAGACATTTTTATCTTTGTTTTGATCCGGCCAGGCAATGTGGTCTTTGTTCCGGCTGATATTTCTTAAAACACCGTTGACAAACCCGGACAGCCTGGAAAATCCCCGTTTTTTTGCCAGTTTTACTGCCTCGTTGCATGCTGCGGAATCCGGCACCTGATCCATATACAAGATCTGATATGTCCCCATCCGAAGGAGGCTGCGGATCAGCGGCCTGCATTTTCGAAGCTTCGTCCTGGAAAACTGATCGATGACATAGTCAATGGTGATCAAACGTTCCAGAGTTCCCTCTGTCAGACGGGTAAAAAACGCCCGGTCTCTCTTCGGAGACAGCTGATATTTCTCCAGCACATTTCCGATAATAATATGGGACAATTCTTCCTTTTTATCTACTTTAATCAGGACATCCAGTGCCTGTTCTCTTGGATTTTCCATCTTAATCTCCTAACCTGATTCCTGTTTCCACGGAACTTCCAAGCAGAAACGCCTGTACCGGCATCCGCTTCTTTCCTGCCAGCTGGATTTCCTTTAAAGCAAGGGCTCCTTCTCCTGCGGCAACTATGATCGTGTCTTTTGTTACTTTTACGACAGTTCCCGGTTCTTCGCTTCCTTCATAAGAAACGACATCCGCATCCCAGATCTTCAGTGTCTTTCCATTCATTGTCGTATAAGCGCTTGGCCATGGGTTCATTCCCCGGATCCACTGTTCCAGTTCCTTCGCAGACCTGGAGAAATCCATTCTTCCCATTTCCTTGCTGAGCATCTTCGCGTAACAGCTCTGACTGTCATCCTGTTTCGTCCTTACGATCGTTCCCTTTTCCAACTTATCTAATGTTTCCAGCAGCAGGTCTGCTCCCAGATTCATCAGCTTATCGTGAAGGCTTCCTGCCGTTTCTTTCGGATCCAGCACAACCTCCGCTTTGTCGATCATATCGCCTGTATCCAGGCCTTTTTCCATATACATGGTGGTAATCCCTGTTTTTTCTTCTCCATTCAGCACAGCCCACTGAATCGGAGCCGCTCCTCTGTATTTTGGAAGAAGGGATCCATGGACATTGATGCATCCATACTTTGGAAGATTTAAAATACGTTCCGGCAGAATCTGTCCATACGCTACCACAACAATTACATCCGGAGCGATAGTCTCCAGTTCTTGGATAAATTCTTCGTCTCTGGCCTTCTCCGGCTGAAGCACCGGAATCTTATATTCTGCAGCTTTTTCCTTCACCGGAGAAAACTGTACTTTTTTTCCTCTGCCCCTCTGGCGGTCCGGCTGTGTGACTACTGCCGCCACCTGATGGTGATCGATCAGCGCCTGCAGTGTCGGCACCGCAAACTCCGGAGTTCCCATAAATACAACTTTCATCTTACTCACCTTCTTCATATGTCACATCACGCACTGGTTCTTCCGCCACATCCGGATAAAGAATTCCATCCAGATGATCCAGTTCATGACAGATCGCTCTTGCAAGAAGTCCTTCTCCCTCTACAGTAATCGGCTCCATGTTTTCATTATAAGCCTGACAAATGACATGATTCGGGCGTTTTACTATGGCAGTCTTTCCCGGAAGGCTTAAGCACCCTTCATCCCCGATCTGTTCACCGTCTCTCTCCGTGATCACCGGATTTACAAGGACAAATCTTTCTCCTTCTTCATAAGTATCGATTACAACGATTCTCTTTAAAATTCCTACCTGAGGAGCCGCAAGGCCGACTCCCATTGCCTCATACATCGTATCAAACATATCGCCTACCAGAGTTTTCAGTCTGGGCGTCATTTCCTTTACTTCTTTTGAAGTTTTGCGAAGGACTTCATCGCCCATTACACGTATTTTTCGAATTGCCATTTTTTTCTCCTTTATTTCTTTAATAACTGTTCATCGGGTTAAAATCAAAATTAACTAATATATTTCTTTTCTCATCCTGCTGTTCCAGCCACCGTTCTATTTCATCTTTCGCCCGGATCAGATTCTGATAATCCGCGTCTTTGATATAGATGACACGTCGGTACTGATCTTTCATCCTGGCAAGTGACGCCTCACCCGGTCCGATTACAAGAAATTCCATCCGTTTCAGAATATCCGCCGCTTTTTGTGACAGATCTCTGACCTCTTCCTCCTGTCTGCCGGAAAAAAAGATTACCAGCATCTGCCAGACCGGAGGATATTTCATTAAAGAACGATATCCAATTTCCTGCTGATAAAACTCCTTGTAATCCTGCTTTGCCGCCGCAACGATACTGTAGTGTTCCGGAGAATATGTCTGAATGACCACTTCCCCGCCTTTGTCTCCACGCCCGGCTCTTCCTGCCGCCTGAGTCAGCAGCTGAAACGTACGCTCACCGGCTCTGTAATCATTGGCATGCAGCGACAGATCTGCCGCTAAAATGCCTACCAGTGTCACATTGGCATAATCATGCCCTTTTACGATCATCTGCGTTCCCACAAGGATATCGGCTTCTCCTTTTGAAAAGGCTTTTAAAATTTCTTCATAACTGTGCTTTTTTCTCGTAGTATCCATATCCATACGCAGCACTCTGGCCTGAGGAAACTCCTTATAAATGGCCGATTCCACTTTCTGGGTTCCCAGTCCGAAGGTTCCGATATAAGGACTCCCGCATTCAGGACAGATCTTTGGCATCGGCAGTTCATATCCGCAGTAGTGACACTTTAACATACCCTCCCGGTGATAGGTCATAGACACATCACAATGAGGGCATTCCATCACATGACCGCAGCTTCTGCAGGATACAAATCCTGCATATCCTCTCCGGTTTAAAAACAGCATCATCTGTTCTCCCTTTGCCAGACGGTCTTCCATCAGCTGCCGGAGCTTTCTGCTGAAAATGCTTCGATTTCCTGCTTTCAATTCTTCCCTCAGATCTTCAATATATACACGCGGCAGCACTGCGTTCTGAGCCCGTTTCGTCAGCTCCCACAGACAGTATCGGCCTTCCAGGGCATTTTTATAACTTTCTACAGACGGCGTCGCAGATCCCAGGATCACCGAAGCGCTCTCCATGGAAGCCTTCTGGATCGCCGTTTCTCTGGCGTGATATTTCGGCGTCTGTTCACTTTTGTAACTGCTCTCATGTTCCTCATCAATGACGATCAGCCCAAGATTTGGAAAGGGCACAAACAAAGCCGACCTGGGACCTATGATCACATCCACATCTCCCTGTTTTGCTCTCAGCCACTGATCGTATTTTTCTCCTTTGGACAGACGGGAATTCAAAATAGAAACCCGGTCTCCAAACCGTTTCGTGAATCTCTGAACTGTCTGATACGTCAGGGCAATCTCCGGAATCAGAACAATGGCCTGTTCGCCTCTTTTTATCACTTCTTCAATGGCCGCCAGATAAACCTCTGTCTTCCCGCTTCCTGTAACTCCGTGGAGCAGATATACTTTATGTTCTTCCCTCATCAGATCCTGCCGGAACTCATCGACCAGATCCTGCTGTTCCTGATTCAGAGGAACCGGTGCCTCCCGGCTGATCATTTCCTGATTTGGATTGCGGTAATAATACTCAGTCACCACCCGGATTACATCTTCTCTCACCATGGCGTCTACCGTGCTTTTAGAGATTTTCAGCTGGTGAGAGGCCTGATCCCAGGAAATCCTGTTCTGATCCAGAAGCGCCGCCAGAAGCCTGGCCTTTGCCGTATAATGTCTTCCGAAATATTCTTCCAGAAGCGCCGGGCCATGCACCGGATCGATCTTCAGTTCAATCCAGCGGCTGGACTTCCGGTTCATCTTTTCCTGTACCGGAAGGACCGTCCTGAGCGCCTGGATCATGGTAGACCCATAATGCTCCCGTATCCAGTATGCCAGATTCAGCATCCTGGATTCCGCTGTCACTCCTCCCGGCTCGATTCTGATAATTTCTTTTACCTTATCTTCCTCATAATCTGTCTTATCTGAAAAACCGACAACAAATCCCTTCCTCTCGTGATTGCCCCTTCCAAAAGGAACCGCCACCTGCTGCCCGATCTGAATCTCTTCCCGTAAGGAAAAAGGCACTTTGTAGCTAAATACCCGATCCAGTGCCTCATGAGAAATATCTATTATAATATCCGCATATAATTTCCCCATAAATTATTCGACAACATGTCCTTTCTGTCTCAGAACCTTCACCACTTTATCCACTTTATCACGGCAGATTTCATGACTCTTAGCCTCTACCATAACACGAACCAGCGGCTCCGTTCCGCTTTCACGAACCAGAATTCTTCCTTCATCTCCCAGCTCTTTTTCCACTTCAGCTACAGCTGCCTGTACATCAGGATCTTCCTGCGCTTTCTTTTTATCATACACACGAACATTTTCCAGAATCTGAGGATAAATTTTTACTGCTTCTACCAGATGTCCCAGTGTCTGCTTCTGTTCAATGATCGCTTCCATGATCTTCAAAGATGTCAGGATTCCATCTCCTGTTGTGGCATATTTGCTGAAAATAATATGTCCGGACTGCTCACCGCCCAGAGCATGCCCATTCTTTACCATGTTTTCGTTTACATATTTATCTCCTACCGCCGTCTTTTCATAGGAAATTCCTGCCGCATCCAGCGCTTTATACAATCCGAGATTTGACATGACTGTCGTAACGATCGTATTATTATTTAACTCCCCATGTTTTTTCAGATACTGTCCGCATACATAGAGGATCAGATCTCCATCTACAACCTGCCCGTTTTCATCGACTGCGATGCACCGGTCTGCGTCACCGTCATAGGCAAATCCCACATCCAGATGATTCTCTTTTACATATCCTCTTAAAATCTCAATATGCGTAGAACCGCAGTTGGTGTTAATATTCGTTCCGTCCGGCTCATTGTTGATTACATGAGTCTCCGCTCCAAGAGCGTTAAATACATTTTCCGCAATGGCAAAAGAACTTCCATTGGCACAGTCCAGTCCGACTTTCATTCCTTTGAAAGAACGAGTTGCAGAAGAAATCAGATATCCGATGTAATGGTTTCTTCCTGCTGTATAATCTCTTGCCCGTCCGATTTCTTTTTTCGTGGCAAATGGGATTTCTTCCGTTTCACCGTCAATATAAGCTTCTACTTTCGCTTCCACCTCAGCTTCCATCTTATGACCCTTGGCATTGATCAGCTTAATACCATTGTCATAATATGGATTATGGCTGGCAGAAATCATAATTCCGCAGTCAAACTGCTCCGTACGGACTACATAAGCCACACTCGGTGTTGTTGTTACATACAGCATATAAGCATCTGCCCCGGAAGCTGTCAGCCCGGCAACCAAAGCATTCTCAAACATATAGCTGCTTCTTCTTGTATCTTTGCCAATGACGATCTTCGCCCTGGATGTCTTCTGGTTAAAATACCATCCAAGATATCGTCCTACTTTGTATGCATGTTCTACTGTCAGATTTATATTTGCTTCTCCTCGAAAACCGTCTGTTCCAAAATATTTTCCCATTTTACACTCCTTAAATATAACTGCGATTCTGTATCTTGTTTTCTCTCATTTGTCCATGGCAAATTCTGCCCGTCCAGAGACCGGCATATGCCTTGACGTTCATTATATCATGCCTTTGTCCGGTTATCAAATAAAGAAAGAGGATTCCGCGCTTCGCAGAATCCTCTGTTTCTTTCTTATTCTACAACATCCACATCGACTCCTGGCAGTTCCTCTATGGATGCGCTTCCATTTCCCAGTACTTTTTCCCGGTTTACTTTGTAAAGTTCCACCCAGGTTGATTTTAAATATGGTCTGGAATACAGCAGTCCCACAATTCCAAACGTAATCACGCTCAGAAAATTCCATCCGATAAATGACAGATCCAGCACGAATGCACTCCATTTTTCACCACGCATCATCTCCCGGCTGATCTCAAAAGCCCTCCGGCGGGAAATTTCCGGATTCTCCGCCAGAATATAGGAAATCATGGAATATTCATAGCTTTTCACAATTCCCGGTATAATCAGCAGAAATGTCCACAGCACCCGGTAAAGATCCCTTAAAAACAATGTCAGCACATTCTTTCCATAAGAACCCTGACGGAATCCGGAAAGAATCACTCCCAGTGATGTTTTGCGGCTGCTGTTTTCCTCATAAAACCGCATGGCTCCGATCTCAATCAGATTTCCAATAAAAATCTTTACCAGAATACCGATCAGAGCTATGATAAGGCCGATCCCAAAAATCAAAAGCCACACATAACTTGCCAGAGCCATGATATCTCCATCATTCTCCGTTATAACATCTCTGGCGCCATTGCTTATACTGTTTCCTGATAATTCTCCTGTCAGAAATCCCAAAATCAATGTAACAAGAACCGTAATTCCATAATTCCTGAGAAAAGCGCTTTTTCCTCTCTGCTTTAATTCACTCCTGGTCCACATTTTTCCATCCTCCTTTTCTGTTCTGCAAAATGATATTATATGTTTTCTTTAAAAGTTTGTCCAGCTTTCCACTTCCCTTCGCAGCGGAATAGAGGGCGCTGCTCCCATTCTGGAAACCGCAATGGCAGATGCCCTGGCTGCCCGGTTCAGATTCTCTTCCATTGGTATATTTTCAGTAAGTCCTGCAATAAAATATCCGGTAAAGGTATCTCCTGCCGCCGTAGTATCTACCGTCTTCACCGGATAAGCCTCCTGCCTGATCTGCCGTCCTTCTCCCTGCCATATGGCTCCCTGGCTTCCAAGAGTCAGGACCGTCTGAGCATCCGGATAAAACCGTTCCATTTCCTCTAATATCTCTTCCGGTTTCTGTTTCCCTGTTATCTGTTCCCCCTCTACTTCGTTGATCAGGAAAATACTTACTTTCTTCAGATCGCACTCTTTCAATACGTCATTCCATGGAGAAGGATTCAGGATAATCTTCATCTGTCGTTTCCACGCCTGATCGATCAGATCTTTCAAGCCATTCACTTCATTCTGCAGCAGTAAAATATCACCCTCTCCGAAATTCTCCAGCACCTGAGCGATATGCTCCGGTGTCTGCTTCTGATTCGCTCCTCCATAAATCATAATGCTGTTTTCCCCATTTTTATCCAGCTGAATGACTGCATGTCCACAGGGTCCCTCCGTTCTTCCAAGATAAGATGTGTCAATTCCGTTTTCCCGGCAGATATCTAAAAACAGCTGTCCGTCCTCCCCGATCAATCCGCCCTGGTATACCAAAACCCCGGCGCGCGCCAGCGCAACCGACTGATTCAGTCCTTTGCCGCCGCAGAACACATTCCTTGCCTGACAGCTCTGAGTTTCTCCCGGTTTGTTGATATGATCCACTTCATATACATAGTCATAGTTTAATGATCCGTAGTTTAATACTTTCATTCCGGCATCCTCCTTTTTCTTTTACTATACCCGATTTTTTCAAAGCCGTCCACAACAGAAAACGGGGCATATCCGCTCTCACAGATATGCCCCATCCATAATAAAATACAACTGAGATGTTTTGACCTATTTTACAAAATCTTTTACTTTCTTTGCGATGCTGTCTCCATCCAGGCCGAATTCCTTGATCAGTTCCACTGCCGGTCCTGAATGTCCAAATACATCATTAATACCGATCTTTAATACCGGAGTCGGAAGTTTCTCAGACAGCACATCACATACAGCGCTTCCAAGTCCGCCGATGACAGAGTGCTCTTCTACTGTAACAACCTTTCCTGTTTCTTTCGCTGCTTCCAGAACCAGTTCCTCATCCAGCGGTTTTACCGTTGCCATATTGATGACTTTTGCATTGATTCCGTCCGCTTCCAGTTTCTTTGCTGCTTCCAGTGCTTCCGCAACGCAAAGTCCGTTGGCAATAATTGCCACATCAGTACCTTCTTTTAATACAGTACCTTTTCCGATTTCGAACTTGTAATCTGCTGTGTCGTTGATCACCGGAACAGCCAGACGTCCGAATCTCATATAAACCGGACCGTTCATTTCTGCTGCGGCTTTTACTGCTGCTCTTGCTTCTACGTCATCGGAAGGAACAATGACTGTCATTCCCGGAATTGTACGCATTAATGCAATGTCCTCACAGCACTGATGTGTTGCTCCGTCTTCTCCTACAGAAATTCCACCATGTGTTGCTCCGATTTTCACATTTAAATGTGGATATCCAACAGAGTTTCTTACCTGCTCAAAAGCACGTCCTGCAGCAAACATTGCAAAACTGCTGACAAAAGGAATCATTCCTGCTGCCGCAAGTCCTGCTCCAATTCCAACCATATTGCACTCTGCGATTCCGCAGTCAATATGTCTTTCCGGAAATTCCTTCTTGAACACGCCTGTCTTTGTTGCAGCGGCCAAGTCGGCATCCAAAACTACAATATCAGGATTTTCTTTTCCTAATTCCACTAAAGCATTTCCATAGCTTTCTCTTGTCGCAATCTTCTTTACATCTGCCATCTTACTCGCCCACCTTTTCTAAATCTTTCAGTGCCTGTTCACATTGTTCATCATTTGGTGCGGTACCATGCCATGAAGCCTGGTTTTCCATGAAGGATACACCTTTTCCTTTGATCGTCTTCATAATGATCGCCGTTGGTTTTCCTTTGCATTCTCTTGCCTGTTTCAAGGCATCTGCGATCTGATCGAAATCGTGTCCGTTAATCTCAACGACATTGAAATTAAATGCGGCAAATTTTTCACCAATCGGATATGGTGAGCATACGTCCTCAATGTTTCCATCGATCTGAAGTCCGTTATTGTCCACGATTACAACAAGATTATCCAGCTTTCTGGCTCCTGCGAACATTGCAGCTTCCCATACCTGTCCTTCCTGGATCTCACCGTCTCCAAGAAGTGTGTAAGTACGATAATCTTTGTTCTTTAATTTTGCTGCCAGAGCCATACCAACAGCTGCTGAAATTCCCTGTCCCAAAGAACCGCTGGACATATCAACACCAGGAATCTTCTTCATGTCCGGATGACCCTGAAGATAAGAATCAATATGTCTTAAAGTAAGAAGATCTTCTTTCGGGAAGTATCCCCTTTCCGCAAGCGCTGAATAATATCCAGGAGCTACATGTCCTTTGGATAAAACAAAGCGGTCTCTGTTTTCATCCTTTGGATTTTTCGGATCAATGTTCATCTCAACGAAATATAAATAAGTGAACATATCTGCTGCTGAAAGTGATCCGCCCGGATGTCCTGATTTTGCAGCATGTGTTGCTTTGATAATGTCTTTGCGGATTTCATTGGCCGTCTTTTTTAATTCTGCGGTTGTCATGATATTTACCACCCTTTCCTATTCTCCAAATACTGCCTTATAATCTGCCTGGAATTTTTCAATTCCCTGGTCTGTCAGAGGATGTTTCATCATCTGCTCAAATACATTATACGGTACTGTCGCAATATCTGCACCCATTTTTGCACATTCCATAACATGAATTGGATTGCGGACACTTGCACAGATGATCTGTGTATCGATATCTCCTGCCATATCAAAGATTTCTTTGATGTCTGCGATAAGATCTAATCCGTTCTGGGAAATATCATCTAATCTGCCAAGGAAAGGAGACACATAAGTCGCACCGGCTCTTGCTGCCAGTAATGCCTGGTTCGGATTGAAGATTAATGTAAGGTTTGTTTTGATTCCTTCGGAAGATAATACTTTTGTAGCTTTCAGTCCTTCAATTGTTGTCGGGATCTTAACTACCATATTCTTATGGATTTTTGCGATTTCTCTTCCTTCTTTGATCATTCCTTCTGCGTCTGTCGTTGTTGCTTTTACTTCCCCGCTGATCGGGCCGTCTACGATGGAAGTAATTTCTTTGATAACGTCTTCAAACTGTCTTCCGGACTTTGCGATTAAGGATGGGTTTGTGGTTACTCCACAGATTACTCCCATATCATTTGCTTTTCTAATCTGATCTACATCTGCTGTGTCTACAAAAAATCTCATGTTCTATTCCTCCTAAAAAGTATGGCTTCGTTTGGTTTCTGGTATCATTAAAACATGGATCTCCGCCCTTGTCAAACGTCCGCCGGGAGCTGTTTTCCAACATTTTCAGGATTTTATTAATATTTTAAAAAATTATTAATAAGATGAATTTTTACATTTTTTCAGATC
>ERZ1090867.16-NODE-16-length-117359-cov-25.000034_pt1 | contig 117359 bp, 121 predicted proteins | sample MGYA00478476_ERZ1090867 | MGnify/ENA primary metagenome ERZ1090867 (study PRJEB33644, sample SAMEA5815742) | chicken gut metagenome | biome: Chicken; feature: Gastrointestinal Tract; material: Caecum | place: Ireland | collected 2019-01-01 | study: A study of... | reverse complement strand
ATATATATATACGCAATATAGCACATAATACGTAAATTGTAATATTCTGTATAATGGATTAAATACCGGGACATTTCAATAACAATTCTCAAGACAGGAGGGAATCGTTTTGCAGATTGAAAATGTGATTACGGATAATCATTTATATGATACAATTGCAGACATGGGCTTAGTTATGAGTCCGACTAAAGCTATTGAGATGGCACGAAAAGCTCGCCCAATTTATCGAACGCTTCCACTAAAAGATGATGATATAAACTACATGTGCTATTATGGAAAGCACTTTTTTATCCATGCTCGTGAAATGACTGGACATGAAGTATGGATAGACGATGAATATATTGCAAGTTCTCGAATTGAATGGATCTATAAAAACAGTGACACTTACCATGTATATGGTGTCGTGGACGAACGATACCCGTTTGATGAAGAAATGCAATATGGATACAATGAAAACCTGATTTATCGACACTCTGAATATCATCCAGAAACTGAAGAAGTTAGAACCTTCATTCATGTAATTGCTGAATCAGAAGTTGTCGGTATTGATATGTATAACGCTTGCTATTATATTACACAGAGCAGGTTCTACAAACCACAGGTTGTATACGACAAAGACAAAAAGCAATATACAATCACTTGCAAATACATCAAAGATCTTGATCTCTTGATTGCTGGAAATCTTGTGTATTGTGGAAATGCTACGGCGAATAAAGGGCTGGTTATAGACGATGTGTTGGAAACAAAAGTGTATACCCACATCGTCATTGATCATGACGATCAATATCCAGTGGATGCTCGTTTTTATCCGTGGATTTGTGTGGATAAGGACTGTTTTGTGCGAGTTTATAAAGACACTTATACTCAAATCAGAAATCCATTCACTTGCCGTCTGATCAATTATCCAGAATTCATGAATATTGAAGACCCATATAATACGGATAACGAGTATTTGAATTCTTTGATTCCTTCTGACGAAATTGTAGATCCAGCAGATACGGAAGAAGAGCTGTATCGAAAGTTTGGAACAATGGTTGGAGAATGGTATCGTTGTTTTGAGTCTTATCCATACTATCGATATAATTCGGTCTTCAATCTTCACTACAATAAAGAAGATCATCTTGAATTTGAAAAAGTAACGTTGCTTCTTGAAGAGCAACAAGAAAAGGAAGTTGTCATCAGCCATTGCCCATTTGATATCAATCGAGATGTTTTGTTTTACGAAGGTGTAATGCTGGATCAGTTTTCCACAGCAAAGCTTCGTAAGATTCCAAACGATGTTCGATATGAAATGGCAAACAAAAATGATCTTGGATATCCAGTCTATGTGATCGATGGAACATTGGATCCAGATAAACTGTGCGTGATCAAATTCAGTGCTTCTGGCCCAAACACAACCATCAAAAATATCAACTATTATCTAGATAAAGAAAACCTTCTTCATCTTCATCATAAGATCCATAAGTTCTATAAGAATATTGCATTATTGGAAGATTCTGCATTTGTTATAGATGAACTTGGTGAAGAAGTTTGGGTAGGTAAAGATACTCCTTCCGAGATGGATGAGAGAATGTGGATTGAGCTTCTCACTGTTGCGGATGAAGACTTGCTTCGTATTTTGGCAAATAGAATTCCAGATTCTGTTACTGGACTATTACCTGAATCTATGCTGCAAAAAATAGCAGATGATCCGTTAACAGAAGAAGAGATTTCTACTGAAATACACAAGCTGCACCAAGAACAGGACATCACAATCGATGATATGGAACATCACGACATTTGGTTTGAATGGCTTAGTTCCATTAAGGACTTTGTCCACTTCTCAAAAGATAATTCAATCATCATGTGCATCAATGAGCATGTGTACTTCGTTGAAATTGATTTCAATGCTGAAACTGCAGAAGATGTACAAATATTTGCATTTGATGATATCGTATTGAATTTCCGCGAAAATAAATTTGCTGATCGTTATTTGTCTATTCTTGCAGACTTATATAAGTCCGACATTGTAACGGATAAAGACATGGCAATGTACTATAAGCGGTTGATCACATCAGTCGATGTTTGTACACCAAATTTGGCTCGAGTATTCACATACACCAGCAGTGTTGTGACAAAGATGCCAAGGGATACAGAAAACTACTGTATTGTTTATTCGCAGAATCTTGGTAGAATTCAACTTACTCCAGATTTGATGGCAGACCCAGATGATCGCACCAAATTGAATCAGAGAGTCATTTCGTATAAGAATATCGATGATTTTGCATATCTGCCGGATCGAGTGATGCTGTATCTAAACGGTAAACTAATCAGTCCAAACGATATATACGAATACGTGCCATATGAATTATATATCGATGGATTTGATGAGGTAATCGAAACGATCGATATCATGTACAATCTCATCGATATTCCGTTGATGAAACTGCGTCGACTGGCATTGGATATTATTCCAGCGAGTGGAACCAATCCGTCTGTTACCACTCCGACAAAGGATATGGAACACATTGTAATGACTGGTCAAACTCTGAAGGGCTATTATGATGTGCTTTACCACGACTATATGGAAAATGATGGTATGCTAAATCGTCTTGCATATTTCGTTGATCATCTAGATGAGTTTGAAGATTTCAAAACAGAACTTCTGGAAACGTTTGATCCGATCACGAACAAGGGTGGATTATACGACTACACCGGAACGAATAAAATTGTTCTGTGGGGTTCCCTTGGTGCAAAGAAATACATTATTGGTCCAAAAGAATAAAAAAGAATGCTCCCTCCAATCACGGAGGGAGCATTCGCTCTCAGATCTTATGGAACGCAAATCCGATAAGGTCATCATCTGTTTGATCCAGCTCGTCAAGAAGCTCAGTAACCTTTGCAGAAAAGGTCGGAATCTTTTGATAAGCGAGCATTGTCAAAGACCGTTTTGTCGAACTTGAGACACATCCTTCATGAGTCTTGAAGTCGAGACACGGTTCGATAATAGATACCGTTTTCAAATCGCCGAGTTTAATATCAAACGCAACAAAGTCACCATGGTCAGCCACTTGAATTGCGCGCTCATACACCTTACCAAGAAGGGATAAGATATTATTACAGCTTAAACCAGCATCTCTATTTCTTCTTACAGCTGCATAAACTACAATTTGCTCAGCAATTGGAGTGGAAAACGTTTTGCGCATATCAGCATTTATCGGAACAAGCGGAATAAATTCCACGGTTTCTGGCTCTACTGCAACCATATCATATTCTGAGATAACAATATCAACAGTATAGCTGATACTCTGCGCCTCTTCAAAGCGCTGTTCGGCGTATGTTTTCTGCTCAGTAATAGCAGATTCCGAGCAAAGCTTTTCCAGGCGCTTCACATAATCGCTCATTGTGGCAATATTTTGTAGATGCATCAGGCGCATCCCTTCCGTATTGCAGCCCTTTGCAATTAACTGCTCGTTAGCCATCATTCCTTCCACTTTTTCAATCTCATCTTTGTACATCTGATTGAACCAGTTCTTGATCATCTCTTCATCCGATACATATTCACGATTGTTCATGATAAATTCATCCTTCCTCTTCATCTCGTTTTTTAACATCCTCTTCTGTAGCCGTTTCAAAATACTGATCAACGTCACAGTTTACCAGCACCGGAATCAGCCACTTATACGCAAAATGGTCTGCAAACAATTCCATGTATAAATAACGATAGCTTGCTTGTCTCTCATCTACCGTAACACGGTCTTCGTATTTATCATACTCATAATCTTGCATTTTGCGCATCATATCATCAATGGATATATACAGCTCAGCATTATACCCAAGATGATCAATAGATGCACATACATGACCAAGCTCATGAAGTATTCGAAATACATAACTAACTTTTTCTTTTTGGATCTCTGTTAATTCACAGATGGAATCTAATACAGAGTCGGGAATAATAGTGTCTTTTCCTGACCTGAGTGGATATATCTCTGGGCAGTATAACACATGAAGTTTCGTGGCAAATTTTCTTACGCCTACCTTCTTATCTGGATCCTGCACAATAACATCGGTTGTTGTGTCAATATCATTTAACGCATTGAATACGTCATTTCCGGGACTATATCTTGTCATGACACTGATCGTTTCTCCGAACTCTCTCAGCTCTGGAATAAATTCGACAATCTCTTCTACCAGATCTGCAAGATCCTCATCGTCAATTCTTATCATATTCTGTGGTAATTTCTTTTCTTTCATTTTATACCACTCCTTTCGTTTTTATAATATATACGGCAATGATTTAGTACCGGAACATTCCAATAAGTTATCAAAGAAAGGGGTTTATGCAGATGGCTTCTAAACCGCTTAGCGAAGATATTATAAAGCTATTTACCGACGTTTTTCGTTTTATTTTGCCCAATGTAAATCCGGATAATAAAGAAGAACTCGCTCCTGGCGAACTTGGTATCAATTATGATACCGGTGTTTTTTACTTCAAAGACCCATACACACTGGAGATTCGTACACCGAACAGCATTGAAGCATTGCAGTTCATCGAAGATCATTATAATTATGAGACTGGTGAACTGACGGCTGATCGTATCGGTGATCTCCGCATCTATACTCAGGTGACGCATATCCCTGGCATTGAATCGCTGGAGTCAGTCACGATTGATACTATCATTTCCAAGATGGTTGCTCCGGCACTGCTTCTGATGCATGCGGAAAGCGATTCTTACAAAGCACTCGGGTTGCCGGCAAGGAACGGATTGCTTTCTATCACTAAGATCAATGATTTCGCAACCTCGATGATGTTTTATGACGGAGAAAGTTCCGTCAGTTACATTGGACAGTACAGTGGAACCAATCGTCAGTTTATGTACTGGTATCGAGATGAGGATAGCCTGCAGAATTATGTAGAAGCATCCGGTAACGGCACTTCTCAGACTGTTACAATCGATAAGGAAATCGAAGATCTGATGGTGATGATTGTGAAGCTGACCAACGATGTGCAGCCCACTGCAACATGGACGTTTAACGGGAGTTCTGAGTATACACTGGTCGACCTGTACGGTAACCCAATTACCGAGCTTTTGACGGAGAACAGTATTATAATGCTTATTCGTGATGAGCTTCTTGACCGGTGGATTTTGGCCGATATGAATAAAAACATCATTTATCAGACGGCCATGTTGATCGATAAGCGTCTTCGCAATACCATCGAAAGCGTTCCAGATCGTGTTGAATCGATTGAGAATTGGTTAACGAATGACGCAAACAAATTCGTTGTTTCGAATACCATATTCGACTGCACCGAAGATAATACCGCAACGATTCCCGTTTCGAATTTTGATATAAACAGTGACGTTCTGTTGGTAAACTATAATCAGACCATTCTTCGCATGGGTATTGATTACAGTGTCAGTGCCGATGGAACGTCCATTTCACTGCTCACGTCTACATTGTCCACCGGAGATCAGGTTCAGCTGATCATTATTAAGCAAAACAAATTCACCATTTCGACTCCATGACACGTGTCGAAAAATCTTTTTAAAGGAGTGAAAGCATACAATGGCTACAATTCTTACTGCTATTAAGAAGTACGACCAGGAATCCACTACCTGGGATGAAATCCATCCTGCGTCCAGTGGCACGATTGTACAGGTTGGTAAGACAATTGAAGTCAAGGGTTCTGCCATCGGCGCGTATGCTGTCGGTGACACAATCCAGGCTACTGATGATGTGGCTGATATCATTCAGCGCATGGTTCAGCAGCGTATCCCGGCGACCTATACCCAGCCGACTGAGGCACTCGCCGTTACTTCTGGTACTGCAAAGGGTACCTATGAGGTCGGTACTGCTGTCAACGCAACGCTCACCGCAACCTTCACCCAGAATGATGCCGGCGCGCTGACTTCTCATGTAATCAACAACGGCACTTCTGATGTGGTAACCGGCACCGATAACCCGGCTACTTATCAGTACACCGCTACTCTGGCTGAGGGAACTGTTACCTTCAGAGCCACTGCTACGTATGCAGCTGGTGCAGTAAAGCAGGACAACCTCGGTGATGAATCCCCGAACGGTAAGATCGAGGCTGGTTCCAAGTCTGCTACCGTTGCATTCACTGGCATTCGCAAGGGCTTCTATGGCGCTGATTCCGCCGGCGTAAATGCTGCACTGACCACCTCCGCTGAGATCCGTGCGCTGACCGCTACCTCTGGCAAGCTGGCCAAGGGCTCTACCTTCACCATGACGATTCCGTCGGGCTCTACCCGTGCGACGATCGCATTCGATAAGACCATCGGCACTTCGATCAATAAGGTCCTTTATGTAGAGGGTTCGAACACCAACGTTGTTGGTCAGTTCTCCTACAGCGAGATCGACGTAGAGGGCGCTGCCGGTTACACTGCCAAGACGTACACTGTTGCAACCATCAGCTGGGCTCAGCCGACTGTTGCTGCAATGACGTTCAACGTTACGATTTAAGAAAGGAGTGTGAATACTGATGGCAACAAATCCGTATCTGACTAAACTGCCGCAGTTCGCGTTCAACGAGTTGACTTTCAAACATCGTAACGGTGCGTACCCGCTGGACGATACTTCGGTTTGGAATACCAAAGCCCAGTTCGTTGAGTATCTGGAAGAGGCTGGCACCTATGCGTATGCTGGCCAGCTCGTAACTATCGCGAACGGCACAATTGATGCATCCAACGGCACCAAGGATTACTCTCTGGCGGTTGTTCGTTCTGACGGCTCCTGCCAGATGATCGGTGATCACAGCTTTGAGAGCTATGAAGCCGCTACTGCTTGGGTTACCGCTAACCCCGACGCTGCTACCCCGGGTCTGGTTATCTCGGCTAAGGCTTCTGCGGGTAACAATTACCTGCTGTACGTCATCAATGCCGACAAGTCCCTGAGCCGCGTTTCGTTCGATTCCTCGACCGATATTCCGGAAGTTTCGTGGGACTCCATCACCGGTAAGCCCACTTCTACCGTAACCGATATCGATGCTGCTGTAACGCTGTCGAAGAAGCTCGGCGAGTCTGACTCCAAGCTGACCTACAACAGCAATGAGCTGGCTTTCGTATCGGACATTCCGACCACCTATGAAGCTGCCAAGATCACTGGCACAATCAGCATCGACAATCTGCCGGCAACGGTAACTGAGCGTCTGTATATTGCTGAGAATGATACTGCCCGCCTGGCCCTGACGACTGCCGAAGTCCAGAACGGTGATACCGTTAAGGTAACCGAGACTGGCAAAATGTATTTTGTCAAGGACGACACCAAACTCGGCGGCGATACCCCTGAGCAGGCGTTCGAAGAGTATGCTGTCGGCGCGGCTGGTTCCGTTCCGTGGAGCGGCGTAACTGGTAAACCCACTACCGTTGATGGTTATGGCATTACCGACGCTGTCAAGACTGCCGATCTGTCTGAGACTGGTGTTGCTGGTAAGGTTGCGATTTACAATTCCGACGGTAAGCTTTCTGCTACCGCTGCGAATGCTGATCAGCTTGGTGGTCAGAATCCGGCTTACTATGCTACTGCAGAGTCGGTAACTACTCTGTCTGGTACCGTAAGCGGCCTCGATGGCGATATCACTGCTCTGGAAGGCCGCATGGATACGGCTGAGTCTGATATCACCGCTCTCGAGTCTTCGATGAGCACTGCTCAGGCTGATATTATCAACCTGAAGAGCGGCGATGCGATTACTGCACTGGCAGCTTCTAAGCTGACTGGTACTGTAGCTCGTGAGAACCTGCCCGCTGACGTTGGCGGCAAGACCGTAACGGTTGCGGACAATGCTGGCCTGCTGGGTCTGACCGATGCAGAAATTAACCTGGGCGACCTGGTTAAGCAGACTGACACCGGCGAAGTGTACATGTACACCAGCGCCGAGGATATTGGCACTGCTGATGCGTTCACTCTAATCGTTGACGTTGCTGATACCCAGATCGCATGGGCGAAGATCACTGGTACTCCGACGACTCTGTCCGGCTATGGTATCACTGATGCAATCAACACTTCTCAGGTTTCCACTGCGGCTACCGCAAACATGATCGTTCAGCGTGATGCTGGCGGCAAGATTGCCGGCACTGTTGCAAACGCTGAAACTCTCGGCGGTAATGCAGTTTCGTACTTCGCTACTGCTTCCGATATGGATGCGGTTAAGGCTGGTACTGCTATCACTGCACTTGATGCGTCGAAGCTGACCGGTACAATTGATATTGCTCGTATTCCGTCTACCGTTATCGAGCGTTTGAGTGTCGTTGCAAATGATGCTGCGCGTCTTGCGCTGACTTCTGCTGAAGTGCAGAATGGCGATAGCGTCAAGGTTACCGAAACCGGTAAGATGTACTTCGTTAAGGATGCTACTAAGCTTGGTTCTCCGGATACCGCTGAGCAGGCATTCGAAGAATACAGCGTTGGTTCTGCAGCAAGCGTGCCGTGGGCTGGTATTACCGGCAAGCCGACCGATCTGGCTGGCTACGGTATTACTGAAGTTCCGTTCACCGTCATCACCGGTCTTGATCCGGCTGTTACTGCATCTGCGCTTAAGACTGCTGTCGATAACACTCATACTCATGCTAATGCAACCGTTCTGAATGCATTCACAGACGATGCTGGCAAGCTGAAGTATGGTACGAACGAGGTTGCTTATGTCGCTGACATTGCAACTCTGGCACAGATTCCTGTTCTGGATACCGCTCCTGCGAATCCGGTCGAAGGTCAGCTGTACTTCCAGAAAATTACGCTGGACTAAGAGATTTCAAACAATCTCTATTGCATAAATAACGAGTAAGAAAGGACAGGTCGTGCTCTATGGAACGTTTGGTAAAACTTCGCAGAGCTGACCTGTCCACTCGTGTTTTCGATACCTTATATCCACAGACTGTTACAACGAATACGTTCCGTGATGACGGCACTTTGTTGGAAGACAGTTTGAATGGATACGATCGTCATTTGATCAGTTATAGCGAGCATTTGAATCGTGCTGTTTCTTCCGGTACTTCTACCGCGTTGAAATGTACGGTAGCAAATGTAAATCTGGTCCATGGTCTTCCGTTGTTGTTAACGTTGCATGTCGATTTGGATGGAGATCCGACTCTGTCCTATAATGGTGCTACGCCAGCAAAGATCATCGGTTGTGATGGATTTGGTATCACGGGTGGACAGGTTGCTGGATCCAGCCTTTTCTTGGTCTGGAATGAAGATCTGGAAGCTTGGGTTCTACTGAACAATGATCTCGGAAATAACATGACTCGTGTGTTAATTCCGGTTGAGTCAGAATACTCATTCGTAGCAGAAGCTGATGGAACGAATGAGATCGTTGTTCCGGGCTTTAACCGTCTATATGACAAGTTGGAGCTCAACTTTTTGCAAACCATTCTTGTCAATGAGAAAAATTACCGTATCCTGGACAACAACCACATCATGTTGATTGATCTGGCGTTGCGTCAAGGAGAACAGATTGATTGTAAGATCACAAAGTTCGTTGAAACGGTAAAGCAAGGTATTTTTTCGTACTTCATTGACACAACCGATCATGTGTATACTGCAGCAGCCGACGGCATCGCGGAAATCGATCTGCCGCTGGTTACCGACACAGCATTCAGTTTCACACTGAACTACAATCAGACCATTCTTCGCAACACGGTTGACTACACAATTGACTATACCACAAACAAGATCAAGTTCTTGAATGGGTTTACACTGCGTCAAGGGGAACAGATCGTTGTTACTGTAACCAAATATACTGAAGCGGTTGGTGTCATGCCGTCGAAACCATATAGCACCGCTGGGACGTATCGATATGCAGTAAAAATCATCCACGAACAATTCACTGCGCAGACCGCTGGTACTGTGAGAATCACCATTCCAAACTTCAATATCAAGTGTGATGAAATTACTGTTATCAAAGATAATCTCATGCTGGTACGCGGCGTGGACTATGAGTTGTCTAAGGCTGGAGAACTTGTTCTGTTCCGAGAAGGCTTGGATGCTGGAGAAACGTTGTACTTCACGATTCTGCAAGGTGCAGTTGTTGATGTTCCGACTTATGCAACGGCAGTTGGAGAATCAACAGATGGGCAGCATTGGAACGTCGATATTAGTCACAGTGAACTGTCGGATATGTACAGTCTCGTCATGCGTTTGTCTCATGACATGATAGCAAATCCTGATATCAAGTTCACAGACGGTCCTGCATTACCAATTGTCGACTACACTGGTGCTGCGCTGAATGTGAATCTGCCGGCAGGGTCGTATATCAATATCATCTTTGATCAGAGCAATCAGAAATGGTATTGCATCACTACAACGGGTATCGAAATAGATCCGAATGGAAATGCTTCTTCTGGTACTGAAACAGAGACAACTTATGCGACCGGAGAAGACTCCTTCATTGGGGGACAGGTTACCGAAAACAATACGATCGTCGAGTTGAAGATTGCGCACGGATTGGGTGTAAAGCCCACGAAGTATGGTATCATGCCATGCGAACCTCCGGTGCTTCTGGAGAATGATCAACTCTCCACAATCGGCGATTACTGGGTAAGTGCGGATGAGTCTTACTTATACGTGGGCAATACAGGTACGTCTACGTCAAAGTTTACTTGGTTTGCAGAAAAATAAGCAAAAAAGAAGGAGGGCGCGATTATGCGCCCTCTTTTCTTTCTGATCCTTTCATATCTGTAAGATCCAATGTAATCCTGTAATCCAGGAACATGTCGAAATATCGACCGGAATCCAACTCCTTAAACAAAACGGTTCGTATGTCTGCATAACTGAAGAGCGAAACTCTCTTACGCAGCGTTGCTCGGAATCTATACCAAAGTGTCATTAGTTTAGATATTATTTTAAGAGAATATGAATTCAGATCATAGTACATATCATACACAGAAATAGTAGCACAGGGTTTATTGTCACATAAATACGCAATTGCATAGAATGGGTATTTCCTTGTAACATCTGGGGCAATGGCTACTATTGGCAGCACTTCTTTAGTTGGTTGAGATTCGGCCAACTCAATCGGTATAGTGTCTTTTATGATAAACCGGCCTTTCAATCCTACTTCCATAATATATGCGAGGGAATTACGAAGCTTATCTCTTGCTTCCTCCAGACCATTGGATTCGTCAATGATATTCACGCACGTTTTCTCTAATTCCTTCTCCGCAGCTTCAATGATACCATCTATTTCATTTTCATCTACTTCTATTGGTTCAATACGACAAGCCAATATCGGACGCATAGCATCCGAGTCTTCGATTAATACATTTTCAAACACCATTTCCAGCGGTTTCTTCATATATCTTTCTCCTCACCGCAAAAATAAAATGGGCAGGATTTTACCCCTGCCCATAATCTTGTATGTCACACAAGTTTTGCCAAGCACGAATTCATCGTTGCTCTGACCTTCTGGGACCAGTAGTGTCCATCACCGGGACAATAGATATCATTGATCCCTTCAATAGATGTAGCCCGTGCGTATGCGCTCACTCCTTGCTGACCCGCAATCAATTCTCCGAAATACTGAATTGCACTATCCCAGGAGTCGAAATACTTCAACCCGCCGCCGGTCAAAATACCGAACGGATTATGGTTATAGCAAGCTGCACCAAAGGAAGACTCACTGTTCGATACACCAATTGCGAACAATGCGTTAGTTCCAGTTGTCTTCTCCATTCTCTCCCAAGAAGCTCCAGTCCCAGCCAATGGTGTACCCGCCAGCATCTTGTCGAAGGCCGAAGCGGTCAGACCAGTCTGCTGGTGAGGACCAAAAGGGATGCCCACCTCCCGCATTGCAGTCTGTGCTGCAGTGAGGCTGGTAATCTGTTCCTGGCAATTGTGCCAAACTTCTTGTGCGCTTGCTACCGTAGCGTCTGCAGTAGCTGCATCCAGCATACCAACAGATTTCAATGTACGCGCTGCTTCTGCCATGTCATGGGCAGCATCCTGGGTCGCAGTATGTTCTGCGATCTGCGAAGTGATCGCCGAGTCAACCCCAACATACTCAGGGCTAAGTTGAATTGCTCCGGCTACCGAAGTAACCGACACAGCCGCAATTGCGGCAACGATGAACGACTTGATGAACTTAGATAACATGATTGATTTAAACCTCTTTCTTTAACTTATGAGTGCTAATGCACCGCTTGTGTCTCGTGGATTCTTACTATCATTAGAACGGAAACAGATCTCTAAAGAAGTAGTTATCCACTACTACAGCAGTCGCGATGGCCTCACCTCCTTTGCGTGATAGTGTAATGTTCTATCTGAAACCTGATCGCTGTGAAATCAGGTGTTGTCCGACTTCTCGGTGATTGTAATCATCGGGAAGATCGCAAGTTTCATATTCTTGCGGAAATGGGTAATGTTTCCGTATTTGGTATATGCAAACCCGCATTTTTCCGTATCCGGATGAGAGATCCACGCATGTGCATCGGCTTCAAAGATCTCGTCTTCAATTTCTGTTTTTGTCGGATACGAAATCGCATAGTCGTATTTATCCCTCAGAACCGCCTCGACATGCCGACGGATCAGATCAACATGCTTCAGCTTTTTATAGCCCGGATAAAACAGTTCATACCAGGTCGCCGTACCAACGCCAGACAGTTTATCAGGAACAATAACGGCTATATGATCCTTGCTATCTGTGCGACGGTATTCGGTGCCGTGCCATGCACTCCAGCCCTCCAACTCAGAGAGGCTGTTCAGATAACTGATTGTCTCGTTCATTTTATTGAAGAGACCATTATCATCTGCAGCGTTAACTGCCTGATCTTCGCTCTCTGTATTTGCCGGCACTTCATCATAAGCAACAGGGTATAATTTGTCCCCATCGAAATCTGCACCAATTGGCGAAAGAACAGGAAGATCAATTTCAGCCTCGTTAAATGACACAGTCTTAATCTGGCCGAGTGGGTCCGTGTTGAAGACAACTCTCTTTCTGAAATTGTTCCAGAGCTCGTCGTTCTCCAACAATGCTGGAATAAGAATATAGACCGTTCTTACATAACGACCCTTTTTCGTACCAGACTTGTTGACATGCTTAAGCCGAAGAAAATGGGAATCTTCTTTCAGCTTTTCGACAGATGTCTCAACAACATAGCCTTTATCCGCAATTCCATTTAGCCCGTCACGGGCAATAGAATAATATACATAATCAAACTGATAAAAAGCGTCGTGTCCTTTAAATGCGATTTTCCACTCCGTAAGAGGGTATGCAAGACGAGGCATACCAGTAATGCTTGTTAATTCGGCCAGCAAGCGAATTGCTGCAGCACGTTCGTCAGCAGTTGCATCCTCTTTCTCAAACACCAGTTTTGCCAGTATAAGACCCGATTCTGTAACTGCTCTATGAAAGTCATTCTGGATATTCAACTGGCGTCTGCTTTTCGCCATCTGCTTGGAGAGAATGTCTTCTTTCGTCTTTTCTGGGTTTTTAGTCTTCTGTGCCTTCCCCTGTTTCTTTTTAGCCGTGCTTGCTTCTCTCTCCTTAATATACGTATTAGGCATTCTAATAATTCCATTCATTTTCATTCATCCTTTCAATTAACTTCAATGTGCGTACACTTTCTTTTGCTGTTTCACCACCAACAGCAAAGTCTCCTTTCATTCTTATAATATATAGATAAAAATGCGGAGAGAACACAATCGTTGTATTCTCTCCATATCTATATCACAATTGCAGACCGCACAATATACCGGATTCATCATCCCCATAATGAACAAGAAGGGTATTTCCATATTCAATATTTTCGAAACTGAATCCTGCAGCGTTCTTGTGTCCCCCGCCTCGAAACTTCTTACAAAATGCCTGGCAGTCAAACGAACCGTCAAGTGAACGCATTGAAACGTGCATTCTCTTCATATCAATAAAAGCAATCGCGACAACGTTCAAATATGCGTTCTCTTTCAGATATCGATTTGCGATAATGCTGTACATAGGAACACAGAATGGACAAACAGCTATTGTCTGATCCGTATTTGTTTCTGTGTCAAATTGAATAGAATGATATATGTAAGTCTTCACCATATCATACTGGAATGCAAGAAGGTTAAACTGCGGAAGGATAATATCTGAGCGTAAATGAATATCACCTCGTTTTAAATCCCTTTCAACACAATCCACATATTGAATCGGACCATATCCGAGAAATAGAAGTTGTTCTTTAATTGGATCGCTGCATCCGTCCAAATGGTTTTCGCTCCAATAACCAAACTTTCCGATATCATATTTGTCAACTGAATCAATGTAATGCTCGAACTGGAAATCAAAACATCTATAACTAACTTCTTCCGGAAGAGTTTCACAAATTAGCTGTCGTAAGAGATATGCGGCACAGTGACCATCCACTTCATGATATAATCTTTCTCCCAGTTTCTCCCTTACCGAAGCAGAAAGAATGTGATGATTAACTACCGCATAATAAATTCCGGATTGGTTCAGCGCATCAACAATATTCTCGTCCAACCCAAGATCAGTAATCAGCAGCATTAAGGGAGATTTCGAATACCCGGCAAGTTTATTGATAAAGACGACGGTTTTAGTTCCACTGACCAATATGTTCGGAAACATAGCGTTTTCGTAGCGAATATGCACGTTAAATACGTGAGACATTCTTGATGTGACTTGACAAGCGTATCCATCTAAATCGTTATGACTCAAATGATATTTTTTGTAGCCAGGATTCGTATAGAAGTCGTTCATAAACTTTTTCAGATACGAGTTGATTTTCATATTGCATTCTCCTTATGGTGATTATATAGTGAGACATTCTATTAACAAGAGACGGGGGCGATTATAGTGCTAGATAAAAATAGGGATTTATTTCATTGGCTAAATATATCCGCTTGGCATGATGCGGGATATACCGGAACCAGAGGACTAACAGCAACACAAGAAGGTTGGGACACCACCAGATATAATTACAAGGGTCTTATTACAATGGGTGACACTGCCATGTTATCAGAATCCGCACATCCAATCAATACGGCAAAATGTTTCTTTGAGATCGCCCCAGATAGAAAACTGATTCAACTGCCGTATAAGATGACTTCTTCCAAAAACTCTACTGAAATTTCCTCTACATTTTTCACTACAGTTTTTGACGCGGTAAAACGACTTGGTGTCGACATCATGTTCGGTGCCATTATTTCTACGGCGGATGGTAAGTATTTGGATCCCTATTTATCTCAAGTTGCCGAAACCTTCACTTATTACATGAACACCAGCAATGACAATGGAAGTACCGTTAATAAAATGATTAGTGCAAAATATATCTACGGTATTGGTTCATATGTCATGGATGAGCGAACCGCTATTCCATCTCCGATCGGTGGAGAAGAAGTCATCAATGCTTCATTAACTTCTGTTCCGACGCATCTTTACATTCCATATGCAAATGGAGAATATAAGAGTAATGCGAATTGCAGGAAATTCAGCGGCGCTTCTTGCTCATCTTCTATCTTAGCCGGAATGATGTCATTGGTAAATGATTTCTTCATTGAACAAACCGGATTACCACTCAGTAGTACCGGATCAAAGAAGTTTATCAAAACGCATTCCACTACGATTGGAAATGGATTTCGCTTATTCCGGCTACCAGATCCAGAATCAATTAATGTAAAAGAATTCACTGAAGGTCGACTGAGTTCTATTTATGATATTGCTGATGGTAATTCGATCGACCCAGAGTTAGTTGATGAGGTTTTATACGTGCTCAATCGCGGATATATGCATCTGGATGAAGAAGGAAACTTTAATCCAAATAACCCGATAACGAATATTCAGATGGCGGAGATATTAGCAAAAATACTTCGAGACAATAAGTGAGGAGGTCGAAATGACCTCCTCTTTGTTATTTCAGTATTACGTAAACCATTCCGTTTGTATCAGAAGTTTCAGCGTTGTATCCGTTTTGTCAATGATTTTACCAAGCTGATTCATATACGTGCCGTAATTCGAAAATTTCGGGGATACAACGTTGCTGAAATATGGAACTCCAATGGTCGGATCAATATGCATGAAGGTTGCGTGTCCTGTTCCACTTCCACTGGTTAAACACATACAGAATATGTTTCCGTGAGAATTCCATAATCTGACACTGTTATATCCAGTCGTTCCAACGCTTGTTCCGGAGTACACATTAGTCGCTCCTCCTGTAACCTGATATGATCCCTGCGGTGTTGTTACCGTAATGTATTTCATCAATGCAACAGATGTACTGGTTGGCATCATAATGGAACTGAGTGTTGCACTATACCCAGGAGAAGAGTTCGTATAAGAGGAACCGATTTGGGATGAAGATATTGCGGTGATGGCTCCTGTGCTTGCATTGACAGAGTAGTATTCATCGCCTTCATATGTCGTTCCACTGGCAGTCTGTCTGTAATGGAAGCTGAATTTGTTATTTTGATATGCCCGAACACTGGATATATTTGCGTTTCTTCTGCCGAATTGCATCGATCCGGTTCTATAGGTTCCGTCACTATTTATTATAATGGAATCAAACTCGTAGTAGTCACGGCTGTTTTCAAAATACCCGACGACTGCATCTTCAAGCAATATGAACTGCAGACCGCTTACACGATATTTGCTTTCCAATCTCACATACTGTCCAATGGAATAGCTTGCTGCGGAATCAGTTGTCACTTCAACAATCGGAAGGTTAGGGACTACATTGAGGCTATTTATATTACTAGCCATAGTCGCGAACGTTGCACTTGATGAGGTAGCTACACCTTTGCCAGTAATAGCGTTCGCGATTAATGTCTTACCACTACTGACAGATGTTTTTAAAGAATCTATTTCAGAAGATGCGTTGCACTGAATTTCTGCTGGATGTGTGTATATGGTGTTTGTATCAGCAGTCAAATCAATTTTACTGGGGCCAATATAAGCGTGATTTGGTGTTACCAATATCTTTCCATTGCTCAGGAATTACTTGAACGCAATATAAAAATAATATCCCCATCCATAATTCGGATCATTTAGCATAGATTTGTCGTTGGAGTATACCGTAAACCCATTTGACGTTAAAGAAAGGATATTCCATGATCCACCGCCATTTGCTAAAACTGCATTATGGCCGCGAATTGCAAATGCGGAAGCACACTTACTGGCATCAAACTCATAGCCACGAAGCACAACGAGAACTGCGGTTGGAGAGAATCCGAGAGAAATGGTTTGACTTGTGTTTCCGTTACCGTCATACACTCCGGTCACATAAAAACTGGAGCCATCTGGAGTCCATGTACACTGCTTAGAACTAGGATGCGTGTACGAGTAATTGCATTGCTTTGTACTTGGGTGAGTATATACAGTATCATTATCTTTTGTGAGTTCTATTTTATTGCTGCCAAACCAAGCTTTCGTATTTCCAAGAAGAAGTTTTCCTGGTCGCAGAATCAAAAAAAAAAAAAACAATCCGCCCAGAATTAACCGGGCGGATATCTTTCATTACGGCATCGAGTCCATTGGGTTAAACCATTCCTTCGGGTCAATAAACCATGTAGCAAAATTGCACAGATTAACATAGTCGGCTAAACCCATAACTCGATCACCATTCTGTAACCGACTGAGCTGTCCACGACCCTTGTGCCATTCCATATAAACCGTATTTACTAATGCTAATTTGTGATCAGAAAATACAATTGTTACATAGTTTGTGTCTTCTCGATAGAGATAGCTGACTATCATATAGTCTGGAGCATAACTTGGAACATCTGTTCTGCCATCGTGATCAAATCGCTCTACGAAGTCAAACACGCCGAGATGCGGGCCGCAACCGATCGCGTTAATAATCATCCGACGGAGATAATCCTGGTTACTGTTCCAGTTACCGCTGTTGAAAAATCTGCTGCCTATTGAAAACATTGGTTGAGGCTTATCGCCATAATGCGGCAACTTGCATTCATCAAATTTATTAGCGATGGTCTCGTAATCGCTATACACCTTTTCTTCCGTGAAGTAATACTTGTACTTATTGCTCACTGTTATCGCCCCTTTGATCAGCTAATCCGAGAGCATATAGCAAGTGCTTTACAGAGTGCGTTGCTTGATGAGATATTGCTTCATCTCGCATTGCAGTTTGCAAAAACGCCGAAATTTGCTCTTCGCTACTATGCACACTAATGAATATTATCTCAAAATAGTGAGAAGCGCACGAACGCAGATTTTTCAGTTCTTCATCAACGCATCTGTCTACATAAACCATCTTTTCTGGTAATCCTTCGTAGATTTCTTTTTGAGTCTGCACCGCATTGTAAAGACAATGTCTTTTTAAATAATTAAGAAGACTGTTCTTCATATAATCCGGATCAATGAATAAAACATGTTTGTTATAAAGCCCGTCGAACTGCAGCTCTTCAAATCTTTTAATATCATCTCCGTGTACAGCTAGAAGATAACCGTACTGATCTGGATCTGCCCACAAATGTGACTGAATCATCTTCTTTGTTAAATCCACATTTCTCGCCTCCAAAATTTTGCTCATTCTGTCAAGATACGGTTCAATATCGTAGTTCCGTAATTCCTGACGAAGATCGTCATCCGTCATTCCTTCTTGCACCATTCGATATACAAATTCTACGAATGCGCTTCCTTCTGCTGACAGTGGCATTTATAATCAGCTCCTTTCGATGCTATAATATATGCTTCGTTTTATGGCCTGGACATTTCATTAATCATGTAAGAAAGGAAGTGAATTGCAAATTGGGCAGCGGTTTGAAAGTTTGGGAAGCTGATATTGAAGCCAATATTAAGGTGAACAACCTGCGGGAAGTAACCAACAGTATTGCTTTGATCAAGAATCAGCCAACCCCAGACGGTATATTATCCTATGAGATATTTGGTACATCCAGCCAATCTCGTAGAGAAACCATGGCATACATTGATCTACATGGCCATTACATGTATCCGAACGCCGCAGTAAAGCTGCGATCATACAACAAGACGCTATCAGAGATCCTGTTTGGTACCACTTTGTATTCCTTTGATAAAAAGACCGGTCAGTTTACAAAAGACGATGAGAATGGGTCTTCTGGACCTGAGTTCTTGTATGAGTGCTGGCCGGATATCAAGGTAAAAGAGAAGGAGACTCTTACTACCAAAGAGATCGAGCAATTCTTCAAGAAGGATCGCGATAAGCTCTTCATCACCAAGATTCTGGTCATGCCACCCTTCTTCCGGGATAAGAATGAAACAACTGGTGCACAGATGTCAATGTCGGAAGTAAATCCGATCTATAACTCGATCATCTCCTATACACAGAACATGGCCAACTACACCAATATGTTCCAGTCTATGACGTATCTGACGCAGGGTCGTGTTCAGCAGCTTCTTGTTGACCTGTACAATAAAGTCATTGTAGAGAAGGTGAAGGGCAACCCATCCAAATTTGGTATGCTTCGTCGTGCGATGTTGTCGAAGAATATCGACTATTCTGGTCTGATGGTTATTTGTGCGCCGATACTGCATACAAATGAACCGGAAGAAGTTATGGCCAAGTTCGGTTATGCGGTAATTCCGTTGGCACGTGCATGTGCCATGTTTTTCCCATTCATGGTTCATGCAGTGAAGAATTACTTTGACCGGTTGTTTATCCAAGGCGGTAAATTCCCAATCAATGTAAAGAATCCGGAAACTGGAAAACGCGAGATCCAATATCGTACTGTAACAGAATCGTTCGATGAGAATTACGTCACGAAACTGATTAGCCGATATATCAATTCTCCATCCAGTCGTTTCGATCCGGTAGAGGTTCCTGATCATAAGGGAACGATTGCTTTCGTCGGAACGTATTATAAGGATGAGGTCAATATCCAACGGACGATGACCGTGACGGATCTTCTATACATCATAGCAAAAGACGTATTGAAAGACAAGCACGTCTATGTCACTCGTTACCCGTTGGACAACTATAATGGCCAATTCCCGGCACGGATTGAGTTGTCTACAACAATCAAGACAAAACCTGTTCGTTATGGTGAAAAGATTTATCAATTCTATCCGGTAATTGAAGGCGATCCGAATAATGTGTTTGTCGAATCAATGGGTATGAGCAACACGTATTTGGACGCCCTAGGCGGAGATGGGTTCAATGAAATTGTATCGCTTTACCTAGTCTCCTTTCACAGTAATGTGTCAAAAGAAACCTCGAGGACGCCTAACAAGCGGTGTGTGCAGTTTCGATCTGCATGCTAACGGTATCAGTTAAATAAGGCCGGAATAGACCTAGCCTACCTATTCATTCTTTGTACTAAAACGGCGCGAATACACTGACTAAGAGATCCTGAAGCCAAATAAGACTGGTCAGATTGGTAATACCGTGCCCAAATATGGGTGTAGAGACTATTAGTAGGGCCATGGTTGCGGCCATGGTTCGAAGTACGAGGACCCTGCGAGCGTATGCGGTGTGACAACGTAGGGTGAAGATATAGTCCAAGCGATCAAAATGAGTTTGCTTGTATGACGGAGGAGTGTCACGCTAACTACTAAACCGAGGCAAGGTAACAAGCCCCTTAATCCTCTGACTGGCATATTTGTGAGAATATGTCAGAAGCTCAGTGAAGTCGCGTTCTGTGTAACGCGGAGGTCGATTTGTCATGGTGAGGAACACGAACATCTTTAAGACTATAATGGTTTTGGTGAAGTAATCTGTCTCCGTTGTGAAACGCCAACAAGAAGGGATCATTATAGAATAGGGTGCGCCTAAAACAAATCAATGATAGGTTTAGTGGGACGTGAGAGACGAAGAACGTTTTAGTTAGTATGGTGACATACTTTAATCTTCGAGTCGGAGGAGTTATAGTAGTGATGAAGTTGGGTAATTCCAATAGAGCGAAGGACTCCAGTCGGAGCAAAATATTCCGATGGAAAGCCGTATATGGCGAAAGCCGTACGTACGGTTTGGGTTGGGGGAAAAGACAGAGATCACGTCAAAGTCTTACCTATCAACACATACGATTTCTTGCAAACCCATTTTTACAGTAGAAGCAAATCAGGAAGCCGAAGACCGTATTAACTCAAAAGGATATGTTTTGAATATCGCTGGAGATTTGATGCGCGGAATCAGCAAGGACTTCATACTGACAGCGTATTGCCTAACAAAAACAGAAGAAAACCTCTCGGATGCGAACAAAGAAAAGCCCGTATATGCTGTATGAAAGATTATCCCCAGGGAAATTCCCTGGGGATATTTTTGCCTTAATTTAATCGACTTGATTATTCTGGAACTGCAAAAATCTCATAAACACTGTATTCATGATATCCTGTTGTTGGGCAACAATCAACTTCGATAACCCCTGATACATAGTTATTTGGATTTAATAGACTAAGGCCATTTCCAGCAACATTTGGTTGTGATGCATAACTTGCCGGATTGAACTTGAACCCATGACCGAATCCATTTCTAATCTCTGGCCAATCTTGTGGAGCTCTAGTTGATGGCGAATTATCATTTAGTGGTGCAACATTCCAAGCTTCAGCAAAACCAAAGTTGAAATCGATCATAACACCTGTCGTCCAACCGGCTTCGTCAAATTGCCGTTTACCAACAGAAATCCAAAATTGTGGCCTAAAACCAAACGTTGGAAGAAAATATTCACCCTTTGATCCAGATTGAACCGTAAACCTAACGCCATTATTCAGTTTAATTTGTCCAATCTTACTAGCTAATGTGGCAAACGAATCATTTCCAGAGGCAGAGACACCTTTGCCAGTAATAGCGTTTGCCACTTGTATCTTACCATTACTGACAGATGATTTTAAATTGTTTATCTCCGTAGAAGCATTACATTGGATAGACGAGGGGTGTGAATAAGTGTAGTTACACTGCTTTGTATTAGGATGAGTATATTTAGTATCAACTGTTAAGTCTAGTTTGGACGGACCTATATAAGCATGATTTGGAGTTATAATAAGTTTTCCGTTATTCAGAATTTTTACACACATAACCGCTATAATTTACCGTTTCAAAAGATTCTGTTAATAATTTGCCCCGTATATTTCAACTTCAATCTGCACATTCGTCCCCGTTGAATTTGATATGGAATTTGAACTACTGCCGCTGACCCCAACCATAAGACTTGTTACATTTTCCACTACGCTCCATGACGGGCTGTACTTATTAAATCCAGTCAATTTAATAACGGCGCCATCTTGTGTATATTGCCATGGAAGTTGCGTCGTCAATTTCGAATATTCATCACTCGCAGCAATTGTCTCATTTGAAATGGTGTTGGCTCTTGTGGATCCTTTGGATATATCAAACATTTCAAAATCATCACCATCAATGCGATAAGAAACAGCATATGTATCTGGACCATAGTTCGTGCGGTATACTTCTATTTTTCCTATATAAAACCGCTTTGTCACAAATTTTATCTGTGAATAATTTCCGACTATTTGATTGATCGGATACTCTTTATAAATAAAACTCTCTGAAGCTAAATTCGGATCGTCATGTGTCCAGTTAAATGTCTGCGAGCATGATGTAATGAGCTTCCAATTTGCTTCTGGCCCTGGTTCCCAACTACACTGTTTTGTTGTTGGGTGTGTATAGCTGTAATTACATTGTTTACTTGTGGGATGTGTATATACATAATTACATTGCTTGGCAGCAGGATGCACATACTGCGTTACATTAGGTATATCCGTTTTCAGAGCCAACTGACACAGAGAAGAGGTCGAACTTCCACAATAGAAGTTCGACCCACTTACAAGGATTCTCCCAGAATTTAAGGAATAATTCTACGAAAAATATATGATACATATACGACCAGTAAATACGGTACCGCCGTCTTGAGTAATAACAATCGACCTTCCATTAGATGAAAATTGGGCGATTTCGGAAAATAATGATCCTGATCCACTATGCAGGTGTATCCTATCGCCTGGAAGTAGACATGCCGTAAAATAGTGAGATATCGGGTCATATGAAGTATTCGATATATTAAAAAGGATCGCTGATGCGGTGAAATCCAAAGAAATCGTTGTTGGATTACCGGCATAATTATAGTTTTTAATCCCCACTCGTTTAATGGAAGATAAATCTGGCTCCCAGTTGCATTGCTTAGATGTCGGATGAGTATATGTGTAATTACATTGTTTTGCAGTTGGATGAGTGTAAGCATAATTGCATTGCTTGGCAGCAGGATGTACGTATTTTGTATCAACTGTCAAATCTATCTTATTACTACCTGCATACACGTGATTAGGAGTTATCATTAACTTTCCATTACCCAGACTTTCTGGCACAGTGTCGGAGTTCTGATACTCCGGAAGATATGCCGCAAGATCCTGTTCAACGGTTCGTCCATTCGGACGATAAATCAGACCGCTTTCACTTTTGCAGTAGACATCTTCATAGGATCCATCAGAGAGCTTCTGATGCATAATATATCTACCAACGGACATATTGTCACCATTCCTTTCGTTAAGTGTTTAAATTTATGTTTCCGTCATCAAGAATTAATGGCGGAAATCGGTTCGAACCACTGATCGCCAGTTTTCTGATCAGTTGGTTGTGTTGCAGAATATTGTACGTTCAACCCGCCATTTACGACGGTAGCGGCGATTGATACGTCAGCAGAACCATCAAAAGTAGCTGAACCTGTAACATCACCGGTCAACGCAATTGTTCGTACATTCTGAAGCTTTGTTGCCGTACCCGCATTTCCGGTTACAGAAGTGGGCTGAGCGGGAAGTGTGATGGTTCGATTTGCTGCAGCAGTGGTATGACCGTTAGCATCGACTGTCACATACGGTACCGTGAATGTTCCGCCAAAGCCCGGCTCGGCATTATCAGCAGCGCCATAAGAACCACTGGTTACACCAGATGCAGGATGCGTATATACCGTATCAGTAAATACTGCATCAGCAGGAACGCTCTTGGCAATCGTAAAACCAGAGTCTTTGATCAGTTTACCAGTAGTGCCGTCGAATACTGCAACATGTGCATCTGCAGAGCTTGTCGGACCCATTACCTGACCGTCATGGTTTGTGTGGGTAACGAACCAGTTCTCCGGTGTATCGGCTACAGTACCATCAATGCAGCAGGTAAGCGTATCACCAGCATGCACTTCCAGTGTGCTGATTGTGCCATCACCGGTAGCACGATATACATGACCAGCATTCGCTGCCGGGAGTGTATCTCCAGCATTCAAAGTGCCGATGAAACGAAGCGCATCCTTTGCATCCATCAGGTTATTGACAAGCGTCTGTACAAACTCGGTGGTTGCAAGCTGCGTGTTATTGGTTGTCGATGCTGCAGTAGGTGCAGTCGGAGTACCAGTAAATGCAGGAGACTCAAGCGGTGCTTTACCATTCAACTGACCCTGAATACCAGCGGTTACGCCACCAATAAAGGCCAGTTCTGCAGCAGTAACCGGAGATGCTGCGATCTTACCGGAAGCGTCTGTAATGACAGCTTTGGAAGCGTCAAGATTATCGGTTACGATCGTAGATGCCGCACCAGTGATAACATCCTGCTTACCTGCAAGAGACGAAGCATTTGCTTTTGTTGCAAGCGCGGCATGGATCACTTTATTCTGAACTGGGTTCTCAGAAGAATTGTTCAGTTCCGAATCGACAATGGTCTTATTTGCTTCCGCTTCGATTCCATCCAGTTTAGTACGATCTGCAGTGCTCATAAAGCCTGCAGTATCAGAAGTGGCAACACTATGCGTGTGGCTCGTGTCAGACTTTCCACCAAGGGCTTCATTGATAACACGGTTCTGTACTGGATTGGTGGAAGTAGAAGACATCTCAGCATCTACAGTAATATTGGTAGCGCCTTCAGAGATACCGGCAAGCTTCTGAACCATCTCAGACGACATAAAACCGTTCGAAGAATCTGTTGCAACATTATGCACATGCCCAGTGTCTGATTTACCGGACAATGCCGCATAAACAGCGCTGTTTCGTACGGGATTCACCGAGCTCTCATTAAGAGATGCATCAACTGTGATGTTATTTGCTCCAGTCTCAATTGTATTGAGTTTCTGAACCATCTCAGCAGTCATCATACCACTGTTGCTTGCTGTAGCATCAGCATGTGTATGATTTGCATCTGCTTTGGTATCGATCTGTGCATCCAGACCAGCTACTGCAGTATATACCGCCCCACTGGTGATCAGGGCTTCGCTGTCTTCGGCGGGTGCACTGTCGGCAGACGCCCATTCACCAGTACCATCCGATACATTCTTCAGATATTGGTTTGCAGTTCCTCCAGAAGGAAGATGTTTATTGCCCGCAGTAGACGGATGTGTATAGACTGTTACCTCAGCATCATCAATCTTGATATTGCCGTTGGTAGAACTGGCTTCGGTCTTTGTTGCGTCAGTGCGTGCATGTGCACTCTGGGAATGATCGTATGCAATCTTGCCACGATCGCCTCGATAAGCAGTACTCTCGGTTTCACCAAGTGCGACACCATCATTCATCGCAACGTACGCAGAACCAGACCAACGATAGGATTTGTTGGTGTTGATGTCGTTATAGATCTTGCCGGATTCCGGCGTACATGGCTCCTCTTCATCTACCAGGGTAAACGAAGTGGTACTATTCAGCGTACCATCCAGAACATCGTCTACATAAGACGGGAGATAAGTGGAATCAATGATACCCTCGCTGTTCAGCGGTACAACACCATTTGCTGTACCAACAGAAGATGTGGGCACATATGGATGCTCGTGATTACCAGCGTCATATGCCGCTTTTACCGCAGCAGAGCTGGCAGCTACAGTAGAATCGGTAGAATCTGTCGCATCGGAGACTTTAACAATACCGGCCCCAGAAGCGCTTGCAACGGGCAAATCAGACCATGCTCCAACACCATCTTCGGCATTCTTCAGGAACTGACCAGCAGTGCCACCGGCGGGAACGTGGTTATTGCCACTGCCAGTAGGATGTGTATAGGTGATTTTAACCGGAACACTCTGCGTGTTGCCTACATATACATCACCGTTAACCGATACCATTTTGCCGGGAGAAAGAGAAACCGGAACAGCGCCTCTTTCTTCGGGAAGACCGGCTTCCAGTGCTGCTTCTACTGTCATCCCGTTGGTTCGATATACGAGAGAAGCAAGCGTCTGAAGCATGACATCATCAAACGCCGCGCTTCCATCGGCACGTCTCAGCACAAGAGTTAACGAACCCATGATATGCTCCTCCTTTACTTAAGATTTAGTCATTGACCGCTTCAATCGGTTCAAACCAAAGGGAGTTTACGGCCCCTTCTTCCGGTTGATCCGGGCCGAACGATATTCCACCGCCGCCAGAACCACCAGCATTCTCAGCAAGACCGGTAGACCACGGTCCCCAAGTGTCTCCGTCAATTTCAACACGATATGCCGTGACGAGACTATCTTCTGCCGTAACAGCAAAAGCCTGCTGGTAACGTACCAGGGAAGATTCTTCAGAAGCTGGTCCATACGTATGCAAGTAAGTATATTTAATGCCGTCAAAGCCACTTACTGAATCCAGGCCAATCGAGGCACACTGTTTCACTTCATACGTGACAACACTCTCATAGAAAGAAGGGTTGTTATTTACAGTAGTCGAGGAGTCCATATCAACGGAGCCAAGCTCGGCGATACGTTTTTTCAGCTCTTCGATATCTTTTTCGTTGGTTTCTACCTGACGTGCTAAAATCGGATCTGTCGTCAAATTGTATCACCCTCTCTTTAGTAAGTTAGACAGTAAATCGTCATTATAAAAATGTTCGGGTGCTTAAAATAAGCCTATTTAAAGTTACAATTCTACCAACAAGTAATTGACATAGAACACTCTATGAGTCCACCTGTTTATATAGATCACATTAGGTATCATTCGTAATACCTTAGTTCTGCAAACAAAAAAGAAACGATGGCCAGGCGAGTTGATTCTATTGTGTTCTATTTAAGATAAAAAATGAGGGGCTGACGAGCCCCTCATTCTTTTCCCTCTGGCCAGTAGGGAAATCAATAGAACACAGCAGAATAGACTGCCATGCGGAGTATACATTGATGGAAACGAATGGTAATGATGTAAATATCCAGCGCGAAAGCATAGATACACAAAGTAGGTCCGATAACCAAAATGATACTCCTGAATTACATATGTGCAAACGATGTCCTTTTACATCGAGTGCGACTGATTCATTCATTATTATAATATATGCATCAGGCCCTTTGAATTACGGATGTTGTTTTGGAGTTCTCCTGGGAGATGGAAAGATCATTCTTGGTAATACCAAAGCTTGGTTTGGTTCCAATAAGATAGATTTGACTGCTGATACAAAGTATGTACATCCAACTACCAAGCAATGTAATTACAGCTATACACATCCTAGTGAAAAACAATGCGATTATTCAGTCAATGTTGTTAATAGTCTGGTCAGTGGATCAACAACCGATGCATTATCCGCATATCAAGGAAACCTTTTATCTCAACGGATTGCTGCATTGGAAGATGATATAGATCCTAGTCGAATGCAGCATCTAGCAGAGCTGACACTTGTGTTTGATTCATCATTGACTAGTAATTTTACTGGGACAAAACAAGCATTTTATCCGCAGACCTCGATAAGTACAAGAAACTACAACGTCCTTTATATTGAGGTGGATTATCGAATAAATGTGAGATTTCGCATCGGTATTAATGGGGGATCTGGATCGTATTCTTTTCAACTTGGGCTTGATAGCAGCAGCCAATTGGCTTTATTTGGCGGGTCAGTCTATAGTACTAATGTGCAAACTGTAAGATATGACGATATGAAATCATTTGTTGTGTACCCAAGCAGCAGTAATTTAGCTGTATATACCAACAAAGAACATACAGGATCTATAATTCAAAATATAACATCCGTGTATGTGAATTATACCGAACGAACGGATTATACACAATTTAACGTACAAAGCGGATCTGTTACATTAAATGTATATGCAAAATAAATATGGAGAGGGATTGAGTTCCCTCTCCAATCTTTTTGCTCACGGAATGTAATCAATCTGAAGCGAGCCCTTGACCGTGATGGTCTTGGTATCGCCATCCCACAGAATCGCCTCTGCCGGAATACCCATTACGCCAGTAAGGATATCACGCACCTTAATGAAGTTCTCATCGCTCATGCGATACAGACTGTTTACATCAATGGTCTCACCATTGATAACAATCTTCGTGTCCTGAACCGGCATGGTATCAAACGACGGGAGCTGCTTGTTTGCATCATAACCAACAGCACAGCTGAAGGTGTCATCCTGTGCAAGAGAACGCAGACGCACATAATTTTCATCGTTCTTCACGATAGCCGGAACGGTTATCGTCTTCTTGTTCGCACAGTTAAATAGTTTAACGTTTGTAACCACTTCATCATCCACCTTTACAACAGTGTAGTTCGGATGGCAATATCCATAGATACTGGACTTGCTGAGAGGATAGTATTTCTTGCAAACACTACCACCATTCGGGACAACCGCGCTACCAGAAGAAGTATTACCCTCAATCGTGTAAACATAACTGTCGTCCGAATATTGTACAATGCCAATATGTCCCGAACCATTCGGATAACCACTCGTAGTGAAGAGAACCAGATCTCCTGCAACCGGCTTGTAGCCAGAAGAACGGAGATGCAGTCTCTCACGAGCTTTAAAGAAATCTCTGGTATAAGCACAACTTGCCGTCTTCGGAACAATGCTGGAACTTACCCCAGCCTTCATTGCACACCAGGAGACAAATGAGTTGCACCAATACCAAATTGGTCCATTACCGAAACCGCAGTCTCGATTGTATTTCGTATAATTGTTATACCCAGCGTTTGCCGTCTTGTTGTCCAGATTATAGTTAGACGCCTTTTCCAGATATCCAACCTCGGCCAGAGCAATCTCAACAACGCGGGCGGCAGTACCATTAGCAGCTGCCATACGTACATACCTCCTTTAAGTAAATGGGTGTCGGATTAACCGACACCCTTCTCACTCTGTACATCATCATTGTCGTCGGAATCGACCTTTGGTGTAGTGTAACCGAGCGCCTGCTTAGAGTCAGTTACACCGGAAGTGGTGGGATCCTGAATGACACCGATACCAGCAAGAACGGTCAAAACAATGCTGATCAGCTGGGTGATGTTATCCTGGGTGATCGCCGGTGCGATGTCAAACATGCCAAGGATCTGGTAGACAAACGTCACGATCAGTGCCAGGAAAGAAGCCAGCCAGGTCTTATTCTTGAAACGAACAGACCAGTTAATTTTGCTCATTTGAACAAACCCCTTTCTATGAAAGTTAATATTATTTACTACGAAAATGTAGCTTATTGTATTGTTAAAATTGCGAAATTTTGATCGGCACGAAAAAAAAAAAAAAAAATAATTGCCCGGGAAACCCCGGGCGTTGTTGTTAAAGATTATTGATCGCGTTCATGAATTCGTCGACGGTATACATTTTCTTACTATCGCTTAATTCGATATCCCAATAACGATCTACTATCGTAGAAAGCTCGCGGAATGTATTGATGAACTCTACGTCCTGTTGATCTGGATCAACCAAAATAAGAGGTGTATTTGGTCGTCGTTCTTCAATGTTGTAAATCATCATACTGGAATCGCTCAAATAGAAATCTACAATAATATCCTCTAAACCAGTGTATCCTATACCAGGCTCTAGATAAATCTCATTAAGTTTGTTCAGCACATCACGAATTGAATTTGTGCGACGATAAAACACGACCAGATAGCAATCACAATCATCATAACTGTTAAGTGTTTTATCAAAATTCGAGGTATTGCTAACACACCATTTGGCGAATAAATTCGGAATACCGAACGGGAATAAGTTCTCATAAAAAGAGGCATAATACTGTATTAGTTCATATTCAGAAACATGGGTTAATGCTTTCGATGTAGTCAGACTGGTAAGATTTTTTGCCACTTTATGGACAGAATATCTCGAAAACAGTCCAACGGTAAATTTTTCAATACCGCGTTTGATTTGATTCTTAAAAAGAACGATTTCTTTCTTTACATTATTTACAAATACTCCGGAAGAAATGTTTTCTTCGCTAGTCATAATTAACGTATTAAGCATGCTTGGATATTCGTAGGCCACGTGCTCTTCGGCCATAAGGGCATTCTGATATTCGTTCTGCATATCGATCATATACGAAAAGATGTCATCTGCAAGGTTGATTGTCCAGTTATCAAAGGCGGGAGTATTTCTTTTCTTGATCGTGTTGAATGCATCAATAACTCTTGCGACATATTGATCTACCGCCGACGCCTTCTCAAATTCTTCTGTGCCAGGAACGAGTTTAGTGTTTACATTGATCATATTAACAGCTCCTTTTAGTTTTGCAAATTTCTTTGCGTCTTATGATTATATTATATAGATATTCCCTACCTTTTGGCACAACGGTATTGCTTGTAAACCCCGCTGTTAACGGGTTTGAGGGCTTTATTTTTCATTTTTGGACTGTTACCGTTCCTGATTTTACCTTAGAAAGGATGGTGGCATAAATGCCTTCTGCAACATACAGAATGCATCAGAAGCTGTCGGATGGTTCTTATCAAGCGATCCATGTCGAAAGCGAGTCTGGTGTCATCTTACGTCCAAATGGAGATACCGTTGAACAAACACTTCGTAGCTGTGTACTGGCAGAAGACGCTGGTGATAATGTCCCTGGGTTTGTAGTAGATGCCGATACACTGGGAGGAAGCACTAAGGAAGAGATTATCTCTACTGCACAGGCTGGTGTTGACCTGAGCAATATTGATGCGGCAACATTAGGCGGCAGCACAAAAGAACAGATTATTGCAGCTGTTCCGACTTATACACATCTCACCACAAAGCAATGTAATCATTCCGTTGATACAAGTTCTTTTGCTACGAAATCTGAGATCGATGAACTGGAAAAGAAGATAGCGATTGGAACGCTTGGTCTTTCTACCCCAGTTCTTGGAGCTCGAATCAGAATTGGTGGATTCGATTACATGATTGTTCATATCACTTCTTCAATCGTATATGCAATCATCGAAGTATGTCCAATGACAACAGAATTTGGTTCTAATGCCACATATGCTGGGTCTACTATTGCAAATCTGTGCACAACGTGGTATAACGATAATGTGCCATCTCAATGGAAGAATGAGGCTAATGCCTTTAACACAGAATATGTTGGAGGCGTTATGGCACGATGCTTTATTCCCACAGCCGATCAAGCTAATGGAGGATGGAGCTACTTTAACAGCAATAGCCGTCGCATATTTACGGATTCTTCGGGCAATGCACATACCTGGTGGACTTCTACTCCAAATACATCATCTTCGCCTGGAGATGTGTTATACGTCACCAATTACGGTGATATCAACTATTTTAATTTTCCTACTGCCGCCGAAGGTTTCCGTCCAGCTTTCGCTATTAAACGCAGTCTTTTCACATCATAGCATATATCACCCCTCCCTTCTTGGGAGGGGCTATTTTTGCCCCAAAATTGGCCTATTTTTAATACCCCGCAATTTCCGTATTTACCCCATATTTTGTGTCTATATTATAGTAGTGAGAGAAGAGAATGATGGATCATTCTGTTAGGACTCAGGGACTCACCATCCCTGAGTCCTCATTACTCTGCGCATTGGTTTTTGTCACAGAAAGGCCAATGCAATGTGATTTCTTTTCACTACTTCCGAGTGGTAGGCGTAACTTACCAATTATCGTCCTTTCAATTATATACAGTCTCGGTATCGGTGCTCCTTTCCCGATATCTGAGCCAGAGTAAGTAAGATGATCTACCTCACCTTATCTCACCTATCTCATTCTCTTCTCTTCATTCTCCCATGTACATAATACCCGTCCAGTATAGGCTATCACCTAAACCTGACTGGATCAACACAGAATCGTTATGTGCATGAGACTACCTTTGTGTTCCCCTCCCCACCAGAGGGGAAAAGAAGGCTGGATTCACCTCCCAGCCTTCTTTTTTGCTATGATGTTAACAAAATTGCTCAAACCTTCATAATAAAACATAATGCATAATATGGAGGCCTGTTCTCATGTGCTTGTCCTCCACCAGCATTGGAAATAGAACCTGATACGGAATGAGTATGATCTCCTCCATATGATATAGAACCAGTGAGTGAACCAGAACCTGTAATAGTATGGGTGTGGGCACCTGCAGATGATGTAGACCCGGATATATTAAGATTCACATCGACATTAGTATCCCTGTATTCCTCTCCGCCAATTACCAATCGATACCCGGGATATTGCCAGTACGGATATTCCGATGCATCAAAGTTTAAGGTTGCAGAATTGGATCCACTTAAAGTGTGAGTATGTGCTCCGCCGCTAGACGTTTTTAGGTTTCCCAAAGATACACCGAATGTGTGCCCGTGCGTATGCGCTCCAGCTGATACCGCAGAGAGACTAAATCCATGAGAATGTGCAGGAATTTGGTTGGTGTTAAGAGATACTGTATCTGATCCTCCAGTATTTCCAACTCCATAACTAGATCCTGCACCTACAATGAATCTGTTTCTTAAATCCGGTGTTCCGTTTTGACCATTGCACAACACCCATCCGGTAGGAATAGCATTACTCGCACCACTCCACATCGCAATGATACCGGATGGGATACTAGTATCTTGGGGTAATTGTATTTTATTAGAACCGAACCAAAGATGATTATTGCCGACCATTATTTTTCCGTTGCTCAGAGATAATAGTTAAATCATCCTAGTACCATATTACCGAAGTAAAGTTGTAATCATCCATGTTTCCTAACATATTTCCTATTTTGTATTCATCATTGCCCGATTGTGGAACTCTGGTCCAATAGCTTACCGGAACGTCCAGACCAGCAAAACCGATGGTTAATGTTGCCCTGTTGCTATTCCCTGTATTTTGACCATTATACTTTGTCACATAGAATACATATGATAGCTCTTTTGTTGTGTTATTAAAACTTGTACTAACGCTTCTCGTTGCAAAATAGCTATCATAGCCGCCTGTACCAACGCTAAACGTCATCGTACTGGAAAGAAAATCTCTTCCTCTATCGGTCGGAGGTTCCAGTTCTATCGTGCAAAAATCAGGATAGCTACCATTAGATATGACAAGTCTGGTATACGGTCCGTTAATAACCGAAGCATCGGCTTTTAGATTTGCACTAGTAAAACGTGTACCGTTAATGTAAGGGTCGGGGCTTATAGTTAGAGCGATATCACGCCAACACATTCCTATTTCTGGAATCCAAAAATAATCATCCATAGTATCGCACCACGCTTTTTCTATAGCTGTCATAGTTGGCAATGTTCTAATATTACTTGCCATTGTGGAAAAGCTCGCTGTGGACGAGGTGCTCACACCCTTGCCAGTAATCGCACTCGCTATTTGCGCTTTTCCACTACTGACAGAGGATTTTAAAGAGTTTATCTCTGTTGAGGCGTTACACTGTATAGAAGAAGGATGAGTGTAATTGTAATTGCATTGCTTGGCAGTTGGATGTACATACTTTGTATCAGCAGTCAAATCTATCTTATTTGGTCCGATATAAGCGTGATTCGGAGTAATAAGAAGTTTTCCATTGCTCAGAATAAAATGTGAGGGGGTGCTATACCCCCTCACTCTTTTTGGCTAAAATTCGGCTGAGCTCATTCCGTCTCGCAGAAAGCCGGCAGCTGCAAAGCCCTGCCTATCTTGAGACATCCATTTCGCTCAGGAGAACAGCGATCGCTTGATCGCTAAGCAGGGACGGAACCCACACGTAGCTCTCGGGTTGACGCCGGCGAGGTCGCCACCAAGGTCGACGAGCCACACAGCACTCGAAGAGCTGGCCGAAGCGGTCCACCAATCTCGTGCAGAACCAGAAGAATCTTTAAATACACGGCGGCTATCACTGTTAAAATATACCCATCCGCCATTCGCCATGCCATGCGTTGGGATGAAGCATTTTGCTGTGACACCTTCAACAGTCACGTCATTGAATGCATTAGCTGTGTTCTTCCACAAAGCCGGAACATTATCGTTATACCATGTCGTGCACAGAGACGCAATCGTAGAACTTGAGTATTCTGTATTGCGGCCAAATTGTGCATCCTGTTCATGATAACGGAGCGCCACATATACATTCGACGAGTCTGTGTGCGTGATGACGTACTGGCGAGTACCAATGGTAACATACTGACCAACGATAGCTGATATGTTAATCTTAGCTGTGCGTCCACTATAACTCGGGCTGGCGTTTGCTGATGTCAATGGCTTAACTGCACCGATTTGACCTCCGGATACGGTAGCGCTATAATTTGCAGTCGTGTCATAGATCTGTAAAGACCCATCTGTCGATTTGTTATACTGACCAGAAATAGACCACGTGAAAGTCAGTGACGTAGCTGTAGAGTAGATCGTCTGTGCAATCTGTCCAGATCCGTTTGTGGTATAAGATCTTCCGTTTTGCGTGCATTGCACTGTTCTGTTTGCTACCGGAGACCCGGTATTATCCAGAAGGGTAATATTGTACCCGGCAAAGTTGGAGATATTCGGAGCTACAATAACCTCGGTCATGTCGTTGATGTAACCACGAATAGTACGCTGTGTGAATACATCAGCATATTGATATCCACTTGGAAATTCCGTAAACGATACCGTATGAGACGGAGAACTGCTGATGAATTTTGCAATGCCATCTGCATTGGTACGAATTTCCGTAGTCGGATCCGATACACCATTAATCTTAACATCGGGCAATGGAGTTACCCCATCGATGTCATAGATGCGCAGGTTATAACCATACTTATTCGTATCGAACGGAACCATCATGATTGTTCCATTGCTGCTGTTAATTCCATTCTCAACAATGGCATCCAAAAGGATCTTTGTTTCAGCCCAACTCATATTTGTTTTCAACCTCCCATTGTAATTGTCTCTACGATTGCATCGTCGTAGAACGAAACTTGTTTGGTGATCGTTTGATCACCAATTGTTAACACTTGCTGGATATTCCCTCCATCGATTGCAGTTGTGGTGATGCTGTAGTTATTACCAGTCTCTACAATGGACTCTCCGATGAATTCAATTTCTTTTGGAATGAACTCTGCGCTCGGATCCGTTAATGAAGTGATCAGTTCTGCAGTGACGCCGGAAACCCCAGCATAAGTGCGCTGATTGGTTGTAACAAATTTTCCGGGACCTAGGGTTAGCTTAAAAGAGTAAAAAAGAAGTGGGGAGTTAATCCCCACTCTTATGAATGAATTCATAGCTTTTGATTGTCTCCGGTTTTCCTACCGTGATAGCGGTTATGTCGTTGCGGTTGACCACAACCAACGACTCTCCGACAACCTTGTTGTCCTTGTCGTTAAGGGCGACGAATTCTGCTCCATCATGGTCTTCACAGAATGCATCTGTACATCCGTTCATCAGTTCCTCAATTGTGTAATACTCTTCCTCCGTGTCAAGGTTCTTCAACGCCATATGGAAAATAAGCTTCTTCCCAGATTTGAATAGTACGTTGACTTCGACTACTTGCACTTCACTTGGCATATTGATTGTCATATATACCATCTCCTTTCGGTAGTATAATATATACACAATTTAATCGAAAGTAAAAATCCCGGGGATTGACTCCCCGGGAATTCTTATTGTTACTGATTGTTCGTATCGAGGTTTGCGCCTTCAATGATATCGAACACTGTATATCCATCAGTCGGATTCTTCACATCGGAAACATCCTGCACAACCGGAATGTCATACAGCGTCGTAGTGCCAGGATCTTCTGTGCTCGGATTGTCCGGATCCTCTGTTCCGCCGGCAATACTGATAGCTGCTGGATAGCCAAGATCCATCCACTTCTGAATCAATGCAAGCTCATCAATGTGACTTGTGAGTGCCACCGTATCCTTATACACGAATGGATAGTTTGCACCATTTCTGCCACAACGGAAGTCCGCAGAGTAGAAAAGAAAACTCTTCAGGTAGTTATCTTTCACAAGTACGTAATATACGTCAGTGTTTTCATACTTACCGGAATCAATTGCAACACGATTCGGGATCGCGCAGCAATAATACGACCGATCAGCGAAGGTCTTGTGCTCCTGGGTAACACAATCGTCAATCACACGACGAAGCAAACCGCTTGCAGTGGTAAGAAAATCCAGACCTCGCAGTTTCTTCTCACCATGCAGTACATATTGATCCGGCGAAGCAGCAACGAAGACAAGTTTGAACGGCATAAATCTTGCCCCTTTCTATAATGAATTTGAACCAAAAAATGAAGTCCCGCATTAATAAAATGTCCAAATTCTCATAAAAAGGGAATTTGGGCAGTGCCTTTTATTTTTCCAGACACTGCCCGTACGACAATAGTGTTTAGAGCTCACCTAACTCCAAACCTGGCGTATGGGATTTTACCCTTGTAAATGATCAGACTTCATCATCTTCGTTGTCTTCCCAATCTACAACCACAGAATCGAAATCCATTACGCCATCCCCCTTCCATATACGGAAAGGGTTCACCTCTGGGATCTCTCGCTATAGACTACCTCGTGTATTAATTTATTCCGTTGTGTTGGTTATGAGTTCCGGGTCTATCCTCCATTCACAATCCAGAATAAGAGGGCCAGAGATCCCTACAATGGCCCTCACCTTATTTGATCCGTGGTTTCTTTTCTATCTCCACGGTTCATTGTTATAATATATGGACACCACAATACAAGAATACAGAATTCAGATTTTCATAATAAAACAAAGTGCATAATATGGAGGTCTGTTCTCATGAGAACTACTATTACCCACAGAACCGGTATTACCAGAAACCGAATGGGTATGGGCACCACCAGAAGATATAGAACCAGTCAATGATGCAGAACCGCTAATTGTGTGGGTATGTGCGCCAGATGAAGATGTAGTTATTTTACTTCCGTAGTTTTTAATGAAACCGGAGTTTGATCCTATCTGAACATACGCTTCAGAACCACTGAATGTATGTGTATGTGCACCAGCGCTTGCGGTTTTCAAACCACTCAAGCTTACTGCAAATGTGTCATTATGCGTGTGAGAACCATTGGATGCTGCAGTAAGGCTGACACTATGTGCATGAGATGGGATTTGACTACTGGACAAAGTGACAGACTCAGCTCCTCCAGTATCATTCACCTGATATGCACTCCCAGCACCAACTATGAATCTGTTTCTTAAATCGGGAGTATTATTGTTTCCATCACATAATGCCCATCCGGTAGGAATAGCATTACTCGCACCACTCCACATCGCAATGATACCGGATGGGATACTATCATCTTGGGGTAATTGTATTTTATTAGAACCGAACCATAGATGATTGTTACCGACCATTATTTTTCCGTTGCTCAGGATGACAAAAAAGAGAGGGAGCGCGTTGCTCCCTCCACTTTATCAGTTGAACGAAATTAATTTAGCAAGGCATCTCTTATGTGCATGCTTCTCATGTTTCTCTGTTGTCTCATTCCACCCGTTGCTGAAAATGGTTTCATAACTGAGTGTCACAAGCTCTGTTTGATATGGCCCGGTGCGAATTTCTTCTCCACATATATCGCAAGTATATTTATATACCGGATATGTTATCGTAACTTTCATTCTGTTTCTTCCTTCTTTCTCGAATCTGGAAATTCTAAAGTAAATGCTGGCCTAAATCCGAGTGTAGCGCTCGGGTAGCTGTTGTGGAGGTTGCCATCATAGCTGACGTACCACACATAACCCGAAGAGTGGGTCGATGCTGTCCAATATGACGCATTCTCATCATCAGTATCACAGCATCTTCTGTTGTCCTGTGACGAGAAGTATGAATACCCACCCTTCATCTGATCAACTGTCGGAAGATGGACGACATGTTTAGTTTCTGGATCTGGAACCAGTGTGACCAGTTTATTCCCTTCCATACGTTCTTTGATTATTTTATAAAGATCAGAGCACAGAGATGCAACGAAACTTTCGTCATATTTCATCTCTGATTTTATTATATGCCCATCTTTTATAGTGGGGACATCCCATGGTACTAAAGTGCTATCAATTACGTTTGGCATAAAAGTTACTTGAACTACGTTTCTGTCTTTGATAAAACGCCTGTCGACTACTAGCCAATCGATTCCGCAAAAGTTGAATAATACATCTTCTTCATTAAGACAATCAAGATATACCGAAGATTTGTAGTCGTTGACGATATGAGGGGCTTCATATATTTTGGTTCTTGGGTACGAGAAGTATTCCGTCTCTTCCGTATCCGGATCTGCTGTTACCGCTGTAACTCTTGTTGAGCACATTGATTGGCTAATAAGTCCGATAAGCATCTGGCACAATTTCGGATCCTCAATAATACACGCTTCGTCCTTGTTTAAGGACCATACCGGATGCACTTCTCCGGATACTTCGGCTAAATACCAGTTTCCATTTTTAATACGCATTTTTGCACTCATTTTGTATCATCCTTTCAACTTTGTTTATCACCTGTTCGGTGATTCTTCTAATTATAATATATAGGCGAATAAAAGTAGGGTGGATTATACCACCCCACAATATCATTTACTGATTATTCGTTCCTTCTGTGATAAGCTTGAAGAGCCGGCCTGCAACTTCTGCGGCTTCTTCTCGAGTCAGCGCATCCTTCGGACGGAACTTATCATCCTTCATGAATACACCAAGAGAAACCATAAGCCGAATATTATCAAGATAATCGGCAGAAATGGAATCTTTATCGGAAAAGCAGTCCAGAATATCATCCAGCTCCGGATCCTCAGGTACTTCAGGCTCTGGATCTTCCGGCTTCTCCGGAATATTTACTTCCTCGTTGTTGTATTCGCAAAGAATCTCAATCGCATCAGATGGAACAACATATGCAGTTGCGTACTTGTCTTCGATCATGCTGTCGGTGACAGTGTAAGTACCGTCTTCGTCCACACTCTCGATTACAACAATCGTGCCAAGAGCAAGCCCTGCTTCACCACGTACACATACGCCGAGCTTTGCAGCCTTCGGGATATCAACGGTTGGGAAATCATAATCTTCCAGCCGAATCACATAGTTCATATTGATGTACGTATTGATGCCATCAATAGTTGCAATCTTGCCCCAAATTTCATTCTCGATGCACAGGATCGGAACTTCATCATCACGATACAGCTTATCAATCAGTTCACCGTTGTTATTCGGTTCTGCACGAACCGACAGATAGGTTCCTTCTGCAACATTGACCCGATACAAACCGGGGACAAATTCAGGATTCAATGGATCTTCCTCTTCTGGTACGTCTGGGGTTTCCGGCTCTTCAGGTTCTTCTGGCTCCGGAAGAGTGGTTACAAGATTCTGGCCATTGTAAACAATGTAACCTCTCTGATAATTCCACTCTACGTTTACCCACAGCTTTCCGTTCCACGGGTTCAGCAGACGAACCTCAACTTCCGCCCCAACAGGAATGACATCAAGCACCTTACTCGGATTCTCTTCCGAAGTATCGATGCCAGCTTTGAAGTCAATCTCTTCTGCCGCATAATATATGCCGGGCTCAATAGAAAGAGACGGATCAATGACAGACGGATTATCGGTAACATCGTCAATCGCTTTCAGCTTCACATAGAAAACGTTATCGATTGTTCTCTCCTCTGTCGGAGAATTCTTAACTTCGCAAAAAGTCATCTTATATACAGAACCGCCACCATCGTGGTTGATTGCATACCATGCTCCATGATCAGCGAGAATCTGTGCCATCTCAGCAAACCGCATACCAGGAGTCGCATCAACGGTAAGAATAAGAATGGAACCATCACGTTTTACACCAACTGCAGTACGAGCATGGTTCGCTGTATCGAGTTCGTTACCTTTATCAAAAGTAGTAAGAGCAACACCGTCACGAACCAGCACCGGATAGGCGGACATGAAATCCCACCAGTTGGCATCCTTATCTACACCCTGAACCAGAAGAGCCTTATTGGAAGTCTTCGTGCCGATACCCTCGAAGTTGTTCTGGTAGTTCTGCTCAGTCCCATTCTCGATGAACGACAGGATATTGCTGCCGCCGGACCAGTTGAACAAACCGCCGTTTACAACAATCTGTGGCTTATCCTCCTGTCTCTCATACCAGGACTTGACGGTTTCCAGAGGCTGTGCACACTGTGCATAACCAACCTCCTGAATAGACGAATACGGGACTTCAAGAAGTTGTACACCAGACTTCAGCTCTGTATCAGTAATCGGCTTATACTGATTCGCATTCATAGACTCTTCTTCCTCCTCTTCTGGTGGAGTCTCCGGTTCTGGATCCGTTACCGGTGTATCAACAGAAGACTCCTGATATTTTGCAATATCAATTTCACTCGGATCCGGCAGACGAACCGCGCCGTGACCCATCTTGATATCAAACCCTTCATCACCAATATCGGTGCAATTGTCCAGGAAGAATTGATACATTGCATCTCTGGATAACGGCTTTCCAGTCTTATCGATGAAGAATTCATCCACCAGGCATGCCATGCCACACAACCACGGTGTGGAGAATGATGTACCAGCGCTTGCTCCGCCAGATGCATCCGGGCTTATTGCTGTCGTACTATAATAAATCATAGACGGCGCTGCAAAATCTACGGTCATATATTCACTGCTGTAACCGGCCGGGACGATCTGATTATTGACCATAATCGTGTAAGCAGCAACACCGATAATCTGTTCAATATCGGTGATTCTGTTGTATCCATCATCATCGTCATTGCCCATAGCAAAGAAACACTTGAAGCAATCCTTCACAGACTCCAAAGAGTTGATCCAGTCCTCTTTTGTCTTCTTATCATAACTCCGGGTGAACGAGTTGAACATCGCAATGACATGCCGCTCTTTGATTACTTCAATAACCTTGGTGTTAAAGTTATCGTAACTCTTCTCCGGAGTCGACCCATACAGATGTGCACTATATGGAAGCATCAGAAGCTGTGCCTTAGGAGCAACTTGGAAGAAAGTTGCAGCAGTGCTGACTGCATGTCCAGCTCCGAATCCAGTACCGAAAACGTCTGTTACCAAACCGCCCGGATTGTAATTCTTGATGGACCAGCTTTCACCAGTAGCAGCGATAATTCCCTCTCCATAGTAACCGGCATCATGGAATTTCTGCACGCCAGTGTATTTTCGATGACGTTTGTTTGCATCGAGCAGAACGGTTTCTACGGTTGCCATTGTATTCCTCCTCTCTGTGAAAAACGCCCCCATCCATAATTGGACGAGGGCGTTCATCAATGCTTGGTATGTATGCCGATTACTTCTCGGCATCAGCCTTCTTCTTGGCAGCCTTCATTTTCGCAACTTCCTGATCGGACATCCAGCGTTCCAGATAGGACTCGTCGATCTGACCATCCATGTAGGCCTGACGAAGCAGGTTCTCCTGAGTGGTGGACAGAAGGGTCTTCACGTTGGCGTCGTCAGTGCCGGCTTCCTTAGCGATATACATCGCCTCAGCCAGGTCATCGTGCGGGAGGTTAAACTTGCTATTCGCACGAACAAAAACACTGTCAAGGCTGGCCTCTTCACCAACGCCGTCGTTCAGCGACTTGATATACGCCTTAACTTCAGGATTCTCGAGGTATACACAAGACTTCATTGTTGATTCAATCCTTTCTATATAGGTTTGATTTGGTCTGATCACTCAGAACATTAATTTTATGTCTTACTACTAAAAATTAACGCGGAACATTTTAATAACCTATATTAAAGGAGTGATTTCTTATGCCGAACGTTACTGTCAAGACAAAAGCTGTTGTCTCTGCTAAGGTTTCTGTTACCGATGCAGAAAACATTATGAAGCAGTATACGTTTAGCGAAGGTGATACGGTAACCAATCTGCAGTATACAAATGGTTATGGCGATACGTACGTTGTGAACGAAGGTATCATCGATGCTATTCTGTTTACCCGTGCTGGTTACACGGCATCGCAGAGCCCGATTCTGGATGGTCGTCCGACGAATCCGCAGGATAACGGCATGATCTGCCCGATCACTGCTACGGCAAAGTTCCGTATTGCACTGACCGAGATGATCATCGATGTTTCTGAGAAGAACACCTCGAAGCATGTTCAGATTCCGTTCAAGAACATCATTTCCATCGGCGCCATTACACCGGCTACTACGGAAGTGACTGCAGACTCTCTTCCCGAAGGTGGTCTGAATACTGTCATCACCGATGCTGCTGATGGTGCAACGGTATCTCTGGCAGAGGGCACCTACACAATGGCTGAAGCTCTGACGATTGACAAGTCTATCGAGATCGTTGGTCCGAACGATGTTCCGCAGAAGCCTCGTACCAAGGCTGCTACTGCAGTAATTGCAACCCTTTCTGAAGACTCCGCTGTGTCCGATATTCCGGGCGCAGTAATGGACGGTGCAATCACCATCAACAATGCAGATGCTGACGTAACTTTCCGTGGCATGTCGTTCACCGGCAACTTCCTGCCGAAGATTACCGCAGCTCGCTCGGTCTCGTTCATCAACTGCCGCTTCGAGGATATCATTGCCAATGAAGCAAAGACCATGCTCATCACCTGCGATGCAAACTCTGCGTGCAAGCTGGTCATTGACGGCTGCTACTTTGGCACGCCGGCTGCAAGCTCAACTGGTGCAATGTATCATATTACAGAACCCAACGGCACGATGCAGCCCGGTTCGTATTTCTCGAACAACTACTTCGACCTGAACTGCACCACACACAACAAGCTCAACTTCTACAAGGCAGTTGACGGTATTAATATTACCGTATCCAACAACTACGATGCGAAGTCGGCTTCGATGATGCGTCTGGGCTTCCAGGGTGCGATCAAGGCGACTGTCAACGTAACCGGCAATACCTATGACGACACTGACGTAGAGCAGTGGGCCGGTCTGGTTGGTATGCAGCCGTACAACAAGGTTACCACTGACATGAGCAACTGGACTGTAAACATCGACGGCAATACGAACAACTCTCAGTTCGAGCAGATTACGTATATGTACTTCGGTGCAAATGATATGCCGCTCGATGAGACCAAGATGCCGAAGGTATTTGTCGACGGCGTTGCGTATGATGTTCCGATCATCAGCGATCAGGCAGCTTCTTCCACAGCTGCAGAGACAACGGCACAGTCGTAATTCATCATCATATGGGGATCCATTGCGGGTCCCCATTTTTATTCCATCGAGACATTTCATTAATACGAAATGAGAAGGTGAAATGAAAATGCCTCTTCCTAAAGCTAGAATACTGTACCTTATCGAGCATGATCGGCTCACAATTGACCCGTTTGATGAGCAACACCTGAATGCATATGGGTATAATGTGCATATCGGAGAAAAAATCATGCTTGCCGAAATAGAGAATGGAACCAATACCACAATTGATGCAAGTGCCGGATTGAAATACACTACATACGATATCCCTGATACTGGATTTGTATTGGATCCAACCAAAGCGTATTATGTACCGCTGAAAGAGACAATTAAAACAGATGATTATGCTATTGAGATTGTTCCTAATTCATCGTTAGTGCAGGCTGGGTTATCCATCGGATTGAGTGTTACTCCTATCCCTGGAGCAGAATTTGCAACTACCGTATCTGTAACTGTAACGCAACCGCTGAAAATCTATAGGGATTACAACATCGCGAATGCGCGATTCACTTTAACTGATGATGGTGGAGGTATTTCATCCGGCATGATCGTTGCTTTCTCTGGATCGGAAGTTCCATATGGATGGTTACTATGCGATGGAACAAATGGAACTCCTGACTTGAGAAACCGTTTTATCCTTGGTGCAAGAACAACTAATGTAGGAGAAACAGGTGGTGAGGCACAATCTGTATTGGAAATTGCGAACCTACCTTCTGCTCCATCCATGGCTAGTGCCGGTATTGCAGCAGCCGCATTACTATCAGATGGAGAAACCGTAGAAGCACTGGCTCCATATACGGATTACTTACAAGCAAGTGCATATCCATCTGGGGAGAACGCTCCTGATGATCCGAGTGGAACACCCGATACGTATGAAATCCCAATGTATAAATCAGGAGAATCTCATACAGTAGAAATTGATACATCTGGAGATTCTGGCGGAGGTGGCGGAGGAGAAATTATCGGTGGTAATGCGGAACCGTTTACCAATATGCCTCCGTACTATGCGCTCATGTTTATCATGAAATCATAATCCGTATTTCCATAGAAGCAAAAATAGATAATATAATAATGAGATGGTAAGAATAAAACTTACCATCTCATCTTTACTCTCATTCTTTGTTTCTTGTGAAAGGGGATAAACAAAATCATGACAGACAGAAAAATAGGGAATGCGCTTAAAGAACTCGGGATATTTCCCAGCTATAAGGGGTATCGTTATCTCATCGAATTGATCAAACTAGTGCATAAACAAGAATTGGAAATCGGGTACATGACAAAGATCGGTTACCCAAGAACTGCCAGACTATGTCAGTGCACTTCCGAGGGTGTAGAAAGATCCTGTCGCAGTGCCATCGCAACAAGTTATAAGCATCATGAAGATGTATACTATGAGCTGCTTCGTCTTCGGCATAAACCATCTACATCGGAGTTCATATTTACGGTAGAAGATTATTTAACAGATAAGGAAGAAGAAATCGCAGAATAAAAATGAGCCCGGAGATATTACTCTCCGGGCCCTATTCTTTTTTGATTATTCGATGTCTTCTTTCTTCACTTTCGTGGTTGCACAACCAGGTGTTGCCACCTCATTGATATACTGTGCGCTTTCTCGAGAATCCTTCAGATGTTGCTCAAACATTGCTCTCTGTTGCTTGAGGAAATCGTCTCTTGACATCTGGCCTCCGTTGTTCGTTTTCGTTGTCATAATCATTCACTCCTTAATCGCGCTTGATATTGGTATCCTCTGCCTGTCTCCGTCTCATTGTAGCTGGATGAATTGTTCCGGTTTCTTCGATCAGATTTGTAGCAAGACCAGCGGACAGGAAATAGTAATAGATCGTATTCAGTGTTGTCTTGTCTTCCTTTCGATTCGGAAGATCCTCCAGATACACTTCGCCATCTCTCTGGATTCTACGCATCATCTCATACTTTGCCGGCATATCATCTGCGCGAGGACCATAAAACTCTTTCGCCGCATTATACTGATTCTGTACAATAAGAGAATACGTCTCGTTATCAGTTTCTCTGGTTGTCTTATCAACTTCCGACACCTGTCCAGTTTCTGCATTACGATGCGTGTTGGAAATACCGGAATGTGCTTTCAGGAAGCCCATCTGTTTCAGTCGCTTAACCGGATAGACCAACACCATTACTTTATGTGGTGTGATCGGAATATGATCCTCATCGGTTGGGTCGTCGGCCATATACGGCATGTACATATACTCGTATAACTTAACACCGTGTTTTGCAGCAACTTTATCAATGAACTCGATGGTTACCGGATTATCACACGGCACATACGAACAAGTGAAGTTCTTTTTCTCATCGGTAAAGAAGTTCTCCATATAACGATAGAATTGCCGGTCATTCATCTTAGAGAACAAGTCTTTCATTCGCTTTGTATTTCGACCAGAAGGATCCAGATCGTCAAACAGTTCATAGATGTCTTTTTCCAACTCAGTTCTGGTAGACATAGTTTATCACACCCTTCTTTTTAATAGTGTTGCCGGTATAACTTCCGACGGAGGGATTTCATACTTGTCACATAACAAAAGGATCCGATTGAGCAAATATTTCTTCATCTTGGTGCTATTGGTTGCATTGTCAATATGTGCAGCCCATGAATTTAAAGACTGTGAAATTTGCTCTAACGAAACATCATCGTTCTGATATAGTTTCATGTACTTCTCCGTGCGTTTCACATAACGCCGGATAGATGCTTTTGTTACATGGCAAATAACTCGTCCGCGTTCATTTAATCGATACTGAAATCCGAGCCAATTCATATTGATACCAAGTTTGGTAATGCCGGACTTCTTATTGAGTTTCAGCTTCAACTTATCCTCAATGTACTCAGTGATCTTCGCATAACACTCTTGTAGATATGCTTTATCGTGATGAATCAAATAAAAGTCGTCCATATAACGACCGTACCATTTGATATGAAGCTCTTCTTTGATATAATGATCTAAACCATTCAGGTAATATACCGCAAGCCACTGCATGGACTGGAAACCAATACATACACCGACTTCTTCATCTTCTCGATGTGCATAGATCTGTTTTCGGATCATTTCCTTGCAATCGTCATCAATTGGAAGCTCCTTGACCATCTTATATAAAGTCTCGCGATGGATTGAACCGAAATAGGATTTGATATCACACCGAAGGATATAACCTTCATTTGTATGATAAGTGTTCCAGAACTTCTTATACGCCTTCTCCAATCGGTGCCGAGATAAGTCGGTTCCTTTTCCAGGCTGAGAAGCATAGTTATCGAAGATTAGTTTTGGTGCAATGGTTGGCATCAGAATGTATTCACAATCGATCCATTGAATCAATTTATCCGCAAACTGATTGGCTACAATATCACGTTTCTTCGGCTCATAGATAGTGAATTCATACAGCTCGCCGAATGTGTATTTGCGATGTTCAAGCGCTCTTGCAATTTTCTTCAGCTTCTTCACCAGATCGGTTTCAAAATCAATTACGGTACTGCGAAATCTCTTACCCTTCCTGCAGTGGATAAAGGCTTGAAAAAGGTGGTCGTAGGTGAATACGTTATCATACTCAACTACGGCCACCGATTTGTTATGTTTAGCCATAATCTTCCCCCAAGGCTTGATTATGGTTTAGTATGCTGATTCGATACGGTTGTCAACGAAGACTCCAATCATTTAAGAACGAACGGGCTTCTAAGCGCATCGTACTTCATGCAGCTCTATAAGGAACCACACATGGTCCAGGTCTCCTTAACATCATTGTCGCATTCTTTTTGCCCGTACCAATACGCATCGGTTCGTCTACTCACTCTAGCTTTACAGTCAATCAGGGACGGAACCCATACGTATTGCTCGGGTTGTTGTTGTTGAGGTTGCCATCATTGTTGACGTTCCACACATTACTCGAAGAGTTGGCCCTTAATAGTCCTAAACCATTAGTGTTATGTTCGAGTAATGTGCCAACAACCCGTTTTAGAACGAAACCGTCCCTGATTGCCGTTAATGATACCGAATATACTTCCGGTCTGTATCCCATTTCTTCAATGGTCGAGATTCTTCGAAAACAATAAATCCGTCTTCATCTGTCTTCATGTTACCATATCGCTTTCGCTTCTTACGTTCTCTCCAAGCTTTCTGCTCATATGCATGCCAAGCTGTAATTGCATCATACGCTTTGACAAATGACTCGCTCCAGAATTCAAAATTCTTTGGATCACAGAATCTCTTGGTCTGTACCATAAGCGACTCAAATCTTGTGAGATGATCCATACATTTACGAAGCTGCTTGATGACAGATTTATATGTATCCTTATCTCTTCGTTTTACCTTGGATGCCGATCTTGCATAACCAGAAGCTTTCAAACCTTCTTTGATCAATCTATCGGTTACAGTATATCGCATCGCTTTTGGAAAACGACGAGAGTTACTGGAGATTTTAATTGTATAATCAACTAGGCTGTCTATCAGCGTGACAGCCACAGTTTTAGCAGGAGTTCTTTGATGAAGCAAACTGTTTCTATTGCCCAATTCATATCCCTCTTTTTATCTGTGAGATCTAATGAGATGTCGAATCGGGTAATTTTCAATTTACGCTCATTCCGTAACTCACGTTCCGGCTACTGCACAGCATAGCCTCCGTGGTTACCTACATTCGCTTAAGAAAACGCACTCCGTGCGATAGCTAAGCAGGGACGGAACCCATACGTATTGCTCGGGTCGCCGTTGCGGTTGTCGTAGAGGCCGCCATCAGTGCCGACGCGCCACACATTACGCGAAGAGCCGGCCGTGGAAGTCCACCAGTTATATGTTCCATAGCTTCCAGATGTTCCTCCACTGGAAGCTATTTGAGCACATCTTCTACTGTCGGAGTTAAAATAACTAAAACCTCCATTACATTGATTGTAAGTGGGAATAAAGCATGGAGAACTTACACCTTCAGTTGTCACATTCACAAAAATTCCAGCAGACTTAAGTGCTGCAGGAACGTTTGTATTATACCAGGTGGTACACAAGTTAGCAATAGTAGAACCAGAATATGCTATGCTCGACCCAAACCGCGTTAATTGAATTATGTCTTCCGTTATTACATAAACAATGCTAGAATTGAAATGAACGATCATGTAGTCGAATCCGCCGATTCTCACCCGTGCACCAAGTACAGGAGAACTAAATCCGGCATTACCAATTGCAATTTTCTTTTCGAGTTCATCAATTTCGGCTTTCGTCGCAAAAGAACTTGTATCAATTGAATAATTGCACTGTTTTGCTGTGGGATGCACATACTTTGTATCAGCGGTTAGATCTATTTTGCTTGGGCCGATATAAGCATGATTAGGAGTAATAACTAATTTTCCGTTATTCAGGAATTATCTATATACTATAATGATGAACCTGAGTGAAAGGAGGTATAAGAATGGCTATTAAAACCAGATTGTTTACAGACTCGGATCTTGATGAAGCACTGTCTCTTCTGGAAGAGTTCTGTGAGGAAGAAGAAATTGATGCGGAAGACATCATCAGTGTAAACATCGTTTCGAAGAATGCTGACAAAGACTCCAGTGTGGTTCTCGTCTATGACGACTGCACAACGGACGACTGAAAATTGGTAAAACGGCAGCTTAGGAGATTTGACAATTACGGACCCATGATATAATATCATGGGTCTTTACATATACAGTTTATTTTTTGTGCAAGAACAGCAATATAATATGATGCGAATTTTATTTTCTCGCTATTGACAAAGGGGTTATTATATGATTACATTGACGAATATTAAAGCATTGAGCGAAGCTGCTCAATACGATTTTGAAGACGATATTGCGCCTGGCATCGGGTTGGAAGATTTCGGCAATTTCAATGAAAGTGTTTTCCTGTGCAATACGGAAACTCTCAATGAAGGAGTCGGCGCTGCGATATGGTCCAGAATCAAAGCCGGATTTAAAGCGATCATTAGATTTTTTAAAACGCTGATAACAAAGATTAAGACTTTTATTACGGGTCTACTGAAAAATTCTAAAGATAAGGCATCTGGTGTTGTGGATGAATCCGGCATGGTAAATGTATTTCTGGCAGACGCCTCGTACAAAGACGTCATATCAAACAAATGGTTTACTGATGATGCTATATTTAAAGTTATGGTGCTTGGTACTGGGCGCGATTGGTATCCTACTTTACTCCTTAAGATGCATTCATATCTGTTTGACGACTTTTTTCTTCAGCGTTTTGAACAAGTTGAAATCAGAAAAGAGCCGGACGTAGGAATTTCTCCTAGTTTTGACCCCTTGGATATTGCTGCAAAGAAGCACATCGAGCTTGCAGAAAGATTTTCAAATATATCAGTGGATTATAATGACGAGACCGTCTTGGGCGATTTAAACCTGGTAAAAATAGACAATGGCTGGTACCCAAAAGGTTTTATGGTTAAACAGTACCCGGCCGATCAGCTTAGTTCCAAAAAGGACGAAATACTTGAAGCATGTAAAAAGACCAATTCAGTAATTGTCACATGGAGCAAACTTCAAATAAAAACATGCGAAGTAAGAATTAAAGACGTTAGCGCACTTTCCGATAGAATTCGAGAGTACGAAAACTATGATAATGAACTATATGCAAAGGTGTTTAAGTCACAAATAGCTTGTATCAATAAATATCTTGGAATCATGAACAAAATGATATCATTGCATGCTTCTGCATACAAAAAGTTAGTCGAACACAATAACGCTGTTATCGCAATGTGTTCTTAAAGGAACAAGATGGGAGGGCTTAATCGCCCTCCCATCTTTATTTACTGGAATTCATGAAGTACATTGATATCGTACTGAATTGCTTCTCGAATGGAAGCTGCATGCATCGACGACATTTTGTTGATTACTCCAATCGCCTTATTACAGCACTGCGCCTGAATCTTAAACACTTCCGCATACGCGGCCTTGCTTTCGTCCTTCTGATAACCGTTCAGATCCTGGATAATTTTGTTAAACGTCCCCTCTGCCTCTTTGCAGTCAGCAGTAAACCCGTTCATAAACTTCTTTGCATCAGCGATAAGTTTGCGAATTTCACTGATAACTTGGTCTTTCTTGAAACGTTCCTTCTTATAACCAAGAAAACCAGAACGGAATTTATTGTTTACCGGCCGAAACATTAGTTTGTTTAAAACGTGTCCATCTTGGTAATCAACTTTTGCTGAAAGAAGCTTCTTTCCATCTTCAAGAATTTTCTTCGAGCCTTTCGAAATAAGACGTTTATCAAGGTCATCATCCGAATGATCAAGCATTTTTGCAAAATCTCGTGACATAATGCTCTTGAGAGAGTCTATATTTTCTCTATCTCCGAATCCTGCGGCAACAATAAGAGCTTCCATTGCAGCATGCCGAACTCCAACGGAATGTGACCAGCCTCCTGTATGATACAGTTCTACAACAACTGCGTCGTCTTTATTCATGAAGGTTCTTCTATATTTCTTAGAGCGAGAATACTTACGCTTAATCTCAGCGATTTCTTCCTTATGCTCCGCAATCTCTTCACGGATTTCCTCAGCCTTTTCGGCAGGAGCAGTCTTTACTTCTTCTTCCTTCTGTTCGACCTTCTTCTCAAGGTCTTCCAGCTTCTGCTCCTCTTCCTTCGGCATCGGAGGCTTGTCTCCTTCGCCTTCGCTGTCGCTCTCTCCAGAAGATTCGCCCTTCTCGGCTTTCTTCACCTCATCTTCTGCTTTCTTGAAGAATCCGGATACGAAGCTTTTGATCTTTGCACCAAGCATCTTGAAGAACTTCACAATAGCTTGGAAAGCCTTCTTGATCTTATCCCACACGGCAGAACCTACGCCTTCCGTGAGAATCTCCATATCTCCTGGATCATACAGAAGTGCGGACTCATCAATACTCCCCATGTCCTCCAATGCAATACCATGGAGGTAATCGTCTTCCATATCATAAGCTGAAGCTTCATGGAGGGATCTCAGATTTGTCAATGAAATCATAGTTTATTCTCCTTCTGTTAAGAAGGGAGAGGGAGCATCGAAATAAATCGATGCCCCCCCCCCCCCGTAAACGTTTGATGTTTATTTATTCGCGGAGTTTCTACGCTCACGTTCCATAGCACGTCTCTGTGCACGAGTGAGAGGTTGCGTAGTTGTCGTTGTGTCAGCCGCTCCAGCCACTTCTTCAGACTTCTTATCAGAAGCCTCGGTCGTCTCAGTGGCAGCCGTTGTTTCATTTTCTGTTACTGCATCAACAAGCTCTGCGATATCGGCATCGTCCGATTTCTCATCGGTCGTATCCTTATCGGTGTCAGAGTAAACACGGAGCTCTACGCCCATCGAGTCGCTCGCAACTGGCTCAGCAAGCGTGTTCTCAGTCGCAGTATCAGAAACTACCTCTTCTTTCTTCTCTTCTACAGTAGCCTGAGATTCTTTGTCCATAGACTCCTCATCAGGTTTCGTCTCGGTCTTCTCAGGCTCCTTGGAAGCAAAGAGGTCTTCCTTGTCATAGTTCTGAAGCGTCAGTTCGATCTTGTCATCGTAAGTACCAAGTTTTACATTGGTGAGCTTTACTTCAAACACACGAACCGGCGGCTTCTGTTTCAACAGCTCCCGGATAATCTCTGTATCCACTTTAATGGGCTTGCGAATCGGGCCGGTCTGCGGACCGAACACCTTACGCATCGCATAAAGCGGAACAAAGTCCGGGATGATGACATACTTCTTCATTGTGATTCCTTCCTTAAACAACTTAGTCTTGCTTTCTCCCGAGGAACTTATCCATGAAGGTTCTGTTCTTCTCGAGATCTTCAGCGACGCTGATCATCGAATCAATAATTGCGAAGGTTTGATTCTTCGTATATTTACTGAAATTAATAATCTCGCCCGGCTTGGAATGTGCGTCCTGGCCTAATCTCGCCATAGTGTTATCGTGTGTGGACTTTAACTGCGGGATAAGCGACAAAAATCCTGCAACAATAGCAGGAACAGCCGGAATAATTCCAGCCGCTACTAATGCATTTCCACCAAAGACAACGGCAAGAGCAACAATCTGTGGAATAAACGCTTTTGCTGCAGCCTTTGCAGCATCGTCGTCACTGATCTTCTCAGCTTGTTTGCTGAGCGCCTTCAGTTTGGTAGATGCTTTCTTCGCCAGCTTTTTCGACTCTTCCGGATCAGACTTACGAAGCTTCTTGGCTCTCTTGAGGAGATCCTTTACTTCCATCATATCCTTACCCTTCAGAATCACATTTGCCTCTTCCTTGGCAGATTCAGACAGAATTTCCAAACTTTCATTGATCATCTGATCAAATGCAGACTCTGTCATGTAATCCATACCTATATACATTACAGTGTCCACATTCTCATTCATAATTGTATTCAAACCAGAAAGAGAAATCATGTTTATTATTCCTCCACAGCTTTATCCATCTCCGCAATTGCCTCAGTGATGATAACATCCAGCTCGGAGTCTTCATCATCGTCATCGTCCATCAGCTCCTGCAGATCGGTATCGTCATAGTCTTCCTTGGATACAATCTGATCCAGTGCAGCATTCGCCTTATCGATCGCAGTCTTCGGAACTGCATCCACATCAACCTCGTCGTCTTCCGGATCAACGATCGGTTCCAGAATCACCGACTCAGCGATGAACGCCATATCCTTCTGACGCTTGATTTCATCATTATACAGATCACTAAGCATTGTATTTATGCCTCCTTATAGTTAAGATTTTTGTTATTGCAATGATGCAATGTATTGCCGATAGAGATATAGTACCATTGGAATCAGGTAAAAATTCTCCAGCGTCTTCTTACCGTCAACGTATGCTTCTTCAAAAGTGTCTCCTGTTAACTCATGGTCATTGAACCACGCGATAATAGGATTTCGAAGTGTAGCATTCAACCGTATATCATATTGATCATATGGCTTGTCGTGGAGAATTCGGTCAATGAACTCGTCGTCAAATACAGTAAAGTTACCGATTAACGGATCGCAGTTCTTTTGACCTCTATATGCCTCTATGTACAATACATTTGCTCCATGGAATTTGGTAAGCTGCGGATCCTCCATATAAGAAGCCGGATAGCGGTGTTCAAAAAATGGAGATTTATGGTTCTTCATCAATAGCCGGTCAAAAATCGACATCTTGAATTCATGATCCGTTATTAGCATGGGACGATCAGTGTAGATTCGTTCCGTATGCATCTCATAGTTACTCAACGCAAAATTGATAACCGGATCATACACGATGATTCCCTTGTCATATAACAGCTTCAAGAGCATGAAGTCGATGACAGTGGTTCTCACATCTTTTTCTTCATCATAAATATCCGAATAGACGAACGCAGCTCGATGTTTATCGTAGAAAGTAGCCGTATAGAAATCCGCAATATCGAGATAGTTGGCTACATGATCCTTCATCTCGAAATAAGTAGACTTCTTGATCAGAAGAGATTTATCCGTTCCGATCGATGTAACTACAATCTTGTAAACATCTCGAACCTGTTTCTCCAGCTGCTGCACATCTTCCGTAGATTGTGTGAATAGCCGGAAAGAAATTTCAACAAACGGATTTGACCGGACTACCACATTGTTAATTCCGGTGACAATAAATATCGCCGGACGAATGGAAGTTGGAAAGAGAAAAACATCTCCAGGCTTTGGAGTGATCGTGTTCGGGAAAATGATTCCCTGACTCGTGAAATTGGTATCCAATCCCATCTCATCGTCAAATTCGCTTGTCATTACCAGAGACTCTACTCCAGCAATTGGGAGGTTCTCTATTTTGTCATATAGTACAGTAGAATGTGGACCAATGTATTCATGCACATTTCCAAATCCAGCAACCGTCAAAGATGCATCCGCATTGACAGAATAGTAAGTAGCAAACACATGATTGGATTGTACCACCATAGCAACATTGGATGTTTCTGCCGAGGTTATTGTTCGGATCTGTCTGGCATACATATCCTCATTCTTTAACAAACGCACACTATAAACCCCCTTTCTTTTTGGGTTCTTATAACAATGTTTGGGCTGTAAAACCCCGCATGTCACAAGAAAAAAAGATCCCGCCGTTAATTGGCGGGATTCTCTTTCCGTTTGATATGAAGATTTCGAACAACCTCACCATGATCACATATTGTTGCCAAAACTGGTGTTTCAATTTCAAAATCACCGTTTATTCCAATTACAGTGGTCAGAATGTTACGAACATCGTCCAGAGACAAAATTGCCGATTTATCAATCATTGCAAAAACGTTGTAATTGAACTGATATTTCTTACCAGAAAAATCCACTATAATCGAGTCGATATTAATCGGAGTTCGGCTGATAGCTTCTGCCATAAAAACGAACCACATTTCCATGGCCATTGTCATAGCAAGCGGTTTCTCATGGAGTTCTTCATCCAGATATTTAATCGGCTTCATGCAATACTTTGCAAACGCAATTGCATATTGCAAATAAACAGAAGGATCGCTTCCTTGATAACAAACAACTCTGTCAGAGTGATGTATCATCCAGAATGCTTCATACATACGGTATCTTAGATTCTCCACAGAAACTGGGTTGAGAAAATACTCTTCAGTAATATCAATACGGTTTAAATCCGGTGAAAGGACTACATTACCTAAGCATTTCTCTTCAAACATTTTCACATCGACAAGATTGAAAACTTCTGTATATAACAAATCTGCAGCAATAAAAGTCACAACTTCTTTCATTGGTTTAATCCTCTAGTTTGATCATCTGTTTTACATTATTTCTGGATGTACAATCGATAAGTGCTTCTTCGATTGTAGCAAACTTACATGGGCATATATGGCCCTTTGTGATATTCACATAGGTCCATCCACTTCCGTCTTTCTGTGGAAGCAATAAAACCTCCACATTATCAAAGTCTCGCATGACAAGATATCTGAGCATCATTTCACCTCACAAAGAAATAGCAGCTTAGAAATATCATATATATCACCGATACAATTGAAATAGCCACAATGTAGCTATTATCGAACCAGTCGCCCATATGATAAATCGGATCTGTATTGAATTCCCATATGATGCAAATCAAAGCGTATATTGCTGGAACAATTAAAAGTGTGCCAAACATCATGGCTACAACACATATAGCAAACAATACTCCAACGTATACGCAATGATAATAATGACAGAAATTTTTCCACTTATTGATATCCATATCTACTTGCTGCCTTCTGCTAACGGAAATTAAAGATGCAACTGGTCCGGTGAACAGAAATGCAATTATCAATATGGCAATGGCCAAATTTCCAAATTGCAGAAATGCCGAGGTATTTACTATAAACATTCTCTTACTCCTTATATCACATTCGCAGCTATCATAAACCAAGAATAAACAAATGCTGTTAATATGGAAATAAATGGCCTAGCCTTGTTTAATATACACAAAGTATTTATTTCATATATTACTGCACATAATGCCGGGAGCCACGCGAGGATACCATATGTGAATGCAATGGCCACAATAACAACTATGGCAAGTAAATAATAAATAAGTGCTGCAATCTCAAATCCAGCAGATATATTGTATATAGGCGCTGCTTTCGTCTTATCCTTACCGTAGTTAAATAGATAATCACCAATAGATGTTAGTATAGTGCCGATAATTGACAGAATCGGGCCGGTAAAACATACCGCTATACAGAACAGATATGAAAGTCCATATTGAATCGCAAGTATCGTTTCATTACTTAATTGAATCATATTAATCTCTCCTTATTTTATCGTAGAAGCTCGCAGTTGAATCTTATTGGGCGGAACTCCGAAGTCTTCTGCTTTTGCGTTATAATAAACCGTCATCGAATGAATTGACAGCTCATTCTTCAAACTCTTGTACAAATTGTGATACGTCTTGATTCCAATTTCACTATCGGAAAAGATATTGATCACTACATCCAAGAATCCATATTGTTTACACACATGCTTTATGGTTCTCAAATAACCAGCACCACAATTTGCCAAGAATAAACAATTTCTCCGATCTCTTCCAATCTCTGTATGCAAATATGCGCCCAGTATACTGAACGGACCTTCTGCTATATTCAGTATCGCTGGTTCTGGATCGGTCAGATCAATTTCTGTTGGAATACAATAGATCTTCACATCCCCTGGATCTGGCACTCCAGTGGATCGATATATCGTATATCGTCTTCCTGTTATCATCTCCCTTGTGATATCTCGAAAGATCACATAATCCTCATACATGGAAATGAACCCAATTGCATACTCATCAATTTCATCACACACATGTTTTGGATATGCAAGTTTCTTGATCCGATTGATTCGTAAATAATCATACAAGCTCAACTGGATTTTCAGTTCTTTCATTTCCGGTATTGTCATATGCGTTCCAAGTCTCACGTTGATATAAGCAGCTTTCTTTTTGTTCTCTTTGTTATTGATATTCAGCGTGATTAACTTTCGTTTCTTCTTTGGTGTAAAGCCGTCAATTGATTTCGATATGGAAGCATTGTGTTTTGCCAACTCCAGGATTGTTTCCATATCGGTACAGCCGAGTCTCTGTAGCGTCTCTGTTTTCAGAATTCCAGATTCTTGACAAGAACTCCGAAAACAGTGATACACCATCGTCTGTCCTGGATCTACATCAATCAATATCGATAAGTGATGAGAGTGCGGATTATTCAAATCCATATCACACCATGGACAAGCACAGGATAATTCTTTTCCATCTGTTGAGATAGAACTATTTGGAACGGTCTTCAGAAAATCTACAACACGATCCAGATACACTATAATTCCTCCTTTCTTATGTATTCTATTCAGAAACTATTTGATCGCACTGATCTCTATGTAATCTCCTTTGATTGTGTATTGAAACCCAGATGGCATTGTTACTTCAACGGTATTTTCATCCACCTGTTTCACATCATAAACACTGTAAGTTTTCATATTTCCCTCGTTCATCACAAACACATTGTATTGTGTTGGATAACGATTCATGTCAACTTTTACCGAACTCGTTGTAAATAATGTATGCATAATAGAGCCGGAAATTGCAGCAACCGCTAAGATTGCTGCACCAATTTTAAAACATGTTTTCATTGCTAATTGGTTCCCTTTCACTTTGTTTCACGGTTATATTATATAGATGGAAAATATTCAAAAAGTATAATACTGCTTTTTAGACCCCGGACATTTCAATAACTGACATAGAAAGGATGAGGTTGATGCTTTCGTCAGATGCAAGAAATCAGATACTCTATGGCCTTCCGAAAGATGTCAGCGACGATATTCGTGATGCGCTGACTGCAGGCATAGATGATATCTCACAATATTTTGAGCAGCTTAAAAACAATAAAGTTTCCTCTAATGTATTTGGTGCAACCAATAAGGATGAAACCTCTCGTGCATCAAAAGCGACTGGACCATATAGCGACAGTTTCTACTATACGAATCTGGCTAACATGGTCAATGGAGATAATCGCTTCGTAGAAGAATGCGGCGCAATGCTGGAAGCAATCGTTTCCAAAAACCGGAAATACTATTCCATCATCAAAGACTATCAGATCATGGATATTCTGATCCCGCAGATCAATCGTGTTCTGATGTTCCTGGTTAATGAATGTATCTCTCCTGATATTCACAACGAACACACGTTTGATATTAAGTATGAATCCCAAACAGAGAAGGATACCATCACCAAAGAAATTGAAACGATCCGTGATGAGCTTGGCTTGGATGCGGATCTCAGAACGGTGTATACAAACCGACTGAAACTCGGCCGTGAGTATCGCATCGTAACCGACTATACAGAGTCATATAACGATGCCATCGAGTTGCTGAAGAAAGCGAGACTGAACGAGACGACTGGTCAGTCTCTGGTTGAAAGCTTTGATGCTATTCTGGTTCCATTGACAGAGACAGTTGACAGTGTATCTGTTGAGATCGAAGTGCCGTGTTATACCGAAGAGAATTTCACGACTGATGTGAATGGTTATCATACCGGTCCGAAAAATGAGAGCATTACTGTAGATCTGGACGGGTTAAATATTCAAATCAATCGTTCTCCCGTTGTGGATGACCTCAAGGACGCTAGAATGTCGATTTATAATGAAGCGGCTGCATCCTATTCAAGAAGCAATGTGATCAGCATCCTTCGTAATGATGAACCGGTAAACTCACTGAATGAGGCTGTTCAAGTTATCGATCGTGATAGACTGGAATCGATCATCAACGAGCTCAAGAAGAAAGAGCTTCGTCGTTGCATGATTCGCCGTCCAGATCCGGCAAAGATGTTCAAGCTTACCGCAGCCGGCCGTGATATCGGTTATCTCTATACTGAAGATATCGACAGTGCAAAATCCAAGACAGTTAATGTAGCACAAGCATTAAAGGACCGGCTCCTAAAAGCTCGCGTGACAAATATGAACCAGTCTTTCAGTGATGCAGAAGATATCATTGCAAAGCAGCTTTCCGAGAAGATCATTCGAGCATTCGATCCAAATATCGGTATCAGCCGTATTGAGGATATCGATCTGCTGCAAAACTATCTGGTTACATCTGGTGTTGTCAATGGTAACAAGAAGATTACCTTCTATTACAAAGACGACATCTTTGACATGTCTCGTCCGGATGATTCTATTCTGACCAATGCAGTATTTTTCACAAAGCTGTATTCGACGCTGATGCTGAACAATGTTCTGACCAAGATCCTTCGTGGTCGTGGTCGTCAGATTCACACCGTCAATATGGGTGTATCCCCGATGGTAAAGAAGTATGTCGTCAATGCAATGGCCGCATTGACAATGCCTGAGAATAATCTCGGAACACTGCACGGATCGTTTGAGCAGCTCCTGAACCCACTCAACTCGGCCAGTGACATCGTAATTCCGTCAGAAGACGATAGCACAAGATATATCCAGACTGATTACATTGAGGGCCAAAATGTAAACATGGACGACGACTTCCTGAAGTTCCTGTTGAACTCCATCGTATCGTCGTTCGGTTTGGATCCTGCTGTACTGGACGCTACCAATGGTAATATCCAATTTGCAAAGACACTGACCATGGAATCTGTTCAGATCTGCATTTTGATCATGAATGAACAGAATACCTTGATCAAAGCCTGGAAGAAATATGTCCTGACCTGTTTGTCCATCGAGGGTTCGGATGCATTGAGAGATGCAATCTCCAGTGGTCTTGTTGATGTTAAATTCTTTGCTCCGAAATCTCTGACTCTTCAGATGAGTGTAGACGAGATCAATAATGCAAAGACTTATGCAGAAGCACTGGCAGATATTATTCCGCTCTTCAATATCGATGGCCCTGAAGTTGAAGCGATGCGTAATGAATTTGTATTCAATACAGTGAAGTCGAATACCAATATCGACTGGTCGAAGATCGATGTTGCAGAACTGGAAGCGAAAGTGTCTGCAATTGACTTGGATCTACAGAAACAAATCATTGAAACAATTCGTTCGTATAAGGAGAATACACAGCAGCGTGATTATGATACCATGACCAAGGAAGACTTGAATGATGATAACATGATTCATGCTGATAGTGACGTATCTACCGATGAACTTACTTCTGACGATGAAGGACTCATGGATGATGAGGAATTCTGATTGACAAATAAAATGGTGGGGCTAATTTTATGCCCCACCATTCTTTTTCTCTTTATAAGGCTCCAGCATGTGCACCAATTTGTACACCGTACGATTAATCACTTTATGCTTTTCCGACGGATACACATCATGGATCTCATAGGCAAAATAATCTCTCAGAAGAATCTTGAACGTGTAATCTGTGATCAGTCCATCTGCATATACTGCACACAGATCAACCAGAACCTTTTCCGTCGAATCTGGATGCTGTGACAGCTTCGCGATGCCATGAATCACTACATCATAATTCATTGTGTTTTCGCCTCATAATTGATAATGAACACCAAAAACATGTAGATCGATTTACGGTACTGCAACTTTGCGGTATTTGCATACTTCGCTTTACCGTATTTGAACATATTCTCATTCAACCAACGATCAATGGTTGACTTAACGAAATCCAGCTGTTCCAGAGCAGCATTGGAAGCATATACTTTCTTCATGAAGCTGACAAATTCACCACGACCAATTGTATCCGGCGGCTTCTTACAAGTCAGCACGTAATATTCGATTAAAGCTGATATAACCTTGCGCACATCATTGTTTTCATCATCACCAATGATATCATCAATAATATTGGCCAGCTTTGAATATGATGTATCGCTTCTTGTGATTGCATACTTGATAAATCGGCTATCAAACTGATGGTTGATCATCTTCAGATATGTTTTCGTAGCAAGTCGATCAATCGCATACGAATCGTTGTCCATGATATGATAGTTGTCCTGTTCCAGAGAATCAGAATCGTAGTTCAGGTAATTGCCCTTCTCGTGGTTATCATAATACGCCTGGGCTATCTTCTTGATCTTTCCCTTGATACGATCCCACATTGCACTGACCAACTGTGCAATATCATCATCGGTACAACGAATCAGACGTTTCTTGTATGTATTCATATATACGGATGCATTATCTTCCAGTAGTGCATAAATCGAGTTCATTGTACGAATGCGATAGCTGTTGCTCAAGTTTGCAATAGTGTAATCCATGACATTCTGGTTTGCGCCAAACTTGAAGAAACCATAGTGGATGGAAGGATACATATTCAAACTCATATAAGTCAGTGTCAGAAGAGCGAGTTTATCCTTCTTGGCTTCCAGTAATGCTCCAACTGTCAGAATCGTCATGCAATAGAATGTGTTAGATTTGATCTTGTTTACTGCAGGAATCTGTTTCGACTTGGCAATCTCAGCTCTCGCTTGCTCTTGTGACACGCCAATAGTGGAATAAAGAAGATCTCTGTTGGCATCACCGAAAGAAATACGCTTGGTCAAATCCAAGCTATAGAGAATATCCGAATTTTTATCAATATATTGAACTATCCCACGTTCAAATTTCTTTTGATTGGCAAGAATATTTTTTGATACAGTGGGGCCTAAAGTATCTTTTAACATACGTTCGCCACCTTCTTTGAATCGTTATTAAAATGTCCCTGTCTATTTCGGAAATAAAAAGTCCCGGGAATAATTGTTATTCCCGGGAAATATATTCAATTGTCAGTGTGTTTCGATTCTGCTTGTGTTTCAGCAGCTTTCTTTCGAATCTTGTCCAGGCTTGTCACATGCTTCGCCTTATAACAAGGCGTACTGCAACTGGAACATTCGAAGTCACACTCTTTGTTCATAGTGGAACACCTCCAGACTCAAGAAGAGCATCAAGTTCTGTGGTGGCAAGATGTGTTCGTACGATCTTGTCTAAAACCTGGCCCTCGGTTTTGCCAGTTTCAAAGCTTAGCCTTCTTACAGCTTCTGCCGTCCTGGCAGTTACATGATAGTTCCTGATGATTGTGCCGTCATTGCAACGGCGAGATTGTTTGGCGTTCATTATTTATCGGCCCCCAATCAGATATAATAATCACCATTACTATCATGTCCAAAGGATCAGACTTGATCTTCTGTTACCTTCTTGATCTGTTTCTTGGTGAACTTCGCAAACTCCTTCGTCGCATCTTCTTCAAGCTTCTCAATGAATTTGCGATACTTTTTCTCCATTCTTGGAGGACAATTTATTGTAACAGACAACTGCATCTTAACTGTCTTGCATCGTCTCTCTACCAGTTCCGGTGGAAGATCGACATATGCACTTCCAGTGCGATTGATCATCTATATCTCCTCCTTCTATCAAAATACAGTAGCAGACATACCTCCGCCACTGATCATGTGAACGTTCATGTCACTCAACGAGAACACAGAGATGGGATAGGTAGCATTATCTCCGAGTTCCTTTTTAATCGAATCGATTTGGTCATCAGTGAGCACGGAATGATCTTTCACAATGCGACTGTCGATTCCATCATATACCGACATTGCTTCTTCAATCGCTTTATTATACTCATTCTCTCTGTCCTGTGGGACTCGTACAATTGTATCAAATGCAGTAATTACGTTGAAATATGGTTCCACTTTATTTACACGAGGTTCTTCTGTCGCACCGTTTGCCAATGAAATCGTTCCAGTAACTTGACCTTCCGGATTTACCACAACATCGGTTTTATCTGATGCCGAAGTGTTCGAGATTGTAACAGTCGTCGACGAATCTTGAACTGTATCAGCTGTTATTGCTGTGGTGCCTCCTGTCCAGATAGGACTTCCCGGAGTTACCGGTGTAATAGTTGGAATCGAGGGACTGTACGGAATGGAAATACTGGTGTTATAACGCTCGAATACAGAATTGGGGATCAGGATCTTACGCATGATAAACCGTTCCAGAACTTTGGTAGATCCAGCATTCTTGATCTCAACGATCGTATCATATGTAGTCTCTTTGATCGCAATATCGAGATTGGAAACCATATCCCATTCTCTGCTTGCCTGTGTTCTTGCTTTTGATTCTTCCTGGATAAATTGAAATACTGCAACACCGAGCATATTCGGATCAGTGACATACCCAGTGCCAGGACGATCTTCTTTCAAATCGCTGATGATCTGGTACAATACAAAATCATCGTTCCCATCTACATAAAACTTTGTCATGGATAATCCCTCCTAAGTTTAGTTACTAATATGTCTTACAAAAAATAAAAAAGAAATTCCTAAATACAAAGAAGAGGAGCCACCAGCTGACCCCTCTTCTATTCTTTATATAGCTGAGGGTCAACTACGGTCGACCGGCACTAAGACAATAAATTCGCCACCTTGATCCGGCGGCAGTTTCTTGTTCGGATTTGGTTTTCTTGGTGTTCCATCCTTCTTCGGTTTTGGTATAAAATCTTCTTTCGTTTCATGCTCATACGGTATATCCTCTGTGATCATAATCTCTTTGATCTTGTCTGGAGAAAAATTCCCATACCTTCTATCTAATTCTCTGATGCGGCGATAAAACGTTCTTGTAGACATTCCAGTTTCTTTGACTAATTCCATTGGTGCGGTTTCCCCTGTCTTCCAACGAACGTAATACTTCCAAAAGTCCTTGGGAATTTTTGCTTTTGGTCTACCAAAGTCTACACCACGAGCTTTTGCTGCTTTAATGCCTTCTTTCTGCCTTTGTTTGATATTTGATCTTTCATTCTCTGCCACGAATGACAGAACCTGTAAAATCATATCTGTGATAAATCTGCTCAACAGATCCTTCGGGTCGCCAGATGTGTTCAGAGTTGGCATATCCAATACATGTATGCCACATCCAATATCCTGTGTGATTAATCTCCATTGGTCAATGATATCCTGGTAATTACGACCCAGTCTGTCAATCGATTTTATCACGATGATATCGCCCTGTTTTATTTTATGTATCAATTTCTTATATGCTGGGCGATTGAAATCTTTACCGCTCATATAGTCTGAATAAATATGAGACTCTTTTAACCCATACTCCTTTAATGCAATGAGTTGTCTATCTATATGCTGCTCCTTGGTGGAAACACGAGCGTATCCATACATCTTGCCTGTTCCGGACATACTTGATACCTCCAAATATTATTTTACAACGCATACATTAAATTAAACCCCTTGTGGTTGGAAACGCGTGCTGTGGTCTCGTCCCAATAGTTGTTGCCAGCGTTCCAAAAATCAAAACGTCTGGCGATGTGAGCCGATCTAACGGCTAGTCGGGACTACAGCACCAAAACTTTGCGTCCATCTTTTTCACATACATGGGTCACCTCTTAACAAAGCCAGGAAATAGCCCCAGGGAGAAATCCCTGGGGCCTGGCTTTTACTTGTCTTGTTTCTCTTCCGAAAATAGCTTATACATCGTTTCAAGCTGAGAAGACTCAAACTTACGATACGACTCTAGCGCACGCGTTACATTCCCATCGATATTGTTATCTCTCAACCCTTCTGCTAAAGCATTGATTACATTGGATATCGACTTTGTGTAATCTATTTCAACTTTCGACAGTTTGGACAAGCGATTAATTTCCCGATTATGACTGTTAACCGACTCTTCCAATCTCTCGACAGCTTTGGCCAAATCATCCACAGCCTTACGGAGCCTTTCAAACTTCTCGTCCTCTTCCTGCTTCTTCTTTGCTGCAAGTTCTTCTTGCAGCTTCTTTTCTCTGGCCGAGCGTTTTGCTGAGCGTGCGCTGAAAAACCCGATTACTGCCACTACGATAGTGGTAATAGCATTTACGATAACGCTAATTGCATCCATCGAGAGACGCCCACCCTTCATCGAAATACGCTATTATAAGCGCTTAATGGAATGTCGGTAGCGTCTCAGGTCGTTTATTCTACTGCAGCGCTATGCGTAGTATCTTTCTCGAAGATTGCTGTAATCACGGGATTCACATGCAAAACCTTATTGCTGATATTATTGGTTCCTTCTCGGTTCTTATATGACCGAATAGAGCCGGTGAATTGCAATGCTGCGACAACATACACGTTAAAACGGTGACCCAATCCAGAATCTCGAAGTATCTTATCCAGTTCACGCTTTATGCAAAGCGCCATGCCATCAACGCACCGATTCGATAATACATCGACTGTGTAATATCTCGGCTTTTTCTTCAGACCTGGAATGATTTTAGATACAATGCTACTTCTGTCTGAGATCAATGTATCAGCAACCGCATTGATATCATAAATATCATTGCAAGTATCATCGCAGAGATTCAGCATCTGAACCATTTTCTCTTTCGGCATATTGAGATACCGACCAATTGCAGAGGCCAGATTCGTTGATATCTCGAAATTGTCACTCAGGTTATTCGCCCGGGCAGTGACACCGTTCATGATATCCGAAAGACAGATTGCTGTCAGAAGGTTACAGATATACTCCGTGTGACCTTCGGAGATCTTTGCATCTTCCTGAACTGACTTGTCTGATTGATTCTTAAGTGCCGAGATAAACGCATGCCTTCCGTCTGCTATATCTAAATTTTCCGAAGAAGTGGTTTCTTCATCGGGTTCCTTTCGTATCGCGTTATAGCTTTCATTATAGAAAGAGTTTTCCATTTCATTTCTCTCCTTTATCAAAGTTCTCGTTTACTTGCTTCACGAATAAATTGCTGCTGACAATCCACTCGTTTCACAAAAGCTGTATCTTGTTCCCAGAAATAGTCGTAATCACCAATACGAGTTCTCCTGTTCTCTGTATCGGTCATATAGAGTTTGAGATGACTCTTGATACGGTCTTTCAGTTCCTTTGGTTCGACCTTAAGCATCAACTCATTCCGTCGATTCAGATTCCGATACATGATATCATTGGATCCAATATATATCGACTCATTCTTTCCTTTACCAAACAGATAAATTCGAGAATGTTCCAGGAACCGGCCTACGATTGAATACACATTGATATTCTCCTGATACGGAATGACACATGCGCCACGAATGATCAGTGTCACTTCAACACCTGCATTCGCTGCATCAGTCAAAGCCTTCGATACTTTATCATCAGTAAGAGAATTGCATTTAAAGATGATACGCGCCGGCTTATTCGCTTTGGCCAGTTTGATCTGATTCTCAATTTGTTCAATGATCTCATCTCGAAGATTATACGGAGCATAGAAAATCTTCTTCGATTTGAACTTCTCCTGCGTGGACGTTAACAGGTTAAAGAACCGAGTCAGATCATAACCAGTCTGTTTGTCTGCGGTGAAGTAACTATAATCCGTATATTGCTTTGCATTGCTCTCATTGTAGTTACCAGTACCAATATGAGAATAGATCACAGTCTTATTCCCCTGGATTGCAGTAACCAGGCAAAGCTTTGCATGAGTCTTCAAATCCGGAGAACCATATACCAAGCGAACTCCAGCTTCACGAAGAATCCGAGAGATCTTGATATTGTGGCCCTCATCAAACCGAGCTTTCAGTTCTACCAGTACAGTAACTTGCTTTCCGTTCTCTGCTGCACGAATTAATGCGTCAATAATTCTGGATTTATCCGCAACACGGTACAGAGTGATCTTGATGGAGATAACATCCTCATTGTCTGCAGCTTCTTCAATGAATCGTACAAACGTATCCCGATAAGATTCAAACGGATGAAATACGAGGCGATCTGCCTCTTTGATATAGTCCATGATCTTCTTATCATTTGGGAACGGATTCGACGGTTCGTAAGTGCGGGCCTGTGCCTTTGTAGAAAAGATTGAACTTGGGATCTTCTTCAGTGCAGCCAAGCCGACTGTACTAAGCGAACTGACTTTCAGGATAATGGTGTTGTCGGTAACCGGAATCAGAGCCTTGAGCATCTCAATCTGCTTATCATTTCCAGCTACTTCCAACATCGTAATCCAGGATTTCTCTCGTTCCTTCAAAGTGAGTTCAATCATCTCATATTGATCTCGATACGAATCTGACTGTACATATACTTCAGCAGACCGTAAAATACGAAATGTGCAATACGAATCGATCTTAACCCCCTTAAAGAGGTACTCAAGGTTCGAAGTAACGAAAACTTCAATGGGAACAACATGTTTTCCATCGGGCGTAATAATAAAACGGGGCAACATATGCGGAATTTCCACATAGTTCAGATACGTCCGATCTTTGTCGTCAGAGGTCACAACAAAAATTGTTATCGTTGTTCTCGGGTCCAACACTTTCGCATTGGACAACGTTACCGGCTGTAAAGTCGGATAAATATTCTTGCGGAAATAATTCTTCACCCAATTGCGATTGTCAGTTCCCATATCAAGGGACGATAACATCAACTCATGAAGGTTGTTGCATTCCTCCCATCCGCGTTCCAGCAGATGATAATGCTCTTGAATGGTTTTGATGAAGGCTTTCAGACCATCTTCATCATACATATCAATGGTAGCTGGATATCGGGTTTGCAGAAACTCGTCCAAATTAGAATGGACAATGCCGTGATAAATAACGCACTCCTGCAACGGATACGACTTGCGGGTCGTTTCCTCCAGGACGCGTTCATTAAACTTCAGCCAAGAATAATCCCTATTCAGTATTTCAAACATCTTTCATTTCATCCTTTACATGAATACGCTTCTTAACGTATCAATTTGATCCGTAAACGGCGACAGGTATGAATCGACATAGACAAAGCCAAAGTCGTTGATGATTTGTATCAACCGCTGCTCTGACATGTACTGAATCGATGTCATTGTCAAAAATGGGGTGGACTTCATAATCGATTTTGTGAATGATTTTTTCACCTCCTCAGATTTCGTTGTTTCGATTACGTAATCGTACAATGCCGACCCTTCTTCTCTGCTGGACTCAAAGCCCATGATCTTCACAATGTACATTGACATCATCTTATAGAAGTCCTTACCACGCAAAATATTCCAGAGATATTTCTTACTGGAAAACAACTTACGTACTCGTTCTTCCGTCTCATTCTCCACGAGAAGATTCGTCATGAAATTGTGAAACGTTTCAATGTCACATGAATTTATAGCTTTGATATAATCCAGGTTTATTCTAACCCATGATCGCACTGTGATCCTCCTTTCGCTTCTATAATATATACTTCAATCTATCGTTTTGGTTTTCATCCATATATTATAAATGTGAGGCGAGAAGTAAAATCTCGCATATACACACAGAAAGGACGATGCAGAAATGCCGAACGAAATGAAGGAAGCAAAGGTAAAAGAACTGATGAAGAGAATCATGGATGACATGGATGAGCTTAAAAGAGTCAGTGAAGATTATTGGAGAGTGCTGATCATTGCATTTTGTGATGAAGAAAAGAAAACAACAAGGAAGAAGCTCCATGACAATACAACCTCAGTAGAACAAGCCGCACAAGATTCCAGTCTGCAAGAGCGTATGCTGATATTGGTCCATGATGCAATCTATATGACGTACATGGAAACTGGAAAGTATGATCCGGTTGCTGTACGGAATTGGTTTGGGTATGACAAAGAAGTTCGAAACATTCTAAAGCAGATGTCGGAGGATGTGTTCAATGCAACCTTCGGGGCACTGGCTGAAGAAACGATCAAAGAGATCACACAGCCTGCACCAAAAACGAATCAGCCCAAAATCAAATATGCATCGAATTCTTGTGAAGCGATGTATATGGATGACTAAAGGAAAAGGTGAGGAGGCATAATTGCCTCCTCATTATTTTTTTGTTTAATAATCAGTTTTTTGTATATCCCCGATCCATTCCGAGTTCAATGCAGAAGAATACATATTGATATACTTCTGATTTACATACACGTAGATGTGATAAATCTTGGAATAGTCGGGAAAGTTGATTGTAAGAATGCCGTCATCAGACAGCTTAAAATCAGTGAACTCTTTTGTTCCTTTGATAATCTTAACCAGGAACAACGGTTCAGGAAGAGTTACGTTAGAATCTCTTAGTAATGCTTCTGCCGTTTTCCGCATCTGTGCATCTACATCGTTCAACACCGTCAAGAGATCCAGCGCATTATCCTGGTCATCCTGAATGGTGACATCAACACGATTCAGCAGTGTATAATCACCAATCTCAAGATCCATTCCTTCTTCCCACTTATAATCATCAGACTTTGTGATATAGTGGATATCCGGATCGTCTCCTTCTTCGTACCGAATATAGTCCTTCGTCACTTCATGTTCCATGGTGCAAAAATACTCAGAGGGGAGATCCACAGTAAAGATGAATGAATCTGTGACACGAGCACCGACTTCAATAGCTTCCGCCTGTTCCGGAGAATCATGTGCCGGCATGTCAGGAACTTCTACCTGGATATGGCAGTCCTGCTCAGCAAAAAACATAACCTGCCCACTTGGTAAGGTTCTGGTTGTGATTGTGCATCCAATTGCACGAGCATTGATCCATTCCAGGAACTTCTGATCTGGAGAATTAAACCCATTGATCTTTGCAATGGACCGAATCATGTGAGACGGAAGCAGATTCGGCACTCTACGGAACAGCATAAACTTTGAATTGTGACGCATGTTCATGATCAGATAGTTGTACAGATCCAAGGATCGATTCAACGACCGTTCCATGATCATTACATCAAACCGAAAACGATAACGATTTCTACGATAATGCAATTTGATTTTTTCAGTTTCTATCATAGCTAAACTGTACAGAATCTTTGCGCCAACGTTATCACTCTTCGGGTCTACCAGATTATATCGATTGACTACATTGGTACCAAAAAGGAAATCATCTACATGCTCAATGGTGTTTGGGTCAATAACCAGAACAGGAGGCTCTTTGTGGTAGATGTCTTTCATAAAGGACTTGAATGCAGTGAACGTAGACTCCGATTTCATTCGAATATGGCGGAAATAATCCGGAGGAAAGAATCCGGTAAACCACTCTCGGAACACTGCAGCCATATTAGCCTGGATATAGGAGATCTTCTGAATTCTCTGATCATAAATGAGATCATGAATAATACCAGGTTTATTATTTGGTTCAATTGGAACATAATCATCCTCATCAATGACTGGATCCGGTCCATACTCTCCGTCTTCTATGACAGAATCCGCTCCGATTACAATATTGGTCTTCACCTTTCCTACTGCAACCATCTCTCCTGTTGCATCCATAAATTTATCTGAATCAGCAATATCCAAATCATCTGTGTTAACAGACATGATAGAGCTTGGCTGCATTTCAATTGAACTGATCATATTTGCATTGACTGTATATGATCCAGCAGAAAGTGTTTCATTTGTAGGATCCAATGCAGTAACCGATCCGGCTTTTATGGTAATAATTCCTCCATTGGACTCGTATTGCAAATTCTTAAACTCGGTTCCAACAGATAACGAATATGTGAATAGCTTAACGCCTTTTCTCAGTGTAATCAGGACGGACTTGTCTCCATTAAACGACACGGTAGCCATGTTAACCCGCCTTTCTTGTATGATTAATGAAATGTCTCTGCACAAAAAAGAGAGGGGGTTGCATTTCTCTCTTCCCTCTCATTATATAGTCATTGACAAAATGCATCCTTTAGAAACCGGGCTTCTTCTTTGCTTGCTAGCCCGTTTCGTTTCAGGTGTTTTATCGCTAATTTATTGATCTCGTCTTCTGAATGTCCGGAATGAATGATATGCAGATACTCATGCATGATAACAAACTTTGCAAGTAGTATCACTTCATCATAATCTGCCTTATATGTTATTTCTTCAACAATTTGAGAAAATGTCAGTAATCCAAAATGAATGCTTCTATTTGAGCGGTTTGAATATATTCCTCCATACGGATCTATCTCAAAAGTAATGCCCTGAAAATCGTCACGACCATATTCTTCGGTTAGAGCACATCTGACTTTATATAATGCATCATCAATCGCTTTTTTCATCTTTTTCGTTTTCATTTCTTTCTCTCCTTCTCATGATATTTGTTATTACAATATAAATACACAGTGCTGCAATAGCGATATTAATAAACGCCATAAGTAAAGCCTTACCGTAATACCAATTCGCTCCACCAACGAATATGTTTAACATGGCAGCAGCAAGTAATAATAAATCGAACGGTTTCATAGTTATCATATCCTTTCAACGCTATAATATATATTTTCGAACTGGACATTCAATTAAAATCCCTATAGAAAGGTGGTAATTTTGTCATGGCAACCGCTAAGGCAAATGCTTGCTTTACTCTGACCATCGGTACTGGCGATGATGCTGTAGAATATCGAATCCATGAAGGAGATACAGTAACTGATCTGGCTTACCGTAGAGGTCAGGACGATTACACGGTTTCCGGCACGGTTCGTGTAATCAATGCATCCGTTCAGCAGTCCAACTATCAGCAGACTTGCCCGCCGGAGAGCTACTTCCATCGGCTGGCTACAATCAACAGTGTGATCATTGACTGCTCTGAGAAGTATGATGCAGATCTTGTCACTGTCACCATCAGTGAAATTACCGGCGTTGGTTCGGTAACTGAAGGTGGTGATGACGGAGATGGAGGCGATGAAGACGCCTCTATCACAGTAGGACCCGGCGTTCCGTATCAGTCTCTTGATACAATTATCAATGGTGTAGATGCGGGAAGCACAATTAAGCTTGAGCCGGGTACTTATACTCCGAACCTCACGATCAGCAAGGCGATGAAGATCATTGGTCAGGAAGGTGTTACTCTTACCGGTTCTATCTCGATTGATGCTGGTGATGGTGCACTCGTAACACTCCAGGATCTCGCAATTGCACCGGCTACTGTAGCTGCTGCTTCTGCTGCAGTGGATGTTAAGTCCGGTGATCTGGAGATGACTGGTTCCACAATCAACACCAAGACTTCTGGTGAAGAGGCTTGTGGTATCCGTAAGGATTCGGTGGCTTCCGGCAAGAAATCCACAATCACTCTGACTGACTGTGCAATCTCTATCAATGAAGATGGTACGGGCTCTGGATTTGCATATCCGATTGCTCTGGGTCGTTTTGATACTTCCGCATCGATCGGAACCTATGATATGGAAGATTGCGATCTTACCCTTACCAACTGCACGATCACTGGTAACGTTGCTGCCGGTCAGACCTATGGTATCTACTCGGCATCCCGTGGCATTGTAAACATCAACATTGATGATTGCACGATGTCTGCATGGGCTGCAGTTTACATGAACCGTAATGGCCAGACTGAAACCAACGGTAACTTCCAGAGCAGTTTCGCAGGTGGCTCTATCACAGTTAACAACTCTACTCTCACTGGTATCCAGAACTATGCTGCTTCCGGTAGCGTAGAGTCTGACGTGAATGATTTTGCACCGCTGGTTGTTCAGAATTCGCAGAATACCAAGATTGCTGTCACCAACTCTACGGTAGCAGCGAAGAACTCTCCGACAACGGAGGATAAGACCTTTGCTCCGATGCATCTGGTCAGCATCTCCGCTACAAAGGGTGTAACTCTTGATGTAAGCAACTGCACGCTTACTATTGAAAACCCGGTTGTTGCGAAGGCAATCATTGCCGACACCGACACGCAGGTGAACCTGTCTGATAATACGTTCACTGCAGTTGATGCTGCTGGTAAACCGATTGAATCTGAGTGCGTACTGTACTAAACAGTAATAATGGAGGCCCTTGATTGGGCCTCCATTTTATCTTGTTTTTGGATGAAATGTAGAATCGAATTTGAGTCGTATCTTATCTTTCAGAATATGACGAATTCGAGGCTGAGATGATTTGAGAAGTTTTGAAATGTGTAATACGGATTCCCCTCTTAACCGTAGATGCACAATTTTATTTTCTTCTGCAGTTAAACGAGATATAAATCGAGCAAATATCAATTTTGATTCCGCATGATCAAATGGAATTGCAAAATCGGGATCTTCAATCATATCAGCAAGAGTCAATCCATCTGTTCCAGGAACAATTTCATCGATGCTGACCGTATCGTTCGATGCAGATCTTTTGTTTCGGTTGATTTCTACAATGCATTCTCCGCGCATTGCTATATAAGCAAGTGTAGAAAATGCACCAACTGATTTATCGTAACTATGTACGGCTTTCATATATCCAACTGCAGCTGCTCCATACCAATCGTCAGATAGATGATTCGAATTAAGAAATGAATAAATCAAATTATGATTCTCAGTAGCAAGCTTCAGTTTCTCTTCCGTTAATGCTGCATACCTTTTATTTTCCATAGTTATCACACGTTTCTTATTGTGATTAAAACGAAAAGTTAAGCAAGCCGTAAGGACATTTGTTACACAGCGGCTTAGAGCTACATTAATGCTCTACCGCAACCACTCCACATCCATCCGTCATCATCAACGAAGCCGCTTCTTTTTCTCACACGACCTCTGATGCTGATCCGGTCATTGATACTATTCGCCTCACGCAGTCCAAACGAACTTGCTTAATCTTCTCGCCCAGCAGATCTTTCAGCCTTTCGTCCAGCACCTTGGATCATCCTGCTGTTTTATAAAATTTTAACGCTGTTGCTCAGCAATAATATTCTGCGCCATATCGTCGGTGCAACGAATATGACGAGCATGGGCCTGCATGCATCTATGGCACCGGCAACTCTTGTACTAGTCGGCACCAAAACTTCTGTTTCGCCACAACAGAAAGCCCATGGTCGAGATGACGTGATTCGAACACGCGGCTTCTTGCGCCCAAAGCAAGCGCTCTACCAAACTGAGCTACATCTCGACGAGTTTGATCTATTTTAAAACAGGTTTTTATCTGCCTATGTATTTCTTATAAAGCATTCTGATTTTCGCCAAACTCCTGCTAACTTGAGGTTGTGATATACCAAGAATTTCTGCGATTTGTTGCTGTGTATATTCTTTTATATGCAAATCCAATACCTGTCGTAATTTTTCTGGAATACGAGAAACGAATCCTTCCATCGCCATATAGGTTTCCAGTTCATCGAAGGTTTGTATTGCTTTTTCACATGATACTGTTTCTTCTATGACGTTATCTATATCACCAGAATCATCATGAATCTCAAATGCGGAAAAAGGTGCTGATTGGACCCTTCTCTTGTTATCTCTGATATACATTCGGAGTGCATTCTCAAAACATCGATAGCAGTATGTGGCAAATGCATATTCGCTAGGATCATACGTTCTAACGGCTTTGCATAATGCAATCGCTAATATATCATAAAACTCCTCTTGATCCAGTCCCTTTCGTTTCATAAAATAGAAAATGAAATTATGATGTTTCTCGGCCAGTTTTCTTTGCTCAGGCGTTAGTGGTGTATTGTTTTGTCGTTGCATAACTCTTCCAACCTTTACCCATATGGAGAATTGCCGGTAGACTCGAAGAAAGCCTACCGGCATCCTATATCAGGATTCTCTCTTTTCCCTCTTGTCCTTTTTCTTCTTCGGCGGAGTGAACTTCGGATTCGCAGAGCAATGGATGTTCCCGCAAGCCCTCTTCATTCCACAAACTTCTTCACAGCTGTAACGAGTTGCCATATGTATCACCTCTTATAAAATAATGATGGAGCGGCATGCCAGGATCGAACTGGCGTATTCGGCTTGGAAGGCCGACATTCTACCATTGAACTAATGCCGCATGTGGTAGCGACGATTGGATTCGAACCAATGATCACAGAGTCAAAGTCTGATGTCTTACCTCTTGACTACGCCGCTATAAACAAAATGGCGGAGGGAGTGGGATTTGAACCCACGGGACCCCTTTCGGCATCCTCTGGTTTTCAAGACCAGCGCTATCAGCCTCTCAGCCATCCCTCCGTGTTGTGCCAGATAAGGTACTCGAAACCTTACGCCCATAAGGACACTACATTTTGAGTGTAGCACGTCTACCAATTCCGTCAATCTGGCATATATGGTGCCGCCGAGGAGCCACGATCTCCTAATCCCTTACCGGCATGCGGGCTTAAACCGCATGTGTATGCCAATTCCACCACGGCGGCATGTTGGAACCCTATTTCAGATTCGAACTGAAGACCTACAGCTTAGAAGGCTGTTGCTCTATCCTATTGAGCTAATAGGGTAAAAATAAATACACCCGGAGATATATCTTTCATCGCATAAGACATATGTGCGGGTGTTTCGATAGGCTGTTTTGCTGCAACTGAATCCTCACGATACCTTTCCCGTTATTCAGTATCGGACAATGCTGTTCGTTTCCGTAGACCGCCACGAGGAGGCAAACCTATCTCACTGGTCTACAATATGTTTGGGGCGAGGGCCGGCGATGATTCCTCGCCCCATCATCGGATTATACTTAGGAATACTCGAGTCGAAGCTCTATTAATGTGTTGATACTTTAGTTATTTAATACACATAATGTATCCAGTTCTCCGTCTACATGCGTGGAAAACAAATCGACTAAAGATTTCAAAACGATCGCTGTAACCAAATCTACAAGTTGTGTCATTAAAAGATCTAGTGGCGTACTGAGAGCTTTGAATTCGCTAAGATTAACCATGGGTTTAGCATTCTTATAGTAATGCAAAATACCACTACATGCAACCTCATTCAGATTAATCGGAGTTTGAAACTTTCCAATTGCTGCAGGGCTGCAACTGAGCATAGTATCCAACTCATCAAGGTATAATTCAACTGCTCTATAGGTTGTAAGCTTCTTTAGCTTATCCGGAATAGTATCCATATCATAAGCAAAGGCTGTTCCTACTGGATCAATAATTGTGACTCTCGCATATGTAGTAGTCGTCTGCGGTGCCATCGCAGTAACGACATACCAGACATTCATCTGGTTATCTCCATCTCCAGAAAACGGGAAGCCGTTAATTTTCCAAGCGGCAATGCCGATGTTATGAAAGCTCCCTACCTGCTTAATGCCGTTTAAATATTCTTTCAGAATTGTCGTACAGGGATCTGTCATCATGGTACTTCACTCCTTTTAATTATATGATACACAGAAGGTATTTTATTAGTTACATGGATACCTCATAATCTGTGTTTTTCGGAGTACCATTTCCAATCATAGCTTGATCGAACCAAATCAAACCGGTATGCTTTCCAAACAGGGGCTTATCCTTTGTGTATAGCTTGAAATGGCCTCTCCGAATATGTGGTGTGACAGAATGGCTAGAGTTGCTGTCTACTTCATTAGAATCTGTTGAAGACTCATTAATTTCCTGGCCAACTGTGACACGAATCGTCGAATACTCGATCTTTTGCACATTAGACCCAGAAGACTTTTTATTCTTCGACTTCTTTTCCACATACAATGGCACTGTATCAATTCTAATGTGCTTGCTAGTTAGAAGAAGCGTCGTCATAACAAAGCTGTCAATAATAGCTTGAAAATAATAAGACGCCAGATAAGACCATACATGACTAGCGGTCCGATCTTTAAAGTCGTCCATATCGATGTCGCGGTCTTCAATCACTTTAAATGCGTTATTATCTAGATCGGACAGCATATTGACATTTGTTCCCATTTCTGCAAGGGCTTGACTAAACATGAAATTCTGCGAAAGTTTGCTAAGGATATAAATATCCTTCATGTCCTGCATGAATTCATTGCAGTGAATCAGGTTATAGACACTAATGATCGGGGCATTGCTTCCCTCATTCACTTTAATGCAGCCATTGTGATCCAGGTCAACGCGTGCCGCCAAAATATCCGCAAACTCGTTTCCTCTGATACAGGAAATTGTAAACTCCGCATAGTTTCCCTTCTTTTCATAACGAACGGTATATGGCCCAAAAATAAGGATACATTTATCGAACGGGGTGTGGAGAGACAAATCATTAAATTGATTTCTTGTCGAATCTGTGATAAGGTCTCCATTGCCGAAAATACTAAAAGATAGAACATCGGAATATGCTGACAGCTTGTCTAGAAGTTCACAATTACTGCTATTACGCATGTTTATCATATTGGTAAATGGCGCAAATGCAATAACCATTAAATCTGATACATTGCCTTTAATCGCTTCAGTATTTCCACTCATATATTCCATGAAGATGCGATAAAGTTCTTTCTGATCGGAATTTTTAAACAGCATGGAAAATGCGATAAACAGCTCCTTGTCCGTAATAGAGCCTGATGACTCTCTAAACGTTTTCACATAGGTCCTTGACCGCTCCAGAATATGGATAGCATTCGTCTTGACATTATCAATATATTTGATAGCTTCTTCTTTGGTGAATTTATGGTTCTGAGAGTTTTTAGTTTTACACGGCATGTCGTAATCATATGAAAAATTCTCAGATACCGCTGTGGTAGCAAATCCGTAATAAGCCATTTCTTCATAGAAGATTTCGTCTGCACTTATGATTTTAAAGTTTTTCACATTAAAATCTGTTCTCTTATTCATCAGAGAAATCATTCTTTTTGCGTTATTATTCATTTTTATCGTCCTTTCAAATTGAAATAAAAATGGAGAGGGAATATCCCTCTCCAAATTTTACCGTGTTCCTACGATCTTTTCTTCTCCATTTTCAGTATCCATCGTTACTGTAATGCCGGAAATATTCATTTTGAATGCAGCAGCCAACTTATGCCCGCCTCCACCGAATTTTGATGCAATTGCGGACAGGTTGATATGATCCTTCTCTGTTCGCATTGAACATGTGTTTGTTTTCAGATTCACTGCCATCAGGATATCAATCTCCGGATGCCTTTTAAGGAATTTAAAGCAGTTATATCCATGACCGTAAATTGATAGGAAAGTTAATGCTGTTCTGTATCCCTGCGTGAGTGATTGCATATTATCCATCATGAAATATCCATTCTCCAGAGAGTCATACCACAGTTCGTCCTCTTTTTGTTTCTTCCTGGCAGCGTTTAACACATCATATGGAAGTTGATATTCTACAGAACTACTTGAGGTATAGAGAAAGTTTATATTCCCATTGCCATTTTTTGATAATCCAGCAATCATACTTTCAGAGAAAGACAACCATCCCATTTTCATGAATGCACGATTTAGAATAATCCCAAGATCGCTTTCCGGTTCAGAGTCATACTTTCCGAGATCGTACGCGCTAACCGCATTGACAAAGATATCCAGCGTCTTATCTTCTCCGGACACATATCTTGCGCCCAGATAACTCAGCTTCTGTGTTTTCAATATCCCGTACAGGATTTTTGTTGCACTGAATCGTTCATGCACGTCGATATATGCCCATGGGTATTTTGCAATTGCCGAATTGGATACATGATGATCAATGATGTAAACCCTGGATGCACCAGGAGTATTATTCAGAACATCAATCCATTTTGCAACCTTGGGGCTAACGCATAGATCGGTAATCAGTATATCGCATGTATCCATGATGAACGGATTATCCTTTGTCTTTCGTAAACCGTTATTGATGAAATAATCATCCAGTGCTTTTGGACCAGAGAATAAAGTTGTCTCCCATTTATCTGGACAAATTGCATCAACTCCATACGGAGATCCTACATCTGCATACAAGCTTGCGATAATTTTACATGCAACTCCGTCAAGGTCATTATGCGTCATGATAACCTTTTTGTTGTTGCTCGTGAAGAAGTTCATGATTTGAGTCTTGCTATCCGGGAGAATAAAATCAGCCATTGATGAACTCACCACCAAATCCGCATTCCTTATTATTGAGCTTTCCAACAAACACCAGATGTTCCGGTTTAAACGGAATCCGAAACATGGAGCTGGATTTACCCGCAGTTCCGATCTTGCTGACATCTCCGAGATACTTGTTTGCGATAGGCACCAAATCAATTGGTTTAATCGTTCTGAACGTCAATCTCTCAAAATGCTCATAGTCCCAGAAGATTGCAATATCCACTTCCGGATGACGATTCAGCCAAATTGTTGTGGGGGCAGCCGAAGAACTCCCAGGAACACCAATGATCAAATATGTGGACAACCCTTCACACGGAGTATCGCTTAGTAAGTCAGTTACATCGCACTTAATTGCGGCAGCTTCCATGCGATTTACGGTTTGCATAGCAGAACGCATAGAGCGATGGTATGCTCTGCTATATCGACCATCTTCATCGTTACAATTGATTAACATTGTTTCGATGTTTGGACTTTCATTGTAACACGCTTCCAGCAAGAATGTTCTGAAAACACATTCCGTCGCAACGAATCTGACATACGCAGAAACCTCTCGATGAGACAGATCCGACAGAACCAGAGACATCTGAATACCGATCCTACCGTAAAGTGTATTCAAGTTATTTAAGGACAGAGCTTCGGCGGCTTTAATCAAAGCATAAAAATTCTTGTTGTCCCAAGCCTTTCTTCGAAGATCCATCTCAGATCTTGTGCGTTCCTTATCAGATCGAGTCTTGTCCAACTCTTTAACGAACTCGAACATGACACCTGCGGTAGTAACCTCATCCTCAGGACATAGAGCCCATTCATACTGGCGCAAATAGACCGGAACAGATGTATTGATCAGCATGATCCTATAGCCGTTCCCTCGTTTAATGGATGCGGTATTAATTGCGTCAATCTTCTTACAGAGCGCACTATCAATATTAGCACCTGCAATCAGATAATATGAGTTGTCTGAAACATCGTCCAAATTCCAGACGGAATAAACCAACGAGGATACATTTGTGTCGCCTCTTGTGATAACAACACGACTGAAGATGATATCACTTAGCTCTCGGTTCACCTTCTCTGTCATCACCTGAATGAGAGCCATTGTTGCAACTCCGTCCACGTTATTGCGACATAACAGTTTGGAGGAGCTTGCTCGATCCATAAAGTTTTTCATGAATCGAAGATGTTCGGGTTTAATTGCGTTTCCTTTCATAATTTTCCATTCCTTTCTATGAGTGATTAGAAGATCTTTATCTTCAATATTATAATATATAGACCAATAGAGAGTGAAACCAAACAAAAAATATGGAGGGTCTTATTGACCCTCCATTCTATTTTTATAGATCGGTATATAAACGGATGAATTCATCTACTGCAGCGGCATCGCTGATATCCTTCAAAAACTTCCCTTCCAAATCCTGATAATCATAATCAATGATCTGGATTCTGTTCGAAACGAGTGCACGGATCACAGCGAACACTTTATCTGTATTAAGGAGTTCTCCTGCGGCAGAATACTGATCCAAATAGTCTTCATAGCTTGGATGCTGAGCAATGATCTTTTCGATCCTCTTCTTGATATACTTCTTCGAGTTTACTGGTTCCAGTTTTGCGGTAATGAAGAATGGGAGATAGATATAGTTATGATCTCTCAACTCACGCTTCATAATCATGATAAACCAGTTCAAGTCTGTATGATCAATCATGCTTGTAACGTTATAGGATCCCAAACGTCTTGCGAAGTACAGGAAGATGAGATTCATTTGGTCATCATCGAGAGGTGGTTTATGATCTCGATAATACTCAAACTCTGCAATATACTTTTTCTTCTTCCGATCAATTCCCAGTTCGTTACAAGTCCTTGTCAGGAAATCCTTGATGATTGCTCCAGCTCTATACTTATCCTTTTCGGAAATGCCGGGCTTATTCTGTTGGAAGGAATCCCACTTCGACATAGATTCAGATCGGTTGTCAGATGCAACCATTTCCATCGTGGAATATTCATACTTATCCTTCTTCGTCAGCTCTGTACGAATAGCCCTGTCAAAACATACGTGAATAAATATGATCGCCGATTTACTGAAGATTGCCTTGAATGCAATATCGACGAACAAGTCCCGCATCAAATGAGCGGCAAATGCAGCGGGAGTCACGCCATCAAACCCACGGTGCTCCCACATTAATTTTTCATTCTTGGTTTTCGATATTCGAGTTGTTGCCGTGTGATAAAACTTGTTAAACAGATTGATGTCATAGATGTCATCAAACACATCGATGAATCGGGTAAACGCACGGAAGTACATCTCCTTCTCCGAAATACCTCCAGCGATCATCTCTTGGTGTCGTGCCTTGATGTACTGGGATACTACGGGAATTATGAACTTATGAATGCACGATATACCCATGACCGCTTTCAAATGTTCAGAAGTCAACTGAATCGATTCATCATACTTTTTATCCACCTTCTTCAGCATGGATGCATCGACGTTATAATCGATCATCGCAACAATCTTATTCACCATGGAATTCGTTGCAAAGGTTGATCGTATTTGGTCAATGAAATCATCCGGTGGAAGTTCAAATTTCGAGATCATAATGCTAAACATTGTATAGAAATATGCTTGCATCAATTCCATATCGTCATCGAAATACTCGATGAAATAGTTGATATATCTTACGAGTGAGTTTATATTGTTAAAGAACGATTTCTTTCCCACTTCTGCATATGAGATCGCTCTTGTAAAGTCATTCTCTTCGCCGTCCTCATCCAGGAACGGTTTAATTAGATCACCATATTCAAACTTTAAAACTTTTCCTCCTTTGGCGTTGTGAACGTATTCATTAACTTGACACCTGGCATAAAAGTTTTGCAGACTCTCATAATCTGTGCCTTTTACTCCATCGTCAACTTTTGGTATCACAAACTTTTTCATTGTATTCCCATCGCCTTTCAGTTGCGTTTGTCATGGCATCCGATGATATAATATATATCCTATTTTCGTTTTCCGGATTGTGGACGAACTGCTCTAACGGAAGAGACTCGTCTTACATTGCCGGAAGATTTTGTCGGTTTGGTTGGAGATGCTTTTCGAACAGCGGTCGGCTTGTTCATGTTATTCAATTCAGCCTCTCTTTGTTTGAATAACTTCTTGACAGCCTTTCTGTTCTCACGGTTCTGGTCTCTCTGTTTTCTTTCTTCTGCTGCACGATTTTTCATCAATACATCAAAATCCGGAACTGTCTGTAACAAACGAGACATCGAAGTTACATGTCTGCTGTACATGACCTTCCGAAAATCAAGCTCATCTAACAGATAAAAGATTGCAAAATATACGCTCTTGTCCGGCAATCCAAGATTCGCCGGGTTTCTCGTAGTAGGTGCATCGGTTAATGCTTCCTGCGGAAGTGTTTTCTCTGCACCTTTTACCAGGAGTCGGTCTTTTGGAATCTTCTGGTTGAACTTATCAATGATCATACCATCTGTTCCAGTGTCTGGATCCTTCATAGTGTAAAAGACATGTGCGTATGTATACACAAAAGAGGGACAGTTAGAGAACAGTTTCACATGACAATCTTCAAATTTAGTTGCTCCCCCAGATCGGTTCAGTTCAAGCAAAACATCATAGAAAAAATTGTGCACGGTTTCCGATGGAATCTTGAAATGCACAATGGTTCTTCCACCTGGTTGAACATACCAAATCGTAAACTTGAAGTTTCGATATACTTTACGAAGGTTCTCATACCGTTGCCGGTAGCCGTTTAATAGATCAGAAATGGGGAGTCTTACGGCTCCCTTACCCAATGAAAATTGATTTGCGAGAAATTTGTTCAACTGCATGATATCACCTCGCATAATAACGTTATAGCAATTGTTGAATGCAAAATAAATTATTACACAAGGTAAGTATGCCCCAGGATTTTGAATGTCCTGGGGCATACAATTTATCTACCTGCAAGTTCGATTACTTCTTCGATGCCTTCCATCTTGGCACGAGCTTCCAGAATCGCTACATAATCGCTCATAGCACGAATCTGGAGATCGTATGTGCTTCTCGGACATGTTGGTGTGAAATCAAGCTTTCCTTGATCCCACGCTTCGACCATATTAAGCAGGCGATTCAACCGAATACGCAGCTGGAGATACTCAGCTCTGAATCTCTCCTTGTAATCGTCCGACTTCATCATCTCAGCAGTCTCTTCCATCGTATAGGGGATCAAAACAACTTTCATCATAATTCCTCCTTAAATATAATTACCAATAAAGGTGTCGATGTTAAACATCTTCGCATAGGCCAGCTCTACCATCATGATAGAGTTTTCAAGAAGAGAAGTAATGACCGGAAGAGGTTCCACAATCGTATCCTTGATCACAAGACCATCCACTTCAATTGGTTCATCTTCTACTTCCGGATCAAAGATCTCATCAAACTTCGGCCGGTTCAGATTGAACTTGAAGTTTCTCTCTGCTGGATCGGTGATACCCTGCAAACAATGCTTGTATTTATCCGCAGGAAATGGAGATTTATTGACCAGCAGTTCATCAAACTGAGTAAACTCCATATTCGGGAATGCATTGGCTGCCATGTCATAGATTGTCTTCTCAATAGAATTCAAAATGACGGAAGCACACAACGCTTCACATACTGAAGTCTCGGATTTCTCAATATTCAAGTACACCTCATTTGCAGCGCAATATGCTGCACAAATAGAGCTCGTCTGCAATGCTCCATATGTGATGCCATTTACTGCAGAAAGAACCGCATCCAACATCAACTCATACTTCCGCTGGCTATCCTTCAGAAGCTTCGAACCGATATTAACCTCGATGAACTGGCCGTAAAGAGATTTCAGCCTTCTCAGGTACTCACCGCGTTTGACTCCAGACGGTTCAGTATCAATCAGCTTACGGAGTTCTTCATAACGCTCCTTCGCCACCGGATTCATTGGAAGATCAATCTGCATGCCATCTACTTCACTGTAAACAATCTTACACGGACGCATCAGTGCGACGCGGAACATCTCGATTTGCTTCGGATCGAAATCAAACGTTTCGAGTCCTTCAACAGAAATTGTCATCTGTTCGCCGAGAAGCATTTTCAGTGTCTGCCAAATCAATGCTTCAAAAGTGATTGGGCTGATGATGCCAGTCACTCCATACGTTCCGTAGATATATACCGCAAGATCTTCCACCATGTCTTTCGGATACATATTGAAATCCGGAATCTTCATGACAATGATGTTATTGGTGATCTCCTTTGGATCCTTACCAATCATCTTCGCATATGCATTCCGCTTTGTCATATACAGCTGCAATGCGTTTCTGGTAGCCTGTGTTGTACCAGAGCAAATGAACACATAGTTTCTCGGTGTATTGGCAATCACCGCTTCGCACAGTACCTGCAGAGTCTCTTCATGCGCAATATCCAGTGCTCCATTGACAAACAACGGAACGCAATTGGAACCAAACTCCTCCACATGGTACATCGAGGAAAGTAGTTCAGCTTTGATTAACGGTTTATCGTTTACAACAACCTCAAGCTCCGTGTCAGAATCAGAACGATTTACCGTCACATATGCACCGGACATGACCTTGTTTGCAACCTTATCCACAAACATCTTCGTCAGATCCGCGTCCTGTGTACAGGTGTAGATCATAGACGCAAGCATATCCGGAGTGATATCATGGGTAGAAATAGATGCTAGCAGATCATTCATCCGATTAACCACTTTCTTCCACGAATTGCGAATCATTGTCATGGAGTAATGCTCATTGAGCTGCATGTTACGAAGTGTTTTATACAGATTCGTGTACAGCACCGCCAGAGTAGTAGTACCGTCACCAATCTTGGAACCCTGCCGATCCACTGCCTGATTCAGAATACTCAAAACATAGTTCGCCAGAGCATTGTTAAACGAAAGTGACTTCAACACTTCCTTGCCATCTCTGGTGTAGTACGTCTTGTTATAATTCTTAGTATCCTTCAGTGCATATGCATCCGTAGCATATGGGCCGAATACAGTGGTAATTACATCATGGATTTCTTTTATCGTTTTATCCACAATTGCATCCTTAAACTCTCCGCGAATCGAGTTGGACTGCAACTGGATATTAGGGGCTGTTGCCATCCTTTTCTTCCTCCTTCTCATCATGCTTACTCGGTACCGTAAAATTGAATGGATTAAAGATGCCGTACTCATTCTTATTATTCAACTCAGCCAGTGTAAGATGTTCTTTCCCCATCAGTGTTCCTTCATTGTCGAAGTTGAACCGATAGGTAGAAATAAGATATGTAACACCGGTTGTCTCGTAGGACATCGTAGCAGCGAGCTGAACAGAATCCACCATTACAGCATTAAACCCATTCTTATTCACAAACTCGATCAACGATTTTGCGTCAATGATATTATTGGTGAGAAATGTTTTAAAATTTGGTGCCGAAGAGAAACTCCCGTCTTCCTCATTCGGTCGTTTATCTCCAATCTGTCGCAATATCGCTCCACAGATATGTCGGTTTCCAAAGATGTTTTCAATTCCATTTGTCAGTGCAGTTGGAGTGCACTGCATTCTCTCATCTGGAAGATATTTTCTCAGAAGCTCAATATAATGCTCTCTGGTTCCAAACACATCGGATACGAAATCCGGGGTAAACATGGTATAAGCCCATCGAAGCTTCCCAAGTGTATCTCCTTTTAGCATAATGAAATCTTCTACTTCTGGACGTTTCTTCAGTATCCGAATAAACTCATCCTTTTCCAGTAAGATTCTTTTAAACAGATCATACATATGAAACCGCGTAATGTTGTGGTCAATGATCAGTATAACAGAAGTTTGCAGCATTTGCGGAAAATATGCCAGAGTTGGATTCTCAGGTCCATCATAATGCTGCGGTTCTTTTTTCGGTTTAGAACTCATGTGAAATCACCTCGTCAAATAAGAGGAGAGGGCCCATTACAGGCCCTCATTGTTCTCTCACACAAACTGATCAATCGGGATATCATGAACACTACCAAGATTCAGTTCCAGGTTTGTACCCTCATCATTACTGAATGTAGTATCAGCCTGCTGATTACCGCGATTCGGGAATCCACCGGTAGAACCGCCACGATATCCAGTATAGCCGTTCTTGTAAGAACCTGCTCCGGAATTATTATTGTTTCCGTAGTTTCCCTTACCATACGATCTGTTCTGATAACCGCCCTTACCAGAATTAGACTGCTTGGGGCTGCTGGCCTTCATCGGAACCGAAGCGCCGATATCAATACCGAGCGCATTCGCAATCATATTCATAGCCTTCAGAGAATTGTGTCTCTCCTTACGGCTTACCTCCATGATCGCATGAGCCTGGGCATTGGTCATCGCCTTGCAGGTCTCATGAATGAACAAATAGAAATCCTTCAGATCGCGAAGCTTGTCAATATCCTCCGTGCATCTACCGGTGTTATGATCATAACCACGAAGAACCGTACGGGTAGAGAACGGATACACGTCAAACTTCTGGGTTGCACGGGTGTTATCCCAATCCTTATAAATAACGAGATATACACCCTTGGGCAGATTCAGACCTGGATCCAAATTCGAACCATCGGTAATCTCAACCAGGTTGTTGAACGTAGAACCTGCCGGAGCACCTGCTGGAGAAAGCTGACCGGTGGTCTTGATGGAATGAATCGCCTCTTCCAGAATCTCATCCAGTGTAGTGAGCGTATTGAAAGTCATGACCTGCTTGATCGTCTGCACATTGCGCAGTACAGTGAAGTCATTATCTGCACCTTCCGGAATCGAGCCAATCTCGATCACCGCAGTGCGATTCCAGTACGAACATGCCAGGAACTTATGGAACTTATGGTTCTTCAGCATGATGCCGTTTGTGTTGGTTGATTCTTGTTGTGTATTGCCTGCTCGGCTATTGAAATTCGTTCGGTTGTTATAATCTGCCATTAATAACGCCTCCTAAGTTTGTTCACATGATTCTATTCAGTTCCTACTCAGTAATGAAATGTATTATTCTGTTAATGATTCTGTGAATTGTAACCGGATAACAGTTGGTCTTCTTCAATATTGGTTCTGAGCCATGCAAGGGCTTTCACATCCAGTGCTTCCAGTGTTGTCGAGTTATCGATCACAAAGTCATAGTTGTAATCATTAACCGACTGATCCGATTCATTGGTGAAGTCCTCTGGATTGGTTCTTCCATCAATAAGTATTGTCGTTGTGACAGCATGAAGACCCGGCAGAGGATATGTATAATCCCCATAGACTGATCGTATTGCCTTGGCCATCTTCTCAATGTTCTCCGGTTCTCTGCAATGTACAAACAGCAGCATGTTATTTTTAACAAGGGTCTCTCTGCACAATTTTATGTAAAACTCAAAGAACATTGTCATCGAGGTGTTATATACAGAATCCAGAGTTTGCTTCATATGTGATAAGCAGTCTCGGTAGTTATTATCCTTTTTGTCGCAGGACTTCTTTACTTCTGGATAATGATTTGCAACAATATCGAGAATATTACGTTCGTAATCAATGGTGCTGTAGTTTACAACTCCATAACGCCGTTTATTCCTTTCACTTCTGGTTGCATTGATATGCTCCTCCATATGCTTCTTCACCAATTGGACAAAAGTGTCTTTACCGCTTCCTCCTGTTCCATTGATAAAGCAAACCACAATTCCTCTGGTATCACTCATTTTGCATCATCCTTCTCCATTACCTTTGTATCAATTACCATCAATCCGGTTTCTGTTGGTCTGACCTCAACTTTATAACTGGCACCATCTTTTATGTAATCCAACTGCAGGCAATTACCATACAAAAAAGAAACGGTGAACGTAACTTCAGGGTCGATTCCTTCCGGTAACCGACCCTTGATCTCTTCCAGTGCGTTGAGGTAAGTTGATAACTTCATATGAAACCACTCCGATCAGATTCGTATTATATTCGTGTAGTAAGACATCGTTGCGCCGTTATGGGAACTCCTTCCCTTTGTCAATCCGAGAGGACTATACAACTGAACGAACAACTTCATATTGTCCTGAATCAGTGTCTCTACATCGATAATAGACAACAACCATTCCGGAACTTCATCGAACGTGCCGGGTAATGCAATCGATTTGATTCCAGTAAAGTCATATACTGTTCCCTTTGATGTTTCTCTCGCTTTCAACAAATTCGGATCTTCAAACAATGCACTGAACTTCTCAAACATTCCCGGATAATCCGCCAGTGGAACAATATCCTCTTTCTTTCGGATTTTAACTTTCACCAGCGTTACTGTGCCAGGAAGTTCAATCAGATCTTTCTGTTCACATATCTTATTCCACACATATACTGCTTTATATTGACCAATAGACATCGGTCTCGCATAACCGTCAGACGATTTCACTCGGATAGAAGTTTTCAAATACCCCATATCTCCGGCTTTAATACGATCCGCCATCTCATCTTCATACCGATGAATCTTGCTGAGAATTCTCTTGATTTTGATTTTTCCATCCTTCGGTTTCAAAATCTCACCCATCAGGATGTCATCATAAATGAAGTCTGTTGTGTGCTTGGACGAAGTGGACTTAAAGAAGTTAACTCCCTTTACATCCAATTTCGGCGGATTCAGCATAACCTTTTCCTGACGAAGCTGCAACCCAAAATACGACTTCATTGCAAAAGTTGTTACAATCGTCGAATAATGGAACTCGTTCTTCATCAGAACAAACTTTCTATCAGACATCGGAACATTCACTGTACCAAGATAATTTGCCAGTGTATCCTTAATCCCAACGTCCGCCAAACAAACGATCACGTTCATCATACGCATTTCAAACGTGTCGCCTTTTTCTTTCAATTTCTCTCCATCTTGCAAAACCGTTCCGATTACAAACTGTAACAACGGATTGCAATTGACAAACACCTCATTGGTCACATAGTTCGCTAGACTATGCAGTTCTCTTATGAACTTCTACAGGATTTCCCTGCAGGACAGGTCATATCATCCAACCGGGACTGCCCGGTATATGTCTATATTTTCAGGACGCTTGTCCCTACCTTACTAACGCTACCCAACACTACGCTGCTGGACGCTTTCAGTTGACCGTCGAACGTCTATCTTGAATTCGCAAGATAGTTCGCTGCGGGTTGACCATATATCCTCATCTCTTTTACGATACTTGATCCATTACGATTCAGCCACTATCTATATCACTATGATAGTTTCGTGTATGAGGCTTTAGGCGATATACAACTTAATCGTTGTACTACCGAGTTACCAGCTCGCTTTCCCGTCAATTAAATAGATTTAGTGACTCCTAGCTATTAAGAGTCGGTGTCTGCAGTTGTAATAACTGCTCTCGGAAGACTTTTGCTTCGATCTTCATACTTGTAAACCGAATGCTTATAGTTTACAAATTCAACGGCCAGATCTTGCAGCCTTCCTACATTCTCTGCCAATTCTGGAACGATTTTATTTGGATCAATAAACTGCACACTTGTATGTGCGATATCTTCCAAAATCTTTCTAATCTTCGGAAGCATTAAGAATGCTCTCATATAGCATTTATAAAATACTCTTTTTCGCATCTCATCATCCAAGGATTCATACACTCGTTCAATACTTTTTACTGGAGCTTTTCTTGGATTTCTGAACTTCCCTACAAATCGAGATATAAACTGTTCTTTCGTTGGTACTTCCGGAATATAATCATCGGTCAGGAATTTCCAATCATTTCTCTCTCCAATGATATTCAATATATGAACCATAAAATCGTCTTCGGCAAAGAACTTCACATTATCCGCAAAATAGTTCTCTACTGATTGCAATGCAGTAGACAATTGCCCTCGGCCAGCTGCAGTTACTGACATTGCAGAGTGAAGATTAAACAAGAAGGATGATTTCTCACCCTCCGCACCATATCCTGAATTTGCTGCTTTCTTATCGTTCGTTTGCTGGATTTCTTTGATATTTGCTGTTACAATATCTCCAGCTTCCATCGCTTTAAACTTTTCTCCCTTATGAATATCTCTGGTATCCAGCATACCCTCTTTGATAATCTCTGTCTGCACGCTTCTGCATTCAGACTTCTGATGAAAGAATACGCCGGATTCACAAATCAACGGATTTTTTTGTTTAATCCAATCCAACGTTCCGGCTAGTGTGATATCGTATATGCTCTCGTTATAGTTATCATAAATTTGGCATTTTGTGTCTCTGAACTTCTTCTCAAATATATCATCAACCTGTTTTCGTATCTTATCTCTTGGTACTCCCGGATGTTTCAAAACGAGTGCATCCGTCATGGTTTTTACCCATTGTTCACGTATAACCAAAATACCACCACCTTGATTTTTTGTTTGAGAAAGATTCAAAAGAAACCATATATCGGTTTTTATTGCCGAAACATATCAATAACGATAATCCATCTTATCGAATTCACATGTGAATACAAAACTCTTTATAAGGAGGCAATTTTATATGGGCATCAATCTTAGCGCACTGCGTGGCTATGTCGACGGCACGCTGGATGAGAGCGCTATTGAAGAACTGAATTCCGCTGCACAGGGTTATGACCTGGACGGCGAAGAACTGACTGATGTCGAGATGCAGGAAGCTGCTGCACTCGGCATGCCGATTATCCTTCAGGGCGAGATCATGGGTGACCAGTGCGAAGCGCTGGAAGAGGCCACGATCGAAGCTTATCAGAAACTGGAATCTTATCTGGTTGGCCAGGGCTATCTGTCCGAGGCAGCTGCGATTCCGACCAATCCGAAGGTGACTGTTGTCCGTATGAGCAAGGATGCTACATTGCGTCGTCTGAAGACCATGTACACCCTGTACCTGGCTCGTCGCAATGATGACAAGGCGTTCAAGAAGTATAAGCTGGCTTGCGGTCTGAAGAAGGCAAACCGCGAGATCATGGACAAGAAGTACGGTGCGAAAGCTGAGCGTATGGCAAAGAAGCACTGGCAGGCTACCAAGGGTGGCAAGGTTAAGGCTACTGTTGCCGACGCAAAGGAGAAAGCTTCCAAGGCTAAGGCAAAGGGCTGAGCAGTTGTTTGGCCAAACGATTTCAAAAATCGATTTGCATATATTTATCCCCCGGGAATTAACCCGGGGGATCTTTATTTCCTTAGATCTTGAATTCCCTTCTGAACATCCTCAGTTCGTCATCATAAATATATCGCATTCTTGGTGTCAATGCATCGAGATAATGTATCGCCTTGATACGATATTCCCTGGTAATTCCATCCGGGTTTGTCCAGGTCTCAAATGCCTGACCTCTTTCCCGATGTGTCATCTTGAGAAGATAATCCAGATGCGTTAAAATAATCAGTTCTGGCTCTCCAAGAAGCATAATAACATCCGTGTTATCTGTGCAGATCTCGTTCTTTCGAAAACCTATGAATGGTTTCTTATACGACTTGCGTGGCCCACAGTATATAACCGGTAAATCTCGGATATATTTTAAGGAGTCCGTGTCGAAATAATCTTCCAATGTGACAGGAGACGACAGAATCTTATAGAAGTTTCCGTCTGTAAGTTCCATCTTATCTCCTACATATGTCTCTTCTGTGACTGGTTTTGGTGTGATCGTAATAGGATACCTCAGCCGGTCAACATAGCACTCTTTGACTCCGTGAACCTCATGGATCATATAATTTCCACGGCACTGATCCGATTCAATGAACTCAGACAATGTCATATTGATTTCTCCTTTCATATTCAATACCAATAGCGTCCGACATCTCGATGATCTCTTTCTGATGTGCGAATGTAAATTCTTTTGGAATCGCATTACGATAGGACTCGAACAGTATCTGAAAAAGGTCTTTTCTGCCAGAATCATTTGTCTTTCCATAAACAATCACCAAATACCGCATATAAAGAAGATTGATATAATGCGGGTCTCCCTTCAACAGGGCAAACATATCCGGATATCCAGAATCAAAATAATGATCCTCTGTGTTATAGATGCCGATGAACATCACAGGTAAATCAGCAATGTCTACAAATGCATCAATTCCGGCTTCTCGCAGAAATCCATCAATCCCGAAATTAGTAGAGCCAACTCTTTTTCGCACAATATCCTCTGGTTGTATATGCGGAACAAACGGTTCATCAATATTTAGATCCTTTGCAATGGAAATACCAATATCGTTTTTGGAAATTATCAGCTTTCTTTTCTTCAGCGTGTCCTCATCCCACATGGTTCCAATGGGAATATCCAACTCTAAAAATTCTTTAAACGTCATATAGATCACCTCATGAAAAATAAAATAACCGCTGGACCGAAATCCAGCGGTTAAACGTCTGTGTTACAACATAAGCCATGTCAGCAAGATTCTGCTGACGAATTTCAGGACCACCATAAACCAGGTAAGAATGATCAGAAACTTGATCGACTTTGATACTTTGTCTGTTCTGAGTATATACCAGGCATATATTGACCCAATAATTGTACCGAGCGTCTACAAGAACTCGGTTGTGTATCCATCAAGAAACCGAAGCAACTCGATGAGTTTCATTGTTATCACCGTCTTACTTAAAGTTTTGTATATAGGCGATATACTGATCTGTCAGACCTTTTGCATCTAATGTGATCGTATATACAAAGATGCCTTTAATACATGTTTTCGATACGGTGAGTAAGAGTCGATCAAACTTATTGATGCCACGGAAGAATGATTTCATCAATGGCACTTGTACTGATTCGTTGTCGATCTTTACTTTGCAATAAAACACTCGTGGAAACTCCTGAACCTTGCTAACAAGGTCGTTCTCGAGCACATCGATCAAAACTTCAGTGGGTTCAATTCTTTCTATGACTTTGTTCAATGAATCAAGCATCAAATCGACTTGTGCCGTAGTTGCATCATCATCAAACGTCTTGCAAGTTGTCATGAACCCAAGATTTACCAGAACATCTCCAGGAACCAAAGTCTTTCGTTTTGTCTCTGGAGGTGGAGGAATCATATCATGAATGCGCAAACCTATTTCAATTTGCATTTCTTTTCCATCCAATGTATAAAACAGTTCCCCATCCACTGCTCTGGGTGGAAGTTTTAACTTCAGTCGTTCTTCTTTAATTTTGTTTCTCGTTTCATTGAGCTTCTTCAGAAACTCATTTACGTTCATGATGAAATGACCATCATATAGATCTTCATAATCGTCCGGTATATGGAGGATATAATGCATTCCAATATCAGAGTCTTGTGCAATATCATAAAACCCCATTACCATATGATTGTGAAATATGAGCGTCTTAAATCCGGACTTGTCTGCTCGTCGACAAACTTCAACAAACCGATCAAAGTCCGCAGATTTTCTGTTATTTGACATAGGAAAAGTTCGCCTCATTTATCGGGGTTAAATTCCAGAAATAATCGCAATTCCCTCTATAATTAAAGAGAACACGAATGCCCTGGTTTCCATTTTCCAAAATTTCATACCACGCTGTAATCCCAGCCGGACTGAACTGCTCGCAGAAATACGCAAAGCTCAGAACCTTAGACAGAGGCATTACCGTATTGGATTCGCATAATGCTCCTCCCACCATTCTGTACTGATCATACCCATGAACAAACGAACCATTTGTTTTGCTTACGGCTCGTAATGCTCCTCCTGCAAACAGCAAATAGGTGTCCCGAACATCGACGTTTCTGTCATCGGCTAACTGCTGTGCAACCTCCATGATGTCCATGAGATTTATTGGTTGTCTTTCTTTCACTACAATTCTCATGACTTATGTCACTCCCTTCGATGTTATAATATATATTTAAGCTTGACCGTTAAAGATCCAGCTCATCTTCTATCTCATCCACCGTTGGGAGATTAAACCACACCGAACCAAAATGCAGCCAATCTTGTGCAATATAATCCGATATGAATTCTGCTCCCGGAATATAGTTCGGTGTATCCAATGGATTTTGCTTTGGTGAAATGCGATGTGGTATGATCAGTCTACCAATCTGGGTCGGACCGGTAACACTTCTCGTGTATTTCACAAAAGGATACAGAGACTTATAGTCAAAGTCGACCACGTTTGCAAACACGTGCTTTGAATGAACTCCTTCAATCAGATCAATACCGTATTCTCCATTCAGATTCGGATTACCAACCAAGCCGCCTTTTAATCGCATCTTTCGATCAGGCGAATCAGAATAGATGTCATTGATTTGATTTGCTGCAATAACATCAGGATCATCTTCATCATCCAGATACTCAGTGTAATCCGCATTCTCTTCAGTGGTGTCAGAATCATTCTCGGAATCTTCGTCTTCATCAGACTCTTCATCCAATAGCTTCCTCATTTTCTTTGCTTCTTTTAACTCACGGATCATATCTGCCTTATCATCCGTTCTGCCGCCAATATAGTCGTTATTCTTATTGGTCCCGGCAATAAACGATCTTCTGAGATAATTCAGATAATAGATTTGCTTCTGATATCGAGTCTGCTTGGTCAAGTTCTCAATCGCACATGCTGCCTGATTCGAATCAATAATCAGTGACACAATGTCATTTGTATATCGATCGATCAGAACCTGTAGCCAAACGTCATTGATATTGTAAAGGATATAATCCCACCAATCTTTGGTAGGAGCATTTACTACATCAACACCATCAGGAAATACACGTTTACCAATACCAAGCTCAATGCTTGCAATGTTATCCAGCTTATTTGAACCATAGGACTTGCGGCCTTTACGAATCTGTGCATACGTTTGCATCTGATCGATATAGTTCGTTGTACTGGCCATCTTAATATACGTCTTTCTATCAGCTTGATCGATATTTCCTCGACGGTCAATATTGATTTCCAGAAACTGAAACTCCCTCGGAAATGCCTTATCACACATCTCCTCAATCGGATCCATTCCTAGATGTTCCATTCTGCCCTTCATCTGTGGAATATCATAAGCAATGTTCCACACTGCAATTGTATCCGGTTTTACACCGTTAATTAAATTAAATACTGCATGCAGCAGCTCTTCTTCTGAGTCGTAAAACTTGATGTTATATTTTGCTACCGTATTTGGTGCAATGAAAGTCTTCCCTTTGATCTTTACTGTAATCTGATCAAACTCATCATGGCACTTCTCAATGAACTTGTCAAGATTCTTCTCAAAATATTCCTGCTGTGGATACTTTTTGTAATCTCTCAGCAAGAACGTACAAACCAATGGTTGTCCTCCACCATCAACTGCATGCTTAATTGGATCATAATCAAAGATGACCGTTACTGCAGTGGTGGGAGCCATATGGTCTTCCATTTCGGAAGTCGTCAAACCTTGGATATCATTCTCGATATCGAGGAATGCCTTATTAACGATATGATTCTGCATCAAATCATATTGCAATGCCAGATGGATACGATATGAGTCTTCCACAGAGATGTCACTCATAAAAGTATGATGAAACTTGAACATCTCTTTTCTCGCACCATAATTACCAGTGGCATATGCATTCTCATATATCTTCACCAAAGATCTGGATCGTTCATCGGTACACTTTCTTGCTTCTTCTGCAATACGCCCCAGAACCTTTGTCGCTTCAACCTCTTCCAAATAAACTTTATCAAGCGGCACATATGCTCTATTCGTAGACCACTCACTTCGATATTCCGGTTTTGTGAATCCGATTTCCATCTTCGGTCTCGGAATCATCTTTACACCCTTTTTTCCAGTCTCGTCCTTATAGACAATGAATAATACATTCGGTTCTCCCCGTTTTCTTAATTCAGGAGGACGATGCTTCCAGTTGTTATATTGCTTTACATCTAAAATTGTTGCCTTTGATCCTTTCGGCATTGGTAATATCTGTCTCATTCTATCACACCACCTTAATGTAATCCTTTGTTGAATGACTCCTCGATTCTTAAAGTATGGTCGAGACATTTTATTAAAACGCTTAAGAAAGGGGTTTATCTGATGGCAAAACCTAAGATCTCTGAAATGAGAGCTCTTGCTAAGAAAGAGTATAAACGAGCCAGTAAGGGTTCCAGTGAATTGGATCATGAGAAGGAACCAGAACTGGATTATGATAAAAACGGTTTCATTGTGCTGCAGCATATCAGCGAGATGCCAACCAAGACGGATACCGATCTCGTAACCGATCTGTCTGCATTGGAAAAGCGTCTTGATTTGTATCGAGAAAAGAATGAAGCCAAGCTTGAAAAAGATAAGTCTGATCATGAAGATTCTCACGAGGGCAATCCGTTCTCCAAACCTGCAAAGGCTGGTAAGAAGAGCAGGAAGAAGCTTCTGAAAAGTATCTTCAACAATGCAGATAAAATTGAAGCTGCAGAAAATGCAGAGAAGGATGAAACCGAAACTACCGAAGTGAAGAAGGATACACTGGATACAACCTATGGTCTTCGTTATGCTCCGATGGTTTCCATGATTCATGGTATTATCAATGAGTATGATCAGCTCGCAGATGATATCTCCAATGATCTTGCAAATCGTCCGAATATGAAGACCATGTATCGCTCTTCGCAGATTGCAAACCTGATTTCAGTTAAGAACTCAAAACTTTCTGCAATCAAAGAATTGACTTCTATTGCGAAGCAGATTACCGATCTGGAATACAAGAAGGATAAGGACAGCAAGATTGGAGAGCAGGATGAGAATAAGGCGATTCTTACCCTTACTGCACGTTACCTGCGCGGATCGCTGGATAGTGACGATGAATTGTCTTCTGGTTCTTCTTCCAAGAAATCATCCAAGAAGAATAAGAAGAGCAAGAAGTCCTCTTCGGATGATAGTGACAGTATTGATTCGTCTGATGCATTCCAGTCTTCCAGCAAGAAATCCAAAGAAGTTCGCGGATATGTGTCTACTACTAAAGTTGCAAAGATGGCAGAAGATTTGGAAGACGAGGATGACACAGACGATAGCGCATTAGCAAATGCTCTCGGCAAAGCATTGCTGAAGCACAAAGATGAACTTGAGTTTACTCCATATGAGAAGCACATCAATATCGAAGGTAAATACACCTTGGCCGTATTAGCTGATGCGGATAAACCTTCATCTAACTGGAAGTTCATCGCAATTGACAATAACGGAAAAGAGATCAAGGGATTCAAGGACAAATACGGAGACCTTGTTCCGAAGAAGTCTGATTGCCGTATGTCGTTCAATGTTTCCAAGATGCGTGTTGTAGACAAGAACACCAGCATCACCTACAAACTGTACTTGAAGTAAAAAATGGAGGGGATATCATTCCCCTCCATTCTCTTTCCAACTTGCAATAATGAAATTCGTTTCGTCCATATCAATCTGAACTGCAATGTGCTGATCAATTGCACGAACAATTCGTTTCACAATGCTTGGGTCATGCTTCTTGGCTCTATCTACATAGTGCCGGTAAATTACCCGAATCAATTTTCGATTGGTAAACTTCCTTCCACCAAGAATGATATAGTTCGGAATCAATCCAAGAATATAATCTGTGGCAGAAGTTTTCTTTTCTTTATGAGTTGTCTCTAGTTCATCCATTTGCGGAAATAGAGACAATTGTCCATTCATGATTTCTGTTGCCGTGATAGAGTTTTTATCTGTCAGTGTTTTATCAGAATAATGAGAAGTCAAATAATCATCTACAATGGCAGAGTGAATACGTTTCATGTTAATCCCTGAATCAATATGATGTTTCTTCACTTCTTCCGGTTCATCATACATTGTTCTCTGACTCCTGTTCTGTGTAATTTTCAAATAATCCAAATACGATTTTGTTGGATCGATTATGATCCTGCCTTGATCACGTGAATTGAACAATAAACGTTCTGTTTCAATTTCTAATTCCTGTATGATTGTCATTATACAAGACATCTCCTTTTCGGCTCTAATACATAGTGCCTTTTGCACATATTTTATTTGTGTCGTTTGGGTAATATTCTGTCTCTAACCCCCTATATTGCAGGTTGATAAGCTATTCTCTTCCTGTTCCCGAAATTGAGTGAACAAACACTTTTTAACCACCAAACAGCATTATCTTTTATGGTAAAAGGGTGCACCCATAACAGGTGCACCCAATTGTTTATCGTTGTTATACGTTTCTCTCTACGGCTTCTCCAATGATCATTTTTCTATTGACCCAATCCTTCGGTGCCTTCTCCGCTTTCTTCAGAAGCTTCAATTGTGCATCATATTCCTCTGGGCTGAGATCATGCACATAGATACCAAGATCCGACAGATCAAACTCTGTTGTTTCATTTGGATCCATCATATACTCACTGATCTTCGTATCCATCTGCCACAGAGAGGACAGTACTGCTGCATAATCTTTCTTGAAATCCATTGCTGGATCAAATTGACCTGTAGCTCTGTCAATAAACATATACGTCGGGATGAAGCATTTGAAATACTTCCTCAACGACTTGTGCTTAACAGCTGCTATCGTTAATTGCAATGATTACATAATTGAAACCGATGTAATCACCGGACTATATCTTGACCCATTATTCATTGCTGAACATTGGGGCCCCTACCGCTTCGGGATTTCTCCCTACTCTACTCGCTTCGTGTATCCTTTGATACCTTATTTTCAATCCTGCTATTTCTAGCTCTTATGGATTTATAGCTTTCGATAGTCTCTGAACTTTCCGCGCCGCGACAGCACGGCTTAGCTGCTGATTGGGTATTTTGTCAGAACTTATTCCATATAGATAATACGCTTTCCTTTTTCCTTTGCGTATTCAATTTCTCCTTTGGTACTCTCGCCGATGTATCCGCCTTTATTTATTACATAGATTGCATCACTCATATCGATTTTAGCTCGATGCGCTCTGTCCAGCATTTCTTTGATTTCTGGTGTAATAACTTTTCCATCTGCGTGTCCGAATAGTTCGAGAGAAATTACAATGTTTCCAGAAAGACATAATTCTTCGCTTACGCGAATAAAATCTTCCTTAAACTTCGTACTTCCGCATAATGTGATTACAGTAAATCCATTTACCATATAAACACCTCCTCACAATTTAACGGAAAAAGTTCTGACTTGAATACTTAGGATTTAACCTTATATTCATCCTGTCACTTGTTTCTACTTTCGTAACCATATAGGCTGACAGGCATTAACCGCGTCCCAGCAGTTCAATAGGATACCCTTACCCACATTCCTGTAGGAGGGGACCAATCCTATGCCCCAATAGCTTCAAGCACAGGATAAATCGCCATCATCTTTGCATCAAAAGACTATCTCTTCACCCAATTGGTCATTGGGCCTCGGGGCTTCGGAACATGGCTTCCACCATGCACCTACTCACTTTCGTGATAGTCGTTACACCCGTTTCCAGGCACGGTATTATACTCTGCCCCATATGGGGGTCATATTCTCTTAGAGAGTGTCTTCGCGTTAGTTTAGACCATAACGGAATGATATGAGCGGGCTATTCTCATACCTAACCTTATCCAACTCTTACCGTTAGCCGATTTGCATCGACACCGCTTGTTAGGCGTTCACCGAGTTATTCTTGTACGACATTACTGCCATAGCGGACCACAATGGCTAAGTGATGCAGCTTTCGCTGAGTCCGCGCCCAATCCTGTAAGAATATCAGGCGGAAGATCCATCGTGAAATCGTCATATGTGTCATGACACTTCTTAATCTTCACGAACGGAAGACCCTTCTCATTGATCGTCGGATTTCGATTGATCAGGGTCCATAATCCATCCTTCTCCTTACAGATGTCATTGAACAGTGCTGCAAAGTCTTTGTCATAATAATATGCTGCGGCTTTACATGCACTGATCGCATCCGCAATACTGCAACCCTTCACGCGGGAATATCTGTTTACCAGTTCTTCCTCGTAGATGATCAGTGCAGTGGTATACGGAATTTCAATCTCATGCGGACGGAGTTTTGGGCCTGTCTTGATGACAACACGAGAAGAATAATCGATTCTGCCCGATGCCATAAACCGTCTGATAATGCCTTTCTTTCCGCCCAGCTGTTCTTTGATATGATCGCATATCGCAATGAAATCCTGTTGGATTTGATTCAAGGTTCTTTGTACTTGAAGCTGTCCATTCAGCTTCGATATCGACTTCAGATCTCGTCGCATTGTTACAATGGATTGATATCGAGCATTGACATCCAATACAGATACACTCACACCATTCTTAATGAACGGACGAAGCTTTGAAGTATACACCGGAATTTTGGAACAGAATGCATACTTCTTCGGAAGCTTGGTAATGGGATAATATACTTCGTCATAGTTGTTGTAAATATCCATGATGGTCATTTTTCCATCATCACGAACAAGCTTACCCTTGATATCGATCTTGGACGTAGTGGTATATACAGCTTCAAGCGGTTTGATCACACGACTCAACGCATTGATACCATGATATGTCATGATGAAATACGGATAGATGTCAATGTGACCCACCAGTCTAAGATCTGCTTCTACGGAACGAACCTCAGTTCCGCATTCCGGGCAAATCTGTCCAGCTCTTGCAGAGCCGGTCGTCTTATGACACTCGCACGAAAAGATCGGAGCGTCATTATCATTATCTGGTCCGAATCGTGGCGAGAAGATACCATCGATTGTTTTGCGGCCAGTTTTCGGCATTTCAAAATCGACGTTTGTGATGTCGATTGCTTTTCCTTCCGCTTTCAGCTTCGCATATACTTCATCATGCGAAACCATCTTCATTCTTACTGCTTTGATCTTTGGGGCATTCGGTTTATAATGCTCCACCTTCGGTCTCAAAAATACCGGATACTCATTCTCATTTGAAATCGTAATTTGGCCCATCTGTTCAACGCACTCCTTTCGTAACATGGATCATTTTAACTCATGCGTTTCCCATATGATCACCTCCTTACTTCGATATAATATATAGACCAAATTCCGAGGGGAAATACCCCTCGGAACATTTTCTATTTATTGTAGAACTTACGGTCCGGAATTGCAATCCGCCGGCGGTTTACACCAGCACGAGGACGAGTGCGTATATTCATCGCAAAATCCTCTTCGATCGGCACAACAAGTCGATCATCCAACTTCGACAGCATCGAAATCAATGCTTCATTATTGGCGGTGGCCATTGCGCTGGTTCCTCTTACCAACGGCTCAATTTCTTTCTCGATATAAGTACGAGTATCTGCAATGCAATTCGCTAATACCTGGACTTTATTTGTCAGTTCTTCAAGAAGCTCTTTCTCTTTTTTGCTAAACATCAAACTCACCTCACTTCATATTTATTATACTCGTTGAAATAAACTTCATTTTTCACGCAAACATGAGAAGGTCTCTATCAATGTCCAGCTCATAAGATTTGATAGTCGTATCATGTTTGGTTTTCAAGCTGGCATTCAGCATTGCACCACATGCGATATTCATTGCCAGACCGATATTAGTTACATCAATCATGTACGAACGATCACCAAAGCATACATTGCAGTATTGATCACCGCGCATCTTACAACGATCCGGAACACGCATATGCACTTTCTTGCCCATATACGAATTGATATTCTTCGGAGTCAATCGAACCAGTTTCCCATTCTCCATGATGTAATGATACTGGCCCCACTCATGTGCATTGGATTCATCGATTGTGATCTTTTCTGTATCTGTCGTTCCGCAATCAGATCCTTTTGGTCCAAGCTGAATATTCTGCATAGTTGCATTATACTTCTTTGCTTCATAACCTGCATCCTGCGTTTTTACACCAGAAGCATACGATGAAGTAACCAAGTTATCTGCAACCTTTGCCTGATCTTCAATCGTAAGACCCATATCATAATCAGAAGTGGCAACCTTATAACCTGTCTTATATAGACCGGTATTATCTTTGACTGCACCCTTCATGACAAACATCGTCTTATAGTTGTTATATGGATCAACACCACATTTGGAATCAAACAGGTTCATTGCCGGATCGTGCTTAGCACGCATCTCTTCCAATGCAACAGAAGTAACTTCCTTCTCGATCTTGCTTGCTACAAGAGGGTCGTTATCCACATTAAGCTCCTTGCTGTATTTATCGAACATTTCTTTGCGAAGCTTCTTTGCCTTGGGAGGAAGCTGCAGCATATTACTGCTCAGCGAGGTGTTGATCACATGTGCAAGCTTTCCGCCAAACAACCATTGGCAAGCATCGATATAATGAAACATCTGCTCCATTGTAATATCGTCTGCTTTCAAAGCCTCTGCTGTTACTTCATCCAGCTTCCCGATTACATCCTTGGAAAACGTCTTGTTCACATATCCAACAACTTTCAGATCCTCAGTAATCGCCTTATTGGCAATATAAATTCCAGTTGTCGTTGTGGTAGGTTTTACCCCATGGAATTCATTATCTGTTACCGTGATCAAGTCATCCGGATAATAAGCAATCTCCATTTTACCGGTCTTCTTATTATAGAAACCAGCAAACAGATTCACAAGAACATTTGCTGTGATTTTAATCGGGTCTCCGAACGCAGCGTAAAAGTCTTTTTCCTTTTTTGTTCCGCGTAAATCTCTGGCCATAGTTATGACCTCCTTATCGAATATTCATCCGATAAATAAACGTAAGCATCGACTCCGAATCCTTCAGCGCCTGGCTCTCAAAGTTCAGTGTGGTGATCTGGCGAACGTCATAGTATTCTTCCAGTCCGTCGGAACCCGTTCCAACATAACCTGCTACCAGACCAGCAGAGCTGATTTTAGAATTTGCAGTAGAACGATCCAGAATCTTGAAGTATTCACGTACATCAACACCTTCTACGGTAAGCAGATACTGTGTATAATGCTTCATTGCTTTCGGTTCTGCAACCGTTGCGATACTGGACGGAACTTCCGTACCATCTTCAAACAGATTGTAAATAACCGGCGTAGAATCAAACTTCTTACCGTAATAAGACACATAACCGGCATTGTCTACCACACGGAGAAAATACTTGGCGCGAGTTTCTTCATCCAGCAGAACTTCCTCTTCCAGTTTCATCTTACGGAACGGAATCATACCAGGAACAACACGAGAGTGAACCAGAACCGGCTTCACCGTATTGTATGTATTGACACACCCGTCGATACCGATGGTCATACCACAGATGAACTCATTCTTCAGAGTGTCTACTGTAGCTTCAATATCCTCATTCTTATGAATGCCAAGCTCTACATCAATCGGAACCGGAGCAAAAGTAGAGCGCATATTGTTTGCCTTCTCCGAGAAGAAGTTCGCACCACCGATCAGAAGCTCATTATTCTTCTTTGTTGTCTTGGTGAATCGAGCTCTTCCAAATCGAGAACGAGAGATGATCTCTACTTCACCAACAATTTCGCTTTTGTGCTGTGTATGACCAATCAACTGGCCATTTGCGAACAACTCATCCGAAACGGCAGCATGGTCCATTCTAAGCAGTGTATTACCCATGGGCATATCCCTCCATTATTGAATGTAAATTTTCGGTTCTACATTGACAAAATCGTCCAGAACCATGTATTTATGAAATGCGATCTCATCGCAAATGAAGATCTCCTCATTCACAACTTTCTTGACCCACATAATGTTATGGTCAATCACTCGAATCGGAACCTCATCACCATATTCGAATACAATATTGATTGTAGAGAATTCCACAGAAGAAGCTTTGAACAACTCAATTGCCGTACGTAAATACTTTGTGATCAAAGTTCCAGCAACTCCAGGAGTGTTCATGAACAGATACTTCAACTCCGGAGAATCAAACATGGTTTCCAATTTCTCCAGAATATATAATACCAGCTGATCCATCGTATCTTCATCGTCATCCTCAATGGACTCGATTTTATCTGCCATTTTTGGATCAATATCACGAAGCAGATCCAGATAGGTTTCAGCTAACTGACCATTCGCTTTCTCAAAGTTCTTCGCAGTAAATGCAGAAGTGAAGAGAATCTGCTTAAGCTGCATCAACGCCTGATACCGATGATAGTCAGTAGTAGTCTTCATCTCTTCCGTAATTGCTCGATAGATGTTTGTATTGGTTACATATACATCAACAAACTCATCCGTTGTCAACTGACCATATGGTTTCTTCGGGATCAAACTTTCTACATCAATATCCTCGATGTAGTGCATCTTGAGAATATCCTTCATCGTGTTGATATCCGGATTGTAGTTAAACTGGAGAAGCTTGCCTCTCGTCTGAAACAGTGTATCCACAGAGAGATCTCCGGTATTCACACCATTGATTGTGTATGGATTACCAGGATAAATAACACCATCTACAACTGTTCTGGCTGTCTCCACCAGATTATCTACATCCAGCCCATAAACCTCCGCAATTCCTTCCGGATCATAAACAATGTTTCCATCATATCCAGAACGTTTTGCAAATGCTGCAAGAAGGAAGATCAACATGCCGTACATGGTAGTATAACCAGTGGAGCTGTACATATTTGTTGTTCGGATAGATGCGGCATTATCTCTATGCTCCAATAGGAGATTGATGAAATAGTTTACCTCATATGTCAAGTGAGATAACTCATATGCAGCTTCAATTGAGATATACTTAGACATCATGATGTTATAATCGTCTGCCTTGAACTGCGATTCTTCCTCATCTGTAAGCTGCCACAACGGATCTCCGGTTACGACCGTTTCATAGTCGATAAAATTTTCCGGATTGAAATCGATATCCTTGTTTTCGATATTTGACTTGATGAACTTAAGCTCATACATTTGATCATAATCCAAAGTTCCATCTTCTTTGGTTACGATTACGATATTACCGTTTTCATCTCGTACTGGGATCTTTGCAATGTAGTAACGATTTGCAACTAAGTTGTCATATGCAAACAGCTTACACAAATCAACGATAACCTGATCCGTACCTTTAATAGTGAGTAGGCGGTCCATTGCAATAGCAAGCCGTCTCTTATATGTAAACGGCATTCTCTCAAAGTATTGCAGTACATCATACGATTCCAGTATGGTATCAATGATCTCCTCAAAAGACAAATACATTGCCTCGGTTGGAACCATCATATTTTTGATTGCAAGCATCAGCATGATAATTCCAATCGTGGCATAATAGTATTGAGAGCGATAGAACATCTTGTCGTTATATATGGTAGCGAGAATATAGCGTCTTGCTCCATAATACTCTCCCATGAAGATCTCACGATTCTTCAGGTTATTTGGTACACCAAGTCGTAGAATCTCAAAGTCTTTCGCTCGTCGTGCATCCAACCAGTTAATTGAGTTGGTTCCTAGGTAATTGAGATAATACTTTCTTGGGTATTTCGCTTTGAGATTATCGATCATTCCATGTGCTTGCAGAGTATCTATCTGCTCTACTGTCATCTGATGAATAGGAACATTGGTTGGTATGCCATATTCCCCCATGTCTCTGACGTAAATGAAGTCAGAAGCATTATCCTCCAATTCCGGAAGACCGCTCAGCATTCGATAATACTCATTCTTCTCCTCATAGTTTGCGAGGACTTGATCAGACAAATCGTTTACCATAAGACGTTTTACGTCTGACGGAAGATTTGCCAAATCGTTGATATACGTTTTTACTTGACTCCGATCAATATACCTGGCCAGTATCTGCGGAGTGATTTCAAAGTTAAAAATATTGGTATCTCCGACCAGACATGCTTCATAAAGCTGATACGCTTTCAGCGTTTCCAGTGTTTCATTTGCCTGTGCTATGTCAGAGCGTTTTACAACAATGGGCTGAACCATTCTTACTACGTCATCATACAATGACTTAAGATATTCGAAGTCCAAGTTCCAAACCCCCTATACATAAGTCTTATTGGAATGTTCCGGGGTGTAAAAAGGGAGAGGTTATCCCTCTCCCTCATTGTTCAGTCCAATATTTACTCGGTTTAACAAACAAAAATTTATCCACATTATCTCCAATAATGCCTACCACATTATCTGTTCTGCTCAGTATGATTGTCGGGATATTTTGGATTCCCCGTGCTTTCATGAACCATAAGTATGCCGCAAGTCCTTCGATTCGTTTTAACCGACAAGTTTCAAAGTCTCCATCTCGGCATTCAATTTCTGTCTTGATTGTATCTGCGGTGAAATACAGTTTGTTCTTGAGACAGTAATTCATCAAGTCAATCAGTTCATCTACATCCGGCTCAAACATGATAACCAGAGACAGCATGAAACTCATTGAGTAGTCATAGTCAAATATCTGTATAGCGTCTTTATATAGACCTCTTGATTTGAATATCCCGTTTTTGATTCTTCCACGAATTGTTTTGTAGCCTTTCTTGGCTACGCGCAATGCTTCAGTAATTCCATTCTTTACAAGATCAATATTAACGTATGCTACCTGCATACTATTTCACCCCCTTGTATTCAGACAAATTACTGAATAAACGTGTAATTAATCAAATGTCAACCAAAGGATGATTTCGAATGAAAAACATTTATGTGTATAGCTCAGATAAAAAAGAGAGAATTGGGTTCTTCTCAGTAAAGAGTGAGCTGCTATATGATTATGATCGATATGAGAGATTCATCAAGGGCTGTGAACATGCCGTAAGAAAAGATGACCGCTATACAGCGTTTATTGCAGAACTTCGAGGAAACGGATTCAACCATTGTGCTGTATTAGGAAATATACCAACCGACGATGATAAAATCAAACTGGAAATGCATCATGGTCCAATCTTCACGCTATTTGACATCTGTGATATTGTAACGAGAGCGATGTTCAAACGAGGGGAAGAAAACATCACCACATACAAAATCGCCGATATTGTATTGACTGAGCATGAGAACTATAACGTTCAGGTTGTCATGTTATCAAAGACCCCTCATGTAGGAAATCATAAGAGCAACGTGTTCATCAATATCAAGTCGTCAATTGGTAGGATCGATAGATTCATCGATAAATATGAAGACGGGTTGCAAAGAAGCCACAGGCAGCATATCAAACGATATCTGGAACAGTGCAAAAAATATCAGGGAACATTGGATAACGGATTATTCGACGTTGCAGAGAACTTAGTGTCATTCAAGTAAAAAGAAAGACGAGGCTATTTAGCCTCGTCGTTTTTCTTTCCAATCTGCATACCAAGTGCTCCAAGTCGTGCCATTGTTTCCAGGTTATTCATGGTCTCGAACTTGTTTCTTGCCGCTTTCGAATACGGAGGGTTGATAATCATCTCGTCAATCACTCCATTGAGATCCAGAAGCTTGTAACGAGCATCGTACCAGCGAGCAGGGTAATTTTCACCATATCGAGCTTCAATCGCTTTCCAGGTATCACCAAGATACGCGGTAAACGAAACCAAAGTTCTGGCAAAAATCTCATGCTTGATATTCGGATCATTTCTTGTGCCATATAGAGATATCTCAATCTGCAGCAGCATGTTCATGATAGTTTCCAGATACGTGTCTAACTCCACCGGTTTAAGCGATGCAATCTGATTCTGACACGTAGTATTGAGCTTCACGTTCTTTTCTTTTTCTTCTCGCAGAAGCTTATTCGTCTTGGAATAAATAATTACCAGGCCGATAGAAACACAAAGCAACACAGCTGCAACAGCAATCGCAATATACATAAATCATCTCTCCTTACCAATAAAATCGTTGGATAATCGGCAATATATAAAACTTGTAATTGAACGTTGTTACAAGTTCCGGCTTATATAAATCGTTTATTTGTGTATAATTAAACGAATAACCGGAGATATCGTATTTTGACCGATAACAGTTCTCCTGATTCAATTCACGATAGTATTGGTATGATAACTCAAGAGATTTGTATTTATGCGCAAATTCACGAAGATACCTTCGTAAACCCACCTTATTATCGGCTATAAGGAACCGAAATACATTTTTCAGGAACGATATCATTCCATTCTGATGATCCGGTTCATTAATGATCTCATCGGACAATCCTTTCACTGCAATGATATCATCAGCCTTCGCATAATAGAACTCTAGCTTATCCAATTTCAGATATGCTGAATATGAGTTCTTTGCGGCAAACTCAATATAGCCGAACTTGGTGTGTTTTAGCTTTCTTCCAATTATGAATACAGCGTCATTCTTAATGGACAGAACATCCTGATCCATAATCTGGTTAGCACGAAACAGTTCTTCTTTTGCACGAATGACTCCCTTAGCCAACTTCTTTGCGATCTCTTTCCCTTGTGGATGCTTACGCAATAAGTTGCCAAACTCAATGTTTCGTTGATTTCCCAATGAGTCGAGTTTATCCAGAACCGCTGGAGACAGTATGGTGCAATATTGCCTCATGACCGAAGTATTTGCATGATGAATATCATATTCGGTAATTCGATCAACACAATACTCTATCGGAGCCAGATAGGTTCTTTTCTGAAACAAATCGGAATAATTTGATTCCAGAATGATAAACCCGTTTTCATCATACATGTCCTTGTTCATCGTATTACCTGGATTTGTACAATCATCGTGCAAACGATTTTGAACTGTTCATCTTTACACGCAACAAGATCAACATACGTGTTTATAATCGTTGGGACGACGCTCTCTATTTTAGCTGGCAGTGAGGCGTCATAATACACTTTATTGATTTCGCGCTGTACATTTGAGATAGCATTTTGGATCGCTTCAACCTTCAAATCGATCATTTCCTGGTCAATCACATAATGCCTGCTTGGTTGATATCCAGACTCCGGTCTCATGTGCGTTAATCTCGATTCTCCAGTGACAACAGACATAGTCAAATCAGAAGTTAATTGCATTTATAGTTCCTCCTTTTCATTCATCAGCATGACAGTTAAGTAATCTAACCAATCTGTCACATCTCGTCCAATCCATTTATCCACGAACTCTCTTACTTTAATATTCGTTGATCGATCACTTGAATTTAACCTATATAAGTTCAGATTGACAATGGTATCATTATCCATCGTCTTTACGAACAGCATCTCACCAATGATGCCGTATCTCCTGGAGCAAATATCCAGATCGAACAGACGATCAAATTCCTCCATGATAATTGCAGCTGGAGTTTCCGTTACATCAAAGTACGGTTTATCTTCCGGAGATGTGACGGGGAATCCAATCTCATTCATCAGGATTTCCAATTCTTCTGTGAATGTATTTCTGTATTTCAACCTTATTCACCTCTAAAGTAAAAAAGTGCAGGAGGGTAATTCAGTACCCTCCTGCATCATTTCGTTCAGTTCATATTGAACCTCACACCAAAGTTGCTCGTTCCGGGGTAAGGTTTATATTGGACTCTTAAGCTGCTGCACTTGCGGACTGAGCAGTAGCCTTCTTTACTTCAGATGCCAGCTTCGCAAAAGCCTTTGCAAAGCCGTCAGCACCGACAAGGACATGCGCTCTATTCATTTCCTTGTTATACTCGCTGCTGCCGATCTGCGTGTTGTAAGTCTGGGTGATGATGTGCGTATAAGCACCGATCAGGAACCCGAGGTTCTTACGCTTGGAGTAGAACTTCTCGAACTTCTTCAGGGTCTTCTGCTTGATCTTCTTGCCAAACTTCGGAGCCTTCGGAAGCTTCTTCACACCAGCATACTTCATGCCGTTGACCATCTGGCAATACTCGGCATAGAACTTGTTGTTCTTCTTAGCCTGCTTGTAGATGGCGGTGAGAACCTTCTTCTTCGCTCCCTTAACTTGCTTCTTCCAATCCACCTTGGAATTGAAGTCGCGGATATACTCGCCGGTCATGCAGCTGACAAAGCGCCTTGCCGTATTTGCATGCGCCTTCTTGGACATATCTGCCGGATTGTCGTAACCATCGATATCGGACTTCTGAACCTCCGCATAATGCAGCGTTCTCAGAACGTTCAGACGATAACGGCCATACGCAGTAAAGTCGCGATTGCCGATCAGATGCTTCTGAATCGCACGCTTTACCTTCTTCTTGTTGCCCTTCAGCAGCTTCTTGTCGATCTTAGTCTCGACTTCAACGCCGAAGCAACCGAACAGATCCTTCAGATACTTCTTGAAGAACTTATCCATCTTCTTCGCTTCCTGATCGCCATCCTTTACATTGGGACGCAGGAACACGAGTACCGGCGGATTCTCGGATGCGAGAATGGACAGCGTGGTGCACAGAAACACCTGCTGATCAACCGCATACGGGTCATTGCACTTCAGGGACGAAATGCGCTTCTTGGTCGCCTTCCATACCTTCTTGTAGGACAGATCGCCACGGAGATAACCATTGATCTCATCAGTGGTCGGATACAGATCCTGCGGATACACATAACCGATCGAAGTGTTATCATCGATGGTCATCGCCTTCATCGAACGATCAACCGACATTGCGGCGACGTTCTTGTATTTCTTGAAAAGCTTCTCAGCTTTCTTCTCTGTCAAATACAGTACCATAATTAATTTCCTCCTTGTTTGTCAGGACTGTGTGGAATCATTATCCCCTAATTCCGTGGGGTGGAACCGATGCAGCATTTGGTTGCGTTTATCAACCAGCTGTTTAATCAGTTTACCAAACGTAGCCGGCGGAATGATTTCAATCCATTCATCTGGATCTACGTCTTCCAGTGATATGAATACGCTCGGTCCGTTCTCTGAGAACGCCTCAACTATGTCTCCCGAAATTGCGATATTGATAGCGCATGGATCGTCAGAGAATTCAACATCCAACGATGTCGGAGTTTCGGATTCATAAACTTGGACCTCAACCTTATCGCCCTCACCAACGAGCGTGCTAGACTGTGCTACAGAAGGAGCCTCATTACCTTCTGTCATATCAATCACCTCAGGCACGTCTGCAACCTCAACAATCTCAGGTCCTTCTTGTTCATCTTCCTCTTCATCCCGATCATCAAATGTATCATTCGCTTGATCGTCGTCTTCTTGAGTTAGCCGATCAGACTCATCCGTACGGGAATTCTTTCTTTCTCCGTCTAACAGACCATCGTTGCCCAAATCGTCTATTGCTGGATACTCGAAATTTTCCTCAGGGGGTTCTCCTTCAGGCAATTCCTCATCATCAAAATCGTCATCGTCATACTCTTTATCGCTATCGTCATCACTGGAAGCAAAGGGATTGTATAAGCCGAATTGTTTGGTCAACTCATCAACTTGCTTCATCACGGTTTCTTTTCGCTCAGGATCATTAATAAGTGCTTCTGGGAGATCAAGATGTGCCTTCTTAGGCTTATCGTCCTTGGAAGACTTCTTATCTTTCTCCTTCTTTTTGTCTCTATCTGGGCATTTGAAACCGGAAGCAACAATGAGTTCATCCGTATATCGGCTTAACTCCTTTAGCTCCTTCCGTGTGAGACCGGTATTAACAAGTGTCATACGCTCCTCCTCAGTAAATTCAACCTTGGGTTTCATCTCAATCGGCATATAGATGTTATCACACACCGGGCACTCCAACCGATTATAATCTGCGGTATAATGCAGTCGTGCTCCACAGATTTTCGGCTTGTTGTTCTTCATGCCGATGATTCGCTTACATCTTAGCAAATCTGCACCCTTGGGAATTGGTATTAAGTCAGAGCCATCTATAATGATAAGACGACCGTCTCTACGAACAGCGAAATTCTTAAAGTTCACCGGAGACAGGTCGACAATTACATAGTTACGTTCAAGTCTTGTAATCATATCATATGCCTGACCGATGAAGTCCTGCATACGATCCTTGTCTTTAATACAAGCATACGCTTCTTGCACGGACACAAGACCGGAAGGATGACGACATATAAACCTGGCATACATATCAGGATGCTTCCTAGAAAGCCATTCATCGTTGATGTTATCATCGATTCCGTGACTATCTAGCGCTATCTTGAATACAACTCCCGGGTATTTTTTATGTCGAAGGACTATTATATTTGTACCTAGCCCTACATCCTTAAATCCAAGCGGCCCGAGCTCATCCAGAATCACCTGTGCTTTGGAATGATTGCTGGAGATATAACGCCCACTCTTATCCTTGAACGTAGCTTTCAGGATCAGACCAAGATCATGGATGACGGTATCATTAAACGCCTCCAAATAATTCTGGCCTTCCTGAATCTGTCCTACCTTCTTGTAAAAATCTTTCTCATAATCGGAAAGGGATTCTGCAACTCGGAAATCGACTAGGATATCTTCTACTTCTTTTCGATTCTTCTTTGCAATCTTATCCGCTTTCTTCTCCACCTTCTCCTTACGGAGTTCTTCCTTTTCGGCCTTCTTCTTGGCCTTCTCTTCCTTCGTCAACTTTTTCTTCTTCTTTTTCTTGCGAGGTTTTTCATCCTCTAATTCACCAATATGATATCTGGTAAACCAATTGGACATAATATCTTCACCACCTTGCGTCGTTATAATATATAGATCAAATCGAGTCATCCGGAAAGGATCGACGGATTGATGGTGCAGTCTAAATCCATCGGCTTCCACTTCTTATCCTCTTCTGTCTCGTCTCGCATCGATTCATATTCGGCAAATTGTAATGCCGCTTTTGCGTCCTTTACCAACTTGTCGACTGACTTATCGTTTCGTTCGATCAACTTCTCCAAGTTATCATACGTCTCTTGATCCATCTTCTCGGTATGCTGCCGAATGAACTCAGCAAACTCCTGAACCATTCCCTTCAACTTTCCTCCGGATTTTACAATGCGTTCATACTCGGCAAGAGTCTCTTTGGTATCCCTGCTTGCCACCGGAACGTACATGTATGATTCAAGACCATGCTTCTTACCTGTCTTAGACGGACCTTCTGCTGCAATCAATTTGTTCCAGTTGAACTTCTTACGATACTTGACAATATCGGACAGCTTTTTGATCTTCTTCTTTTTCAGATAGGCTTTATACTCTTTCCAGTCATAGTGTTTGATTGTCACATGCTCCGCATAAAAGTCCTTATCCTCTTCATCGAGCTGTAATCTTGGTTTCAACCATTTACCACAGAAGCTCTTCGGATCCGGATGACCGGAAGCAATCTCGCGCTTACGGAATTTATCATACGGAGACAACTCCTCATGGGTCATCACCTGATGTGTCAGAGCTTTGACATCCTGCTTATCGCCCTGATCAAACTCATGCCAGGAAGCCCAAGTTGCCCACCAGGTTTTCATCTCGTGTTCTTCCTGCTTCTCCTTCTCTCGATCCGTGATGATTTTATCTACCATCTCTTCCGGAGAATTATCCGCTGCAAATGCCTTGTAATATAGCTTTCTCTCCTTCGGGAGTTTCTTATAAATCTTCCGAGCTTTCTTAACTCGCTTCAGCCATTCTTCCTTCTTATACTTCTTGCGGAGTTTCTTTGCTCTTTTCTTTGCCTTCTTTCTGTTCTTCTTCTCATTCTTCATGAACTTATCGCCGGTTTTCTTAATTGCCTTATCCCGCTTTTTCTTGATCTCCTTGGCATTCTTCTTTGCTTCGGGATTGCTCTTATCATAAATAATAGTCGGACGAGATGCAACTTCATATACCGGTCTGGAAGTGTCTCTGGTTAACATCTCCAAACCAGTCGGTAAACCATTATTTTTCAGAATCTTTGCTCGTTCAACAACGAGTTTCTTCTCTTTCTCCAGACGGAATCTTCTGCATTCTGCTTTTTGTTCTTTCGTGAGAGTATCATAATCTAACTCTCCAGAATCCAGTTTAGCTTTTATCTCCTGATATTCCTCCAGTGTCATCTTCCTCTTCACCTTCTTCATCATAATACTGGTCTTTATCCTCTAGCCACAAATCACAAAACTTCCAATCCGTATCTTCTGCATATTCCAATAATTCTTTTGCCATATCGGTTTCTCCGGGAGTATAATTTATATGCGATTTTGAAACTTCGTTATGGTAAATCCCGTTTGCTACCACTCGCATTACTTGAATTAAATCTACTATTGCTGCTTCATGCGGCGGTAGAGAAGAATACCCATGATTCTTGCACATCATGATCGATTTTAACCTAAGCGTATCAACTGCATCAAAGAACTCCTTCATAATCTGACTCTTTTTGTTAAATATGCCAAGATCAATTAACGAAGCGCAGATATCATATAATGCAATGCTATAACGCATAGCATATATCTTGGTTACTTTACGCGGCACATAATTGAATGAGTAATAACTAGATCGCAAAAGCTTAATAACTCTAAGCATCGCATAGATAATTCCGTATGCAATGCCTGCTGCCAATAATATCGCAATCGCAAATAGAAATACCTCTCCTAATGCATTAAACAAATTCATCCTTCAGTCTTCCTTTCAATTAACTTAATCAATCGATCTTTGCTGTAGAAACCGCATTGCTTGGCAAGATGCTTTGTCTCTTTCTTTGCCATTCCATCTACTACATGATTGTATCGTATGATATCAGCTGCTGCATCATCACTGACCATATAGCCTGCGCTGCGAATTCTATCTTGCAGATCTCGTCTGTTCTTGGTATCAAGATGGGACTTGACGTGAACGAAGATCACTTTAAGCCGATCATCATTCATAATCTCAGCTAAGTGTTCAAACATCTCAGCATCCTTCTGGAAACGATCTGTAAGTTTTTTCTTCACTGCATGACCATCATACCATTTGATCAAATGCCTCTCAATCAATGCAATAGAAAAGCTGCTATCCGATAATACCAAGACAGACTTCGTTTGTCCTTTCTTGATCAGTGATAACACATACTTCAATCCGTTGTAGATTGCAAACAATTCGGCCCGAGCAGAATCACCCGAGCCGATATAGTCAGACTTCTTTGTTGATATTTGCATCGTGTTGTTGATTACCAGGAACGCATATGCTGCATACTGCATTGTCTTTCCTGGCTCTGTGATAGAACTTCCATCCGTAAACAAAATATAGTCAGGTTTCATTATCACCATCCTCTTTCTTACTCATTTGTAACCAACCTCCGGTTTCAATACAGTGTTCGGAAATTCATTGATTCGTGCAACGAACTTCTCGGGATTCAACTTATGTGTTCCATCTACATGGAAAATCACGTGAAAACCTTCTGCATAGATTGGCTGCTGGAATCTTCTGTTCCATTTAAAGATAACCTCAACCGGAACAGGATCTCGATCCACTGCAGTATTGTGTTTCTTGCAGAAGTATGTATCGCGGTTCATATGAATTGCGCAAATCAGTGTTGTCTCTTCATCCAGATGATCTAACACTGTCTTACGGTCAAACACATCTTGGGAAATATTATCCCAGATGCATACCGGAATCGAATTGGACTTTGCCCAGATCTCTAAGCGGTTGAAAGATTCCTTACGGCCTGCTTCAATTACTTCTTCCAATTTCATTTCAGGGTTTGCTTCTTTGATTTCCTTACGGATTCTATCCTTGTTAATTACCATGCTTCTGACACCGTACTGGTCTTTCAGATACTTTGCCAGAGCTCTTCTTGCACTGGATTTGCCGGAAGCTGGAATACCAGCCATCATTACAAAAATCTTACTTTTCATAGATCAAAACTCCTTTCGGATGTATAATATATAGACACAAAAAATTAACAAAAATAACGAAAAAAAAAAATATACCCCCTAATTCATGATTAAACTAGGGGGGTTGAGTGGGTTTAGGCCTGAATGATGTTGCAATTATGATCAAGTTGTTGGATATTCAATAGACAAATCAATCATACTGCCTGATGTTTCTTATACCATTCCTTGGCCTGTTTTGCCAGATCTCCGACTTCCTCAAGAACGATGAATCCGTTGTCATCGCGAATAGATAATCCAGATATATAACTTAGTACAATACCGAGATTCGTTTCATCGGAATTATCGTCAGAAATTCTGTACATTTTACAGTCAAGATAATTACATATTCTGTTTTGTCTCACTTTTTCGCTTTTATGATTATAATAACGATGACCATCCTCATCATATTCTATAGCCAATCTAAGTTCTGGAATATAATAATCTATCCTATAGCATAAAACTTTGTATTGTCGAATCCCAACTATATCAAGCGATCTGAGGGCAGACTCTAATTTGTCTAAGAATGCTACTTCTTTCTCATCGGATAAATATACTTTCGAGGTGTCTAAACTAAGAACATTTATCAATTTCTCACGCTTATGTAATGGGACTCTTATTGAAGTTATAAAACTATATATTCCTTTCTGATCAGTAAAAGTCATTTTAGCAACTCTGTTAAATAATGCATTTTTGTTTTTAGACTTTACTATGCATAGTCGTATGGCTTTCCTTATACATCTATCATAGACCGTAGATTTTGGATTTAAATAACCGAGAAAAACTGCTATATCTTTCATGGAATATAATGTGCATTTTAGCGTTTTGTCATAAGGAATGATCCGTATCTTCGATCCGCTGTCAGAATCGATGATTTCTTTGAGTTTATAAACTTTTTCGTTGGCTTTCATTATATCGTATATCCTCCTTTCTGCATTAGAAAATAAAATTACCAACTCGACTAGCAATAAATCGAAACAGTCAAATTTATCATTATTCTTTATCCCTCGCTACTATAATATATATTCAGATGTAGTAGCAAAAACAAGATCCCCCTGGTTAATCACGGCCAGGGGGATTCTTTCACTCAATACAGGAGTCAAGCAACTCATTCAGCTGATCCGAGTTTAACAGATCATATAGTTTCTTGTTGGACACAATATAATGTGCATCATCATTCTTCTTGGGACTCTTCATCCGTACATAGATGTACTTCTTACGCAAACTCATCGGAACAACCTGCTCCAATAAGTTATATCCCTTGTTCAGTACCAGTATATTCTGGAACTTGTTCATCAACGGACTGTCTTCCAGATACTTCTGATAGATGTCCACGAAAGACTCCGGATCACCGTAGATCTTATTCAATGGGATAAACAAATCGTTTGCATCCGAGTGTGCATACTCATGGCACGTTTCACATAACGGATACAATCCAACCAGTCCAAGATAATGAAGTTGCATCACTTCTTGTGCAATGTCAGACATCTTCAGCGACTCGTTTTCCTCTCGCCGCTTCGTAATAATCGTATAACAGATGTCTTCCATCGTAAACGGTGTATGATGAATATGAATCGAGAATCCATCTCTCCATTTCACATTAGGATGAACACCGCATTTATCCATTCCTCGATATTCCTTCAAGAACTTGATCAGCTCTTTATACTCGTATGAATTTCTAATATAGAACTTCAATCGAATCAGGAACTGTTTGAATGCTTTCTCGTTCTTGAATACCTCGAGATCATCTGAATACTGTATATCCTCTGATAGTTCCAATTCCAGTTCTTCTGAATCGGTAACATCATTTGGATTATAATCCGTAATTCTGGCTATTCTCATATTAGAATCTACCTTCTACATATTTTCTGCAGACATACCCAAATTGAATTGGGTCTTCTGGATAGATAAACTCTGTGTGAAATACGGATACAAATGTGTTCTTCAGATCTTCCAGTTTCGGAATCTTACTGTATTGCAGCATGGAGATAGCTTCACATTCTACCTCATTGTTTCTGCATTCTTTATTCAGATAGCTGCAGAATCCTCTGGCCACTTTTTCTTCCATGGCACATATTATCTGCACATCGGCTTCTGCACCATCTTCATCATCCGAATCCTCATCCACTGCAGAGGCAATCCTATTTGAAATGTTGTTGATGATCTTATCCAATGCCTCTGATATGTAAGCTACTGGAACAAATCTGAATTTATTTTGAGAATCTGAAGCATATGTTTCCATGATCTCTTCAATAACATCGTCCATTCCATCCTGATAGTAGATATTGAATCGATTCACTTTGGTAGATTGTGCAGTAACTTTCAAGTCAGATTGATAATGATGACAGATAATGAAGTTCTCTGTATCATCTCTGACTGATTTGAATTGATCGGATATTGGATTCGTTGTAATGAAATCAATCATATCTTCTATCCTCCTTATCAAAAGAGTCTACCTCTGAAAAACTGAATGAGAGTGATAGACCGAAATGGAATGAAGGTCGTTATCACGGTTCATTCAAATATTCAATCGGCTGATAAGCCGTAAAAATAATCAATGTTTGTTATTAATAGCTTGTTTATGGTTTAAATTAATAGCAGTATATTCAGATCCTATAAACTGAAGTCACATTTAGTAACTGTTCCAATGTTTCATTTCGAGATATCGAGTTGTTACAATGTATATTCATGATACTGAAAAATTAACTATGTACAACGAGATATCCGAAAGGAAGAACAGTTACGTTAAAAATGTGATTTCTTAATTTTTTCAATTTTCTAATTTTAATTTTTTACTCTGTATGGTCGCAATGTGACTCTGTACACATTGCGACATAGATACTAAGTTAAATCAAAAAACAAAAGTTTAAAAGTTAAATAGTTATAATAAGTTAAAATATTATATATTAATTATATATTTATATATGATTAATATATAATAT
>ERZ1090867.14-NODE-14-length-131319-cov-24.672317_pt1 | contig 131319 bp, 116 predicted proteins | sample MGYA00478476_ERZ1090867 | MGnify/ENA primary metagenome ERZ1090867 (study PRJEB33644, sample SAMEA5815742) | chicken gut metagenome | biome: Chicken; feature: Gastrointestinal Tract; material: Caecum | place: Ireland | collected 2019-01-01 | study: A study of... | reverse complement strand
ATATTATAATAATGAAGGAGAACTCAATTATCTATACAAGTATTGAAAGGAATGATGAAAATGAAAAACTGCGATTTGGTGGCGTTTATTAGAAACAGAAGCCCGAAAACAGGAAGAATGAGTTTTGTTGCAGGAGGGAGATTCGAAAAGGTACAAATTGCCGCATTTGCTAATCCGGATAAAATTGAAAAAGACAGGGTCTTTGCATTTGCGGATTCGCTCGAGAGTATCGAAAAACCTAACTGCATCATTCACAAAAAGGCAAAGATCTTTTCTCCAGAGCATTTGACAGAGGAAGAACTGACCACGCTCATTGGTGAGTTAGAAGAAATGGGCCCGGTAACAATTACCTTTGCTAAATATGGTAAGGGTAATTTAGCTTATGACAAGAATCGCGATATCGTCGCATTCAAACAAAACGGAGAACTGTATTATTGTCAAAATATCTTCATTGCAGAATATATAGCCGAAAACATTGATGGAATACTACCTTTGAAAATCAGTAAGATTGTAAGGTATCCTATTCGAAATATTCCTGTCCTTGTTTATGACTTACAAGATGTTCACGACAAACAGGGAAAAATTTATGAATGGGAGAATGTGCGTATTATACCAATCCATAAAGATTGTGGGGAGCTAAGATTCAATATCCAATACGTCAACACTGGATATATTAAAATCCGAAATCCTGAAATTGTGAGAATTTCGTGTTCTAATATGATTCAGTTAATGAATACACTAGAGGAAATCGGAGCCCCTATCAAGTTATCGGAATATCAGGTCTATCAATACACTGATCTTGTTCCGGTGTACAATATGTTCGGCCAAAGAGAAAACGCATATGATATCACAGATCTTGATTTGGATCCGATAGAAGATAGTATTATCATCGACGCGATCGAGAAGCAAGTGCTGTATGTTGGCCATATCAGATTGTTTAGGACGAGCCAGCCGATTGTAATCAATATTGCTACATTGTCGGAACCATACTCCTCGGCCGTAACATGGTGGATCAACTTAGACAAGGACGATAAAGATAGAGTATTAGATTTTATGGATAGCGTGAATGCTATTAGTGTCGAAAGATATAATGGGCACAAGAAAAATCTAATGCGCTCTGTCTCAACAGACGAACTCATAAGCTTTAAGTCAAAACATTTGCATTATAGTGAGAAGAACTATGAATCGTTTGCATTAACAGTTCCTATGGATGACGAGGGGGATTAAGAAATGAAAACGTATTTAGTAAAATCAGAAAACATCGAAAATCTGCAGGCGGCGCTCGGTAGAATGATCGAGTACGCGAAAATGCTAGAGGACGAAACCGGACGGAGTTACGACAGCTTTGTTGACCAAATCCTCAATGATGAGTGGATTGACGTGGATACAGAAGACGTTTAACAAAATAAGATGCGGAGGGAATTATCCCTCCGCATTCTTTTTTTTTTTATACGCTTTGCTCAATCATAATCTGCATTCTCTTAAATGCGTCCGTACCGCGCTTCTGATCAATCAGCGGCTCCAGTGCCATTCTGGATACCAGCGGAGATTCAAACAGTAGCATGCACAGGTTATAGATATGGAAACCAATGTAGTCCAGGCTCAGCGCAGTAGCCGAACCAAAGTTTCTCATCCACTTCTCAGAGATAGCAGAAACGGTTAAGCTCTTCATGATAGGATAGTTTCTCTTCAGTTCTTCTACGAACAGCGTCATATTGTCGAAGCTGTCGATATGGAATGTGTCATCAATAGAGTTGACAACAAGTTTGCCCAATTTCGGGAAATATTTGTTCTTAAACCGTTGGAAAACAGTAGTTCCATGCTCTGTTCCGTACATTTGTACCAGTGCAAACTCTGAGCAAAGATACTTACAGGTTTCCTTCTGAATGCTATCAGCATGAACCAAGCTGTTGATAACTTTAGTCATCATGCCAGCATAGAACAGAACCAAACCGTCGCACAGGTCTGCAGGAAGATCCATGTTTCCTCTTGCGATTGCATATGCAACACAAGCTGCAAACAGCACTGCCATCAGACCAGAATAGTTACGGATCTGAGTAACTCGAACTTTACCATACTGGTTGATTGATGTAAACGGAGTGATATTCACGAACACACGTGCACCATTTTTGGTAGCCTGAATCAGATATGGAACACAAGTGGGAATGCGATATTCGTCTCCATATACCATGACAACCTTACCAGAAGACAGTAACATTTTCATTGCCTTCTTGCAGCTAATGCGGAATCGATTAGACTCGAACAGCTCATACACAACAGTCGGATCCAAATCGTTCAGATCCAATTGTGCAAACCCTTCTCCATCTACAACCATGCGAGGAAGAATATTGAACAGTTCCTCGTTGTTGATCTTAGCCATACGGTTTGCATTCTGGAACATCTCCGATTCCGACATGCGGTAAAAGATATGCCGAGCAGCGCTAACTGATTCGTTTGTGATAGCAGCTTCGTTTTTCGGCTCTTTGAGAGCTTTTGCTCGAGCATTCAGTGCTTTTGCATAATCGGTTTCAAGCCATTTGATATATGCTTTGATACTATCAGGAGTAAGTCCTTTATTGATTTGCTTTTGAAGGTGTTTTACATTCAGATTCTTTTTCGGATTTCCATCCATAACGGATTGTACATTATCAGCAAGCTTACCAAGCTGTCGTTTTGCAAGATTGAGATCCTGGCGAAGATAACGAATACGATCCATATCGTTCGCTTTCTCTGCCTTCTTCAGAAGCATTGGTTTCAGTTTTTCAAAATCTTCTTTGCCGCCGCGAGTAATGTTATAAATGAACGAGTCAACAAAGTCGCTCACATATTCGCCAACCGATTCATTAATGATCGGAACAACTGGGGCGAGTTCATACGCGCCATTATCAATCATGGGTCAAAGCCCCTTTCTATATGGATTTAGACAGCAGTCATTATAAAAATGTCTCACCGATAAACGGCAACGGGCGGGCCCTGGTATGGACCCGCCCCCAAAAATAAAGGAGAGAAAAATAAGAAGTGAAAAACGCATCAAGACTCTTGCTCCAAAGTCAAGATGTACCGCAACACGCCGAGAAGTTGCGGCGGAGGTAAAAATGGAAAGAAAGGATGAAAAATGAGAAAGAGCTTACACAGTGTGCCGCCCCAACACGTTTGTGCAGGCTCTTATTAAAATGTTATGATGTTAAAAACAACCTAATAAGATTGGAGCTGAAGTTTAATATGGCTACTGATAATCATGGGAAAGTTTATATCAATTCAAAGGGAAAACGAGTTCTTCGTGTCTCTGAAGTAATAAAAATGCTCGGAAAAGAACAGATTGCAATTTGGGCAAATATGCTCGGTTTCAAGCATATCAGATATCGAGATGAACTGGAAAGAACAGCAAATATCGGTTCGATGGTACATGCAATATTGGAAGATTTCAGTGATGAAACTTCATTGACCGCGATTGATCGATTCGATGATTTTGGGATATACAATTACTCCGATAAGTTGGAAGCGTCAAACGCGCTTCAGTCTTTTTTCTCCTGGTATGAGAAGAATTATAAACTCTATAGAGTGATCGATACAGAAGTGGAGTTGGTCGGAGAAGAGTACGGTGGAACAACTGATATTATATTACAATCTCCTTGGCATGCGGATCGAGTTCTGATCGGAGACTACAAGACAGCAAAAGCAGTTTACTTCTCGATGTTCTTACAAGCTGGAGCATATATCTCATTGTATGAAGAAAAACATGGTGAGAAATCCTGCGATGGTGCAGTAATATTCCAGCTGGATAAGAAACGGGGAGAAAAAGCTCGTCCAAAATTTATCGATCGAAAATCCATGCAGAAATACATAGATGCATTCCAAGCATTATTGCAAGTTGCATTGCATGTGCATGATATCGAGAAAGAATTTGAAGATGACATGGAGCCGTTTACTGTAAAATATGTATTGGAGTGAGGGAATTAGGTGACTGTTCCAAATTTAGTAGCAATTGGGTGTTTATTTTCTGTGCTAATCTGTTGTATATTAGTAGGAATAGCATATTACAGAATGTCACAATCCGTAAGCGATTTAAATATCACTACGGATAAAAGACGGATTGAAAATCGATTTAATGAGATATCAAAAGATTTCAATACAAAGATGAAAAACATCGAAGAAAGAGACGATTGAAATGGACACTGCGTTAAGTATCATAATAACCGTATGCTGTGTTGGAGTTCTTGTATATCTGGCACTGTATATTTAAAGATAACCAAAACGAAAGGTGAGTGAGCACATTGATACGTCAAATGTACCGCGTGAATGAAACCCCAGATGAGAGATATCTGGAACTGGATGATAAGAACGTCGATATTATCTGCAGTCCTCCGGAAGAAGGAAATGAAAACTGCGTCAAATGTATTGACTGTAAATTTGGTGTTCCAGTGTTTCTTGGAGAACACTTGATCGACGGGTTTGAAAAGCGCGTTGTGAAGCTGAGCGAAAAGCGATACCAGAAGAATCTGTATCGAGTAGACGAATGCTCATTCACAAAAGAAGTACGGCGTTGTGCATTGTGTAATAAGAAGAACACATACTTCACATTGAACTCTACATGTGAGCACGCAGCGTTGGATAAAATGAAGAAAGCCGAAGAGGAAAAGAAAACAGAAGCGAGTCGTATTAAAGCGAAAATTGAGAGGGCAAGAAGAATCACGATTCTGTGAGGTTGACGTATATGAAAAACAAGAACCCAAGGATCAAGAAGCCAGGTGTTAACCCGGCGAAACAGAAAGCGATTGTGAAACACAAGGTAGAGTCTCTTATGGAGATTCGTTACAAAGACCGTTGTCGGATGTTATGGTGTATGATTATCTCCATGGCAGAAAGTGACGTAAACTTTACCCAGGATGATATCATGAAAATCATCGATGGTGTGAAAGCAAACTTTGATGAGTTCAATGAGCTGGTAGATAAATATGGTGAGGATCTTGCGGACGAGAAGCTCAGTATCAGAGCCAATGAGGTGCTTGGTTTGGATCCATTAAGCAATGGTCCGGAAGCACTATATGACAACAAATCGGAGGAAGACAATGGAGAAACGTGATCTGCATATTGCCATTGATTTGGACGGAACTGTATTGGATTGGTATCGGTTCACCAATAAATGGATTGAGAATAATACCGAATATCGTATTGTAGAACCAAACGAATATGATATCAAACTGCGGTTCAATATTTCTAAAGAGCAGCAAGACGAATTCAATGACAAAATGTACGAAGATTATCGTACAGAGAATCCGGTCTATGAGGGTGCGGTAAAGACAATCAAAGCGTTGGAGGAAGCTGGCATTCGTTTAACGTTTGCAACTTCCAGAGATCCTCGTGAAAGTTCCAATGATCGAGAGTTCCTGGTAAAGAATGGCTTGGCCGGAATTCCGATTCGATATTGCGATCCGAAGACAAACAAGATCCTCGATATTGCTCTATTGCATGCTACCCATTTGCTTGAAGATAACAAAGACGTGGCAATGGCCAATGCAGTTTGCGGTGTTAAAGTAATACTGATCGATTGTCCGTACAACAGAACCGCAGAGCATAACAATATCACCAGAGTATCCGGCTGGGATGACATCTATAAGATCTTTTTAAACTAAAAGGAGGACAGCAGGGTGAAAGAGTGGAAAAGAACGTCCTATAAGGACAATGTCGCAGTATACAATACTTATATCGGATGGAATGAAGAAGAGAAATACGTATCAATTTCGTTGACTGACAGGACACAGGACGAGAGCGCAAAGATCCAGGTTCGTACGATTCAAACAAACGGAATAAAGATTCCATATAATGCGATTATGATTCCTGTTTCCCAATGGTTTGGCGAGTCCATTCCGAAGCATGTTATGGACCAGATCTCCAAAATGGGATCGTATAATGTGTTTGTCGATTATCGTAACATCAATACTGGCAATGTCTATGAGATAACCGGCGTGGTACAACAGTCCGCGGATGAAGCTACAAGTCGTGGGCTGGCAACCATGTCTCGGAGAGAGTATGATAAGAACGGGTATCCGGAATGGAAACAGATTGTTCTTACCATTCCAACCGATGAAACCGCTTTGAAACCAACCGAAGATGGAAATGAACCGGATAACATATTCGACAAGATCAATATCCGGATGGCAAAGATTGATAATAAAGCGGATCGAGCATTGCGCAGCGTCTATGCAGTAGAACGTTCACTGTCAAGATTTCAACGTAAGAACTTCCTGCAACGATTGAAATGGTTGTTCTTAGGAGATTGAGGTAATTAAGGAGGAAAATGAAATGAAGTTTACCCTGATGGAAGTGCGCGGCCTGGCAGATGCATGTCTGGCTCTGAAGATGTCGAGAAGAAGCTATACACAAGAGTACGAGAATAAACTTCGCGATGCCATTCGCTTTTGTACTTACGAAAAGACCGGCTTCTTTTATAAAGAGGCCACAATGGCTAAAGAAAACGGAGATTACGATTGGCTTGTTAATGAGCTGAATAAAATCGCAAAATGGGGCGCTGGTGTCGGTATGGATACATATATCGATGCCGGTCATGAGACGATTCTGCGTTTCATTGATTTCAGCATTCATGTAGAGGGTCTTCACCGAGGTGCAATGGACGATTTCGACGCACATGCAATGCGAATGAATAATCGTATTGTCCGTTCTTCTACTCGCGGAAATGGAGCATACAATGCAAACGAGATGTCCGACTGGTATAAGGATAAAATCATCACTGCCGGTTACATTGATTCGGTGAATGGCTCCGCTGCTGATACAATAACCATTGATGGTAAAGTTTATGTGAACGTAGGAGACGGATATATCCGCAAGGATCTTGCACAAAACGGCGATGCACAGAGAGGCTTGTATCGTCTCTCTATTCCAATGGATTGCATTTGCAAGATCAACCTGCATGATATGCGCCATATTTATATGAGACGCAATAAATACACGCATGCTTCTCCGGAACTCGCATACGGCGTTGAGATGCTGGCAGATCAGATTGAGGAAGCTCTTCCGTGTGATCTTGGTAAGCTGGTTCGTTATGACTACTGTGACGATTGGGACGATTTTGATACTGGAGCAAATGGTCCGAAATTGTGCCACATTATGGATATCAAAAAGACATATTGCGAGCGTCCTTTTAAGAAGTCGTCGATCGAAGATATCGAAGCTGCAAAATTTGATGCACTTGGTGACTGATATGATTTATGCCCATTACAATCAGAAAACCACGTTCAACGAGTTCTATCCTTACATTTACACTTCGTATTTTGCAAAGGTGAAGAAGCTCGATGAATCAGGTTATTGTCCAATCTCTATTGCAGTTAAATCTCCAGATTGGTTTATCGGCCCCAGTTTGAAACAGCTTGCACCAAGTTGGAGTATCTTATCAGAATATAAAGAAACCGGAGATGTCGATCGATATAGTCAGAGATTTCATGAAGAGATACTTTCAAAACTTGATCCAGAGCAAATATCGAAAGATATTTGGAAGATTGCGCATGAATCTACACCATTGATATTTCCAAAGATTCCGGTTTTATTGTGCTATGAGAGTCCAGAAAAATTCTGCCACCGTCATTTGGTGGCAGAATGGTTAACAAACTCTGGCATAAAAGTAAAGGAGTTTGATTTTGATGAACTTTGATAGAGCGCCAATCACCTTAAGATACTTTCTTCAGATTGAACCATCTAAAGATTATCATAATCTTTACTTAATCGTAACCGGCAGGAAAGTCACACAAGGAATGAATGGCCCATACTTATGGTATGATGCGGTTATTACGGAAAAGGTTCCATTTGTTGAGCATATGATAGAAATCTATCCGAATGTTGACAAATATTTCAACTTCGTGAGAGATGGTGATCATATCATTGCTTTTGACGAAGATGGAACTCTGAAGAAATGGGAAGTAACCCATGCAGCTAACAATATCAAGACTACGTTTCCGAAGCATAACAAGGAAATTGTAACTGGTCAGTGTTTGCATCTGAAAGAGCTCTGTATGTACTCTGCTGACATGGCTGAGAAGTTCCTGTCCATGTTTAACATTTCGTATCCATATGATGAAAATGCTGATCCGGAACAATATGAAGAGCTTCCTGATCCGATTATGAGACCGATTACTGACGATAGTGGAAACATTATAGGACACAAGATTATTATTTAAGGCGGCGATAATTTATGAAACTTATTTCATACGAAGACTATATGAACAGTGGCATTAACAAGAAGCGTAATAAAGCGTGTGTTGAAATATACGAGCAGGCTATGGCTAATCATGAAGAACCAAAGTTTCCGGAAAACGAGTATGTTGTCTGTTACAATAAACCGGTATACGTTCATTCATATGACAAAAATGCTGATGCGTTTACTGTAACTGGGTATGGATTGCATATTCCGTGTAAGAATACAATTGGCGCTTCGGTTCCAACTCATGTTGCTGGGGATATCATTGCAGCGCATTATGCTGCTCCAATCCCAGATAGTTCCGGAAACTGGAATATCGAAGGTCTTGCGGTATTCCTGTTTAAAATTAAGGCTTTCCAGACTTTATATGCTACTATGGCAGAGAATCCAAAACAGCAGTTTAATGAGACAGTCGCACTTGTCTTGGATATTATCGTCAATAGAGATCTATACGATAAGTGTAAAGAAGAGAATGGCATTTCCGTTGATCAATTCTATATTAACACCTATTCACCTAAGGTAGGTGGTGCTGGTTGATTAGTGAACGAATCGATGGAGTGATCCGAGTCTTTCTGTTCAAGATTAAAACGCCGATTGACCCAAGAGATGATGAAACCGGACAAACCATCACCGAACTTGTGGAACAGCTGTTTGATGCAACTTGTGAAGAAGCTGGAGATGAGATGCGAATCAAGGGTTTTCGTCCTGGGATTGAAGCATTGCGATGCTATGTAATCTATGCATCCCAAATCTGGGCAGAAGCAGCAGAATATATCAACGATAAAAAGCTTCCATTGATTGCCAAGACCTCTGGAGGAGATACACTAGTGTTAGATACCAGAGGCTTCATCGGAGCACTTCTCCAATTGCCCCGAGAAGAACGTGGAGAACTTAATCCAATATTGGATGAGATCATGGAAGAAGAGCGTCGGCAACATCCGGAATATATTACATTTGAACGAGCAAATCGTCAGCCTGAGATCAGATTGACGAAAGCCCAGTTCGAAGATATTGTTCCGATTGATCAACTGTTGGATCGTCAACTTCTTGCAGCGTATTTCGATACTTATGATATGCTACAGGTGTATCGTGGATTTCATGATTATGATGATCCAATGGCAAAAGAGCTTGCTGTGAGAATGGAACTGATTTTGAAGCGCATGGAAGAAACAGCAAGTGGGAAAGTGTAGCAGTTTGAAGTATATATTATAGAAGTGAAGGAGGGTCTCGTATGAGGCCCTCTTTTAGTTTAAAAAGAAAGGAAATGTTTGTATGCAAAAGTATAGTTGCGGAGATGTCTGGCTGTATGAGCCTGACGGAGGTATGAACAAAAAAGAAATCGCAAAGTATGATGGTCTATCACGAAGACCGGTAGTGGTTCTACGAGGAGCGGATGAAAATGCACCATACGAGATGGTTCTGGTTGTAGCGTGTTCCACAAGATCTGTTCCATACATCGCTTTCCAGAAAGACCAAACGTCTTATTCTCAGTTGTCAAAAATGGAAGATCTGAAAGTAAAGCCATATGAGTTCCATTCGGTCAATATGAATCGTCTTACCAGATATTTCGGTCGGCTGGATGACGAGGAGATTCGGATTCTGCAAAAAGCAGTTATGGATTACATATCCGGAACAGCAATTGCTGACATCTGTGATGCGGAGTCTATCGAAGCATGGAAACAACATAAGAGAACGGAGATTGATCCGGATATCATCAGAAAAGAAGTTGCGATGCGTCACAAGGATGATGAGAAACCTGTTGCTGAAGTTGTGTCTGAAAATACAGATCAGAGGTATTTCACGGTTCCGGATGATTTTGAAACCATGCGAGCAATCTGCAAGTCCTATTGTGGAGAATCCAGACCAATGGCGTCTACGATCACTATGATTAAGACCGTTCCGTTGAGTCATGTGGACACCATCTGTGAGATGTCAGTTCGAGATATTCAAACTGTCTATTCTATTTCTCGGTCTGCAGCAGGTGCGGTAAAACTTCTTGCAGCAGATTATATCAATAACGGTCATCAGTTTTCGTGGATGGTGGAATCTCCGACAGAAGATGTAGATCAGTATGAAGAATCCCCTTCGGAAGAAGCGGAAGAAAATTCTACGGTGTTTACACTGAACACTATGCCGCCGGTACATGAAGAACCCGAATTGGAACCGCAGGTTGAAGAGAAAGACTATTCCGATCGGCTTGCTGGTTTGAAATGTTATCTGACTGACAACAGCTTGAAGTATGTGCCCGGCGATAAACTCAATGATCTTCTGGCAATTCCGATGGAAGTTCTGGAGAAGAATTATTCCGGTTCAAAGTTCAAGCTACTGTATAGTGCATTGCTGAAGCGTGCTGGTAAACCGGCACTACATCAACCTGCAGTATAAACCTAAATCGAATTATGCAGTATGAATAGCACATTTGACATTAGTGAACTATGGAATTGGTAATAAAACATCAAATTTGATTGATTTGCTTCGCACGATTACTACTTTATAAACGAAAGATGCACTTTAAACGCAAAATAGAACAGAGATCGGGATAGAATCAAAGTAAAACTATTAACACATCGAATAGATATGATATCATCACGATTAACCAGAACATCTTGACAGAAAGATTTTCAAAATAAAAATAACACAGAGGAGAATATAGAATCGCATATAACAAATAACGCATCGAATTAGAGTGAATTATGTAAAACAAGTAAACAGAAAGAGTCAATGAGTAACAAATGTATCGAATCATAACGATCAAATACACATATTATTCAAATGAAACACCCAGGAGAACAAGCACACCGGTATATCAATGATAGTAGCTGTATAAATACAACACATGCATGAATAGAATTTTCATCTAAAATCAGAACACGGGAATAAAAATGATATTTGTTGGTTTAGTAAACACACGGACGCATAGAATTTTTGAACGGGTATAAACTTATATAGTAAATGATTATTCTTATATATATATATATATATATATATATAATAGAACAATTGCGCTGTTAGAAACAAGTAACCTGATTAACACAAAGATACAAAATTGAATATTACACAACAGTCAGCACAAGCACCGCGAAATGAATCACCTATTGTAAATTAAAACTGGAGAATGTAATGCAATTGCGGGGAGTAAATCCCCGCATTCTTTTTTGACTTTTCGACCGACAATTCAATGAGGCGGTGAGAAATATTGAGTAGTAATCGTTTTAAGATAATTGCAGCTATGGCTGATTTGCATATTGGATTGAAGAGAGTCAGCGCCGATTCATTGAAAGATCAACTGAAAAAACATTTTTTCAAGCCGTTGAATGAAATCTATCAGTTGGATGCGGTATTGATTCTTGGAGATATTCTTCATACAATCATCAGTTTGAATACGGAATACTCGGAATTGTTTAACTGGTTTATCTCGAAATTATACCGTTTGGGACAAAAACGAAAGTGTCCTATCGTTATAGTGAAAGGAACTTTATCGCATGATAATGATCAGCTGAATAATATAAAACACTACCAATACAACGATGACGGAGTGGATTTCAGAGTTTATGAGTCAATTCAAGAGATCGAGTTGTTCAAAGACTTTAAGGTTTTGGTGTTACCAGATGTACGAGTAAAGGATACCAAAGAGATCGATAAGCTATTTGAAAAGAAGTACGATATGATTATCGGCCATGGTTTGGTTGACGCGATGAAATTTTTTGTACAAGAATCGGAATCCAGTCCAGCGAAAGCATATGTGTTCGATTCAGACAAGTTGATTGAGTGTTCCAGAGGTCCGATATTGTTTGGTCATATTCATCAGTTCCAGCATATTCGGCATAAGTTTTACTATGTTGGGCCATTCACATTGTTGGAACGTGGAGGACATGATGCGGGATTTGCAATTGTTGGTATCGATTCGAAGCAGCATGATAAATTCCGAGTGGAGCATTACATCAATCCGGATTCTGCAAGATATTACGATATCGATGTAAGTAAAGATATCTTGGTGGAAGCAACCACACAGGAACTAATCGAAGCTATCGATGATATCATTGCTGCTGCAAAAGAGCATGATCTCATTACATTACGTATTACCAGGGATGAGCAGTTAGAATCCTCTGAGAAAGTGTTGATGTTAGAATCTCGATATCGATCGGATAAGAGAATCAGTATTGTGAAGAAGATCAAAACGAAGAAGGACGAAGAACGAGAGAAACGAGATGCGGAACGAATCTCTCGCTATTCGTACATTTTGGATACCAGTACAGATGGAGATCCGAATCAAAAGATGGCAGAAATCATGTATCGATACTACACAGAGGATATCAAACCGAAGTTCAAGGATCAGTCCTGCGAAGAGGCGAACATTCCAATAGATGAGTTCATCGATGTGTTCAAATCATAGTAGGGAGTTGGAATTATGTATAAATCGAAAATGTTCCACCTGATCACTGACAAGACGTTTGACCATACAGATGCTGCATATGACTCTGTTGCTGAACTGCTTTCTAACCAGTTGAATAAACTGCGTGAAGAAGGTATGGTTGTCGTTGTTGACGTAAACATCATCTCGGCCGAAGCGGTTCCGACGAGAATTGATGATCATGACTACAATCTGAAAGACTTCTGCAAGATCAAGTATCGTGGAAAACTGAATGTTTTGATCACATATGTGTATCATGAATGAGAGTTTGCCGGGGAGTTAATCACCCCGGCATTCTATTTCTAATATCGCGGCAACAAGATAATAGAACCAACTCGAATGGATGGTGGAAATGGGAACAAACTACATTGGAATGCTAAACGAAAAGATAACACATTTTCCGGTGTATCTTGATGTGGAAACGTTGGATATGTTCTGTGAATATGTGTTAAGTTCGGAAGATAATAAGTGTATCACATTTTCAAATCTGTTGAATCTTCGCGATTATATTGCAGTAATGGATCCGAAAGTGTTCATGCAAAATGATGCGAAGTATACCAGGTATCAATTCGTACAAAATTATCTGGAAGCAAAACTGGATCAGGGAATTACCTCTGGTCCACTTATTTTGGAGTACATCAATGGTCAAGTAGATCCGAAGTTCCAGCGATTGATCAAGACACATATCTTGGATGGATTTGAACCGGGTCGATTGACGAAGAAAGATGTTGAGTTCATCAATGCAACGGTGTATCAGCAATTAAACATGGTTTTCATGCACAATTATAAGAGACCGTTGACAAAGATGATCGAGGATATCGAAACTAATACATTCGGTTCAAAACCGGAGTATATGGATAATGCGATTCAGTTTTTCCAGAGGTTGCTCAGTGAGTTGACGAAGGTTCAACGAAGAGCAAAACAGGAGAATCGGTTTAATCTGACCGATCAGACATTGTTTACCGCAGTCATGCAAGAGGCGTGTGAAAGATTGTTGTCTGACTCACAATTTCTGGAATGTGGCATGCAGGGTTTGAACAAGATGCTGAATGGCGGATTTGAAAATGCTCGTGTGTATAACTTCATTGGTGCAACGGGTGGCTTTAAATCGGGTCTGATGTTGAATCTGATGAAACAATTCCAGTTGTGCAATAAGGGTAAAGAGCATAAAGATCCGACCAAGAGACCGACGATACTGTTTTTGTCTCAGGAGAATAACATCTGGGAGACATTGCTTCGTATCTTTGGTATTTATGCATCGACACAACCGATCAAACAGTTTACACCGGATCAGATTATGAATATGCTGGCATCTGGTGGATTCTCGATTGTTCATGATGATCAGGATATCGATATTGAATTTCGATATTATGGAAATATGGATATCGGTGTTCCGGATATCAAGGGTATTGTAGAAGAGCTGGAGAATGAGGGTCGTGAAGTAATCTGTATCATCCAGGACTACATAGAACGACTTCGTCCACCTCAGAGAACCGTAGAGAAGAGAATTCAGTTGTTTGATGTATCGAACGAGTTACATGACTTGGCAATTGAACTGGATATTCCGATTATCACCGGTTCTCAGTTTAACAGTCAGGGTGTAGCGACAATTGAGTCGATGCAACAGTCGAATAAGTTCGATATTGGCAGAAATGTGAAATCGAGCGATATTTCTGAATCATTCGGTATGTTAAAGAACTTTGACGTAAATATCGGTATCGTAATCGAATATGATTCTTCGGATGAAAGGTATTATCTGTCATTCAGAAAGATGAAGATGCGCGGTGCGGATGATATGGCAATCGATTACTTCTTACAGCCGTTTGTGGGAAGAAAGAGTAAGATCCAGTTGATGATGGACTATGAACTGGAAACTCCGGTATATCGATTGTCGTTGAGTGATGAATTGGCGGCGGATATGTATGCGGAAGAAGAGACACTTGAGTTGAAAACCCGTAGAAAGAAATCTCTATACAATGGAGAGCTGGATCTGGATATGGGTGAAGACGATGAGAATAACAAGCGATTCTTTGCCACGATGTTCCAGGATAACAAGAGAAGTGAGCATGTGATTAAGGAATTGCATTTGGATTCTGAACTGGAGAGAGACGAGAACGGTATGATTGTACTGACTTGTCTTCCTACAGCATATATGACACGAGATAAATGGAAAAGGAGTAAATGATCATGAACTACAGTGTATTCAGCGTGGATGAACTCGACGTACTGAGTGAGATGACGAAAGAGACCGAAGAGGCGAACGAAAAGTTCGCCAGTGAGGTCATCGATCCGCAGCTACGAGAATTTGATAAAATTGCTTGCACTTGTGGCGCTAAAATCCACAATAACCAAAGTATTGTAAAAACCCTTGGAGAAAACGGCGAAGTCGTAGAAGCAAAGGAAGGAGACATTCCGATTGGTGGCGTCGTTTTGGAGCCGATTGGTGAAGACAATAAAGCCGATAACACAGTCGAACCGTTTTCGTATGGTGTGGTAATCCGATCGGTTGATAATGTACCGAAGTCTGTGGTGTGCATCATTCGGTCTTGCAAGAAATGCGGAGACATTCGAATCCGTGGAGATTTGGATGATCTCACCAAGACCATTGGCATTTCGTATATGAATCTCCTGGATTTCGAAACCAAAGAAGCACAAAAGGCTGCAGAAGAATCTACCTCCGAAGACTGTGGAGGCAATTGTTCTTCCTGTTCCCATTCGTGTGTTGACCCGGAAGTTGTCGAAAACGATGGTGCAATTCACACGTTAGAAAAAGCGATGAACGATTCGGTGGCTGTGCCTGATGATATTGATATCATCAGAAAGTAAAAAGAGTGTGGGAATAGTCCCACACTCTCTCATTTAAGTCACAAGATGCTCCAACCAATTCGAATCCAATGCGTTTTGGTTCTTTGATTTTATTGTGATAAACAAATTCTCTATCTGATCCGGAGGAACTAGCATAATGGTTTGTTTAATGCGGAATTTAGATGGACATTCCTGTCCGTTCATCCACATAATAAACCAACCGAGCATCGGAGTTCCATACACATCTGTGCTAAGCAAATCCGGCCTATAACGATAAAATTTTCTTTGCTCTTTTGTTACACGATATTCTGCGATATACTCTTTTATGTACGGATAGAATCGTTGAAATGCGGTGGTTGATTTCACAACCAAATGATCTACCGTATTATAAAAGGTAACGTTTCGTATGTCATATACGTCGGTATACTCAATGATGTCTTGTAACGTTTTTGATCTATTTATTGTAGACACGATATCACCTCACATTATATGTACAATAAATATCCTTCTTCATACTTTCCAGTTGGAGTAAAAAGAAGAAATGGTGTTCCTTTATTGAATATGGTTGGACATGTTGTTCCTCTCAATAAAGGAAGAGACAGAGAGTGTGATACTGTTATGCTGGTTTTTCCAATAGGATAATTTGTATTTGCGGTGTAGCCAGCATTGATAGAAATTACATTGCTATCACTATCCTGCGGAACGGTTGGAAGAGCTTCAGGTATATTTACCTCAACATAGTTTGTTTCTCGTGGGTTTATATATGTATAAGCTTTTGCAGAAAAGACTTTCATTACGATACTGCTGGTATCGGCCATTATACACACCCCTTTGCCAATTTTAGTTTAATAAGATGTCCTGAGCGACAAAAATTCACAGAAAGTAGATGATTTTTATGTCTCACAAATACAATGCAGAAAGAGAATGTTCCATTATCAATACGGTACAGGAAATCATTAAAATTTTGGAGAATGAATCCATTCCTCTTCCGGTTCTTCTTGATATCAGAAAACAACTTTCTGAGTATGAAACTCCCAGTGAATATCAAGTTGTGCTGGACAGGACCGGTGTAGAAGTTGAAAAATAAGCCGAGTAAAAAATTGAGCCCAATGCTTCCGACCCCAACAAGAGGCCAGCTCGAAGCATTGAGTATCTTTGCTACATGGTTTGATAAAAAGCAATACAAAAAACAACCAATTCTTCGAATCGGTGGCGTTTCTGGTTCTGGTAAAACTGAATTGATCAAATATATTTTTGATCTGTATAAGTTTGATGAACGATCCTGTTGGGTTGTATCGTATACTGGCCAGGCGGTTAATGTGTTGCGAAGAAGAGGAATACATGCAAGAACGATTCATTCATCGTTCATGTATGCGAAAGACGAACAATTGTATGGAAAAGATGGAAAGCCGCTTATTAAAAATGGCATTCCAGTCGTCGGTACAAAGTTCGTTCCTCTTAAAAAGATTCCGTCAAAAGTAAAACTGATTATATGCGACGAATATTCGTTTGTTCCAGAAAATCTGGAAGAGATGATGCTGAAGCACAAAGTTCCGATTCTTGCCATAGGAGACCCATTTCAGCTTCCTCCAGTAACCGGAAGAGAATGCTTTGCAATGGAAGATTTGGATTATGTGTTAACGGAAATCATGCGCCAGCATAAGGATAGTGAGATCATCGATCTTGCTACAAGAATCCGTGAGCACGATACAATAAACCCCTTTCGTTATACGAATCAGGTTTACTTTTGCAACCCAATGAAAACCATCGAAGATACATTCCTGACATACAGAGCCTGTTTTCGTCATGCGGATCTAAATATCGTCACAACAAACAAGCAGCGCCAAATCATTACCGATCTATATCGGGAATATATCATAAAAACAGATAGCCCATATCCTGTCACAGGAGAAAAAGTGATTTGTCGCAGAAACGATTGGAATTTGTGCATTTCAGGATATCCGTTAACTAATGGAATGCTTGGGACTTGCATGAGCGATATTCCAAGGTCTGCAATTGACCGAAAACATGGAACGTATATCATGGACTTTAAGCCGGATTTTATCAAGAATGATTATTTTCCAAACGTACTGTGCAACTTCAAGTTCCTGTCGTCCCAGTTTGGAGATAAAGAGATTTCTCGATATGATATAGGCCATATGTTTGAATTTGGTCATGCTATCACCGTGCATCTGATTCAGGGTGGAGAAGGGGATGGTGTTGTCTATATGGACAGCTATCGCAAAGATCAAGAATATATGGCTAGGCTTCGTTACACCGCAGTCACACGAGCAAAAGAGTGGTTGGTATATATTCAACCATGGGCAACATGAGAGGATGATCAATATGAGCAGAATTGATAAGAACGGATACTATCTCGATATTGCAGATACGGTTTCTATGAGAGGTACTTGCCTCCGTAGAAATTATGGCGCTGTTATTGTAAACAATGACGTGATTGTGGGCACCGGTTATGTCGGTGCCCCTCGTGGACGAGCAAACTGCTGCGATATCGGTTACTGCTACCGTCAAGCACACAATATTCCGAGAGGAACTCAGTATGAAACTTGCTTGGCGAAAGATACTAAAATTCCGGTTAGTGATGGAATCAAAACGGTTGAGCAGATATATCAAGAAGGCATTGAGCCGATCTCGGTATTGTCTATCGATTACCAAAATGGACGGCTCTGTTCTGCAGACTATATAAAAGACGGCGTCGGTATAAACATCAGAAAGACGAAATATTGCGAGAAACTACTTCGTGTTCCAATCGTTTCTCTATTCAAAGTGGACAACGGCGTATTGGAAGACGGTTATATCGATTGTACTCCAGATCACAAGTTTCTTACACCGAATGGATGGGTAGAGGCCGGAAATCTTGTGCGGGGATCCATACTCGGCGCTGGAATACAGTACATGCAAGCAATGGTGCGAGAAACTCCGGAAGAAATTGAATATAACGATTATGTATATGATATAGAAGTTCCGGATTATGAAAACTTTGCCGTGATGTTTTCTGAATCATGCTATGTGTTTGTACATAATTGCAGATCCGTTCATGCAGAGCAGAATGCAATTATCAATGCTGGGAGAGAACGTTGTATTGGCGCTACGCTGTATCTATCCGGCAGAGAGATGGATACCGGCAACTTTGTAAAGAATGCGGATTGCTGTAGCATGTGTAAGAGAATGATCATTAATGCTGGAATTGAAACTGTAGTGATCAAACAGTATGACGATCCCGGAGAGTATAACTACGAAACCATTCCTGTTAAAAGCTGGATTAATGAAGATGATTCCCTCTCAGATACGATCGGTTATTGACCGGAATCGAAACATTTCTATAAGCATTTGACGGTTTGCCCGACTCTTTTCGGGCTTGATTTTACCAAATTAATACTCGAAAGGGGTAAACTTATATGACACAGTTGTCTACGCGTCTTATAAATACCGTAAAAGATAAAGGCTGGCTTTATATTGCTAGCGTCTGTTTCGACAATTCCAATATATTAAGCATCGTGAACTCTAGCGGTTACGTTGCAATCTCTGAATCAGAGAATGCGATGTTCTGGCTGTCGAATCAAGACACTGCAGATTCTGAGAATGTGTTCAACAGCCTGGCATATCTCAATCCGAACATTATTGGTCATCATGTGACTCTTGTTGATCAGGATCTGGATTGCCTGCAGCATTTTGAATACTCTCTGTACTCCAGAATGAATTTCTATTGGGATGAACAGGATGCGTTTCCGGCTCCGAAAATCCCGACCAAGGCTGAAATTATGGCTTTGGAAAAGGATGAAGAAACTGGCCTGTATCCCGGAACAGATGAACTGTTTGGCCTGAAGAAACGGTACAATGGATTCAATTATGATGATCTTACGAAGAGATCGAAAACTTCTACTATCTCTATGTATTCTGATGATCAGTTTACAGGTGTGCCTGAGCATTCAAACAAAAAATATATGACAACGGGCAAAGCGTTTTTCGAGTATGACAAATATCCGGAAGGTATCGCAAGTGAATATTGCGGATCCGGTGTCAATATTGATGGATGGAAAACGTTCTATAAAAACCAAGAGAAGTTTGTTGCTGCAATGAAAACATTCCTTGGTATTGACGATCTCGTATAAAAAATAATCCCCAGGGTTTATTGCCCTGGGGATTTTCTTTCAGTGAACCTGCTGATCTCGAAGGAAATAGCACTCTTTCTGAGTGATATAGTCTATGATTTCTTGCCCTCTGGCATTCAGATCTTGATCCATTTCCCTTTCACGGCTTATATTCATGAGATTCCGCATGATGTTGAACGGATCACCGAACATACTGAGAATGCACGGATCGATGTATGCCTCATCATCAATACGTTCACAGTTTTCAAATAACGCGATGAACGTTGGTTTCTCTTCCCGTTCTCTCAAGCATTCTGCAACTCTTTGATCATATTCAGATTCATTGATTTGCTTGGTTCGATATAAGAATGTAGCCCATAGATGTTTCTTCGTGATGCATCCGATAAGACCAGTAATAACAGAATCTTGGTACTTCATGGAAACGATATCATCCATCTCGGGCTTCTTAATAAATGCCCAGGGGTATTTGTCGTAATACTTCTCGTACTTATTGAGAACCTGCTCTCCAATAAGCGTCTGTATCATTGCTGCCGGAACATCGAAATATCGGAATAAAATCCGGCGTCTTTTTCCAGGGCAATTCTGAAGATTATCCGCCAAATCAATGTAAAATTCTGCCGTAATTGGATTAAACCCATCTAACCTACGAGCAGCCTTCCAGTAACACGTTTCTTTGATGCCAGTTATTTCCGGAGGAACAATGATTTCCTTTCCATGTACACAGCATCGTGCAATCTGATATTTCGGTACATCCGGAAGTTTAATTCCCACATACTCCTGCACAATCTTTCGTGCCCTTATCACATCCTCGGTTAACAGATAGCTTTTATCCGTGATACGATGGTGCATTGCTTCATTCAGTGCATCGATACGTGTCTGCTCTGTGATTTCATCCCTAGAAGAACGAATAATATCAACGTATTCTCGTACCATTTCTTCATCCTGCGTATCACAGTCAATTGTATATTTTGCTGTCATCCTTCTTACTCTGGCTGGATGCCTCAGCTTTCTCAACGCTTTGACAGAAATTATACGTGCACACTCGGGCCCAACACCAAACTTTTCTCCAATTTCTCTAAATGTTTCTGGGGTTCCGTCAAAGCCGAAATAAAGTTTAATAACCCGCTCTTCTCTCTGAGTAAGGGTATTCAGAACATCATCGATTTCTTTAGCATTCAATACAACAGAAGCGTATTTTTCTACTGTACTGAACGGAATTGCTGGAAATCGATATATGCCAGAAGATGTTTCATCATCCAGCTTATACGAATTTCGAATCCGACGGATAACTCGTTCTGGATTTCCTCGTACACTTTTCTTTGCATGCCCATGTTTCGGCATTTCATCAAAATAAGACATCGCAACCTCTTGTGCAATGTCATCCCGATAGGACTCCAACTCGGGATGTTTCTTACAGATACGATCTGCAGATTTGTTTGCTTGTTTTAAAATTTCCTCAGGTGAATACATTTTTAACATCATCCTTTCATTTTTATAATATATAGACAGATTGATGTTAAAAGATACTACATAAACAACAGATTAATACAGGCGGTTATATTTATGAGACTTCATTTTTGTCTATATATTATAATCGTGCAAGAACTAGATAGGTTGATTCAGCAGCCTGTCTGGTGTTTGCGTCCTGGGTTTGCTCGTTCCGGGGACGTACAACACATGAAAGGAAGATACAATATGTCCAAAAAGAAGAACAAGGTTCAAGCTTGGCTCGATCGTTTCGACGATGATGACAAGAAAAAGAATAAGAAGAAAAAGAAGAACAAGAACCGCGATGACCGTCAGATGAATATCAACGGCCCGAAGCTGAAGAACGTAAAGCCGACCTTGGATCGCAAGGACGTGCGTGAAGTTCACAAGGCTGCCGACAAGCCGATCAAGCTTCCGAAGGTCATCGAAGAGAAGCGTGAAGTATGTAACCATGTGCAGGACGTGATGTCCGTTGCGAAGTTCCGCAATGAGTTCGAGGATCGTCAGTATCTGGCGAGCAACCTGGACTCGTATGTCAAGATCTTCGGCGAGAACTACGTCGGCATCTGTAATGGCTGCTTCGAGGTTCTGCTGGATCGCCGCCTGATTACCATTGCCGAGACGCAGAAGGCGTTCCTCCTGATTATCGGCGCGATGAATCACCTGATGGCGAATTATCGTATGGGTAAGAAGGAGCTCAAGAACATGAAGTCCTCTCAGGAGATGGTGAACGATGTAATGAAAACCGTTCTGCCGATGCTGAAGGAGCTCCGTGAAGCTGAAGGAGAATCGACCGAAACCGCCAAGGTTAGCTATGGTGGTGCAACACCGGTAGGAAACGAAGCGAACACTGCCGAGACCGCACCCGCTAATGACGAGCGCAGAGGTCTGGAGATTCCGGAAGGAATGAACCTGTAAGAGCAATTGGACCCGGGAGTAAAACCCCGGGTCCATTTTATTTTTGTAATTCACCATAAGAGAGAGTGAATAAAATGAGAACAAAAGTTCTAGTGTTAGTGCAAAACGATAAGTTATATTCATTAGCAGAAGGAATCATTCGTCAAATCATGATGAACGTGACAGAATATCCAGAACCATATGTTATGTACGACGCAAGAAATGGTATACATGGAAATGCATTTGATACATTGAACCAAAGTGGTCTTAGCTGGTATATGATAACCGATAATGAATTCATGCCGGTTTGTATGAAACATGCACTCGACCCGCATGTTGTACTGCAGCTTAGCATCACCGACCGAGGTGTTCGACTGAACTTTGCTAGGTTTGATCAAGGAATATATGATAGGGTGCGCAAAGAGTTGTACAAATGCGTAGATGATCGGAGATTCTATTTGACATTCAATCCCATGTATGGAGACACCCATTAAATTCAAATTTGAGAAATATACATATAAATACAAAAATGAAAAACTAAAAAATAAAAGCTATGAATACAATACGAAAAGGAGCTAAGCATAATGGAATTCGTTTCTGGAAATTCAGTTGAAAGCGCCGCTACCGGATTAATGAATTTACTCGGCGGAATCATTGAAGCGGTTGCAAATTTCTTTGGTGTAACCGTGTCATTTGTCAAAGAAAACTTCTGGGATTATATCCTGATGTTCGGGCGATATAGACTGGGAACAAAAATTATCACATGTGCTATCCTTCTTGGCATACTCGCGACAATTTTCGTCGCTATTACCACTTTCATAAGGTTTGCAGTAAAGTACCGATTGGATCGTGAAGAATATGTAGACGATAGCGATGGAAAGGCTACATTAAATTTATTATCCGGCTTTAATAAGATTGCGATCTGTGTTTGTTTTATCATATTTGTTTGCTACACCGGATATCAAATTGTTCGATATGCAATTTCTCCGGAATTATATGCGATCGACGTTACCATTCAGTACATCAATTTTACGTTTGGGGGTAGCTGATTATGGGCAGATATATAATTTGTTATGACGAAGGTTTACGAGAACAGGCCGAGAAGCTGAAATCGAAACTGTTCAATGGGGAAGAAACGGAAGACAACTGGGCTCGCCTTTCGGAAGTTCGTAAGCATAAACTCGCCAAAAACTGGAATCAAGGTTGTTCTGATGCCTGGTATGTGAGTGGAACACCAAACGAGAAGTCGATTTATGAAGCAACGGAAGTTGTGTATCTTCAGAAGACAGATTCGGCTCCAGAAGGGTTCTGCACAAGGCTGATCAAATATGCTCCGTTTCCTCAGCCGAAAATCACAATTGATGACGAAGAATTCAAAAAGAAGGAAAGCGAGCTCAAAGCTGCTATAGAAAATCTGTATCAGCGGTTGGTTGTAGACAAAAGAACAAACGAGTCCATGAAAAAGTTTGACATTCCGTACGAGTTGTTCCGAATGATTGCTGATGAATATACTCCTGAAACGGACATAGATGTTATTGTTAAAGCAGCAAAACCGGTTGAACCACTATATCAAACGGTAAAAGCGTCTGATGGAATTATTCCGGAAGATCTGTTTGACGAAGAGCAGATAGGTTCAATATTCAATAAAAAGGGGCATATTGTCACACCCGGCGCAGAACGCGTGAATCATCTTTCGAAAGTAACACTGTTTCGAAGTGTGTATACCAGATTGTACGGATTCGTTGCATTGACTGATCGGTTTGTAGAGGAACTTGCAAAATTCCTGAAAGGAAAGACTGTAGTGTCTGTTATGTCAGGGTCTTGCACACTCGAAAAGCACCTGATTGACCATGGTGTTGCTGTAATCTGCAGTGATACAGACGAGTGGGCAAAACAAGACGACCCATACTATCGTAAATGGTGCACATGGGAACGCAAATGTCCAGACATGCTTGAATTGGATGCGTCGGAAGCCATTCGTCAATATGGCGAAAAAGCAGATTATGTCCTGATGTCTTGGCCTCCGTATGCAACTCCTGCAGCAAAAGAAGCATTGGAGGCAATGAGAGAAGTTAATCCAGATCTCATCATGATATACATTGGTGAGGATGCTGGAGGAAACTGTGCTGCCGATGAGTTCTTTGAAGCTGCAGACTTCATTGAAGACAAGGATTTTGAATCAGTGCAGAATGCTTTCCGTTCATTTGCTGGTATACATGACAGCATTTGGCTCGTAAAATAAGAATAACCCCGGAGTGAGTTCCGGGGTTTATTTTTTGTGGCACTTATAAACAATCCCATTTATTCCTGCACGTATATCCATACGCAGTCTTTGTAATAATATACTAATTGATCAACACATAATTGAGGATCGATAGGCAGAAATGAGTTGTGCCCGTTGAGTATATATTATATTTCAGAGGAGCGTGATGATAATGCCGAAAGGAGATCGACCGAATCGTTTTAAAATCATCCCGAAAGAGGATGTCGAGAAAGAAATTGCACTTGGTAAAGAAATAAAACCGAGTGTATTTCATCCGATCAAAGATATGACAGGAGAGAAATTTGCAGACGGAAACGTCACGGTTTTAGGAAGATATAGAGAGAAATCAAAGGATGCTGGAGTTCAATGGATCTGTAAATGCAATCTGTGCGGTAACTATTTTTATACCACAGGACGAGGATTGCGTAAAGGACGAGTAAAATCTTGCGGATGTTTAGTTTCCAAAAAATGTGCTGAGCGCAACCAGACCTTTGGTTTATCGAGTACAGAACTTGGTCGAAGAATTTATCGGATTCATTTCGATATCATTCGAAAGTGCTATAACCCAAACCGGGACGAATATAAGTATTTTGGAGCAAAGGGTATCTATATAGATCCGGAGTGGTATACTCCAAATGATCCAAATAATACCGGATTTGTCAATTTCTATAACTGGATGATAAAAAATGGATACACACTTGATAACAGATTGTTGGTGACTAGAATTGATAAAAAGGGTCCGTATGCCCCATGGAATTGCACGCTAGAACCAAATGTGGTTCAACTGAAAGAGACCATGGAACTTAATGCACATAATGCTCAGTTTGAATCTGATGAAGATAGAGCATATTTTGACGAGAAAAGAGAAGAATATATCGATAAAAACGGATTTATCCATTTAGTGAATACAATAAATGAAAGGGGATCTAATTAATGCCCAAGAAGAGAAAGTATGACGAGTCGTCTATCCAAGTTCTTGAAACGGATAGAGACGTAGTAAGAGAAAAAACAACTATGTTCATCCCATCTCGGGATGAGCATGGCGCTATGCACGTTATCTTTGAGATCGTAGACAATTCAATTGATGAATTGCTTGTTAAAGGAAGCGTCGGCAAAGATGTTTCAACTACCTTTGATATATCAACGAAAGAAGTTACAGTAATCGATAACGGCTCTGGTATTCCACAGGGTCGTCTATATGAATTGTGCACCAGACTTTATGCTTCAGGTAAGTATAATAACAGCGAAGATTCGGCATACGAATATACCGCTGGTACGAACGGAGTCGGGCAGCGGCTCGTGACCTACCTGTCGGAATACGCCGAATTCACGTCGATGCAAAAGGGCAAGAAATTAACTTACCGGTTTGAGAACGGATTTAAAGTCGGCGAAAAAGAAGAAAAGTGTAAGGATCACGGAACAATTGTGAAGTTCAAATTGGATAACAATTTAGTGAAGATCAATGATTTGGATGTAGACGAACTAGTTCGCAGATATGAAGAAAAATCATTTATATCCCCAGAGCTTCACATGACACTTACCATACTGAACAAGGGTAAGACCAAAAAGAAATATAACTTCACAGGAAAGAATATCGTTAACAGAGTTGAAATGATGGAACCCGATACTGACATTCTCTATGGAAATGCGTCAACTAAAGTAACTGTTCTTGAAAACATCAACGACGATAACTTGACCGAAGTAAAGGTTCCGGTTGAGTTTGCTATCGCATTTTCCGAGAAAGCCGTGGATGAGGAAGATCCCAATAAATATATGATTTCATATGGCAACTCAGTTAAAACCTATACAGGTGGTGCGCATGTAGAAGGTGTTCGTAATGCAGTGGTAAAATTCTTCAGAGATGTTTTGCAGCCGGACCTTGGTAAGAGAGATAAAGATATTGATTTCATTCCGTCAGACATGTACAAAGGTCTCTGTGGTTTCATTATTGCAAAAACCCATAAACCGGATTTCAAAGGTCAATACAAAGACCAGTTGATGAATCCGGAGGTAAAGCGTGCAGTGCGGGACATCGTATATGAAGCATTATGCAACTCAAAACCATCCTTTCAGAAGAAGATGTCGGAGTTCATTGTACGTGTTGCACGAGGAAGACTGGAATCGAAGAAATCAAGAACCAAAGGCAAGGATGTATCGAATAGCTTCAGTAAGGACCGCATTAAGAAGTATTGGCCTATTATAAGAACGGCCAACACATTAGCCCCAGAGATCATATTAGTTGAAGGCGACTCAGCAGCTGACGTAGCAAATACTGCGAGAGATCCAGAGAATCAAGCAATCTATCCGATTCAGAAGCCGAAGAATATCTTTGATGCTGACTCGGATGTAGAAAGCGCAATTGTTGGCGTCTTTAATAATATCATGGCGATTTGCAACTTGCAGCCGGGTAAACATTGTGACCCGTCGAAGAGTGAGATGTCTCGGATACTATGTATGACAGACGGTGATGTCGATGGTGATCGTATTGCAGTCAGTGCAATTGCATTACTGGCAAAACACTGCAGACCGATCATTGACGCAGGTATGGTAGGGCGAATCGTTCCTCCAGCATACAGTTTCAAAGAGGGAAAGAAAAAGATATTCGTTCGAGATCAACGCGACTTCTACAAAACCGTTGCAAAGGATTTCGTAAAGAAGTTCACCTTGGAATTGAAGGGCAAGAAGTACAGTAACGCAGAGTTCAGTGAGTTCATCAGTAACAACTTTGAATATAACACTCGACTCGGATTACTGGCAGATCGATACACCTGTGATCCGAAGATGATGGAATATCTGGCGAGTAAGTATCATGGAAACTTGGAAAGCCAGACGCAACAATACTGGTCTCGTGCGATGAAAATGTATCCCGATATCACTGTAACAAAGGAAGAGGGATATATTCTGATCGATGGCACAATTGGTATGGAAACATATCACATCGCCATTGACGATTATTTCCACAAGCATGTTACGAAATTCAAAGCATTTCAGGATACCAATAAAGACATCTACGGTTATAAGCTGAACGGAAAAGATTGTTCGGTCTATGAGATCATGCACACCTTCCAGAAGCATATGCCGGATGGTATCAAGAGATATAAGGGACTCGGCGAACTGGATCCGGATGAGATGCGGAAGCTGTGTTTGGATCGAGAGCATCGTACCGTTGTCATCTTTAAGTTTAAAGATTTTGAAGACGATATGTATAAGCTCGATGTTGTTATGTCTTCTCATGCAGCATATCGCCGTGCTCGCAAGGAGATCATGGCGAACAAGAAGCTCGATGTACTGGATCTGGATACGTGATATCTCGAGTAGATATTATAATAACAGACCCGAGTAAAATCCGAAAGGAAATTAATCATGTATGAAATTTCAATGAAGAAAGGAAAGCGTATGAAAGTCACATTAACTGATCCAAACGAGATCGAAATCTTTGACAAGCTGGTAGACGATATGCGAGTTTGTCATGAGTGCGGGCACATTCAGCCTGCATCTGAGATTCCACATGATGTATACTGTCTCTCTGCTGAGCAGGGTCTCGGTTATGTAGAGGTAGAATGTCCGAAATGCGGAAATATCCAAGTCGTACTTCCTATGTACGGATCGTTTGATAGCTGCCATCGTGAGTTCGATATCAAAGCGAAGGAGAAAGGTATCAATCCGACAACAGATAAGATCCCGTCGAAGCTGGGATCGGATGCTATCGAGAAACTTCGTATCGAACTCAAAGGAAAGGTGATGCAGGTAGATGAGAAAAAGAAGAAGCAAGCAAGAGATCTCCTCTGATTTGGAGAGGAAGGACGAAAACGGCTTTATCATACTCGAATCGCCCGAAGGAATGGAAATGGTTCGAGATAAGAAGGGCCGAGTCGTCGTACAGAAAATAAAGAAGAATAAGAAATCCGATGAGTCGGAAAATGACTCCGTTGTTGCACCGGATGTAAAAGTAACGGAGGCAGAACTGGGTCAATACGTGTATGACAAGTCTATCAACTTTGCCGCCAATATCAATATTGGTCGATCCCTCCCATGGTTGGAAGATGGATTAAAGTTTGTTGAACGACGCGTATTGTACACGATGTTCCGTGCCGGATGGACAGCCAATAAGCCGATGGTTCGTGTGGCAACCATTACCGGCCGAATGATTGAGACCGTGTATCCGCATGGTGAAGCACCTCCGGCACAAACAATCTATCGACTGGGTCGTGATTTCCAGGCGATGATTCCGTATATCGAAGCCGGTGGCGGTTATGGTAATGCAGTAACGATGAAAGCGGCAGCTCCTCGTTATGCTTCTGCACGTTTATCTAAATATGCAATGGATTGTTTCTTCAGTGAGGAAGACGGCATTGCCCCGGTATATGACGTAAAGGAAGCATATACGAAGACTGACATTGAACCGGTGTATTTGGCAACTCGATTCCCGAATATTCTGATGCAATGGAACTTTGGTATTGGTTCCGGTGCAGCAACTACGTTTGCAGCATTTAATGCAATCGATGTATTCGAGACAACGTTGAAGTTGATGGATCATCCGAATGCGAAGATCGAGATTTATCCGGATACACCAACACCGCTAGAGATTACCAACAAGACGGAACTGAAGCATTGTTTCGATAAGAAGCGATTCACCATCGATGTACGATCTCCGTATTATGTGGATACATTGGTTGGTGTGGATCGCAACGGTAAGAAATATGACATGCATGTGGTTGTATTCACCAGCTGTCCGATGCAGACTCGTGGTGAATTGATTGAGGAGCAGATCCGTAAAATCAAGCAGGAAGATGAGAAGCGTGATGTTGCGGATAAGAAGCTTCCGGAGGTTATCAACACTACTTGTACGATCAAGAATGGTGGCACACCAGGTCAGTTGCGATTGGTTGTTGAATACGAGCACGGATATGATCCGCATGCATTGGCAGAGAAACTGATCAAGTCGACCAGTCTTGGCATGACGTATGGTGCAAACTATACGGTTGCTCATGATTACATGCCGAAGAATTATACCCCGAGAGAAATTCTCCTGGAGTGGATTAAGCTTCGATTTGATCAGAAACGTCGATATTTCTCACAGAAGAAGAAGCTGGCTTCTCGCGAGAAAGCACAAACCCGAGCGTTGATCATTGTTCTGGAAGATAAGAAACACGGCGGTATGGACAAGTGTATTGCCATTATCAAAGCTTCCAAAAACGATGAAGAAACCAAAGCGCAATTATGTAAGACATTCGGTCTGACCGAGTTCCAAGCGACGATTATCATGAATCTGCGTCTGAAAACGCTCAATAAAGCAAATATTGACGTAGAGAAGGATAAATATCGCAAAGCTTGTGAAGACTACGATAAGTACACGACTCTGTGCAAAGAGAAGAACGTTCGGAATGCGATCAAAGAAGACCTGAAGTATGGTCTGAAACAATATGGCATGCCGAGGCGGGCAAAGCTGGTCGATGATGAGAACGAGAAGAATTCCAATGAGAAGAAGATTCTGGTTTATAACAACGATCAGTTCTATTGCCTGCACTCGTATGACGAATTGTCCAAGATTGCAAACGGCGTGGATAGTTCTTATACGGTAACCAGAGAGATATCCAATTCTGACAATCTGATTCTGTTTAACAAGAAGGGCCAGATGAAGATCTTGAATGGATTCTCCTTCAATTACACCGACACTGGTATTGCAATGGAGAAGGTTGCATTTGCTGATGTAGTGAACGTATCTGTCATTTCGGATCTGGCAGATCGGGATATTGCATTAGTAACGAAGTTCGGTTACGGAAAGATCATGTCCTATGATGATATCGGTAAATCTGTGAAGGGCAAAGTGATTACGCTGAACAGTGGTGATGAACTGGTCGGTGTTGTTCCAGTAACAGAGAACGGTATTCTCGGCATGATCGATAAGGATCTGATTTATTATGTGAGAGCAGATTCGATTCCGAAACTGAAACGTTCTGCAGCTGGTAACAGGCTGGTGAAGGTGAAAACACCGTTGAATATCACTGGCGTCATCTTTGCCGACAATGAGTATCCGTATCTGATGATCTATGGTGAATCCGGATATATCAAGATTCTGGATACCACCTATCTTGGATTCAGCAAGCGAACAGCAAATTGTATATCCATGAAGGGTAAACTTGTATATAATGTGATACCGATCGATAACAAAGAAACGACTGTCACATTGTATAATACCAAGGGAGCGATTGGTATTACGATCAACCTTGGCGACAAGATTCAGTTTAAGACCGAGACAGGAGCGAAGAAGACATTCCCGATGTCAACAAGCATCGGCAATCCGGTAAAACTGCTATCCGTTGGAAAGCATGAGTTCTATCGGATATTCTAAGTAAACAATGGTGCATAGGAATAATCTTCTTATGCACCATTTCATTTTTACTACATGAAAGGTGGATTTACATGGCAAAGAAAAAAGTAACAATCAACAGGTTCATCAAGGAGAATTACTTCTTAAGTAACTTCTATCCCTGTGAGTTCGAATACGGCGGCTATACATACGCTTGCGCAGAAGCGGCGTTTCAGGCGCAGAAGGTTGCAAGAGATGAAGACCGCCAGCAATTCGTCGGACTTTTAGGAAACCAGGCGAAGTACCTGGGCCGGTCTGTAGAACTTCGTTCTGATTGGGAGGAAGTGAAGCTGGATATCATGAAGAACGTTCTGTATGCAAAGTTCACACAGAATGAAGATCTGAAGCAAAAACTCATTGATACCGGTAATGCTACGCTGATTGAAGGTAACTGGTGGGGAGACCAGTACTGGGGCGTATGTGGAGATATCGGTGAGAATCACCTTGGTAAACTGCTGATGGAACTTCGAAAGGAGCTGTCGGAAAGTGTATGAGAATAATGTCTATCACATTCGAGAATCCGAGATCGAACGGTTTTTAGTAGACATTGGGAGAAATCCGAATGATTACGAATTCTGCTTGTTGGATGATCTGTGCCGAGATGTCATGGTCTTGACCGGAAACTTCTTTAAGCCGACTGGGTTTGAGGAATTGTGTGGAGATTATGGCGTCATTGCATTTTCGAAAGATATCACAGAACAAGCATTGTCGGATGCGATTCTGGCTGTTAAGAATCCGGATGCACCGAAGAAGAATAATCGGTATTATCCGCCGTATAACATCTTCCAGCATATGGTGACTACGGTGATTCACTATCGCGCGGATCCGACTTCCTTTATGGAGAAAGAGGTTGTAGACAATATCATTTGTGCAGCTGATATTATCAGCAAGTATATTGGTACATCAGAAGGCCTTTTCAAATACGGCAATGAAGGGAAGACAAAGAATGCTTATCCCATTATTCACAGCATTCTTACAGAAAACAATCCGAAGAGAGTATACGTCACACCGTTCGGTGTGATCCTTCAGGAGCCGGATGAAGAAAACAATGGTCTTGAGATGTCCATTATACGTTTCACCAAGCATGGTAAGTACACGTTCCTTTGCCGGGGCTTTACGGCATACAATGGTGATGAAATCACCCACACCAACATCGGCCCGATTGAAGGAAACAAGTACGACTTACGGAATGATCAGCTGAATGCTAAGTTGTTCCCAAGATCATATGCGTGTGTAACAGCGTATCAGTCGTTTATTCAGAACCATTTATCGAAGATTGATGCAGAAGAAAGCCCGTTTACATATGCGGTGTGTCATCTCCTGAATCGAATCTTCTCTTATTATCAAGATGCAAAGCCGACGTACTATATGATCGATCTGGCTGTTCCAAATGTGATTGGAACAGTTATCACGATGACGCTGGCTTCGCATTGTGTTCTGACGCATGAGTTTAACATTAGTTAATGAAGTTCCGTGGAACACGTCAGTAAACGAAAAGAAAGGAAGAAAATTATGAACAACAACAGCAACGTCAATAGTGCTTCCCTTACTGATGAAGACATTGCAGGAATCGTTGCGCAGGCCGCAGCGCATTCCCAGGAGTCTAATCAATCCAATAAGCGTCCGATTAAACCGTTTCAGAATAAAGCGAAAGGACCGCTGTCCCGAAACATCATGGTGATCGGAACTGGTGATGGTGGATGCAATATCGCATCTGCCATCAAGAAAAAACAGCCGAGTGTATATGCAATTGCATACAACACCAGTAAGCGTTCTCTTCCGACACTTTCTGTAAACAAGGCTGTTGTTCCGAATGCTGAGGACGGTTCCGGTAAGGATCGTTCCTATTCGAAGGAAGTGTTCAAGAAAGCTGCCTATAAGACTTTGATGCAACTGGTAAAGGAGGAGCTGGCTCAGACAGAGTATGAGTACATTATCGTCACAACAACAGCAGATGGTGGTACTGGCGGTGGTTCCAGCCCGAATATTGCAAAGGTAATCTCCGATAATGTTAGTGTTCCGGTTATCATTCTCGGTGTATACCCGGCACTGGCTGAAGACGCGAAAGCACAGTACAATACCATCGCATGGCAGGCTGATGTAGAGAAGACTGGTCTTCCGTATATCATCTATGACAATGAGACCCGGTCTAATTTCCCGAAGGCTGTTATGCAGTCGGAGGTCAACGATGAGATTGCAGAAGCAATGACTGTCATTACCGGCGCTGCATATGGAGATACCAATATCAGTGCGATCGATAACCGAGATATGCATATGATGCTGGTAGAAGCTGGTGGCAGAATCAATGTGGTAACCAGCACAAAGAAGCCGAAGGTTGGAGAAACCATCGATGCATACCTGGACTCCATCTTCTCTTCTGCGGCACAACCGAAGCCGTCTGGTCAGATGGCAATGGGCCTGTTTGTCAAGGGGCCAAAGGCATTCATCTCGTCGATTGACACTTCTCTGTTCGACTTCCGCGATAAGTATGGAGATGCACTTCTCTATACACATATCGAAGAAGCAGACGATGTTCGTATTTCAATGCTTGTTGCCGGTTCTGATGTACCGGATCTTCGTCTGCAGCAAATCAAGGAGCGATATGACGACATCATGTCCAATGTACATACCAATTCCATGTCCGCAGCATCGGTACTGGAGGAGATCGATGATCCATTCTCGATCAAGCATACTGCAGCACAGCCGAAAACCGATGATGACTTTTCCGGTCTGGATCTTTAAGGAGGAATGACAATGGATACAACAAATATCCCTAAGAATCTTCTTCAGCTGAATCGTGATTTAAGTGCGTCTCTGAAGCAGACTCTCAATGAGTACACAATTGGTGCATTTGCAGGCATTCGCCGGTTCGAGCCGATTGAGATACTTCGTTCTCTAGACGCATTCTCTCATATTCTGAGCAGGGAAGCATTCGACTATATTACAGCAGCAGTATCAGATGCAATTGATCAGGTTATCGTAGAATCAGCGATGTCCAAGATGCGTGCTAACAGTGCATCTACCGATCCGATCAGTCGGTTTGCAACTAAGGCGCGAGTCAATCGATATGTGCACACTATGATCACAAAGTTTGCAATCAAAGAGTCTGCTGATGAAGAACCAGTAACTCGTGTTGTAATTATTCGAAACAGCGATTTCTTCCTGTACGATATGACCAATTCGGCAGGTGTGATCGATCTTACGTCTATGGATGAAGAACATCTCGATGTGTTTAAGAAGCATATCTTCCGGTGTGATCAGGTGACTGTAACCGATCTGGAAGCAATGGTCTCTGTAGAGGCGATGCGAGTGGCGTCCATGCTCACACAGATCTGTTGCGCTGGTTGTGGTGTCAGACTGTCTACGAAAAAGTTTACTCCGATTGATACAGCGTACAGCTGCCTCAGCCAGTATATCAAGAATGCAGACAAACTTCGTACTTATACGGAAGCAAAGGACGATGAAACCATTAAGGCGTTGTCGGCTGACTTCTCTTCTGTATTTGCTACTGCACTGATTCACATGGCTGTCATCAATGGTGTCAATCAGGACGTTGCAGAGGACATGATCGGTAAGGTCAACTATAAGTTTGCTTGGAGCCATGAGAAAGGTAAGACGCCCACTTTCACCGTCATGATGATGGCTGGTGTCAATGCCTTTGCAAAAGGCGCTAAGTTTACCGATCTCATCACAACCATCAAAGACTCGAATGAGACCAAGAAGAAACAGCTTTCTGCCGGAACAACTCGCATTTGCAAACTGTTGCTCGAAGCAAGTGCGATGTTTACCACTGCAATTCTGGCTGACAGTCTTCCAGAGAACTATATGGAGCCCATTGTCGTAGAGTCGGATACCGAACAAGAAGACACCTCACAATCGGACGAAACTTAATTCGTCTATATACTATAACAGTGCAACCTATGAGACCCTCACCAAGTTAAGTAAGTTGTAAACCATTTAGTGAAAGGAGAGAAAAATGAGCAAAAACAAAAACAATAATTTCCAAAACTATGCGGCGAAGAGATTCGCCCAGATCGAGAAAATCGATCAGTACGCAGAGAATGATATCTTCGATATTCTGTCGAAAGAGCTGCCCGTCATCCTGCGTCAAATCACCTCGGCAAAATCCGGCGCACAGTATCCGGAGTATGCCGTCAACATGTTTGCGAATATCAGTGCAGCCAAGTTTGTCTATCAGTATGTACAGACTTGGGACAAGCAGATTCGCAAAACCGGAGATTCCAGTCTAATGGATATCACTGATGTGAAGGCACTCAGGGATCTGGTTTCTGAGGCATTCATCCGCAGGGATAAGTTCGTCAACCAGAAGATGGAAGAGAAGGATCGGAACAAGCTGTTGCTGAAGACTTATGCAATGCTGGATCCCGTTGGAGTCAAGCGTGCTAAGAAGCTGAAGCTCAGCAAGAAGCTGACCATCGAGTTAGCACTCCGTATCCGTAAGCCGGCCAAGTTCACGATCGATCGTGTCGGGAAACTGTTTGACATGAGCACAGTGTCCGACAAGAAGAAGCTGAAGGTCCTGAAGAAGCTGACTCGTACGGATAAGAAGTTCGCCGACTATATCGGTGCAGCGCTGACCATTTCGAAGTCTGTAACGGACTTTGTCGGCATGGCATATGATGTGGTTATGCCGAAGAAGGAAACCAAGAAGGGCAAGATGACGAAGAAAATCATGAAGCGTCGTATGCCGTATCTGCGTGCGTATGCTACTGCATTCAAGAAACGTCGTATGTACAACACGATTCTTACCGACAACTTCTACAAGCAGAATAAGAAGCTGATCAAGAAGCTGATTGATGAAGACCTCGGCTTCAAGAAAGCATTCAAGATTCTGAAATCGAAGAAACCTCATGTGGCAAAGACCAGTAAGAGCAGTAAAGGGTCCGTTGACATCAAGGCAATCGAGAAGCAGGCGATGAAGCAGAAGTCCGCACGCAAACCGGTTCCGAAGAGTATGGAACTCACCAAGTTCCTTGACGAAGTGAAAGGAATGGATGGGGTAGCATAAGCTACCTCATCCTCCATTATTGAAAGTTGGTAATTTTGTATGCTGATAGCAAAAAATGGCGACTTCGTATCGTTTCAACACTACGATGAGCCGATCAATGTTCTTGGCCAGAAAATCCAGAACGTTATCGAGTGTGGAGAATTGCATGTGAATATTGCCTCGATTCCTTCGGTGATTGAAAACAAGGGAGAGGCAATGCTGCGCGGAGATTCCGTGAATATGATTGTCCTGTCGATGGACAAGAAACTTCGCAAGCAAGCAGAGGAAACACACAACTGTTTTGTAAGTGTGCAGAGTGCGAATACGTTGGAGAGAAATACGGTTCTTATTGCGCACAAGGAGACAGAAGAAGGCTATGTGATCGATCGAGTACAGCAGAGTTTCGTTGTACATCATTATCACGTAACCAAAGACAGCGTTAGTTTAATTGGCTCTCAGTATCCGGAGATGTATAACACGACTGTTCCGCTGATTCGTATTTTCAGCACACATAAGGATACAGGAACCATCAAGGAAGTTATCTATTACAGCGACACGCTGGAGCCGAAGACGTACTATACGGAGATTGGGCATCCCAGATATGAAAAAATGGCCAGCCTCCGTAAGTCATCGGTGTTTCTGATTTGTCACAATGGCGCTCACTTTGAGACGAAGATGTGGGTACAGCCATTCTGCAAAATTATTATTTGTAACGACTATATCAAGAAGATGGATTACAAGTTCCACGGAGATGTAGTTAAGCTTCTGGATTGGCATTACCATGGCGGTATGCCGGCTGTCATTCCAGATGACATGATTCGCTGCATGGACGATGACATTGATGCGATCAAGAAAGTCATGAATGAGTGCAGTGATTATTCGACGAAGAAAGGACCCAAGTGGATGTTCCTGGGGTTCAGCTTCGCAACTGCGTATGAGGCTCGTTTGTATGCCCAGAGCTTTACCGAGCGTCGGAAAGAGCATGCTTTTGATTACGGGAGAGATGTGAAACCGAAAGACAAGGAGTCGGAAGAGGATAAACCGAAAGTCGAATTGGTGATTCCGTCTCCTCCCCCTGAGGTATATGGCTACCTGCAGAAGGAAAACAAGAGGCGCAAAGGCAAAAAGAACAAACGGGAATACTTCAAGAAGTACGATTCGTAATAAGGTGAGGGTCCGATTATGGACCCTCACTCTTTTTTGTATCAAACGATTCTCTGATCAACAAGTTAATACTATAATCGTGTAGACGAAAGGATGACATGTATGCTGTACAGAGAGTTCTTGCAAGACATGAAATCGAAGAACAAAAAGAAAGACGATGGAATTGAAGAACTGACTTCCCAGATTCAGTTTCCGACTGGGTTTATATATCTGGACTATATCTGTGGTAACTATATCATTCCGGAAGAAGATGATGGCCCGGTTTGTAAATATCACAACATTGGCATGTGCAGTGGTTCAGTGAATATGGTCATTGCCAAACCACAGGGAGGTAAATCATCTTTAGCCGCAGAACTTGGTGCCGGTATATTGGAACCGTGGCTGACCAAGGATGCGATGAAGCGTTATCTTCCAAAAGAGGGTAACGAGCATTTTGACTTTGAACCAAAACCTCTATTGCAATATATCGACGTAGAGAAAACGGCTACCGTTGATTACCTGAAGAAGACATTATGCATGAAGAGCAGTCTGTTGAAGAAATGCCTGGTAATCAATAAGATCGATACTGATAAGGATTTGTATCGTGTATTGAATCAGCATGTTGAGTTTAAGAAGGCAAATATGCAGAAAGTTGCATTTCCGATGCGAGATGCATATAATGATCCGATCTATATGTATCCTCCTACCGTTGTTGTTGTTGACTCTATTACACAGCTGGAGATGGAGAAGGTAGACGGCATGGACGAGAAATCGTACGAGGCGCAGATGCAGAATCCGGCTGGTGCACAGAGAGCAAAAGTTGTGTCTCAGATTTATAAGCAGCTGGTAAATATTGCGAAGACGTATAATATCATCATTTTTTGTATCAATCATATCAATAAGGCTCCTCAGATGGGATTCCTTCCGCAACCGAAACAGTATCATGGTCTGAAGCAGGACGAGACGATTTCCGGTGGTGAACGTGCTCTGTATCTGGCCGCGAATATTCTTCGTTTGGATCGTGTGAAGAATATCGGTACAGAGAAAGCATCGTATCTGGATCTCGGTGAAGGAGTAACTGGATTCATTGTAAATGCTTCGTTCATCAAGAACAAGTCAAACTCGAAGAGAGAAACTTGTTTCTTGGTGTATACAAACCGGAGAGGATATTGCCCGATACTGTCTACACTATATACCATGAGAGAACGTGGAGAATTGGCAAAGTCCGGTAACTTCCATTATCTGGACGATCTGCCGAGTATCAAGTTTACACTGAAGAATTGTCTGGATGTGTTTGCTGATCATCCGGAAATGATTATGGCATTGTATCGTCAGTGTGTAAGAAAGTGTGAGCCGCTACTGGATGGTAAACCGTTCTCTGAGATTGTCGCAGAGGATGCAAAACATGCGAAGAAAGTTCTGGAGTCTGATGGCAACGAAGACGACTTCAGCTTCACAAACTTGACAAATTCTCTGGTATGATAAACGATCCATATATTATAGGTGTGACGGGATGAATTTCCCGTCACATTTATGACGTATGGAGGTGCCAACAACGAAGACGTTTACGGATGAAGTTTTGATGGAGTATCTCCATAGGAGCTTCAAGAAATATGCAGAGCCGTTGGTTGAATCCCTGACACTTGGTGATGTCGTATCAGTTCGATATAATGTAATAGAAGGTCATTCTGTTGACCATGATACAGTAGCAAAAACACGGTTTCGAAATACACTGAATGTATCTGTGTATGCCGGAGTTGGATACATATTGGACGCATTGGCATTATGCAGAGAGAACGGTATTCATTTGATTACAGAAGAAATCTTTGAAGTTATCTCTGTGTACTATTGGATCAATCCGATTTATCGAACTCAATTTCTCGGTATCACTGGAACAGAAGCTGACTATGAAAGTATGCTTTTCACATCAGATAAGATTACACAGAAACACATCAAGAGAGAAATGGAATTAACGGAATTGCAGAGTTTGATTCTGGATGTCATACGATTCCGAACCGCGAAGTTTACCAACCGATCTATCAAAGGACTAAATACCTATACCGAATATAACAACGCTTTTTCAAAGTATAAATTATATATGGAAGAGCACCATAAGGAGGCGTACCATACCGCGAGAAACTTTCCGGCGCAACAGTGTCTGGTTGATGAAAATGGATTCATCCTTTTGGAGCAAAACCAAAGTGATGAAGAATTGAAGGGAGAGATTAAAAATGAATAAGAAAGGAAAACGCTATAAGATCCCACAGAAAGAGAAAGAAGTTTTAAAGCGATATTCGGAATTAAAATATAAGACAGATGTCCTGGGTCCTGGTTCTGCGTTCACGCTCCAAACGCATACCAACTCCTCTCGACTGATCATGGTGAACCATCAGGTAGGCCATGCGGTGAACATTAAGAATCCGGAGCCGGCACTAGTATCTACTGGATTTGAAAATGTGCTGGCAGAGTATTCTGCGATTAACGAGGTTGCAGATCGTAACTATCGAATCACTCATAAGATTATCAAGAGCCCGTACTATTACGTTCTGATTGGGTATGACGATAAAACTCGCCACTATCACGCATGGGAACGCAAAGAGGTAGAGGAACATTCAGAGTCGTTTGCAACTCGTTATAAGAACACGAAGAACGACGAACTGGAAGTCGGAGATGTCGTAAAAGCCGGAGCATTTCTGAAGAAGACTGAGTCATATGATAAGTATGGCAACTATTGTCTTGGTAAGAATCTGAACACCGTTTATATGATCTCTGCTACCGTATTGGAAGATGGCATTGCATTGATGAATGGTGCTGAGAACAAGATGAACACCTTCCGGTGTTATACGGTATCCGTCCCGATCAATGACAATGAGGTTCTTCTGAATCTATATGGAGACAAGAAGTCATATAAGACCTTCCCGGAGATTGGTGAGAAGATCAAGAAGGGTGTTCTTGCTGCAGTTCGAACTATTGACAACTCCAAAGCGCCGTATTCTCTGAAGGACCGCGCACTGCGTTCGATTGAAGAAGGCGACCGTGTCTATAACGTATCTGGTCGAGTGATCGATATCGATATCCGATATAACAAAGATCGGTCGTCCTTGATTGAAGCAAAGACGAATGCACAGGTGAATAAAGCATATATTCATCAGCAGGACTTTTATCTGGAACTCTATAATACCATGAGAGAAATCACTGCACATGCAGAAGATGAAGGATATACCTACAGCGATGAGTTCTCGATGATCTGTGCAACGGCCAGGAATTATGTGGATTCCTCTGCGTTCTTCTCGGATTATAACGAAAGTGTCTTTGGCAATATGATCATCGACTTTACCATCATGGATGAGGAGAAACTTGCTCCTGGATCTAAGCTGGTAGGGCGTTCCGGCAATAAGGGTGTCGTATCCAAGATCTATTCTTCGGAAGAATCCTGGATGATGGAAGACGGAACACCCGTAGAAGTAGTATTGTCTGCACTCGGTATTGTTGGACGATTAAATCCGTCTCAGTTGAATGAGCATTCTATCAATGAGTTGACACAGGGCGCAGTCAATCGGATGAAGACCACTTACGATGTGGAAGAAAAGTTCCGATTTGCCTATGATGTTTTGAAGCTTCTCAATGAAGATGAAGCAAAGGAAATGAAGAAGTTCTTCAAGAATCTTAATGACAAAGAGAAGAAGAAATTTTGTAAGAACATCGAAGACAATGGCATCATTGTTGTGCAGGATCCGATCGATAACGTAAATATTCTCGATATTGAGAAAGCGTATGATAAGTATCCGGCAAGATGGCAAAGAATCATTTTCCCGGATGGTTGTCGGTCTATACGCAAGGTTCTCTGTGCGAAGCTGTATTATTTGAGACTGAAGCAAGATCCGAAGGATAAGTACTCGGCTCGTGGCCGTGGCCCGGTAAACGCACTACACGGTATGCCGAACAAATCCAACAGAAAGAAACGCTATCTGGATCTGTTTAGTGATGTTCCGGTTCGTCTTGGAAACTCCGAGATTGATGTTATGAATAATAACAATGAGCCGGAAGCGAATGCTGATTATATGGCAGAGAACTCCACTTCTATCGAAGCAAAAGACCAGTTGGCTGAAGCGTATACTGCGGATCCAACTGAAGAGGTAGAAGTGGCAATTGACAACAATACGTCGAAAGGCAATGCAGACATGCTTGCCGCACATCTGATGGTACTTGGCTCCCAGTTGGAGTTTGTATATGAAGGAGAAGAGCTCGAGGATGATGACAATACATTCGTTCTTGGGGAAGACGAATCCGAAATGGATGACGAGGATACAGATTCCGATGAGCCGGGCATCGACGATTTTGAGGATGATGACTAAAAAGGAGGAAATCAAATGAAAAAGCAAACAGAAGGATTGTGGCTGAACGACGTCATTACCGATGGGCGAAAGAAGCTGAAGAAGCTGCAAGACACAGACATGCACGAGATCCTGGTCAAAGCAGCATCGGAAAAGATCAAGGAAAGTGTAGAAGCGTGGTTCGGCCGGCTGGAACTGGCAAATGACCCGCTAAATGACACAGAGTTTTCTAATTTCCTGATAAGCAACACGGCCGCATACAGTACGACACTAAGTGTACAGAGTCTGATCTCCGATCACGGAATGATGCATCATTCTTATAAAGAGCTCGTAGAAGAGCTTGGCGAAGATGGTCGTCTTCTTCCGGAATGTGAGAAAACGTTCAATGACATTATTCCTGGAGTTAACGTGAAGATCACTGATGTTACGGTAAAGATGGATCAGTCTGGACACTATCCGGATATTACATTTGCCGTAACAATTATGGATCTTAAAGAAACTCCGGCTGTTGCGGAGCATTTTTCCACTGATAAATGCAGAATTAACAACTGCGGAGCATTTTTCCACTGATAAATGCAGGATTAACAACTGATCATTAAGTGGCAGGCTCTTCGGGGCCTGTCTCTTACTTTGAGAAAGAAGACAACTTCATATAACAGATAAGGAGAGGGGGCAGTTAGCCCCCTTCTTTTTTGTCTTTTGCCATGAATACACCAGAAATTTGAGTATATATTATAATAATGCTCAGAGACAGGATGTGGTGAAAGTCCACACAATAAACCTACGACCCATGACTTGATGAATGGAGGAACACATCATGGCAGAAAACAAAAAAGAATTAACTCAAGAAGTACTGGACGAGGCGCTTACCGCAGCCGCTGAAGCTGAACACCCGCAAGATGATCAGCCGGAAACGGATAAGGACGGTTTCATTGTATTGGAATCTTCAGAAGAAGGTAAGAAAGCCGAAATCAGATGGGCAGCGAGTAAAATCGTTGATGCGCCGTTTGGTATTCGTCCAGAAACGGAAATGGATCAGCTGGAACTGCTGCTGAGCGGTTATACGGTCGCGGCACAGACTGGTCGATATGCTGATATCCATCCGACAGAGGATCAGATGAATGATATTTTGAAATTCATCGGGTCTTATCATCCGGAAACCAGTGATATCGGCACGCAGGAGTATGCCATTGCAAAAATGCTCCTGATGATCGGCAAGAGCGTGTACGAATATGCCACTGGGGTAACATTCCTCAGCGACATTTCCTATGATGCTCTCCTTGCATCGTGGAAGAAAGTACACGTTGAGCCGACCGGTATTGTTCCGGCAAATATCCCTGGCAAGGAAAAGGTTAAGCTGAAATTCCCTGAGCTCAGCAATAACCTGGACAAAGCCTATCGTATCATGACGGCAGACAAACTTCCCGTCGGTGTAAAGGAAGAGGATTCAGTTGAAGAATTCCTCAATCGGACTTATGACACATTGGGCCTGAAAGATGAAGATGCCTTGCAGCTGGTTCTCTCTCCGAAGATTGACGGCGTTTCCGTCAATACCATTGTGTCCGGTGGCAGACTGACTTCTCCGGCATCCAGAGGAGATTCTGATTCCAATCTGAGACTGAAAGGTCTGGAAGGATTCCGTATCCGTGGATCCAAGAAGGATGTTCCGAAACATGATCCAATTCCGATTCAGTATGAGGCGTTCGTTACCAAGGGTAACAAAAAGATTGCGTCTCAGATGATCGGTACGGATTATGTTAATTGCCGGTCCTGTGCATCGGGACTGATCAATCGCATGGCTGCAGACCCGGAAGCAAGGAAGTATACAAAGCTTCTGAGCTTCTATCCGATCAATGCAGTCAGTGAGAAACCCTATGCAGAGAGACTCAACGAGATCGATAAGTTTGGCAGAGTCCCGAAGGATATGCCGGGCAGAATCGTTCTCACCGGAAACAAGAAGGAACTTCTGGCAGAAATCAAGAAGCATTATGATAACCTTCTTGGGTTGAGAAATACACTGTCGTTCGATATTGATGGCATGGTCATCAGTATTCTCAACGACGAACAACAAGAGAAGACCGGTAGAACTGGTCGTACCAACCTGTGGCAGATTGCCATGAAGTTTGAGCCCGCCTCCGCCATTGGATATGTGGATAACATTTCCATGTCCTTTGGTAACAAGGGGCGTCGAACCATCATGGTTAATCTCAAGGAGCCTGCCGTTATTGATGGCGTGGAATATCCATCCATCCCTGTCCTGAGCACTGGATCGTATGACGATCTTGGACTTCGGGTAGGCTCCAAAATTGAAGTAATTCGGACGGGGGATGTTATCCCGACGTTCGTTGTATTGGATCCCGGCGATGGAGAACTGATCCCGAAGCCCACTGTATGTCCTGCATGTGGTGAGAAGCTGACGGAAGAAGAGAGCGGGCATCTTCGTTGTGACAACGAGAATTGCCCGAAGAACATCGTCGGAAGATTCATTACACTGTTCACCGTTCTTGGATTGGACAGCTATGACGAAGAATTTGCTACCAGCCTGATGGAGAAGGCGAAGATAACGAATCTGAGTCAGTTGCTGGATCTGACAACTGAACAGCTGCATGAAGCTGGAATCCAGGGAAAGATCGAGGATCAGTTTGTCGATCTACTTCATACGACACTGAAGAGCTCGCCAGACTATCGTATCCTGGCAGCACTCGGTCTCCCTGGTATCAGTAAGGAGAGAGCAAAGGCCATTCTCAGCGCAATCGATTTCGACAAGCTGGATGACCTGACCATTCCGGAAGTAGAGGACATCCTTACCAGAGAAGCTGGCTTCAAGAAGATGGCTGGGCTGTTTGCTACTGAGATCATCTCCAGCAGGGATTTGATCAAGAAGTGGTTCAAGGCAGCAGAAGTCAAGAAGACCGATTTCAAGAACCTGAAAGTCGTTGGCCATTCCGGCGCAAATATCCCGGAAGACGTAGCAAAGAAGATCCTGGATGCCGGGTATGATATCACAGACGGCAGACGGTTTGACTTGCTCGTAATTCCAGATATAAATTATACTAGCAGGAAGGTCAACGTTGCAAAAGCAAAGAGCATTCCGATTGTCACATTGGAAGTTCTGCAACAGTATGTGGATGGAAAGATGGAAGATCTGTTTAACCACAATTTCACTGGCAAGAACGGAAACAAGCATGAACCAAAGCTTGAAGAAGTTAAAATCAAGCCGGAGAAGAACACTTCCAAGTCTTCTAAGGAGAAGCCTCCGAAGGTAATTCCGCTTGGTGCTGGCGAAAAGAATGACAAATCCGGATCTGAGAAGAAAACGAAATCCGGCAAAGCCGAGAAGAGTAGTAAACCGGAAGTGATTCCGAAGGACCAATTCGTTGGAAAGTATTATGAGAAGCTTTCCGAAGAAGACAACCAGACGCTTGAGAGGGCGCGTCGGACAAAGATGACTGCCGAGGAGATTGTGAAAGCAATCGAGGCAAAGTCCTCTCAGAATAATGAAACTCAAAAGAAGAAAAAGTTTGACCCTGTAGGACGGGCAATGGTCAATCTTAGTGTCGATATGTCGAGGCTCTCTACGAAAGCATACTGCACCACGCAGAATGTGATTGGAAAGATTCACAGCATCGGCATGTAAATTTAAACTCCAGTAGACATAAAAATACTGGAAACTCGAACCTCGTATATGCACGGTGCAGAGCGAGGAGACCCTCCCAAACTGGTTCGCTGGGTTGGGAGGGTCAAAATCGAGTGTGTCCGGCGACGTAGGGGAAGTCTCCCGCATCAGAGGCATCGCTCTGCAATCTATCAGCCATATACCGACTTCAGTGGCTCGGTCCCTATATCCTCCTCCAGTTGGAGACCTCGGTCGAATCTTGGAGGTACTGAACAGACATGTTTATTGAGTTTAGTCTGTGGCAAATCCAAAACAGGTGCGGGATGTATATGGACGGTTGTAAGAAGGGCTTCGACAGCTATGCTCGAGACTGTACTTGGTATTAGGGGTGTTATGCCGCATGATTTATCATGGATACCAGGGAAACGACTTGCGAACAGTTGCGCTGGCTCGGTGAGCTATCAATTAGGATGTGCCTGTCACCAGACGTTTGTTGGAATGAAGCCGTTCGATAATAAGTTAAGAATTGTTTGTTATTTTGGCCTCGGGTGTTGTCCCGAGGCGTTGTATCTTTTAAGCGAAACGACAACAGAATATTACGGAGTTTAATCACCCCAGTCTATGACAACAAACAATGGAGGTAACTTATTATGAGATCCACAGTAGAAGCTTTCGGCGCACACGTTAAGAACCAGTTCAAGGTAATCAGCGAGTATGCAGTAGCGCGCGTCGAAGAAGGAATCTTCAAATCAATTCAGGAAGAACTCCGTCGCAAGCTGAAAGACGGAGAGGAAGCAAAAGTTACCATGCCGTGGGGCACGTATGTCGTTGACAACATGACCACCAACAATGGCGGTAACTACAACATTGAGCTGAAGTTCAGCGATGATTTTATCAACGGTCTGAACGACACAACGAAAGCAATGTATCAGGATGATTTCTCGGAGTCCTGGTCCAAGCTGTTTGAGGACTTTGTCATGTATGGCAAGTTCTTTGATCCCGATACCGAGGAGTCGAAGAAGATGTCTGGAGATATCGTGAAGGGTGTAAAGCTCACCACGTTCCAGAAGGAATTCTTCCCGAATGCATATGGCGATATGCTTTTGAAGGCTGCTCAGCAGCACAAATCGGAAGGTGAGATCTATAAGATCGATCTGTGTGACACTTGCAGTCACGGCACGATTGAAATTGAATTCAAGGATGATGGAGCGGTTCCGCGCTTTGAGGCGCACACTGCATTCAAGCAGTATCTGAAGGATGACGCTGCATCTGATTCGTAATATAGATGGTAAGGTAAGCAACTAAGTAGGTATGGACGGACTGCGGTCCGGAGGAATCAACAACAATAGTCATGGTAACAATCATCAGCAATGGGATTGCAGTCCGTCTATTTAGTTAGGTCTTATTTTTTGTATCCAAACCATCTATATATTATAACACCGAAAGGAGAGACAAAAATGGGAAAAGACAAATTCATGGTAAGAGTCGATTCTGAGACAGAAGCATTTGCATTGGTCTCGAACCATTCCATGTTTGACTCAATCGTCGGTGTTGTAACAGACGTTTGTAACATGCTGGTAACCTTTGTGGAGTTACAACCAGAGACACAGGAGGAATCGTGCTTATTGCACGAACACGAACTGAACGGAGTACCATTGACGGTACTCCGTGTTGTCGCTAAAACTGAAAAAGAATTTGTGAAAGTGATACTGGATGCACTGATCCGGTCACATAACAAAGTCTCTGGATTAATCCAACGATTTGACAAGGATGGGTTCCTGGTATTGGAACTGAACGACAAGGGGAAACAAATCGAAAGAAGGATTACCAAGAAGAAGGACAAACCAGTCATCCCAAAACGTGTGATACAGATAACCGAGCAGGCAAAATCTGAGATTGGGGATCTGATCGAGGAAATTGCAAATAGCGAAGATTATAAGGATGAAATCGACGTTACGCTGTCCATTGCTCCGCCGTGGACTTATGATGAGTCTGCAGTGAAGGATATATCAGCCGTATCAAAGAATAAGAGATACGCATTTCGACAGGACTTTGCTGAGATGTGTGATATTGTATTTGGGAGGAAGGCTATCGATAGAAAGCTTGCAGTATTCGCAGGTATCACTTTGGGTACCGGATTATATCTAGCCAAGGAGGAATGAAAGATGAGAGATTTCTTCCACCAATATTGTGAGAAAAACAAGAGACGTATCAACCCCGCAATATTTAAGAGAACGTTTGATAAGCCGCTTCATGAGTATATTGTGGATACATGCAAGAATCTTGAAGTGCTCCCGCCCATTACATTTGATGGATATGAACTGATCACAGATCAGACAAAGATAAACCTGTATGTGAACAAAGAGATTTCAAAGGACAGCAAGATCCGGAGTAACAAAACACTGGAGAAACTGATTCCATCCAAACCGTCGATATGCGATATGCTGGTATTGCATTTCACTATCAGCTTGAGAGGCAGAGTCAAGCATGTGGCGAGACGAATGCTGGTGTTCAAACAACTCCCCGGATGCACATATTATATCCGAGGAAAACGAGTCACTCCATTGGTTCAAGTTGTTGATAACTCCACCTATGTGAAGGGTAACAGCCTTAAATTCAAAACGACATTGGTACCAATCGATTTGAGTACCATTCACAAGGAATTGGTATTTACTGATGGAACTTATTTCAAGTGTCCTGTATTCCAGTTGAATCTGTTCAGTAAGATATGTAACCCATTGCTGTATTTCCTTGCGAAGTATGATATCGCAGATGTCATCGAGATGTTTAAGCTCGAGAAGGTGATGTCTGTGGTAAGCCGACCGATCGACGAGAAGAACTGCTATTATGTAAAGATCAATAGCGACGTGTATCTGGAAGTTGTGAAGAAGGCTGTATATTCACACGAGTTTGTCCTTCCGTTTGCAGCTACGATGACGAACGTGCTGGTAACCGATAAGAATATCACGATAAAAGACGTGTATTCGAATGTATATTGGCTTGAACGGTTGGCAGAGATATTCGGCAAGAAGACTGTTGATAAGGGCGAGAAGGTTCTGATCTCGTTTGCCAAGATCATGGATCCAACCACCATCAAGAAGCTTGCCATTCGAGATAAGCACAAGAGAGATGCACACACAGTAGTTCGTTGGATGATGACAAACTATACGGAACTGCTGAAGAAGGATAACCATAATCTGGAGAACAAGCGCATTCGTGTCAATGAGTGTATTGCACACTATTTTGATGCATATGCAACCCGTAACGTGAACAGTCTGTTGAACAATGACAATGCGACCATGGATCGATATGTCAAGATGCTGAATGCGATCAGCGAGTTCACACTGTTCAAAGCAATCGGTGGTTCTAATCCGTATAACCTGTTCCGTTATGAGAGATATAATGATTATGAAGCAATCAATATCTCCCGTTATACCATGAAAGGTCCGACAGGTATTAATGGATCCAAGAACCGTGTTGCAAACCAATATCGAGACATCTATCCGAGTCAGATTGGTCGATTCGACCTGAACGTCTGTTCTTCGTCTCCTGGCTTGACTGGATATCTGACTATAGACTGCCAGATTGACGAAACTGGAAGATTCTCGAATAGGCTGATCGAGCCGGATAACTATGACAGCTCTATTAAAGAAGCTCTGACCGGAATCAATAGTGAAGATTATCGGAAGAGCAGAGATGTGGTATCAACCGATGATAGACTCAGAGATGAGCAGGGGTTCATTGTACTGGAACGAAAACTGACTGCACAGGAAGTCAACCGGATGTTTCAGAAGGAGCCGGAGAAATATGGTATGTATCGCATCGGTGATGAGCTGCGCCTGATTCCCAATACTGACCCAAGAGACAATAAGGGATTCATTGTTCTATTCCATAACGATGAGGCATTGGATCCAAAGGATAAGATGGCCAGAGACAAGGATGGCTTCATCATATTCCAAGAGTCTCGACCGTTGAAACGTTGGGATACTGACGGAAATAAGATTGACTTCCCGGAAGATTTTGGGAAAAACAAAACGTGACAACAATAGGGAGAGGCATTATAGCCTCTCCCTTTTATCATATAAAACGCAAAGGAAAGGAGGGATAATAACATGCATGACAAAATACGAGACATGAAGTCGTTGAATCCCGTCATTGGATGTTCGATTGGTTGTCCATATTGTTATGCAAAACGAATCAATGAGCGGTTCTCCCATACGCCGGATTTTACAAAGCCCCAGTTCTTTCCGGAACGATTGGAGAAACTCTATCGAAAGAAACCAACGATGTGGTTCCTTACCAGCATGAGTGATATATCCGAATGGGATCCATTCTGGATTAAAACTGTGCTGTCGGTGATCAAGAAGAATCCACAACACCAGTATATGTTCCTAACCAAACGCCCCAACAAGTTAGACATGGATCTTCGTGGATTGAATGTATGGCCTGGAGTGACGGTTACCTGTAAATCCGATTTACATCGGATTGCAGAATTGCAACAGCATGTGAAATCAGATCGTTACACTGTCACATTTGAACCATTATTCGAAGATCTTGGTCAAATCGACCTGAGAGGAATCGGTTGGGTTGTCATTGGAACAGAGACTGGAAACAGAAAGGGTAAAGTAACCGCGAAGAAAGAATGGATTATGAATATCACTGAACAAGCAGAAGAACTTCATATTCCAATCATGATGAAAGCTGTACTGGAGCCTATCGTAGGTTCAGATGCTTTTATTCAAACTTCCATTAACGAAATTATTTAGGGAGGAAAATGAAATGAACGAAGTAAAGACTTTCATGGTGGAATATTTCCCTCTGACCAGTATGGCCATTGAAAAGGCTATGGAGTTAAACGATCGTCCTGGAGGAAACTATCATGTAGAAAGCTACGCCATCGAGATTGATGACCATTCTCCTATATATGAAGAAAACTTTCCAGGCATATTCCAGAAGTTTGAGCATATCATGACGATGGCTAAACAAGGAGGAGTTCAATTTGGCAGAGAATCAATAAGAGAAAGTTCATATGGTCAAATTATAGAAGACGAATTTCGTAGTAGAGTGATGCGTCAAAGCTCGTATGCTCGGATCATTGAAGAGGAATTTCGTAGCAGAGTGATGGGTAAAGACGAAGCCGATTCGGGTTCAGTATCTGTAAGAACAGCACTGTCCATTGAGAATTATGGAGAAGTTCCGAACCTCGTCATCTTCGTGTTCATTTACAACAGAAACGTCGTAAATGAACCGTTTGGTAGAGGATTTGCGAAGGATCTCGATATTCAGCTCTCAATGCAACTTGTGAGTGATATCGAAAAAATGCATGAGCTCTATGCCGCAAGGAAGTTTGCTACAAATGATGAGAAATATATTAGCACATTTACTAATACTGCAGTTGAATATATGATCCAGCATAATCAGATTGGAACAACTGGGCTTCTCGGCAATATCGTAGCTCATGCGGTTCTGGAATTGCATCCGGAGTTTATCTATCCGATATATCGACTCAATAATCGCGTTCGATTCGTGTTTGTCGACAAGAAAACAACAGACCTGAAGGCATTAACGGATGCATTTAATGAAAACATCGAATCAATTCCTAATGGTGACGATGATACGATCATCAAGTTCCTTCTTGATGACTCTAGTATGTGCATCGGCCGATATGTCTATGGTGACTGCGACACTCACTGCAGTGAGGAGGCACAAATTTGTTTAATCAGCTGTACAGGAACATCGAATGACGAAGTTGGCAAGATTTCTCTCATGCTCAAGATATTAGATGAGTATGGATTCTTCGAGAAACCTGGAATCACGATTAGCACTATGCTGAAAACAGGAGAAGACGAAGATAACTGCTCGCTCAGACTGATTGATGATCCAGAGAATCTGGAAGCGTTATTGAATAACAAATAAAAACTGGGAGGGCATTGCGCCCTCCCATTCTTTTTTTTTTTTTTATAGTAATACGAAATAGTCGTCTCTGAGACGATCCGGGAAAGATTTTGTTCTCAATTCCCGCAAGAACTCAACACGATCTCGTTCTGCACTATCCCAATCCGAAACGCGAAGGTTTAAATTACCAGCTGGAGTTACAATATCCTCGATGTACTTCAGTTCATTGTACAGCTTAATCTTTATATCGTAGATCGCAAGCTGAATGAAGGTTTCTCGATAACCTTCCGGAATAGAAGCGATATTCGGGAATTGCACACGGAACTTAACATCCAGTTGCCCATCAGTCGGATAGTTCTGCAGGAACACTACGCCATTACCTCGATATTCTTCATATCTCTTATATGGGATAGAAGAATCGATCAAGGTTCTCGTATAAGTACTCTCTGCTCCCATTAGCATAGACATCAGATCAATATTATGACGAGATACCATAACCGAAGAATAGTAGTATTCCGACTCCGGGTCAAGTGCAGAACCGGAAGAGAATTCCACATCAAGTAGATCCATAATCTTCAGATTAAACTTATCCATTGTTGCATCATGAATGTGATATTCTCTTCCGATACGGCCATACTCTTCTCGTACATATGCATTCTTATCATTCAGATCCAACCTGGTTGTATACAGACACGGTATGTAGTTACTGAATGTAACCAGTGTTTTGTCATTGATCAGATCCGCCAGCTCGCGAAAACGGTTCTCTAACCCAAGAACATCGAGCCCAAGTGTATATTCAAAAACCTCTTTGTAGAAAGACGATACATCCATAAAAAGTCCCTCCTTACTTTATAAGAATGTCTCGGATCGATTTCTGCATTTACCATATATCTTGTATCTATATTATTAGCAGTGAGAAGAAGAAAAAGCCGTTCCCGGAGTATCTGAGAAAGTAAAGAGTGCCCCGGGATAAAACCCGGGGCCGTTCTTTTTTTTTGTTATCAGAAGATGTTGTAGTACGAAGTATTAATCAGTGTAGACAGCGGAATAATTACCGTATCAACAGAAGACTCAGTAATGCGCTGCATCTTCGCATTCTTACCATCGATCTGCAGACTGGAATAATCCAGACCAAGCGCCTCGCACAGGATATCGATCTGCTGCTTCGAAGAAGACTCCGACAGAAGGAACGAAGCAAACGACGGATCCTTCGTCACATCTACGACATAAGTGCTTTCCATCATAGTATTTCCAGGTGCAGCACTGAACGTATTTACTCGCTCAGAATTCGGAACCTGATATGCTTCCTTATGAGACGGACGAATAACCGTGTCAAACGTTACGATGGTATATCCAGGAAGAACCTTACCGTTCTTATCCATACCGCCAATTGCACGGGAAGATGCCATGGCAGGATAATTCGTCAGGATGCGATCACGAAGCATTTCTCCATATCCACCAGCCAAAGTGGTACATTCACCCATCAACAGGTTCCCTTCTACCCAATACTTGTTAATCGTATTACATGCATTCGGTGGGAAAATTGTCATCTGACGAGCCAGTTCATTCTGGCCCTTTTCAATAATCGGATGACCATACTCTGCAGTCCAAGTTCCCATCTTAATGTCATTCTGAATCAGCGGGTTAGAATCCAGAGAGTGCATCGTATTATTCTTTTCATAGATACGGCCATTCCAGTTTCTTACTGCAAAAGACTGTAGAACCTGATTGTATGTGAGCGTGAACAACTTCTTTCCATCAGGAGCTGTGGTTACATTTTCCGAAATAACCTTTCTCTTCTCCATTGCAAGATCCAGATCTACCAGAGTCTCGTGGAGTACACAATATGTGACAGGGGACTTATCTATTACCATAAAGAACACCTTCTTTGTTTACTTTTGATTATTTTCATGTCCGGGTGTATTTCCGTAAATGCTCGATATATACGTCTATATTATAATAGTGAGAGACTGAAAGATGAACTCTCTCAATCTGTATTACCAGTTGCTTTAACAAATACAACTGTTTACATATAGTAAGTGTACAAACCATGTGGATTTAAAACAGGAGGAAGTAAAATGAACGATTTTGTAAACTACATGCCGATTACTATTATTATGATCCTGGCTCTTGTATCTTTAATGATACAGCCTCTGTATAAGGCCATTGTAAGATTTATTGTGGCACCTGTAGTTGGTGCTGCCTACATACTCTATGTGGGCATATCAACCGCAATGGAGCGGTCCGCTGCACAAGCTGTTCCGCAGAATACTGGAGGTGTTATTATCAAATTCAATAGCATCTCCGAACAGAAAACAGCCGCGTAGAAATAACTACGCGGAAACACTCATTAGGATTTTGGGAGGATAAAGTTATGAAAAACACAATCAAAAACATTGGAGAGTTATTCGAGAAATATAATGTGGCCGAGGCAGACCAGAAGGCTTACGGCCGTATTGCTGCGGCTGCGGTTCTGTGGTCTATGATCGCAGGTGCATATGTCTGCTACAACGTGTACGGAGCTTACTTGGCCTACAAAGAGACCAGAGATGAAATCCGGGCTGATCGGGAAGCCAAGATTATGAGAGAGGCGGAAATAAAGAGGCAGCAGTCTGTTGCTGCAATGCGTAATAAGGTGGAGAGGGAATAACCCTCTCCACCATTTCACATAGAACTATTTTCTTTTATAATAAGGAGAGATTTACGATGAAAAGAATTATTGCTTTCATGCTATCTACTGTTGCTGCATTCACTATGATGATTGGAGCCGCTGGAGCTTCTAACTATTCTGACGTAAGCGATACCGCCTGGTATAGCACTGCGATCAATGCTATGTCACCAGATTATATGAACGGATATGAAGATGGAACTTTCCGTCCGAATAACTACATAACTCGTGCTGAAGCTGCAGCGATCTTGGATCGAGCAATGGTTCCTGCACAATATGGCGGAGAAATCATCTTCAATGATGTACCTTATGACGCATGGTATTTCAAGGCTGCATCTTGGAATGGGTTGTTTATCGGAGGCACCGACATGTATCCGAATGGAAGTACTCCGCTTGGATATACCGCATACTTTTATCCGAATGATTACATAACACGAGAAGATATCGCCGTTGGTATCTATAATCGAGCGTTATCCACGGGATTGGTTGATTATAGTGCTTTCCCGTCAGTGACAACATACGTCGATCGGAATCAGATATCTCCAAACGATCCAAATAATGAGTATCCATATGAGAAAGCATTTGCCGTCTTGAATCAGCTTGGTGTTATGACAGGTAATCCGGATGGTACAATAAACCCGCAAGGGCTATTGACCAGAGCCGAGATGGCGACGATAATGTACAACCTATTAGATTAGGGTTTCATGAAGGGGAATAATCCTTCCCCTTCTTTTTTTTTGCGTTTTTACACCCCGGAACATCCTTATAAACTCAACGTATTGGGGGTATTCGCTTGCGAAACGTATATATTTCCGAAGCGGCAGATTCCCTGAAAAAGATAGACAAGATCAAGAAAGACTTGCGTAAAAAGCTGAACACTTGCAAACTGGCAAGTTTCAAATCAGCTGCAGACTGCACGGATTTCTATTCTGTTTTTTTCGGAAACAGTCTGCCCGAAAACTTTGTAATTACAGCAACAGAATGGTTTTCTTTGTATCAAGACCTCCTGAATGAAAAGACCTTCTTCTCCAATCTGGTATATTATATCGGCTATTGGTCTCCGGTAAATTATTCCATGCTATTCCGTGGGCTACGGAATCTGGTTGATACGGAACTGCGCGATCTGAAGGAAAAGGATCGCCCTGTTTATCTGGCCAATGCCGTATCCAACTTCCGTAGACTCAGTCTGTCTTTCGATACGATTCATGAATTGATCAAGAAGGATATGATCAAACCTGAATTGGTTACCTTCTCCAAGAACTGCGTAATGGTTCTGAATCAATATACGACAGAACTGGTGGCGATGCTCCACGCAGAGGATAAAAATAAAGAAGACGAATTGGGATTGAAAACCTATGTACGATCGGAAGATCTCATTTCAGAAGAAGCTCAGGCATTACTGGATGGTCTGGAGGAGCTTCGGTTACTTATTGAAGATGCTTATTCTGACGAAATTGCATCCGGATCTCTGACCGAAGGTATTGTCAGCACTGCCAAGGATCGAGCCAATGCTGCGCTGGTTAAGAAGCGCCGTGTAGTCGACTTCATGGATCGTACGCTATTCAAGATGTATGACTCTTGGAGAAAGCGTAAGGAAACTAAGAACCACGAAGAGATGATGGGTGAAACGCTGAAAATCTCCAGTGCTATCAAGAAGATCTTCCGCACTTTCATCAGCTATCAGATCTTTGGTCCGATTGGCGCAATTATCACCGCTATCGTCGGCTTTGCTGTTGATAAGAGAACTTCCAAAAACGATCGAATCAAGATCATGAACGATATCAAGGATGAAATTGAAATCGTTAATGAGAAGATTCAGATCGCAGAAAGAAACGGTGACGATAAGGCGAAGATTGAAATGATTCGTATTCGTCAGAAACTGAACCGTGAATATGCTCGAATCACACAGGGTATTTATCATAAGGATTATCGTTCATAAAGAGGTGAGTATATAATGTATATGAGTCCGTTCATGCGATCTCTTCTGGAAGCACCGCAGGATAACAACAGGAACCGAAACCAAAATAATCCGGATGAAGAGGATGAACAGCAGCAGAACGCTGAGAATCAGGAAGATACTCAGGTAGAAGATAATACCGAGGATCAGACTGACCAGGATAACCAGGAAGAAAATCATGACGATAACACCGAGGACAATCCGGATGATAACGATCCGTTTAATGATGATCCCGAAGGTGGTGACAATCAGGAGGATCTCAATAATCCCCCGGATGGATTGGAAAGCCCGGATGCTACCGAAGATGACTCTGAAGATATGACCGACGCCGGTGAAGAAGATGAGCAGAATATCCAGCTCAATATTCTTCCGCTATCTAAACTGGATCGTCTTACCTTGAAACAGAAGTGTTATGCAAACTTCAAGGATCTTCGTGTCAAAATCAATCGTGTCATTTCTCTCGTGGATGATAACGAACAGCTTCTGGAACCGGAGTTCCGAGATGAGATCGTTAGGGAATTGTCCGAGTTGGCCAGTGCTGTGAGTGGGTATATGACAACGAAGTTTAGTTTCAATAATTACGAGGAGAACGCGAAGAATTACAATATATTCGCAGCTCAGTTGGATGAGATTATCAAAAACATACGAAAAACCACCGAAAACGCAAATGATTAAAGCAACAAAACAATAAGACCGGCTGATTATGGCTGCCGTTCTACACGTCAAACCATACCGAACATTCGGTAATCAACCAATAAATTCTATAAAGAAAGGAGTTTGACAAAATGCTGTCTTTGTTCGATAGTAAGAATCGTGACATTCAGTCTATTGTCGAAACGCTCACTGATTCCACTCGTGGCATCACCAATGAGTCTTGCACCAGCGATCGCGAGATTCAGAACACCAAAGATTTTATCCAGGAGACCATGTACAATCACTACATGGATGCACTTGGTATCACTGATGAAAACTCCGCTATGGCTTCCATCCTGAAGGAGGACGCTGAGCAGGTTTCCCAGATGTTCATCAACAACCTGGTTGAGAACTCCAAGGGTACTCCGCTGGCTTCCATCAACGAGGCAAGTGCTATTCCGGCGCTGGCTACGCTGACCGCGTCCATCGCCATCAACATGCGTGTACCGTATGAGGCAACTCTGCATCGTATGTACGATACCCGTACTCTGGACAAGGCTACAGTTGAGATTGAAGACGTTATCCCGACGATCATTGCTCCGGGTAAGGAAGCTGTTGACCTGATCGATGCATTCCAGCCTGGCTTTGATGGCGGCAAGGACGACGCTCTGTTTGTTGACCAGACCGAGATCGTTCTGACCGACCTGCTGGAGACCGGTATTGTTCCGGGTAAGGATTGCAAGAACACCAACCTGACCGAGGGTCTGGATCCGCTGTATCGCATCAACCGCGATATGCGCATTGACCATATCGAGCTGGCTGCTTCTACCACGCTGCAGGATGTAACCCTGAAGCTGCAGAAGGGCTCCACTCCGTATTTCGATGCGAAGACCCACGTTATGAACGTAACCTACGAAGCAGTCGATTCTACCGGCGCGGTTGTCGCCGAACTGGCTGTTACCGCTGAGGTTGATTTCGAGCGCAACCTGCTGAAGTACCTGCAGGCTGACGAAGAGATCGGCAAGGTATACTTCTATGCTACCATCGAGCATTCCGAGCATACTCATCCGATCAAGATGAGCTACCGCAACAACTTCGAGCAGTACACTGTACCGACCCGTCCGCACATCGAGGTTTCGCTGCCTGAAGAAGTGAAGACTGATATCTCCAACTCGATTCAGTACTTCGCAAGCAACGATATTATCACTGCGATGACCGAGCAGATCTCTGTTATCAGCTCCCGTCTGGAAGACCAGCGTCTGTACAAGGGCCTGAAGAGCGGCCACATGTTCGAAGCACTGTTCAACTTCGAGCCTCCGGCAAACTTTAACTACGGCAACCTGGAGTGGCTGACCCGTGAGTTCATCCCGTTCCTTGACCAGATTGCAATGCGCATGAAGTGCGAGTACAACCTGGAAGACTGCCACTTCCGTGTAGCAGTATCGCCGTACGTCCTGAAGATTCTGGACACCAACCATGTTGTTGACAAGTCCCTGACTGAGGAGTCCCGTGGCTCTGGCGTTATCAACTACAGCATCGGCGTCAAGACCTCGACTTCGAACTTCTACTTCATCTCTTCGCAGATGATGGCTCCGAACGTTGGCCTGATCTGCATGCTGCCGAACCAGTTCAAGAACAGCCCGGTCAAGACCTACAACTACTTCAAGTATGCGTCGTTCCTGACCGACACGATCCGTCGTTCTGACAATACCCGCATGCCGGCTATCGTCTACAGCGAGCGTAACCTGCCGATCGTGTTCACTCCGGTTGCTTCCGAGCTGACCATCACCAACATGCCGATTACGATCACCAGCGGCGATAAGTGGTACATCAAGAAGGCCTAATGTAACAGGCCCCATAACATAATGTAGCCTACCGATTTTCATTTGCATCTCCTTTCAGCGTGTCCCAGGGTTTCGGCCCTGGGACATCGTTTCTGTATATGTGCAGAAGTTGAATCTATATTATAATAGTGAGAGGTGAAAAGGAACGTCTCTCAAGAATAAACAAACACTCGCATAAAACAGAAAGGACGAAACAAAATGAACAAAAAGGTACAAGTCAATAAGGAAAACATAAAGGCTTTTATGGACATGGCTCAGGAATTGGCCATTAAAGGCACCAAAAAAGGCGTGGCCATCAAAAAGATGCAGGAATATTTCGGATGCTCTGCAGCAGTCGCCAAGAAGGTGATCGAAGGCGACCAGGAGGTGCTGAAACTCCGGGAAGAGTATGAAGCCGAGAACGGTAGCGGAGAAGGGAATGTTACCGAGGTGGAGGTGAACACTCCAGTAGAAACTCCGACCGAAGAGGCTGTTACTGCAGTAGAGGAAGCTCCTGAGAGGGAGACTCTGACAAAGGTTGGAGATAAGGAGTTCTTCATCAACGACGACCCGCAGGTCATGACAGGTGAGATTCTCATGACCACGAAGATTGGCCGTCAAACAAAGCAGGTATTGGTCCAAGAGAAGATCGATGGGCCGATTATGAGAACACTGGTAGACTGGTTCTACCAGACTCAGAGCCGCCGCATTGCGCAGGAGAATCAGCTGCGTGCGGTTGAGCAGGATCGTGATACTTCCTTCTCCGAGAGTTCTGTACTTAAATGGATGGTACAGAATACCAAAATAGAGGAAGCGGGCATCGCGGAAATTATGAACGCGGTGACCGAGCGTGATCCTCTCTGCTCGTGGATGAGAGAGATCCACGGTATCGGGCCGACCTTTGCATCAGTCCTTAGAGGTTACCTGGATGTGACCAAGGCACATTATGCAACCAACTTCATCAGTTGGGCTGGTTTGAACGACAGGAACACACCATGGATTGGCAAGGACCAAATCGGATCGATTCTCGATGAGGTATGGGATACCTGCGAGAATACTAAGAAAGGCGATATCTCAACCGAGTTTATGATTCGGCTGGCGATTCGCACCGGAAGAACCTACACAAAGGTTCTGAAGGCGGCCACTACCAAGTGGGACGCCAAGAATAAAGTAACGATCGATCTTAATGCACCGAGCATCGACGCTCTTAAGCGGAACATGTGTAAGGTTCCGTATAATAAGAATCTTAAGGTTCTTATGTTCAAAATCGCCGATCGTTGGAATAAGATGCCCAATGATAAGCGCAGTCTTTATACTCAGTTGATGCTGACTCGTAAGACAATTGAGACTGAGCGGAATGAACGCGGCGAGTATGCTGCATACGCGGCTAAGATGCTCGCCACAAAGAAATTCACTAAACAGCATGTGATTGACACGTTGAAGGAGGGTATGCTGCCGAAGCAGCAGATTCAGTATCGTGCATATCGCATTGCCTGCAAGGTGTTTCTGTCCCACGTGTTTGAGGCCATGTATATTTACCAGTATGGTAAGTATCCGGCCCGCTTCTATACGCTGGATATTCTTGGACATCAGGACGAGATCTTTCCCGAGGTTCCGTACGATCAGTTGTTCGATGCGTACGGAGAGAGAACCGGGCTTGTTCCGAACCGGACTCGTAAAGCGCCAGTTATCGACCCTAATGCCGATAATTTGCGCAATCGGCTTGAGAAAGCTGTCGAGCGCGAATATTCTGTCGATGCGTATCTCAATGATATTGCATACTGGAATAAAGCTCAAGCAAATTTGTATGAAAAGATCGACGATGCACAGAATGAGATTCCGTTCGGAGCGGATCCTCGTTCGTTTGGTATTGAGCTTCCGGATGACATGAAAAATCTGGAAGCTGAACTGAAGCGTAACCGCCCGCGCTTCTAAGTTCAAGTATGAATCCGGGGCTTTGTAATATAAGCCCCGGACTTTTTACAATATAAACAAATGAGTCGCCATGCTAAATTAATACATGATGAAGAAACGAATCAATTGAGATGAATAATATATCGTCGTGAAATGAGTTTCGCGCGAAAATACACATAATACAAGTAGTGAGGCAACAACCCGGGTTTAATTCCGGGTTGTTGTTTTTTGCCTTCTCCCGAACATTTCAATAACAATTTCGCTTAAATAACTATGATAGGAGGAATTCCTGTGATAAATAACGATGCACTCGTAAATGTGATCATGAAAATGGATGCGTTTATGATGAAGAAGGGAAAAGATCTCACGCTGAAACGTGAGCTTGTTGACGGCATAAATGCGTTTGTTGGAACCGATGATCTGGAGACCATTTACATCAACACCGTTGATCAAGTTAATATTCCAGATGTCTTTGTCATGCCTCTGTATGACAAGAATTTCAACATGTTCGCGATGGATCCTGATATTACAACATGCTGCCCGTATGGATATACGATAGAAATCCATCAGCGGTGTTTTGATAAGTACACTGCAGAAGAGCTAGTGGCCATTATCATCCATCATATTCTGCAGAATGTACAGTCTGATGTTGCAAAGTCTCGTTTCATGGGTGCATATGCAGAAGCATCCAGAATGCTCAAGGATACCGATCTGGTTGATGCATTTGATGATGTATCTCATTCGGAAGTTACCTACATGGCATTTCTTGATATCTGCATGCGTCCGTTCAATGTCCCGGTTCAGGGAGAGACAGTCATTGGTACGGATGATGTAATGAAGAGCGTCGGTTTGGCAGATGCATTCGATTCTGCACTGATCAAGATGGATTCTTCTATGGGACTCAAGGTTGATGTGGATAAAGTTGTTGCAAAACAGCTGGAGCAGGATACCAAAACTCTGAAGACCATTTTCCAGGCTTGTACCAACAATGATATTTATCATTACTTCTCGGTGATCAAGAATGGTATGCCTTTGCTTACCATTCAGAATATTATGCAGGCAGATAAGACTGGGGCAGTTCTCGGTTTCGAAGCAAAGCCGATTAAACGTCATCCGAAGGGGAAGCACGAGAATAAAGTAGCGATGATCGAAAGCGCATTGCTGGAATCGTTCCTGAATCCAAAAGACGAGATCGAGCTGCAATATCAGATCGATAAAATCATCACCGATATGCGTTACATGGAGCACGCAGATGAACGTGCTGCATTGCTGTTCCGTACCAGAACACTTACCATGAAGATCACCAAGACTCGTGGTAAGATTATGAAGAAGCTCGAGAAGAACCCGAATGATGCAAACCTGAAGCACAAGGTTGAATATCTCGATACTGCACTGGATAAACTCGAGATGATGCGTCAGAAGATTGTCAACACCGAAATCAAACCGCATCAGATTGGTTTGGTTGTCAAATATCCAACCGGCTACAACTATTAAGCAAAATGGTTCCATCAGGCTCATCACGGCTTGATGGAACTTATTTTTTTTTTGTGTATATATTATATCCACGAAGAAAAAGAAAAGGAGAGATTAAAATGGCAACAATTAACTCGTATAATATGAACGAAGAGATCCATAAAAATGTACAACTATGTATGGACACGTATACCAGACGAGAAGACTTTAACGAAGTAAAAGAAATCGTAAATGACTTGGCCACGAAGGCCGAAGAAGAAAAACTCGCTCGAGAGAAAATACTCAGAAGCACACAAGAATCTCTGGTAATCACAACACTGGAGAATCGATATAAAGATGCAGTGGAACTACTGCAATGTAACAGGTTGATCAGAAACAATCTGGTCCCACGACTTAGAGAATTTGTCAGCCGGATCTGGAGCCGCATTGGCTCCTTCTTTAATCCGGCGCAATCCATTGCCGATTTCGAGACACTATCACAAGCGAGTTCGATTCGGAAAATTGAAGAATTTGATATTGGTGACGTTGCATATGAGGATCAGTTCATCATATTCAGCGCATACTTAGACACCCAGGGGAAACCCATGGTAAAAGCACGACTCGTAGGCAATACCGAATTGATCTATGATGTTGAAAATGTATCCGACTTGGCAACAGCAAATAACGTGACAGAATGTTTTGCATTGGCCAAGCTGGAAGTGAGAAGAAGAAATACCGTAATGGCTCTTTCACGAAATGTAATGAATCGAGTCAACCGAATGTTCGAAGAACAGGAGAAGGATGAGAATGAAGAAAAACAAGAAGGATCGTGATATTCTGGATATCCAGAGAGAACGACTACAAATGGTAGTAGATGACGTAAAGCTTCGAGACAGCGTCATGAGAAACTACCGATTCAAAGAAGGATCTGAACTGGCGGAGTTATCTGACTCCGCCATTGCACGTTTAGATGTCATCGACAATGCAGTATTTGACATGCTGCAAGAACTTGTCGAAGACGATAAAGAGTTAGAATGGGACATGTCCATTATTGGGCCTGTCGCAGAATATGCAATTCAGCTGCTGAAGAACGCTGGACACAAAGCCAGCTATCCAGGCATGTTGATTCATGAAGATGGTACTGTAGAGTACGAAGAATGATTGAATTTTCGTCAAAAAATAGCACTTTAAGAAGAAATGAGATAAACAAATGATTTATACCACCAAAAATAAACGTAGAATATATAAGAGTTATACACAGATAATAACACACCGCTGAGTAATGAAACACGTCTGCGTAAAAACATTTTCTCATATTGATTTACAAAAAGCAAATAATACAATTCTTGTGATTGAATATTTGGGGTTTCAATTAGAACAAGTTTGTTGATTGAGTTTTGCCAAGCAATTAACACACCAACTGAGAATGAAATCATAATTAATTATTATCACATTGGTACGAAATGAATTAATGACCACAATTTAGTACACCGCGTATAATTGATATTCATTATAAATAAGACCTTGTTATCTATCGAATTATATAATGGCAATAAAACACGGTAGAAAAATGAGCTAGATAAACAATATAGCACAAGCTTTTAGAACGAGACTATCAGTATAATTAGCACTATAATGTAAAACGAGCCAATGAGCTTGTAATATAACAAAATCAGAATACGAATTGCTACAACCCATATAGCAGAACAAAAGGAGAAATGAATTTGCTCCAATATTGAATCTGACGTTACAAAATAGCACGAAAAAGAATAATGATCCAGCAGCACTAATTTAGCACACCGTGAAGTAGAGAATGATAGATATTCATTAGCACATCCCAGTTAAATGATTTATAGAGATCGAGTAACACATAGCCGTATTAAAGAACCATAATAGTCACGTAAAACATAATCCGATAACTAAAGTGAACATATAGACACAAATTAACACACATTAACCATTAATGAATTACTGTGAAAGAATAACACTTCTATGCCGCATGATTTTAACCATCGATAATATCACAAAAGATGGAAAAGAAACACGGAATTTTTATAACACATTTGCTCTAAATGGATCGCGCTGACTAAATAACACAGCAAGCCCCCCAATGAAAATATAAACAACTAATACTGTTTACGTCAATGATTTTAAATATGCAATATAGCACAACTATTTGGAAAGAATTTAAAGAAAAAAATATAACAACAAATACAAATGAATCATACTGAACAAACAGCACGCATGTTAGAAATGAATCGCATTATCTTAATATTACAATGTACAATAATGATTCAAGAGGCTATTTTAACACATTGCATAGCAAGAGAATTACCGCTGGCAAATAGTACTTTCGGTCTGTAATGAAACAATGTTCTGAATTAGCACATCACTCACAAATGAATTAAACGGCTGAAATAGACAGTTAAATAGAATGAATCATATAATCAAAGAAACACAATTCGGTAGAATGATTTTATGCAAACATAATATCACTTTTTGTGATATAGTAAAATGCGGGGATATAACTCCCCGCTTCTTTTTTTTTGCCTAAAGCCCCTGGACATTTCAATAACCGATAAGAAAGGGGCTGATTGTATGGTAGTCTACAGTAATCAAACGCTAGACAAATACCATATTGATTTTGAAACTAACAACGTCAGCTTCTTGAAAATGGCTGCTACACTACGTAAGATGGGAGTTAAAAATTGGTACTTCTTTCTTAAGATATATAATAAGAAACTGTGCAATCTTAACCCATATTCAAAGGATCTCACCTTTGATGAACGCGTTGCCATTAGTAAAGAATGCGCAGAGAATCGTTGGTACTTTTATCGAGAAGTCTTCCGTGTCGGTGAGACCGGTGCTTCTACAGATGAAGGCGGCGGTTCTGAATTCAAACTGAATCGAGGTAACCTGGCATATCTTTGGGCTACTGCATTAAACATTTCCGTATATATGATCCTGCCTCGTCAGACCGGTAAGACCTGGGCTGCGATTGCAAACTGTGTATGGATCCATCAGTTCAAGAAGAACAGCTCGATTCTACACTTCAATAAGAATCAGCAGGATGCGAATGACAACTTAACCCGTATCAAGACGGCAATTAACATGCTGCCGAGTTATATGCGTCATTCTGATATTGATCAAATCAGTGCTGACGCGAAGCGTAAGATCAAGAACAACGAGAAATTCATCAAGAACGTTCTCGACTCTACAATCGTTGCGATGTCCTCTGCCGGTAACGAGGCAAAGGCTGACGCAATGGCTCGTGGTAAGACTGCAGAAAATACCTGGTATGACGAGCTCGCATTTATATTCTTCAATCGTTCTATCTATACTGCAGCAACGCCGGCATTCGAAAAGGCCCGCGAAAATGCGATCAAGAACCAGTCTCCGTATGGAATCAGCATCACCACTACCCCAGGTGATTTGGCTACTCCTCATGGTGCATTCGCCTACAAGATGATGGAGAAGTGCATTCCATTCATGGAGGAGATGTTCGACTGGTCCATCAAGAAGCTGTATAAGACCGTTTACGATACCAAAGACGATAAGGATGAGCATGTCCCGTATATCTTTATCCAGTACAATTACCGACAGCTCGGTTTGACTGACGAATGGTATCGGAAACGTTATAAGAACATGGCCGATCCGCTCCGTGCTCGTCGTGAGTACCTGCTGGAATGGATTGACACCAATGAGAACTCTCCGTTCGATCCAGATGATGTCGAGATGATCGGTGAGTATGCTCGTGCAATGGAAATGCGTTGTAAGAAGGTCAAGATCAGCAAATACTATATGCTCCATGTGTATGATGAGTATAAAGGTAAGAAACCTGTTCTGATCAGCTGCGACGTTTCTGGTTCTATCGGTCGAGATAATTCGACTCTGGTTGTTGTAAACCCAGAGACACTGAAACCAATGGCCTTCTTCCAGTCGAATACAATATCGTCCAGGCACTTTAAGAAGATCATTCTGAAAGTCTGTACAAAGTTCTATCCACATTGTATTCTCACCATCGAGAATAACTCTGTTGGTGGACCGCTGTTGAGTGAGTTGGAAGATACACCAATTCGTGCAAAGATCTATCGTGAGAGAAAGACCCGTAAAATTGATCTTGGTCCAACGAAGTTCAATAAGAAGTCTACCAGAACCGGTATTGAGTATGGTCATAATGTAAACGGTGAAACTCGTCCACAGATGATGGATATTCTGGAGAGCTTGGTTCGCTATTCTCAGGAACATCTTGGTTATCCAGAGCTGTATAACGAAATCCGTTTCATGCAGTTGAAGAATGGTCGCATCGATCATGGTAATGCATCACACGATGACGTTACCATGGCATACCTTGGTGCACTCTGGATTGTTCGTCACGGTAAGGGCCTGCGCGGCAAAGGTATTTACTTCAATATCAGCGATGGTTCTTCCGGAGAAGATAACTTCGATATCGATGAAGGCGATGCATTCAAGGGCGTTGATAAGTACGCTATCAAGAAAACAAAGAAGAATAAATTCGAGATAGACGTTGAAGACGAAGCTGACGATCTGATTGATTTCCTTCGTTCGGAGCAACCGGTAATGACTTCTTCGGATCTGATGGAGCGAGACCGGAAAGCATACCTGAAAGAACGAGATCGAATTGATGGAGTTCTTGGTGAGTTTGATGATGACAACGATGTGCTTGCTGGAATTGACAACAGCACACAGAGATTGTTACTCCGTCATTCTATCCGAGAACTGGAATCGGATGATTACCTGATTGGTATGAATCCGGAAGACGATGATCCATTTGGTCTGAGATCTTTAATGACAGATGAGGATATGGTTCCTTCTGGAGTTGGATTGTTCGATCATTACTTCTACGACTGATAATATTGGGCGGATAATACTTCCGCCCAATATTTTTTTAGTTTTAAATCACCATTAGATTAATATACTATGGAAAGGGGTTTGTTTTTCATGCCTGAACTGAATCAAGAATTGGCAAAAGAATTTGCTAGTCGAGAATTTATCCTCGCGCAAACTGACATAGATGAACATCTGGAATTCATTCGTTCCCAAATTGTGAGCCCGTTTGAGAATGGTGAGGTCAATCACTTCCGTAAGATGATGAAGTTGATTGCCGACAAGGCACAGCAGCAGGAATATGCAAAGCGAGTACTGGAAATCATCGATAACGAATATTCCAATATCGATATTGATATTGAGGATTTTGACCGTACGTTGGTTCCATATGCAGAAGCGCTGTATAAATTCTTCGGTAAGAACCTCCGGAAATTGGTTACTACATTCCTGCGGGAATATCTGTATAACAACAAGAACCGCAAGGCATTGCTGTCTTCCTATCAGGATCTGAAACTTGCCAGCTATCCAAAAGAGCAGTTTGGCAAGAAGGATAATTATATCCTGATTATCAAATTGGCTGCTATTGTAAAGGACATCACAGAGCTTCCCATTACTGCAGAACAATTCATTCAATACTGCATTCGCAACGATGATAAGCCGCAGTATATCGATCTCGTAGAAGAAATGCTGGATGACAGTATCCTAATCGATTACGGCATCTATTCTGATATCATGGATAAGTTTATGAAAAGCGATGCATTTGACGGCACGATCAATAAGCTGCAGACCAAGATGATTGATGCAATTGTTCGTCCGAGTGTAAGCGCAATGGGATATGATTATATCGCAAGTGCAATTGACGTTGATGACGATGACCCAACTGACGAGGATGATGAAGATCCGGATGCACCGCAGGATATTGATGAGACGCCGATGCGGATAGACGATTTCGAGGAGGACTGACAGAATGGAAAACAACATCCAGAAATTCGATGAGGTGCTTGAGGAGCAGAGCGAACGTGAGCTTGAAGAACTGCGAGAAGGCCTTCAGGAAGCTCCGATTACCGAAGAGGATGAAAAAGACATCGAGCAGATGATTCAAGAAGAGGGCAACAGCGCATATGTCGTTCGGAATGGGGAGAAAGAGATTCCTCTTGACGATTATATGAAACCTGTTGATGATGCGATCCTGACTATGAAAGATGGAACGAAACTGATTTCTATGACTCAGCCAGATCAGACCACGGAATATGTTTCCGGAATCGTTGCAAAGACTGCGGATACTGTCCGGAAAAATGCAATTAAGCCGATTTCTGAAAAGGAATTCATTGATCTCTCTCATGAAACACTGGCAGCAATCAAGCAGTATCTTAAAGTAGATAAGCTACACCGAGATTCCGCTATGCGAGAACTGTCCCGACTGCACTTCAATGAACTATGTGAAATTGTTCCCCGTAAGCTGATTGACACCTTTGTGGATCCGTTTACTATTCGGGGAAATAAGAACAATGCAAAAGAGATTCTCCTCAATATCATTGATTTCATGATCAACAGCGGTCCTGAAAGTGATGACTTTGTTCAGTATCTGGAGAATCAGAATAAGCTGTATGCTGTATTACAGGCACTGGCAGAAGAAAACTTTAAAGTGAAGGAATTCCTGTCCAGCAAAGAAACGGTTGCGCAGATGGCAAAGAATGCGTTGGAGAAAGCGGATCCTCGTACTGCAATCTATGCAAAGTATGTATCTTCTCCGGACGCAATCAATATGCTCTTTACCCATCGTGCTGCAGTAAACCGAGAGTTTGCAAAAGCATATGGAGAACTCCGTAATAATTACAGCGAACAAATTGAACTGGACGCTATCGATCACGAGATTGAAGAAGCCAATGACAAAGCGGATATGTATGAGAGCACGTTGAAGCTGGAAGTGTTTACAGAAGTTTGTGATCGGTTCTCTGAAGAGTTCGGCCGTGACAAGAGACGTTCTGCACAGGGTCTGGAGAAAATGGCAAAGAAATATCTGGAGCGTCTGACTCGTGCAAATCTTGATGCCCCGTTCCCGGGTTATACCGGAGCAGAGCATAACACTGGTGAAATCTATGTAAACTATACCAAACATTTCAAGCATCATGCTGCACTCTATAACAAGTTTGTAACCAATGCAAACGAGAAGGAACAAGAGAAACTTCCTTTGATTGATGACATCAAAATCTTCAGCGATACTCTGTTAATCATTATGGGAAGACTCCAGAAGAAGCTTCTCAAAGAACCCGTTACGTATCGTAATAAGAGTGCCGTTGTAGTATACTTCGAACTGATGTGTCGTCTGTGCACTGATATCTTCACAACGGCAAAAGTCGTATCACTTCTTGAACCAATAAAGGATATGATATAATGGATAGATTGCAACCGGTTTTTAAAAGGCGTGATCCAGGAGACTACAATACGCAAGATCTGCTAGAAGGAGACCTTATTGGAGTGCCGGATACACAATATGGTGAAATGCGGTATTACATCTATTCGAAAGGAAAACTTCTTTCGATCGAGAGTAATTCTTCTGACCCTGGATTATGGTTAAGAACGGTTTCAGATGAAATTGACGGGCAGTTGTATATTGATCCGGATGATCCAGAACCGAAGATTCACACTTATCATGGAGGGAGCATTTAGCTCCCTCCCTTTTATTCCTCTATTTTAACCTTTGGACATAGAAATAACGTGTAGGAGGCGTCAAAAATGCAGATCTTTAAAAAATCTGGCGAATCCATTCTTGTGGCTGCGCCAATTGTAGAGGTCTATCTTCCTTTTGAATATAGCTCCAACGCGCTGTATCAAGTCGTTGGCGAAAACGTGCGATATTTCGGTATCGCCAATTTTAAAGCTTTTGATAACGAATCTCAGTTGGATCATCGAGAAAAAGCAAAGACTATCCCATTGGGAATCAGTGCTTATATCGATGCACATCCTTCTGAGGTTGAAGTTGCAGATGTGCAATTCGTAAAAGATGGAATTTATCGTAAGTGCATCATACTTCGATTTTTCAAAGAGGATGCTTTTGCGGTCAGCACCAGCATTATAAAATCGGTTGACAACATGTCTCTGGTACTGAGTCTTTTGGAAAACGGAAAGCTCGACAATGTTCCTGCAACGTGTGTGGCGAAGATCATTCGTCATGCACAGAAGATAAACGGAGTAAATCTTCGTTTGCCTGAAGAATATTTACGAGTATTAGTCGCTGAGAAATATCGAGATCCTGAGCGTCGTAACCAAAAGATTCGATATTCTGCTAATCCAGATTCGGATACAGTCATGACGGTAAACGCTCGTGAAGATGCCATGTTGTCTAGCACGTTTCAAGGTATTACGTTCGAGGACATCAATACCGCTTTGCTGGTCGCCGACAATCGCCATGAAGCAGGAATCGACGAAAAAGAAACTGTTATGGAGCAAATCATAAAAGGCGAGAAAATTACAGCTGCGCAGTAACGGCAAAACGGCCTCCGGCCACACGCTAACCCAAAACATTTTTATAAGCAATCTGCTTGTAGACCCCTACAAAACTAAAAGAAGGAGGCAATTGGAATGCTCGTTTTTTCCGGAACGGCGCAATATCCGTTTCCTAATATGACATTTGAAATCGAGGATTATACGTTCCAGGTTGAAGAGCCTGCTGAAGAGCAGCATCAACCATCGTTTAATTTCTTGATTCCGATTCGAGTCGATCGTGGTCCGGTTAATCAGTTCAAACTGTTCCGTCCCGGCGATTTGAATCTTGCCATCAGAACGTTCGGCCGACCGAATCCGCAAAAAGATGGTTTCGGCATGGACTTCGTCTGTGGCATTCTGGAAAACCTCAGCGCTACCACCGATGCCGGCGTATATGTCATTAACCTGCGTGGTAACGACTCTACGGCACCCACAGCAATTGTGCTGATGAAATGGAAGGTAGAAGAGGGAGTCCAGAAGACTGACGTTGATGGCAATCCGCTCTACACCGATTCTGTAACCGGCGCAGAAACAACGGTTGCTACTGATAACGAGCCCATCGTTCGCGATGTGCTGCACGTTAAGTATGAGACCACCTATGCCACTACAATTACGAAGTGGCCGCAGATGATCAACTATCTGTCCACGCTCTATTCGGATACTCCGGATGAGGCCGGTTACAGAACGTATCCCCTGTTTGGTCTCGTATATCGTGGCAACTCTTCCTACGGCAATAACTGCTACATGCGCATTATTCCGCAGGTTTCTCAGTATGACAACAAGACGTATTATGCGTTTGAAGTGTTCGACGGCGACACCACGATTACCACTGACGCAGAGATCTCTTTTGATCCCGACGCTGGTGAGAATATCGCAAACAATCCGTATGCTGAGCAGATGTTCAACAACACCTTTACCAGCATGGCCTATGTATCGTCTCCGTACATGGATGACATCAAGGCTCTTCTGAACACCTACGTAACTGGTAACGATTATACTTACTGCGATATCTTTGATACCTCTATGTCGAGCGATCAGTTCGTCGTAGATCCGGATTCGGAAGATTTTACCGCAGCAAAGGCAATTCAGTTCCAGGGTGGTTCTGACGGTGCAGCAACTCGCGATGAGCTGTTCGTGCAGTTCTTTAACAACCAGATTGTTACGGATGTGCGTTCTACTCTCCGTTATCGCTTCAACTTCATTCCGGACGTTGGTTATACCAGCACTCCGGAGAATCCCAGCACTGATGTAATCGGCGCAATCAAGGACTTCATCAACAATCGCGTATTCACTACGACTACCACGATTATGGTCGGTGGAGAGAACACCTTCATGTCGGCGATCAATGAGCATATTCAGTATCACAACGATAATATGCCCAATGTCAGCCAGCTGTGCCGGTATCAGAACCCGATGATGTACAATACGTATATCAATAGAACCATCACCTATCCGGTTACCTACTTCGATACGATGACTCTTGTGGATCGCCTGAACGTTGACGGTAACCTGTACAATCCGATGGCTGGTGCAAACTATCGTGTAAGCGGTTATATCGAAGACACGATGAACTACTGCCCGGAGGATGCATCTCTGATGACCGATCTCGAGAATGCTCGAATCAATGTTATCATGAAGGACGCAGACACCGGCGGTTATCTGAGCAACCAGCTTATGTCTACCACTCTGATTTCCGATCGCACGGAGCGTAACAACGCATTCCTGATCGCGGATATGATCTACGATCTGATTCAGCTGATCCATGTGAATTCGTTTACCTTCAATGAAGCTTCGGAAGTCACTGAGTTCGGCCAGCTAGTCGATAGCCAGATCAACGCCAAGTATGCTCGTTATACTGCGGAGATGACCTGCACTGTAAGCCGTAAGGGCACCACTGGCCGTGCTTCTCAGACCAAGATTATTCGCATTTCTATCGATCTTCGTGATATTGCGAAGTTTGCTAATGCGTATCTGACTCTCATTGACAATTAAGGAAGGAGGGAGAGATAACAAATGGCTGGTATTGATAGAAACCCTGCAGTCGATAGTGGTGTTCTGAATTCTCAGTACATTCGCATGTTCCCGACCGGAACAGAGGAAGACCAGGATGCATATTCCAAATATGTGCTTGGTGATATCGACGTAGCATCTCAGATCGTCCGTGGTACGATGACGTTCAACAAGGACAAACTTCGCGAACTGGATCCGTCGTACAGCGGTTATACTCATATCTTCGTCCTGGCAATGCCGGAGTACATGAAGGCTCTGGCCCAGGGTAATATCATCGGCGACCAGAAGGGTGACGCCAAGAAGAAGGCTCGCTATCATTATGCGAACCTGAAAGCCATCATTGAGATGGGCTCCACTTCTTACAGCGGTACGCCTGACCTGCAGCTGCAGACTTCCGATGTAAACGTAGGCTTCCCGGAGAAGAACTTTGCTGTTCCGACCTATTCGTCCTACGACTCCACTCAGTTCACCATTCGTTGTATCGAAACTTATGGCGAGCCTCTGCGTCATGCAGTAGAGTATTACATTGAGGGTCTTGCGGATCCGAATGCCAAGTATCAGCATCTCCATGGTGCTGCAGTACGTACAACACAGGGCCTGGTTCCGATGCAGCCGTCTCTGGCGAACATCACCTTCACCATCATGTGTGTACAGACTGACCAGACGCTTCACAACATTCAGGATATCTCCATCTGGACGAATTGCCTGATCACTGGCGTAGAGCGTGGTCACCTGGATTGGGAGCTTGGCACGATTGATACTGTACAGCCGCAGACTCTGCAGCTTCGCGGTATCTACCTGCCGCATTCCAGCGCTTCTGCTGTTCAGGAGAAAGCTGTTGCTTGCCTGAATAAGCGCCTGCACTACTACAAGCGCCTCGACGATATGTCTGAGACTGAGTATGGTGCAAACCTGTGGGATGATCCGACTGCTGGTCTCCCCGACTAACTCTGACAATAGCTGTGATTCCTCCTTGTGCATTGTGCACGGCATGTCTGGCGATTTCCCCGGGTTATCCCGGGGAATTCGTTTTCCGTAAATTGCGGTGTTTGTGTCTCTATATTATAGTAATGAAAGAGAAGAAGGCTGGAGAATATTCTCCAGCCCGATTCATCAAGAACATCATTTCTTGTAACAAAAAGGAGATGCAAAAAATGAACGATGTAAAAAACTATCTGTTCGAGATCACCAAGAAGCTGGAAAGAGTCTGTGCAAATGTCCTGCCGGATACAGTACATATTCCGGACTTCAGTAATAGGAGTTTTGACAACTTTGACAATGCATTATCTGGAATATTATTGGATTTTGCCATCATGGAGGAAGATGCCAGAAAGGCCAATATTCGCTATGCTGTTATGGCAGCGGTTATCAAATCTCGATTTGTATCCGACTTCTTTATCACGGCACATATCGGAAGCAGCTTTGAGAATCTCGGAGATATTCTGAACACCATTACTGTAGACGACATGGTAGATGCCGTCTGTTGAAAGAAATAACGGGGGATAACTCCCCCTTTTTCTTTTTTACTCATTTACAAACAAAACACTAAGATGTGTTACTGAAATTAAACACATCGATATTTTCATCCATATACTATACATATGATGAAACGATGAAAGGTGTGTTATTGAATGGGAAATGCAATGAAACACAAGATCAATCTGTTGGACTATTGGGGAAAAGATGATGACCTGATATACCTGACACAGATTGTGAACATCTATGAACACACGTTTGATGATTTTAAGCGAAACTTTAAATCAATGCTCAAGCATTATCGTAGGCATCTAGGACGAGGCGGATGTATGTTAGCCGCTCTCGGTCAACAAATAGAATTTCGAGTTTATCCGAAACAAGAACCGATGGCATTATCCTTGTATAAGTTCATGGTGAACTACATCATGGTAATGCCGAGAATATTATTGAAACTGGATATGAAAAACTGGGAGCCGTGGACTCCCGTCAACTTCACGGTATCCGGTTGGAGAGAAGAAATCAACCGGACCATTTATGATTGTAGAAGACATTGCACTTCCGATCAAATGTGTGAATATCTGGCTGAGATCAAGTATCAATTGAATCAGGTCGTTGTAGAACTTGGTGATTTGCTTGGTCATAGTATCTCGAATAATGAATTCATCGAAGTGATGAAACGAGACAGCGATACCAGAGAATCGATTTCGTGCACGTTTGATATTCCGGAAGATGCTACTCCGGACGTACTGGAGAAGATTGCAAGCGATAGAACGAAGAAGCTGCTGGATACCATGAGTGGATATCATGATCTGTCCTGTTCGATCTATGCACAGAACGGATTGTTCAATCCCGGTCAGGCAAGAGAGTTCTTCGTACACCTTGGATATAAACCAGACTTGTCTGGTAATACGATTCCGTATACCGCCAATACAAATATCCTGATGGGAACAGAAGATCCCAGAGCACATGTTATTGATGCAAGTGGCGGTAGAAAAGCAGAATTGCTGAAACTGAAAGTGTCTGATGCCGGTGACTTTGAACGTGCTGTATCCACATTGATGTCGAATATTCGGTATGTGGATTGGGACTATAACTGCGATAGTCAACATTTCAGAACCAAGAAGATTAACACCAATAAGGACTTGGTCAATATCGATGGGCGTGTTGCAACCTTTGATGGGAAAACATATTTCGTCGTGGATCCAAGAAATCCGAAACAGAAGTTAATCGGTAAAACCATAAAGATGAAAACACCGATCACCTGTGCACATCCGAGAAGAAGAGAAGGTTATATTTGTGCAGCTTGTTATGGTAAGTTACTGGCAAGTATCAACCAGAATGTTCATATTGGTCGAACTTCTGCGTTGAATGATGCGGATGAGATGGAGCAAAAGCTTCTGTCCGCAAAGCATGCGCTTACCACCAAAACTTCTGAGATTCAGTTCTCGGATAACTTCGGAGATTATTTCACCTATGGTAATTGTGTCATTGGATTGAATCCGGATCTGGTATCTCGGATTCGAAATTCGTATGAATGCAATAATCTGTATCTGGAAATCAATCCAGCTGCAGTAACAAAACACCATGATGGTGAAAATAGACACTTCGATAAATCCATACAGGAGATCGTTATCTATAATTCCAAGACGGGAGAGAGAACCATTATCTATGAGCTGAATGGCTTAAAGCTGTTCCTGCATCCGTATATCAATGAGTATTTCTATTATAGCCCGTCCGTTAAGAACCCGGATGAACCGGTACTGATCGCGTTGAAAGATATCGTCGATCAGGATTGTTATGATACCATCTTTGAGTATCAGTATAAGAACTTCGAGATCGCGGATCCGCTTACCAAACTGAATCATATTCTGAATAAGGGCAAAGGCGGTATCGATCTGTATAAGACGTATGATGAGTGCCTGGATGAAATGATGCCTCTGTTCGTAGCAGGTGGTATTGATATTCCGGATATCCATATCGAAATGCTGGTTGCATGTCTGCTGTATACAAAAGACATGAAACCGGTAGACTGGACACAGCCTGATCCGGAATATAAGTTCTACAGCATCGATACGTCGATCAAGTATAGCAGCAGTGTTGTTACCAGTCTGCTGTATAAGGAAGCGAACAAGCAGATTTCCGGCAGCTTCGGCACCTATAGCAAGACCGGAACTTCTATCTACGACGTCTTCCTTGCGGATCGGAGAAACGATACGAAGAAGTAAAACCTCAATTACGGGGTAACAAGATATAAAAAGGCATGTTACCCCTTTATTTTTTATTTGCAGAAAGGAAGATCAAACTATGGTATATGAACACATTTTTAACGTGATGGGTCACGCAGAGGCTGTAGTCATCATGACCGAGAATAAAGAGATCACCAAGCAGGAGATCGAAGATGCGATCACCTCCGGCAATTATGCACTGAACATGGATTATGCGGTGGATGGCAGTATGCCGGAAAATGTTGCTGTAGTATACAGCACTCGTTCTATCGATGGGGATGACATCTCCGAGGTAAAAGATGCATCCGTTGATGCTGCACTGATGAGCGAGGTTATCGATACACTGGAATCGGCATTTGCTCCGACGGAGTATTCGGAAGACTAATTACGAAAGCTGTGTGAATACATGGAATTCGAACGACTGGAATTTATCGACCCGTTCTTACGGCAATGTGATATGAAAAATGACGAGAAGGAAATCGTTCTTCGTCATGGTCATATCGCAATCACAAACTATAAGTTGGGAGATAATCGGGATTTCGAAAAATTACTGTCCGTATGGGACAAGATGTATTGGAGGTATAACCAAGCAGCTGGATATTATGTGAAGGAACTGAAGGAGTTTCGTATCGGACGAGGATTTGATCTGCACAGATTACATCGTCTGTTTCCGAACCGAAAGATCCGTGTTGAAAACACACCATATTCAGCTGACAAAGTTGCATACAATCTAACCACTCCACCAAAGAGTGACTTTCAGGAAGTTGCACTGACTTTCATGGCAGCACAACCTCCGTATACAAAGAATAAAGATTTCACGCAACAACTGATCGATGCGGATACCGGAGATGGGAAAGCCATGCCGGATGATACACCGATACTAACTCCAAAAGGGTATTGTAATCTTGGAGATCTTCAAGTTGGAGATAAAGTTTATAATCTTCACGGAGAACCAGTTGAAGTGTTAAATATCTATCCGCAGAGAGGTTTGCAACCAACGTTTCGTATCACATTTTCCGATGGAAGAAGTACCCGTTGTAATCCAGAACATCTTTGGAAAGTATTCACACGTGAGGGGGAGGAGAAAATCCTTCCCCTCTCTGATTTCATAGGAGATTATCGTGGATACAAAATTCCAAATACAACTGGTATCGGTGATGATAGTCCGTTTGGATCAAAAGAAGAACGAGAGTATTATCTGAAGTATCTGCTACGTGGTCGAAATATCACATATTCTGCGGATGCCGATATGGCTCGTGTAATTGAAGAATGGGGAAGATCGCTTGGATATCTCGTTTATACAACACCTATCGATGAAGTAAATCATCGAGTAGAACTTGTAAAGAGCGAGTATCTGGAGATTATCAATATTGAGTTTGATGGATTAACTCGACAGAGATGCATCCTTATTGATGATCCGGAGCATTTGTATCTGGCAGAAGATTATATCCCGACACACAACACATATTGTGGTGTAGCGATTTCTGCTTATTACAAAGCTCGATCTGTGATTGTCTGTCCCATATCCAAACTGCTGGAACAATGGAGAGACTCTTATCTGAAGTTTACTGATTTGGATAAAAAGCAGATCATGATCGTAAAAGGATCAAAAGCTTGTGAGAAGATCCGCACTGGGCAATGCAGAGACAAGGTTGTATTCATATTCACTTCGGATACCATCATGTCCTATATCAATACCCATGGTAACCGAGCTTGTATTGAAATGATGATGCAGACTGGTGCATATATCAAAATCATTGACGAGATACACAAGGATATGAAGATTGTTTCTGCGATTGAAGCCATGTGTAATTTCCCATTGAATTTCTATATGAGTGCTTCCCCAAGAAGATCCGACAGAAAAGAAAACTTCATCTTTGATCTAACTTACAAGAACGTTCCGAGGTTTGGTTCTAACTTTAAACAGAAGGAAGAACGTCACATCAACATTGTCGTGAAGTATTACCGGTTCATTCCAACTGATGATCAGATTCGATCTATGTATCGAAAGAACATTGGGCTGAACACCAAAGCATATGAGAGAGTTCTCATCAATGCCAGTGATCGTCAACGGGAGGATTTCGACTTCGCGGTATCAGCAATGTTAAATTGGTCAAAGGATCTGGTAAAGAAAGACAACAAGATCCTGATCCTGTGTCAAACTGTGGACGGAACGAAATATATGGAAGATCTTGCAGAGAAAGTATTCCCAAAACAATGTTCCCATTATTATGCAACGGGAATGTCAAAGACTGCAAAAGAGGAAGCATTGAAAAAGAAAGTAATCTGTGCAACTGCAAGTTCTATGGGTACTGGTGCAGATATTGCAAACCTACAGCATGTCATTAACATCTGCACCTACTCCAACCCAATTGATGCTTCTCAGCTTCCTGGACGAGCCAGAAAACTGAAAGATGGAACACCCGTCGTTTATGTAGAACTCGTAAACATGGGATATCGAAAAACCGTATCTCAATATGAATCCAGAAGATCCTATCTGATAAACAAAGCCGCAAATGGTAAAATCCTGACAATTCGCTAAGACTTTCTGAAAACATCCTAATAACAGAGACATGATTTCTTCTCTGTTAGTCTTCAGAAAGGAGCCAGAAGTCATGAAGCCGGGTCTGAGCGAGGAAGAGCTGTTAAACGCTATTGTTGATCAACTGAATGAAATCGAAGAAGACCTGAGTCTATGTAAGCATAGCTTGCCAAATGTGAGCCGACCTGAGATCGATCAATTGGTTCGATATTTGCAAGTTGCGCATATGGTACTCGGATATAACAGAATGAAACTTGCTTTACGAGCGTTTGGTTATAACGTTCACAGACTTGGACTTGATGGGAGCGATGCCGTTGTGACAGGATATCTGGGTGTTATCGACACACGAAAAGGTCAACTGATATTTTAGTTGCAGCTTACGGGTATATATTATACTCGTGAGATCATTAAAGGTGGTGTTTACCATGTTAGAGTTTATTAGCGTATTAACAGCAATTGGTTCCGCAGTCAGCTGTGGATTCCTGGTTCGGGAAGTTTTCGAAGTCGAAAAAGAGAACGACTATACTATCTAACCCGAAGGGACAGATAATTTATGGCATATAGACTCACGACAGAGTTTTGGAAGGGATTTCGGCTAAAGCTTCAATTGTCGATAAACCCCCCAAAAGATAATTCAGAATACGTCACACGATCAACATCTACGCAACGAGTTCGAGGTAAAGACGGGAGTTTAACGACTCTCGTCTTTTCTCCCCGCATGTATCTGAAATTATATCCAACGGGCTCATTTGAGGTGAACCCAAATACGATCGGTATACCAATGGCAATGGTTGCGTCATTCTCTCTGCAATTGGAAAAGGTATACAAAGAGATCGTTGATACACCGGAAATGTACGTGTATGACGAAAACAAAATGCTCCAAATGGATCACAACTTGGCCATGAAGAAAGCCAAAGGGTTATCGGTATATACAGATAAACTGGTTCTTGTTCCAAGCGTGGTTCCCGATGCAACAAAGAATGTACGAGGGATTAAACTTCTGTGTTCCGGAGGAGAAATCGGATCCATATCTTTACCGGAAACTTCGGCATTGATCAATCGGTTGAATACAATCGATCCGTTTGCAATCCAGATTCTATTGACAATTGTTGAAGAACAGCATATTACAAATAAGAAGTTGGATCGAATCGAAACAAAAATAGACGACTTGTTAAAAGCTATTCGTGGATCATCGTCATCCGGAACCGCCCCATCCGGATTAGGAGAGCCGCGACAAATAAACAGGAGGTATTATTGATGGAAACGCTTAGCTTGTTAACATTGGAGATCGGTAACGCCCTGTACCGAGTATATGACTTGAGTCATGGATTCGAAAACGGATTTCGTAAAAACAATGCATATATTGTGAAGACCGATCTGGATACCGGTGTATATCCGTATCGAGGAGAATTGAAATCTTTCAAGAAGATGTTTCTTCCTGATAATGATCTGAAACCTGGAATCTATGCACTGGAAGATAGTGATCCGGCTAAGATTCAGATCTATCATGCAACTGGAAAGGAAGCTGAGTTGTATTCTCTGGATGCAATTGTCAATCTGGCAGATATTGATATCAAATCCAAAATTAAATCAGAAGATATCATTAAAGTGAAGATGAACACAAGTGGTGGAGATTCCTGGATGCCGGAACTGAAGGAAGACGACGATGCAACCAGTACGTTATTAAAATCCGCAATCCGACTGAAGCACATGGTATTCGCAGACTATGCTCCGAGACTGGAATATGATGCAGTTGGAAAAGGACAAGGCTCGAAAGGCGTCAGTGCAAAGAGCAATAGTAAACGTGCGATCGAAAATAACCAAACAACCAGCATGAATAAGATGCTATACTATTGCAACTCGTTTGATCTGGATCTGGTCATTGGTGTTCGAGATCGTCCGGATGCGCGAGACCCTATGTTCCAGGATGGAAAGGTTCTGCTGCTGTATCCATTTGGAGATGAATTTCCTCTGGACAATACAGTAACCGTATCGGAAATGAAGCATGAAATTGATACGGCTCATCTGACTGCTTCCGAATCGGAAGACGATGACATCTATTCGTTCTGATAGGAGGAAATATACCATGACAGAATTTGAAAAGAAACTGCGAGCAATGCGTCTCTCTGGAGATATAGAAAACATTCCAGAAGGTTTTCCAACCTTCAACCAACTGGATGAGTTAAGTCAGAAAGTTCTGACATCTCGGATAAAAACAAAAGCGTTTGAAGAGGCATCGCACGACGACATCGCCCTCTGTGTTGTAGCCGAGATGGCCGAGAAATACGATATGGCCCCTATCGATCAGGTATACCTTCATGAGTGCATTAAAGGACTCATGGGTATTGCCAAGATGGAAGCAGCAGAAGAGGAAATTCTGGTTGGTATTGGAAAGTGTCTAAAACTTGGGATATCGAAAATGCAAATAAACCAGTTTGTATCTTCTGCATTATTTGGCGATAATTAAACGAGGTGACAGTCATTGTATCGTTTACTACGATTCAAAGCAACTAACCTATGTGGATTTCTATCTGGTCTGAACAAAAAGACAGTAGATATCGATTTGACACCTGTGTACGACAAAGACGTTATTGCGGTGCTTGGAGAAAATGGCAGCGGTAAGTCGACCTTTCTGTCATTGATCCATCCTGTGCACACTCCATCCGATAAAAGAACAAAGTTCATTGCAGAAGGAAAAGAAGGATCCATCATCAGAGAGTATGTCAATGTGGATGGATCTCGTATTGTTACAAAAGCGATCTATACACCAAAGAAAGACGGTCATACTGCAAAGCTGTATTTCAAAGTGATTAACCCGGATGGAGAAGAGAATGAGCTCAATCCATCCGGTAATGTATCCAGCTACAATGAACTTCTGTACACTTACATGGGCGTAAACAAAGACTACGTATCCTTCGCATCGTATAACGATCTGGTACGTGGTATTGTTGATATGACCGACACTGAGAGAAAATTAAATGTGTCGTCGTTAATCCCGAATACAAGCCGTTTTGAGACGGCATATAATATCATCAACGACAAATATCGTGACTTGCGTACTACCATACGCAATATCTCACAAAAGATTGCACAACTATCTGATAAAGATGAGTTGGAAGCTCGAGTTGTTCGGTTGGCCGATGCAGTAGCAGCATCAAGACGAGAACGAGATCGTGCATTGAAGAAGGCTGCTAAATTGGAGGGACAATTAAAAGCGATGACCGGTGGAAAGTCTGCCGATGAATTGTCTAAACAGAGCAAGAAGAAGTATGATAAAGTGCTGGAGATATATTCCAGTATGATGGCAGATATCAGAACGCTCAAAAATCTGGTATATGATCTCGGTAAGTTTGATAGTAAAGATCTGTCGGAACTGATCCGGTTTGCAAATAAGCTTTGTGAAAAGATTCCGGATTTGGAAGTAAAGTATGCGAAAGCCATTGCGGAAGATGAACAGTATCGCTCTTCCTCTGCATCTTATCAGAAACAGATCAATGAGCTGGAGAATGACTTGACTGAATTGCAGGCATCTCTGTTCAGTCTCAGAACGCAGGATGCGGATGATCTGAAACAAGTTCGTTCTGATTTACAATCCAGAATCAAACGAATGGAGTATTATGATCCGGAACATGATGTGTATGAAGATATGACCTTTGAGCATGCAAATACTCTGGCGAATCAGCTCGATCTTGTTTTTCGTAGTGCACAGGGTCTATCGGATCGATACGGTGAAATCTTTTCTGACTATTTCAACGGTGGAACATTGACTTCATCTCTTCTGGAGAATGCGGTATCCTATTATGACCAAGAAAACGCATTGAAAGATGAACTGGATCGATTGAGCACTGAAATTGCAGAGAAGGAACAATACCGAAAGCTGCAATATATTCTGGAAAAACGCCCTGCGAATTGTGTGGATGATTCTTGCCCATTCATCGCAAATGCACTTCAATGGAATCTTGTAAAACCGGAATTGGATCGTCTGCATGAACAATATCAGAAGGCCCAAGCTGAATATAGGGACGCTGTGAATAAAAGTGCAAATGCAAAACTTGCGGAAGCATTTAACGCGGAAAAAGAGGCGTTTGAGGAGCTCATAAAACAATTTGCACCAGACGTAGATAAATATACACTTGGAAAATACCCATTATTTGAAACAGTAAAACTGTTATCAAAAGGTGACGCAAAATTGTATTATGATACACTGGATCTGTTGAAAAGAATTGCAGCAATATTATCAGAGAAGAGCATGTATCTGGATATTGTAAATGTGCAGCTTCCGAAGATCAATGCTACGATTGAACTGGCAAATAATTCTCAAATCAGTCGCGCTATGATTGAACGACAGATTCAACAGAAGAACGATAAGCTCACTGCGATACGAGATGAATGCATCTATTCGGAAATGTCCATTGGTATCATTGCTGATGTGAAGAAACGAACTGCAGATAAGCTGGAGAAGTTTAAGAGGCTTCGCGAGGTTGCACGATCTGCAGAGGATCATTCCAGAGAGTTCTCTTCAACGGAGAAGGAATATAAAGACCTTGCTGATGTAGTAGAGAAGATTTCTGATATCAAAGCAGAAATTGAGGACTACAAAGACGTGGTTCGAAAATGTGATAAAGAGATTGCGGAGTATGAACCGGCATTGGATAAAACTCGATATATGCTTCGCCAGCTCGGTGTATTGAAACTGGAAGAAGCAGAACGAACCCATAAGTTCATGGTTGTCGATATCATGCGATCGATTGTTATGCCCGGCAAAGGATTATGGAAAGAAGCAATTGATATTTATATGAGCGAAATCAATGCAATCGCGAATCAGGTACTACAAAACACCTTTGGAGGAGCATTGATGTTGGAACCATTTGAACTGACGGATAAGAGCTTCATTATGCCATATACGTATAATGGAAGCACTGGTCCGGATATTTCGTTTGCATCTTCTTCTCAGCGAGCTACCGTAGCAACTGCAATCAGTATGGCAATTATCAGCAAGATGGTAGACAAGTATTCTACGATCACATTGGATGAGTTCGATGCAACTCTGTCTCCGGCAAATAAAGAAGTGATAACAGAAGTATTGGTCAACTCCATGAAGATTCTCGGAATTGGTACTGCTTATGTAATCACGCACAATCCGGAGAACTATGAGAAAGCTGCAGTGAACACAGGTTATATCTTATTCCCAGGAGGAAAGATCTCCGGGAAGAAAGATAAGGACTACGTGGAAATCAAATAAAAATGGAGGGCATAATGCCCTCCTTTTTTTTTCATTCAAACGATAATGTGAGAAACTTTCCCTTCAGATCGAATGTAACAGAATATGGTTCTTCTCCGCAAAATGGGAAAGAACTCTTGCATTCTTTTTTTATTTTCTTCGCCAACTTATCATCCGAAAAATGTAGAGTGATACGATTTGCATCATCATTCATTGTGGCACTGATCAATTGGGATTGATCCAGGTCAAATGGCTTCAGCAACGTATATGCCCCGTGAACATAGGGATATCCCAATAGCACCGTCTCTACGTCATCTATTGAAAATTCTCCGGTGAAAAACTTCACCAGAAAATCGGATCGAGTTATCTTAGGCCTCACTGATTTGACCCTCACCTTCTGCCATTGATGCGTTTCTTATTATTGGTTAACTCGGACTCCAGCATTTCTTTCTGCTGTCTCATAGCAATTTCTTTTTGCTTCGGCGACAAGAAGTTTGCAAAGGCGAAAAGATCCCGCAAAGGTATCTGACCTACCTCTTCATATGTGTACATCTCTTTCATGATCGTAAACATATTGTACTGCAAATCGCGATAATTCTTTGCGGATTCTTTGATCTTTTCATGCCACTCTTTGCTTACTTCTTCGTAACGTCCTTCTCGGCCCGGATAACCGTGGTAAGGAAAAAAATCAGCTCTGCAACTCCATCAATCTCGATCTCCGGAATCTTCTCCTTACAATGCGGACATACAATATCGTGCACACCAATACGAGGCTCAATGATCTGATCACGCAGCTTGACAATTGCTTCGTTCACCTGATCATATTCACCCAGATCCATCAGACGCAGCGCCTTGAAGGTCTGGTACACGTTAGCTGCACGAAGTCCATTTGGAAGCGTAATTCTCTTGATGTATAGCAAAGCATTCGTCATAGCAGCCATCGGAGCAGATTCGATCGGTTTCAGAGACTGTAGATAATGGTTCAGTGAGTTCAGCATAACCACTTCATCATAGTAGGACGGATGGCCGATGGTAACTTCAAAGCCAGACTCAAAAGTGAGCTTGATATCTTCACCCATGAGAGAATTCTCTGCAGCAGACTTTGCATTTCGCATGCTGGTAATCTTGGCAGACATATCATCCACATTGAGAATCATATCCGCCGGGTTCGCCTTTACCTTGAAAGTGCGATTACACTTCGGACAGGTATTCGGAAACACAACTTCATCCAGTGTAGCACACAGCTGGCCGTAAGCCATCATTGGATAATCACGGTGATGAATCAGGTTCTTCAGCTCATTCGGATTTACATGCGGTTCTGCGCCGACAACGGAGCGAATGATTGTACGGAGACGATTCAGCTCATACTCTGCAGGGCCGATTCTCCGATCAGTGTTATCATACAGCATTACCAGATCATTGGCACCAGTACCAACTATATCAACGAAGAAGCCGGAGTTGATCAGTGGTACACGAACAGAGCGGAAGTTCTTCATCTTGAACTTGTTGACACTGTTGTTGAACGCCTGATCAGCAAGAGTCTTCGATTCAAATTTACCAGTAGAAACCAGCTCGGCTTTCATATGACGCTTACGAACCAGAGTGATCAGATCTTTCGATGCGTCCGACTCGGTGTACTCTACAGTAGGAGCCCTGCCGATGAGTTCCATCGTGTTCTCAGCATCACTGTAGTCATCGCCTTCATCTGCTTCTGCTTCGTCTGAAGTCTCGACTTCGTCCTCATCACCCGCTTCACCAAAGCTCGGAACAAAGTCAGCATCGCGAAGCATGTTATAATCCGGATCGCCACTGGACCGACGAAGTGCATCCTGGCTTACCGAAGAATCGTAATCCACATCGGTTGTTTCTACCTTTGCACCATTTGCCTTCTTTGCATAAGCTTCCACACCGGTATTCTCCAAACGAGCGATTCGGCCATCCTCTTCTTTACCGAGATTATCCAATACATCGAGAATCTCGTGCTGACCTTCCCGCACATGCTTTTCGATTCTTGCGTTTGCTTCCGCTTCTGCGTCCTTTGCAGTAATCGGAATCGCATTCTCAAAGTCTTCTTTGGTTACAGCTACAATCTCTGTTGCAACCTTATCGCCAGATGGAGCGGCAACAACAGGCTCTTCTTCTGTTGCCTGATTTACTGCGCCCGGGTTCATACCGGCAAAGAACTGGTTCACTTGTTCCTCTGCCATAGAGGACATTGCTTGCTGCTTATCGATTTCTCCCTCTCTGGTTTCTCCAACCAGACCGCCCAGGGTCTTCTCGTTATCCATGAATGATATCATCCTTTCTTAATGGAATTTAGCCATCAATCAATACCTTAAGAGTGTTTTCATGATAGCCAACAAAAGTGGAGTATGCTGCAGTTGCTGTAATAATCTGGAATGTCACTTTCCAGCTCTTATTCGTAAACTGCATGATTGGTGTTGATATTTGAAGATCAGTATATTTGCTGAATTGCTCGTTGATTTTCGATTCGTATTCGGTATCTCGTTCTCCCTCGATGCCAGCCTTGTATCGATACTTTGCAATGTCTAAACCCATCTCCGGGTTATATGGATCGGTGCCGGGAATCATATTGAACAGCATGTTGACAATACCCAGATAATAGTCCAGGTTAGATGCTAAAATTGGATTTCCCGACAAGTCGGTTCGGAATGTCGCGTCTCTACTAGCCATATAATTTAATATCACCCCTTTATATAGCCCTCTTGTAATGAAATGTCTCGGTGGTAAAATTTTAGACGGGGACATTTTATTAAGATTCCTTATGTAAAGGGGTGTTTTACGTGGCTATTTCATGCAAAACGGCTACTTGCCAATATAACGTAGATGGCATCTGTACCATGTACGATGAAGAACGAACCGATGAAATACGAACCATAGAGTTCTACGAAAAATGGAACCCAAAACGGATTGCACCGGCTCCTCCGTTTGTCAATAAGCGAGAGGGGGATATGTGATGCATTGCCCATATTGCAACAAATACTTTGCAACCAAGAAACCAACTGTAGATCACATGAACAAAGTCCATGCGAAAGAGTTGGAACGAGATGAGATGGACGCCTACCAGAAGCTGTTCTACAATGAACATGGCAGGCTGTATTCTTATTGCTTATGCGGTTGCGGAAAGAAAACGGAATGGAACTACAAGACGGGGAAGCCATACAAGATCTCTACTGATCCGGAATGCAAGAAACGAATTGCACAACAGGCGGATGCTCGAAACATTCGTGTTTATGGGAAACCGAAACTTCTGGACGATATGGCTCGTCAAAAGACCATGCTGAAGAATCGCCATATCTCCGGTAAGTATAAGTTCTCTGATGGCGGAGAAGTGGATTATGTAGCAAAGCTGGAACAGAACTTCCTGTGGTTCTTGGACACCATGCTGGAGTTCACTTCCAATATGGTTCTGTCTGCGGATCAGCATAATATCGAAATCGAATACTTTGATGAGAAGGAACAAAAGACCCGGACTTATATTCCGGATTTTTATCTTCCGGATTACAATGCACTCGTTGAGATCAAGAGTTCTAATACGAATCCTGCATATATCAAAGAGACCGCGTACAAAGAGAAATACAAGGAAGACGCAATGCGGAAACAGTCCAAGTATAACTATATCAAGATCATTGATGCTAAGTATGGACCGTTTATTGAGTTCCTTGCAAAAATCGTTGGAGATGACAAAGCATCGAAGACGAAAGTCATCAAAACCAAGACTTATATCGTAACAGAAGCAGCATCTGTTGCAGAAGATGATATTCCCATGTATGAGACAGTATTTCCTGGAATGCATGTAGCAGTTGCAAAGGATCCAATATTGCATCGAGTTACTGCAATTGCAATATCGGAATCATCCATGATGGGAAAATTGTATGTAACAGATGAGCATGGATTGAGAGAAACTACTTTTGATGATCCCATATTCGATGATGGCGAGATTGAGATCTATCGATATGCAAAATCGAAAGCAAGCAGCAACAAAGTACTGAGAAGTATCATCGATGTTTCAGAAACAAACTGCAATGAGAATGGACTGGCGCTGTTGGAACAAATTTTCTCAGACTACAATATCAACTACCATTTTGATGAAACTTTCACTACGGATAACCGGATGAGCGATTTCATCAAACTTGACACCTGGGAAGCGAGAGGAGGCATTGATGCGTGATCACATATGATGTAAACTTTACACCGGATGTGGTAAGTTTTTATCGTCGGCTGATTACCGTTAAGCCGATCCCGAAACGTTATCGTTCATTATTTGGACGGGTAAACGAGAGCACGAATTATGATCCGTCTCTTGGTGATAGGTCAAGTCCAATCAGTAAGGATACCAACACTCCAATGGACAATACCGGTAATCCGGAACTGTTGGATCAATGGGGAGATGAAGATGATACCGTTGTATTTGACAAATCGTTTGATGAACTGATCTTCCATGATGGAGAAGATGAGGAAGAAAATAGTTTGCTGGAATCCACTGCTGCTCCTTCTCGTCATTATGTAAGCATTGCTCCATCGGATCAACCATATGGGATATCCAGGCTACATTTGTTTCCGCTGAATAACAGAGATGAAGTTCGAGTAGCACTTCGAAATGAATCTGCAATTTTGGACCCAAATGATCGCGCTGAATTGCAGAAGAAACTCGCAGAAGCTTGTAATTCGTTTGGAATTAAGAATGAAGCTCCGATAAGACACAAGATTCAAGTGTATGGAATCACTGATGACAACAAACCGGAAACCAAAGAAGATGTTATCAAAGAGCATCTCAAAGTGAATGATCTCTTTTATAACAATCTGATGTATAGCCCAGAAGAATATCTGGATGGATTAAAGCGTTCTGAGAAGCTTCCTCATGAAATTGGTCAGTTACTGAATCACTTCTATCCGTCATTCAAGATCCATACTTTCGTTTCTCGCAGTTGCAGCTCCGTTGGCGGTCTGTTTGAAGGTGAAGCTGGAGAAAAGTTCATGGATATGCTCGGTGAATATGGTCAAGACCCAGAGAGACACGAGCGGGAAGTGAAAGACTATATCACTACACATTATGACAAGAAGATCAACTGGTACAAAATCGCATATACAGATATCAAGCACATCATGGCTTGTGCTTCAGTGAAGAGACTGATCAGCGCTTTGATCAACGCCGAAGGTATTATGTCTGATATGCTGGATGTTGCATACGACTGGGAAACACTAATTCATTATCACTATAGCCTGATGATGGATGCAGAGATGTACTCCAAGGAGTTCTTCATTCATGCACAAGCACTGCACGATCTGTATTGGGATCCTTTGGACAATCCGGACTCGCAGGATGATTGTGCCTCGGCAAAACTGAGCTTCCTGGCAGTGATTCCAGATAAGCTTGTCAGCATGAACGAAATCAACTCTGGTGAATTGATCAAAAAGGAAGATCTTGCAACCTGGCTCAAGAAAGAGCTGGATCCAAAGGTTCTGAAGGATTATTATCTCCTTCCTTCTAAGAAGGAATATCTGATCATCTCTCCGAGCAGTATCAAGTATGCAATGGATTACATTGTTCATATTGATGAGTCTGATCGGCAGGAGTATGCTCGGAATCTGAATCGGCTGTGGTGGAAATTCCGGAAACAATGCGGGTTCAAACTCAGCATCGATCATCCATATGCAAAGTATCTCGGAGTCGGTAAGTATAAGATCGAGCCAGAGGATATTATTGTGAATATTCTGGAAGGTGTTGTAGAAGACAGAGACTTCATGACAGAACACAAGAAATCCATGCCGCAATCATACCGAACAGTAGAGCTATTCTCACAAGATGCAGAGAGTACTGTACATGATCTTGACCCGGATCATAATAAAAATAAAGTGCAAGTGGAAGGTGCTGAGGAATGACAGTTTGGATCGGAACAGATTGGCATTTGGTTGATTATAATTACAAGGCCAATATGGATTTGAAGAGCCCGAATGCCGATAAGATCTTGACGAAGTATCGAGAGTCTGTCGGTGCCGGAGATCTATTCATTTTCCTCGGAGACTTATGCCACAAGTTGTATCGAAATGAGGACGAACTTTGTGCGATGCTGGAAGGACTTCCTGGTTACAAAGTTATGATACTTGGTAATCATGATACAATGCCGGAGTCATCTTATTACAAAGCCGGGTTCGACATCGTATGCAATGCAGCATCATTCGGGAATTTACTGTTTACGCATAAACCGGTATATCTTCCTAAAGAAGTGAACTTGGTGAATATCCATGGGCATTTACATGACAAGATATTCAAACTGTTTGATAATAAGCATATCAATCCGTATGGATATTGTCATGGAACCATTATCGCATTACGAAAGCTTCTTGCAGTATTTGACCAACAGGTGAAGACACCAGAAGAGTTTATCGATCGGAAACCAGATATGGACGAAATGCTGGAATTCAATCGGGTAATGCGTCCTGGAAACGTGTTCGATTTGAGCGAACTTATAATTAATGGACCCGATGGGAAACCAATGGACGAAACAGCCAGCAAGTGCATGCTTGATGACGAAATGGAGATCTTGAACGATCTCGTATTTGGTTTTGACGATGTGTATCTGGTTGGTAAGTTGGGTCGCCCAGATGGTAAGGACGAGAACGATGCAGTTCTTGAAAAATAAAACATGCCGAGGGGATTCTGTTCCCCTCGGTTTTTATTTCCGTATTTACCATATATCTTGTATCTATATTATAGTAGTGAGAGAAAGAAAAATAAGTTCTCTCAATTCACTCATTAATACATATTTGGAAAGGGCGTATAAAAATGAAAAAGGAAACTATGAAAAATGCTGCAGTAAAGCTGTTTACAGTGATGTGGAAAGCGAGTAGGCCATCCTATGACCAGTTTGAGAAACTGGTCAATGAGAGATATCCTCTCATCGCTGCGCTGGTTTCGAAAGAGACCGGCATCGATGTGAGAGGAATTCCTCTCACCGTACTTAGCGGCGAGCACGAGAATGATGAAGGAAAATCCTGCGCCGCTCAGTTCAAGTGTAAAATGTCCTCCCGCTTTCTCAGCATGAAAGCGAAATATGCTGGCGAAGATTCTATTGAAGTTTTCTACGGAGGCTTCAAACTGATCAATCGCTCAAAGCGGTTGTGGACCTGTGCCATCGACCACGTTTTGGCACACGAGCTGATGCATGCTATCGATGCACGGCGTGAAGCCGAGTATATGACAAACATGTTTGTCTTTGACCTTGGGGGAAAGGAGATCTATACCGATTTCCGTGCCGCCAAAGTTGTAGAGCAATTGTATCCAAAAGGAAGCTGCCATCGCTTCTTACAATATGCAAGCAAAGCGAATTCGGCGGCAGAAGAAATCTTCGCTAAGAAGGGATTCTTCCCGAATGAAGAAGACGTCCGCCATGTAGGATTTGGCGACGCCTTCGAAAGAGCTATGATCCGGTAAAGAAAGAGGGAGGGGTTCGACCCCTCTCTTTTTTGTATCCATATACTATATTAGTGTAAGAAAAATGATGCCGGGACATTTTAATAACATTGATTAGGTGGTGTTTTTATGCCTGAACGATATAGTCCCAGAGAAGCTGGGGTAGAGGTCGGTTCATTTCTTCATGATTACTACAAGCAGATGATCGAAAAGAAAGAGATTTCTGAATCTGCTTTAAAATCTACGATTGACCCTGATTATAAACCAAAAGGAAAGAAACTGTTAAGCAACTACAGAACAACTAAAATCACCGAAGAATTTATCAACGCAAATAAGAAGGATTATCCCTTCCTGAAACATATTCGCGCTTCTCCTGATACCGAATCCTGTATGTGGCTGGACGATAAAAATCCCGTTGCAGTTGTAATGGTCAGGAAAGAAAGTGAAATTTACACCTGGATCACATCTATTGATATCTTTCCGAGATATCGCGGATATGGTCTGAGCTATCAGGTTCTCGATTATGCAACCAAGAAGATGGGGGCGAACTGCCTCACTGTTGCAAAGGATAACGAGATTGCCAAAAAGGTTTATGACAAATATGGGTTTCGTGAATTAATCATGGATCCCAAAGAGCGGCATAGCGATAAAGTCGCATATATGGCGTTGCCTGGAACACTGAAGGAATCTGCATATATGAATCCGCAGAGTGTGGTGTATTTCACCAGAGATATTTCTCCTGAGAGTCTGGTGAAAATCTATGAAGCGCTCGGTGTAGATCTTCCTGGTAAGGTAATGGTGAAAATCAGTTCCGGTGAACCTGGTGGGCATCACTTCCTAAGTCCTGATTTGATTGCTCCGCTAGTAAAGAAAGTAAACGGAACAATCTGTGACGCAAATACCGCATATGAAGGAAAGAGGCATCGCACCAGAGACCATCGGCAGACGATGCATGATCATGGATTCGATGCAATTGCTCCTACGGATATATTGGATGCAACTGGCGATAAGGCCGTTCCGGTGAGAAATGGTTATCATCTGGAAGAAGTTCATATTGGTAACCAGACGGATCTGTATGATTCGGCATTGGTGCTATCTCACTTTAAGGGTCATGCGATGGCTGGATTTGGCGGAGCGTTAAAGAACGTTGCTATTGGTATGGCTTCTGCTGCTGGTAAAGCGCTGGTTCATACTGCAGGGAAAAGTGATAAAACCATTGACGGTCCACAGCAGGACTTCTTACGTTCCATGGTAGACTCTGTCAGCGGCATTACCAGTTACATTGGAAAAGACAAGTTCGTATATATCAATATCGCAAATAACCTATCGGTTGATTGTGATTGCGACGCACATCCTGCTCCTCTCACCATGGAAGATATTGGAATCTTTGCTTCTACCGATCCCGTTGCAGTAGATCAAGCATGCATTGATGCAGTCTATTTTGCAGAGGATTCAAAAGAACTGATTGCTCGTATCAAGAGACAGACTGGATTAAATATCCTGAAGTATGCGTCGGAACATGGTATTGGTTCCAGACGGTATCAAATTGTAGATCTGGATCGTCCACAGAATGAGTCTTTTGCTCCATGTGAGAGACTGAAAGATGCAATTGATAACATCTTCTCTTATAATGCATTGGTTCAGCTCTGGACTCCTGTAATACATGACACGAATGGAGAAAGATATAACTACAAGTTGTGGGATGGAGAAGCTTGGAAAATCCCAGAAGAGTATCTCGATTTGGATATTCTCAGTATCGACGATATTGCAGATGACGAACATCTTGGATATATCAATATCATAATCGATAGTGACTATGTTCCAATGGAAGAATCGGCAAAGAACGAAAAACTTTATCCGGTTTACATCACGCTGTTCTCCAACGATACTAATTTTGGTAAGTTGATTCGAAAAGCCACTGGATCAGAGTATTCTCATGCTACAGTAGCATTGGATCCGACGATGAACAATATGTACTCCTTCTCGGATATTCCATACAATGAGGCGAGATTCTTCTGTGCCGGTTTTGTTCGGGAATCTATCTGGTCTCCAGAGTACACTAAGAATCGTCACTTCCGCGTTCTTGTAACATTTGTTGATAAAGTTGGTAAAGACAAGATTCAAAAGAAGATTGATCACTTTATCAATAACTTTGAGAAATACAACTACAATGACATCGGACTCGTTCAGTATTACTTCAAGTTCAAGAATACGAAGAAACATGATGAAACCAAGAAGATGCGTTGGTTCTGTTCTGAATTCGTTTCTGCTATGGTAAATGCCAGCGATGAAACCAAAGGTTTTGAAAACATTCTTGCGTCTCCACAAGATCTTCTTGGAAAGCCGAATGTCATTGATCTCGGTAAGTTTACCATTCCGGAATTCAACGAAGAGGAATTGGTTCGAAAGACTCGTGCTGCAGAAAAAGAATTCCGTAAGCATGCGAATCTGTCGAAATCTGTTGTAAACGAATCTGCAGATGAATGGCTCTATGAACTTATTGATGAGAACGCTTTAAATGAAGTTTTCAATAAAGCGAAATCCAAGAAGCCGAAGTTTGACGAACGTCAGGTGCAGAAGTATACGTTCAATCTGGATTGGAAGCTCCTGTATGAAAAGTTCAAAGAGTTGTTCCCGAAGAATGATCCGTCCATGAGATTTGATCTGTTCGGTGTTATTGTTCGATATTTCCTAATTCCGACCAAAGCGGCTGCAGTGAATGTAACCCAGCAGATCATTGATCAAATGGTCAAGATTGCAAGCTTTGTGAAGAATGGTTTTATCAAACTGATTGATGCAGTAAGTTCTTTGATATTCTTCCAGGGTGAAGATGGAGATGATGTAATGCGTTATCCCGATGGACCGATGCATGAAGCTACTAATACAATCAATGAGATCGTAAACAGCAAAGTCGATTTCAAAGATATTCATAAGATCGTAGATAACCTGTCTTCAAAGGAAAAGAAGTGGCTTTATAACGGAAGCACATTTAAGGATTCTCCTTATGTAGTATACCGTGACATTCAGTACAAGAATGTATTGGATAAAAAGCATGGCGGATTTTTGGAAGCCTATATCTTCCCTAAAGAGAAGAATAACATCTACGTTTCTATTGCAGTTGACAAAGAGTCCAGAAGACTTGGTATTGCAGATATGCTGGTGAATCGGTTCATGCTTGTGATCCAAGCATTCTGTCCGAATAAGACAGTTATCTGGAAAGTAAAGCCAGATAACACAGCGTCGATTGAACTGGCTAAGAAACATGGATTTACATTGGGAGATGATGGGAATTATATCTATCAGATTCCTGACAATGATCTATATGAATCTACACTGAACGAATACATGCATACCAGTCAGATCGATAGTCGAGAAGAACGAGATGAATTGATGGCTAAGTATGGGCTTCGTCAAGGCGGATATGGTCAGCGAACCAGCAAAGAAGATGAGGATCGCATGAAGAAGTCTGCAGAATGGGAGAAGAAAATCCCATTGAAGCAGCGAAAGAAGATTTATCGTGAAGACGGACATCCGGAAGAGCTTATCCCAAGTCATGAAGAAGTTCGAGATCCAGTGGATGATTGTCTCCCGATTGCAGAGGCGGCTTCTGACTCAGAGATTGAAAAACTTCTGGAGCTTAACCGAAAACTGAATAAGTACGATTATATCGATAATAGCACCGGAAAGAATTACAAGCTTAGAAGTCCGAGTCAATTTGAATCCGACCATGGTGGAGTTTGTTGGGATTTCGTTGTCTACCAGGCTGACCAGTTTAAGAAACTCGGTATTACGAACTACAAAACTTACTATGTCGTATTTGACAAGGCTCCTAACTATCCAACACATACTTTCCAGATTATCAAGCTTAACAATCAGTATGTTTATTTCGAATCTTCGTATATCAGAATTCGTGGCATATGGATGGCTAAATCGAGCAACGACTTGATCAGTTTCGTCATCAATACGATGATTAAACAAACAAAGAGTCTTAAGGATGCTCGATATGAAGTACGAGAGTACAATCCGTCGGAAGGGAAACTTATCGGAATGAATGCAGTGGAATTCATGAATTATATGAATGAAAAGAAGTTTGCATCGTTCAGATATATAAAAGGACCAAAGATTGTCAAAATCAATAAGCCAGAAGATTTGAATGAAACCGCTGCAGTAGCAGATGATACCAAGGGAGATGGCAACAACTTCCATAATGGAAACAAACTGATCCATTGGTATGACGGCTGGACTGCGGACGGATGCCAATTCGATCTGGAAGGTGTAGCTGAAGGAGAACCTGGAGCATATCGCTTCGAAGTAGATATCGATAGTCAGGATGAATGGATGGGAACGATTCACAATTTGAACAATCCCGACAAGTCTTTGATTACCGAAGCAATGGAGCGAGTTCTTGTTGATCCAACCAATAAGGCAATGGTCCAGAAATATCGGGATCTTGGGTATGAGTTTATCCCCGGTGTTAAGAATCGTGGTAAAGCACAACCGATGTTCAAGACCGATCGTTCGAAACCGGACAAACTGTATCCGGTTTATGTAGTTCTGTTCTATTCCGGCACCGCGCTTGGAAAACTGATTAAAGCTGCAGCAGGACCGCACTTCTCCCATGCTGCCATCAGCTTCACAGAAAACCTCACCGAGATGTATTCGTTCGGAAGAAAGTCCGGGTTGAATGTAGAAGCATTCGTTGTAGACAGCATTGAAAACGAAGCTTATCAGAGACCTGATACACAGTATGCAATCTACATGGTTCCTGCTACAGCAGAACAATATGATCGCATGAAAGAACGAATTCAATGGTTCATCAAGAATGCAGCAAAGTTCAAGTACAACTTCAGCGGTCTGTTCAAGAACTATCTTGGTATTTCCGATAATCCGAAATATCGGTATTTCTGCAGCCAGTTTGTGGCGGATATCCTGAACGTTGCCGATCCATCGAAACCATATTTCGCTGATCCGAGTCTGGTTACACCGGAAAACTTCATTTACACTACATTCGCACAGTATGTGGTGAGTGGTCCGTTGTCAGAGTTTGATCCGAACCATGTGAAGAAGATTTCTCAGCTCTTACTTGCCAGAGAGACAAAGAATCGGAATGCAACTTTCAAGAATGAGTCCGCGTCGATTCCGTATTCAAACCCGTTAACCATTCGGTTCACCAACGATAAGATTCCGATTGTAACGAAGTCTCATTTCAATCGTATCAGTACGATCTACAACGATGCAGAGAAGGTTATTAACAATGCCGACTCTGATGATCGTCTTGTGACGGATACGATGTGTGAGTTGACTTATGCAATCGAGATTATGGATCGGTATCTGACAAAGGGTCTTGGTAAGAAGGATGAACTCTATCGAGATATGATCCAACTTCGCAGCAAGATCCTGAAGCTGGTTATGAAAGGCCATAAAAGAATGATGACTTCTTCGGAAAATTACAACTTCCAAGAGATCTACGATAAGTCCAAATATGCAGAAGTTCCGACTGCATCTACCGTGATTGGAGAAGAGTTGAGAACCCTGTTGTAAATTTAATATACGCATAACATGAAAATAGCGCATAAGAAATGTTCCTCTCTGAATATTTGCCCTTTCTGTCTTGTGTGCTGTATATCAATTCCTACCCATACTTGCTGGACAGTCTCTACTCGGGCTGTCCAGCACATTCTTTCAAGAGGTGATATCATGATTAAAGTAGTTAATGGTGATATATGTGATGCGAAAGAAAAATACATCGTGCAGCAAGTGAATTGTCAAGGCGCAATGGGAGCTGGTGTAGCAAAAGCGATCTATACCAAATGGCCCAGGGTAAAGGAACAATATACGAGATTTTGTAAGCAATATAAACCCGTGTCTTTACTCAGTGCAGTCTTATATGTACGAGCTGATGATAAAGCGGATGATAAGATAATTGTGAATTGCTTCTCGCAGTTAAACTATCGCCGCAAGAATGATACGGAAGACACGGTATATACAAACTATGCGGCGTTTTCCGATTGTATGCGAAAAATAGAGAATGATTTAAAAGGTACTCCTATTGCAATGCCGTATGGTATTGGCTGCGGACTGGCTGGAGGAGACTGGGATATTATCTACAATATCCTGTGTCACGTATTTGGTAACGAAGATCACATGGTAACACTGTATAAGAAATAGTGTTAGTTTTCATATTCAATTGAATATATACTATACAAGTGAGGAAACTCAAAAGATTACAGACACTGGAGGAATTAACAATGAGATTCAAAGAAATTGTAGAACCGGTTAAAAGCCTGTATAAGTTTGAGCCAGGCTATGGAGAGAACTCGTTCAGCCGAGCTTTAAGTATTCGCATTCATGAGATCTTCGCGCAGAAGTGCGGACTGAATGCAACGGAAGATCTTGGATTCCTTGGATGCTGCGCGGTGGCAAGAGTCACCGATCTTGTCCCGGAAGTGTGGATCGATTTTAAATTTAGCAAGGCCAGCACTGCCGATCGAAATGAATATACCGGCAAAGCAGCATATTTCCCGAAGAAGGAATTCAAAGAGCTGGAAAACTATCTGTTCGTCGGAGATGTGATGAAGAATTCGAAGGTCATCATGCGAGACATTCCGGTGATCAATAACAAGGGAGAAGTAGAAGACGTGATCAAAAACGTCGGTGTACTTCGAATCTATGGACAGCTTGCACTGTGTCTGGCTGTGATCGTCAATGTAAATATCCTGAATCCGGACTTCCTGGTTCGATTCTCTTTCACAGAGCGTGGAAATCGATTCATGAACGAATATGTAGATCCGAGTCTGATCAATTCGTATCTGCCGATCGATGTTTCCGTAACTGTAAAGAGCAGCGATTCTGATGATAACAAGTTCGATGTGGATAAAGCGATCATGGCAATTCAGGAAGGGCACATGGCACTGATTGCCACACCTTCTGCCGGAACAGCAAAGAAAGCAGTAGAAGCTGCAGAACAGCCGGTAACGAAATCCGGAAAGAAAGCTGGTAAGGCGAAGAAAGAAGACAGCAAGCCAAACAAGAAAGAAGAAAAAGCAAAATCTGATTTCAGGTGGTGATACCAATGAAGAAGACCGATAAGGTTGTAGGAGAAGTAAAGGAACTCCATGGAGTATTATCCGACAACGGATTTGGCACGAAGAAGATTTACGCTACCGTATCCTGGAACGGAAATCCCGCAAAGACCGAAATCCGTAGCGTAAGAACCAATTCTGATGGAGAGGAGATTCTCGGAAAGGGGATCTCCATCTCCGATGATGAAATGGAGAATCTGATCAAGAGCTACAAGGAGAAAAAGAAAAAAGAAGATGCCAATAAGCCGGTGGACTTCCATTCCATCTTCCATAAGACTGAAGATATCATCGAAAAGCGGGAATCAGGCCATGTGACAGAGAACGGTTTCATTGTGCTGCAGGAGACCGGAAAACTGGCAGAAAAGGCCAAAAAGCGCCATTCCTGAAAATCCGTATTTGCTCACTATTTTGTGTCTATATTATAGTAGTGAGAGGAAGAAAAATAATGGTGATACTTTCCTCTCAAAAGTAGTGAAAGGATGACGAAAATTATGAGCACGTTAGGAATGACAATGGAAGAGAAAGCGATCGTCTTCCAGCAGGACACTGTGGTCGCCTGCATTATGATCGCAATCATGACGATAGGTATTGTTCTGTGGGGCATTCGCCAGTTTAATATCTATCGCAAGCACAAATCTGAGGTCAAAAAGGTGATTGACCGTCGTGAGACTGCGAAGCGTTATTTTAACGCCTATGCGACACAGTCGACTGCGGAGGACAGCCTCCGCAAGATTCACTCTAGCATGAGGTGAAATGCTGGAAAAGGTGAGGGCCTACTGGATGGGCATTATGCAAAAAGGGAGGGGCTGGTGACCCCTCTCTTTTTTATTGCCGAATCTGAATTTTTTGCCGACATCTCGATATCAAGGAGGTGAATATAGTATGGCAAATCTGTCTATGGTGCCTCTGTTAATTAACTCATCCAGAATCAAATACTCTGTGTTAGATGAAATATTAGATGGTTATAAAATCCCAGATCAAACCGTTAATCTCTATATTGACGGATATTATCTGTTCTATAAACTATACCGATCGGAATATGAAGTGGATATCTATGAAACCAGTATCAGTCAGTTTATCAAAGATACAGTTATCGCAGTCTTGAATACCATTGCGCATTATCGAAGATATATCGTAACGCGAATGAGAAAGTTTAATCGAATATTCGTAGTATTCAATCGTCGATCTCCCGTATACCAAGCAGAACTGATTCCTCAATATGGAAAAGCGTATTATGAGAAGCTGTATCCAACACATTTCCGATACGGATCCATCAATATGATCGTAGAACAGGCAATCGAGATGCTGCAGGATTTATGTAACTATATCGAGGATATCTATGTGATCGACAGCCGTAAGATAGAAGATCACATTACGATTGCATATCTGCAAACTCTGTACAATGGGTTCAATATCTATTTCACAAGAAATGAACTTGTCTCATTATTACTGGAAGAAGATCGTAGCTTACTGTTATACCCAAAACGAGATGACAGCTACGTGATTAACTCTATTGGTTACTTCCAGAAGTTCTTTTCCGGGATAAAATACAAACCGACATATCTGACAAGTAAATATGCGAAATTTTATTTCTGTTTATCGGGTATTAAATCAAAATCGATTCCTCCAACCTGCGTAAAAGGTACCATAAAGGGAGCAAAGATTTTGGATTCCATGATCGAAGACAATTCTATCAATATTCATACGTCTATAACAAATTTCGTGTCAAAACTTCCAAAATATCTGGGTCGGGAATTGACCAAAAAAGAAGAATCTGATTTAACGCTACTATATAGGGCAATTGATATCAGAACCGCATCTGCTGCTATGACGAATGCACAGAAAGCTCGGATCCACTCCAGTCTGGTAAACCTATATGATCAAGCTGGGTTGGAAGAGCTGAATGAATTAGTGAGCAGTGAAGATGATGTGATTAATCTGACCAGCCTGAATATGAACAAAGTGCGAGAACCGGTTTCTTTTTGGAATTGGGACGAATGATTGGAGGTAAGAGGATGACTTCCCTTATTGTAATAAAACCCGATGATCGAGCTAATGACTTTAATGTGACAGGCGTATTGAATGCGTATATTCGTATCATTAATGCGATAAAAGATAAAACCAACAGCACACCAAATCGAGTAGTGAATGTTTACTACAATGATTTGAAATCCTATGGAAGTAATGCAGAAGAAATCGCTACGTCATTGCTTCGTCAATGTAAGGCAGGAGATGATATCTACGTCGAGTTGATGCTGACGGAAAATTGGAAGGGCAACGAAATTGCTACTGCGCTTAGACAGGATAAGCGTGTGGTTTATGTCTCGGCAGATTGGGTTGGTGTTCGCTAATGCCAGTTTTAACTGAAAGAGATTATACTGAAATTCTACGTCATCGGTATGCTATCACAGAGTTTACCATGACGATGGGAACAGAGCATGAAATAGATCCGGCTCATATCGGTTCTATTCAATTTGAATATGATTATTTGAGACGACGACTTCCTATTATCAAGGTCAGTATCTCATTGACCGATGAGCAAGTAAGAAGTATGTATGAAAACAAAGATACTGCAAAGGTTTCGATTGAAATTCTCGATAATGCCTTGGATGATACAGATAATATCATAAGCAGTGTTCCGTTAATTCATGATACATATGATATTATACCTGCAACTGGGTCAGACGATTACACTGGTGAAAAATATACGGATTCATTGGAAGAAGATCTGAACTTCACCGTCATGAGTATTTATCTGATCAAGAATGAGCGCATTCAATGGTTGGATAAAAAGATTGCCACAATATTCAAGAATACGGATAAGGCAGCAGCAATTCAATCGCTGTTCAGTATGCGAGATATTCCAGCGAAAACTTGCGTTATCACACCACCGGTAACCAATGATGTGATTGACAGTCTGGTTCTTCCGTTGGGAGATTTGGTTGAGAACATCGATACACTGAACACGCAGTATGGGTTATGGTCATCCACGACAATCATATTCGATGATTACACATATTTGTATTGTATTGACAGAAATAACCCGAATGTGATACTGAGCAGATCTACGGATTTTGACACTATCATGTTTAAGGTTCCGAGTGATGAGAATGCAATGCTTGTTGCATATGGTAGTGGTGATGATGCAGTAAACCGCTGTCATTATGTAAACCTTGCAATCAGTCCATCGATTGAGGATAACACCAATACCACAACCAAGATGGAATTCGGCACAATCACATCCATTGATTCGGATGGTAAAGTAAAGAAATATACCGTGGACGAAAACAGCCCAAAGATGAAGTTTGTTCGAGCTACCAGTGATATCACAATTAATCAGTTTGTGAATAACAAATTGGCAAACCCGGTTAATGTAACCATCACAGCAACGGATATATCAGTTGGTATATTTCGACCATATAAGAACTATCGGTTCGATGTGGAGGAAGTCAACACGATGTATGATACGTTAGCAAATCGAGTTTTTCGATTAAGCTTCTGCAACATCACCTTGACAAAGAAACAAAACTATTTTGAATCATTGGTTAATGCACAACTGTCAGTAGTCGATGATACAACAGCAATCACAAACGGATAAAAAAGAATTACCCCAGGGATTTTTCCCTGGGGTAATTTTACTTTCTTGCTTCTTTCGGAATCACGTGCGCAAACACAGACGCTCTCTTACAAAGCTCTGCAATCAGTCCTGCATCCAATTGAATCTTTTCATTCAGAATATCGATCTTCTTGGTAAACGCAACACGATAGATTTGAATATACGCATTCAATAAACGATTTCTCTGCAGCTCAAATCGAGTCACAGAACCGTTAATACTATGAATCTTAACATCGGCTTCTCGGAAGTTAGGGTTGCCTGGATTTCTTGGTTTCTTCTCTTCTTTATATGCATTATTGATTTCATTCTTGAGCAGTACATAATACTCATTGATCTGTGCTTTAATTGCGTTGACTTTCTTTCTCTCTTTTACCGTATTCTCCATATCTTGATAGAACTCTTCAATATTCGAACGGGTAATGGAGATTCGAGTCTTTCTTCCACGTACGTTATGCTTGATTACTTTCTCTACCGAAGCGCTAAGATCATCCGGATTTACCTTATCTCCGAGAACTTCCTTAGAAAAAGAAATAATACTGGAGTTAATCAGGTCATCTACGGTTTGTGCTCCAGGTTCTTTTTTCTTTCCCAATTGCTCCATTTTTGCTATGATGGTTGCCGTATCAACATCACTTTTCCGGATCTCACGAGGAAACTCATATAAACCCTCATAAGAATAATAGTCATAGTGAATCGGCTCATCTATTTTCTCTGCACGAGAGATAATGAACTTCTTGTATTTATTCGCAATTCGCACATCGTTAATGATGTATGCGTTGAATGCTTTCAGAAGCTGTGCAATCATCCGGCCAAGGAGTTTATATGCAAATTCCAGTACTGTAATCAAAAGAGACTTTGTGTACTTCTGTGCCGTATCAATGAAAGTAGGATCATCCGCTCCTTCATCAATTGCCTCATAACACTCCTGGATGATTTCTGCACTATATACCATGGAATCGGTCAATTCCGTATAATCACAATCGATATTCAAGAACGCCCTCATATCATTCACCTCTTACATATGCTAAGAGCTAAACGCCCTATATTCAAATGTTCCCGTCGCAAAATACAAAAAAGTGAACGCATGCATAGCACACGTTCACTATATGTAATGGCTTATAATAAGCCCAAAATTACCAACTTAGTTCCCAACGAAATCGAGCAGTACAGACATGTACTCATTGCACCGCGTGTTTATGATTTTCACGTGTGCACCCTGTACCGTATTGAATACGATATTTTTGCTCTGCAGTATCGACCGAACCATATTCATGAATCGACGCATCTCTGCAGAATCCGTTGGGTTGGACAAAATCAAACTGTCCATTTTGTTTTCCGCCTCTTTATAGGAAGCAGCCAAATCTCTGTACTGAAGGCTGATGTTGTACAGAGCGTCCGGTGCAGTCTCGATATCACGAATCATCTCGTCTACGAGCTGCTGTGTTACAGGAATGCGAAGTCGATTCGTCATTCCCGCTCTCTGAAGAATTGCTTCCTCAGTGAGTTTCCCTCCTCGCACGTCGAATATACTCGGCGCACGATGCTCGATGGTATCAGTATAGCGATGTAACAATTCAGGATCAAACTGAGATTTATCAATTGCATCCTGCATCGCCAATACCAGGTTCTGTGCAGTGATGGACGTTGTCTGTCCGTTCACCGCCAGCTTTTTCTCATCGAAATTTTGCATCCGTTCTGGTAGAGAGTTAATATATCTGCTGTCCCATTGATGCATCTCGAACGTCTTATCAAAGTCGGTTTCCCGAGCCTTGATTCTCACATCGTCAATTGTGGATGAATTCCAGCGATTGGATGCCTCCCGCGTTTTATTTCTATACGCCGTTTCGCGGAAGAAGTTCTTTACGGCGTTGACAACCGCTCTGTACCGAGCACGGCACTTCTCAGCGGTCTGCTTCGCAATAGTGTAAAGCTTATTTAAAAACGCCTTTACTACGTTAACGATTGTTTCACCGAAACTAGCTTCAGTGAGCATGATGCCCGGAGTAGAATCTATCCGAGCTCTAACTAAACTTCCAACTCGTTCGTAAGATAGCATAACGGCTACCTCCTCTATATGTAAAGATACAAAAACCTCCTGGTATTACCCAGGAGGTTCTCGCTCATTGTTATAATATATACTTGGAAGTAGCCGTCGTGAAGGTTTAAGCCTTTTCCGGCTTTTCTGCCGCATTGATGTATGCAGTAATCAATCTCATGCCATCACGCTGTGCACCGCTGAAAGCCTTGCTGAATGTCTGACAACGAACAGATGCCGCTTTAGACAGAACGCCGAACAACTTACAGATGTACGATGCATACTTACTAATATAGGATGAGCCAGCTTGAATGAGGCGTTTGATTTCCAGATCTTTTCTGTCAATCGAACCGGAGCTCTTTTTATTTCGGGCATCCATATCTCTCTTGATTTCAAAAGCCGAAATAAACTCAGACTGTCTCACAAACCATTTTTGGCGTGCAATATTCAGTTGCACGTGCAGCATCTTAGTCGCCTGTTTGATCTTATCGGAAATGGATTTGCCCTTTACAATCACTTCGACATACGGATCAATAAGATTGTAATTGTACTCATCCTCAACCGGTTCATCAGAATCATACAGCTTCACCAGATACATATCCTCCGCAGCCTTTATGGTAGAAGTGCCGGGAGAAATAATATTGGCGGCAGCCGCCTCGATCGTTTGAGAATCCATTTTAGAGAAAGTGTCTGCAGTGGTTTTCAAGTTCTTGATGAACTCTTCAAAGCTTGCATTAAACTCATCCTTAGAACCAAGACCCTTAGAAGATTTTGGCGCATCGCTGGAACCTTCTCTCTTAGTTCTCTCCTTAGCGAATTCTGCAATCAAATCTTTTGCACGGTTCAGTGTATCAGTCGGAGTTTTAACCGGAACCGGCCGTCTGAGAATCTTCTCGATAAAACCCTTTTGATTTTCTTCCGCAGCAAGTGCGAGCAGAGTGCTTACGGTATTAACACATTCATCTGAAAGGTGCATATAATCTTGGGCCTTATACTTTCTCATGGTGAACTTAATATACGGGTTTTTCTTCTTCGCTGCAGCAAGACGAGGCTGGATCAGTTTGTACCATCTCTCCGTCTGACCAAGAATACGAGCAAAGAAAGTTTGTGCCTTTTCCATCAGGTTTTTCACAGCAGCAATTAACTTCTGAAAGAATTCTTTGACTCGATCAAAAACCGTTGTCAATGCATTCTCCTGAAGAATCATATATTGCTGCTCATTCAATGCAACAAATCCGTCGATCATAATAGACTCAAAAAGAGTACTATCACGAACAGCCTCCATTGTTGCTTCGGTCATAGCGAGAATGCAAGATGACGAATCAGAATAAGAAGGCCCCTCCATAACCGGAGGGGCCGAGTTCATCTCGCTCTCGACCGACGTTTTAAGAGAAAACGCAGTCATAAATCGAGTCTCCTTACTTCTTATTGGAATCGTCCTTCTTGCCCTTGCCAAGCAGCGCATTCAGCGCCATCATGGACTCACGAGCAGCCTGACGGGTGATACCCTGAACCTGAGCGGCATAACGGTTAAACGCCTTCTGGCCAACGCCCCATGCAGTCATGAGAGCCTTCGCCTGCTTCACGTCGTCATCCGCGCCGCCGTCCTTCTTGATTTCCTTAACATTCTTCTGCCATTTCTTGCCTTCATCATCGGCCATCTTGGACAGCTTCTTGCACTCATCGGAAATCTTCTTGCCCAGCTCACCAGCCTTCTCAACAACCTCGAGCAGCTGATCTTTGATCGGGAAGATCGCAACTTCAGACGGTTCAGCCTTCGCACCAGCAGTGTTCTTAACCCACTCATCAATACCCTTGATGGAAGTAACACCGCTCAGGAGCTTTCCAACAACGACAGACTCAGCTTCCTTAGCGTCGATCTTGTCGACCATGTTCAACGCGCCAGAGAGCTGCGCGAACGAAGCGGAATTCATGCCGTCAGCAAGCTTGTTGATATCCGTCATGTTCCAGCTGCGAATCTTCTTCTTCGCACCGTTGTCAGTAGCCGCCTTGATCTTCGGAGCTGCTACCTTGGACCACTTCTTTGTCATGCCCATGAAGGCGGTGAAATAGGAAGCGATCTTGGTAGCCAGAGTCTTGAAGAAACCGGCAACCTTCTTGAAGAACGAAACAACGCGCTCCTTAACACCTGCCTGAGTAGCCTCAGACAGCATGGTGAGCTTCTCACCAGTAGAAGTCGGATCACAAGCAGCCTCGATCAGAATCGAAGAAGCGCCGGAAGTGAACTCATGCAGCTCCATAATGGACTCCATGATAGAAACATCGATCGACTGACACATGTCGGGACCAAAAGCGCCGGGGAGCTCAATCGATTCGACAGACTCAACCAGGCCTTCAGCCTGCTTCGCATCGATAGTAGACTCAACAAGAGCCTTTACACGTTCAACGTTAAACATCTATTTGTCACCCCTTTCTTAAAAATCCCAGTCCATATCGAGGTCCAGATCTGCATCTTCATTCTTAGAGCCACAGCCCTCGGTCTTGCAGTTAGAACCCTCGCAGTTAGCGCCCTCATCCTTGGTCTTCTTGGACTTGCACGCCTCATCAATCTTCTGGGCAGACTCGTTAGCCGACTGCTCTTCCTGATTAACCTGCTTCTCTGCCTCAGCGCCGCCAGCCTGCTCGCCGCCGTCATCTTCCTTACCGGTAACAACAGCACGCATGATGCGTTTCGCCTGATTGATCGCAGCCTTGTATGCCTTAATCATAGCATTGACGCATTTTGTAGTCTCGGAAGTGATCTGGTTGAACAGAGTGGAGTATGCGCTCGCATACTTCGCCAGATCGCCAGCCACGTTATCCTTGGCCATAGAAGCATTGCAAATCTTCAGACCATCATTTGCAGCAGCGATGCCGCTATCGTATGCTTTCTTAAACGTCCCCGGCTTACCGTTGAGAAGGAACTTCTGAACAAACGCGCCGTCAGAAGACGAAACCTCGCGCTCTTCTTTCTCGCCGTAGAAGTACTCTTCATACTTCTTATCTTCAGGGCAGCCAACCGCATCCTTTACATATTTCTCAATAGCAGATTTCTCAACTTTGAGAGAACCGACAAGATTCTTAGCCTCTTCCGGAGAGATCCGATCAGGGGCCTTCGCGCCAGAAACGATATCACCGATAGCATTAATAGCGCTACCAGTAAGCGTTGATACATCCTCTGGATCGAGCTTGTCAAACTTGTACAGGTTCTTCAGCTTCACCTTAGCGGTGGACTTGCTGAACTGCTCCTTGTACTTCGCATAGAACGCAGGACCATCCTTAACGACAGAATTGATCCAAGCTGCAGCCTTAGCTGCCAGAGACTTGAAGAAGTCGGCGATCTTCTTGAACACGCCCTTGATGCGCTCCCACACAGAGCCCTTATCCTCAGCCTCATTGATAGCGGTTACAGCAGACTCCAGAATAGCAGAGTCGCCAGAAGAAATTGCCTCAATAGCTGCCTCAAACAGCTGATCGTCTTGCGCTTCCTCGCGCTCATAGTCGGCAATCGTGGTTTCGTACAGATACATGGTCAGCGCGTCTGCGCACTCAGTCAGGCCCATGTGGGGCATGGTGTCGACAGCGGTGCCGCCAGTAAAGCCAATATTACCGGAACTCAGTTCCGCAAGCTTCGAAAAGGAAACCATCAGTAAACCTCCTTATAAAAATTTATTTTGGTAAAGTTTGAGATAGTTGCTAAGATTATCGAGATCTTATACTTTTGTTGCGCCAGTTAATTGATTATTCAGCCATATACGGTTCTGTTTCTCCCGCGTTCCCGTTAACGGGTTGCGGTTCAGATGTTGGAACCGATGCCGCAGGATGCAAAATCGACTTCAAAGTATCGATCACATACTCCGCATACTGTTTTGCCTTTATATCGCTTGCAATACTTGCCAATGAAATATAAGACGTAATCCAGTATATATTAAACAGATTAACCAGCGTACACGCCATTGCCGAAAGTCGTTCATATGCAGACTCCGGAATGCTCTGAGAATTGTAGATATCGTCCAGATTATCCATTGATGCTCTGGCGATTGCTTTATATGGACCGAACGAGCAGTGCTCGGCATTTCTGTCATAGAAGTCTACGGAACTATAGGACGGTTCTTTAGCATCCATAATCAACCGATTGCATTCATAGCCAACGTAAACCGATGTGAATAAACTATCTCCGGAAAGAATCTGATTTAAAACAGATTCAAACGACTCATATTCACACAGGTTCTCCAGAGCATACTCATCACGAACCGAGCAAAGTTCAAGAATATCAATAATCTTATTGGTAAGGCCTGAATCGATCTGGCTTTGAATCGTTTTGAGCATATAAGGAACGCGGTATCGATCCACAAAGATGGTAGGAGCTAATTCTTCATAAGAATATCCATCCTGATGCATCTTATTGTCAACACGCTTCTTATTGGCCATAAGTTGCATGAGATATGGCTCAACAAACCTCTTGATGGATTTTTGAATAGCGCTACGCATTGCATCCCAAACAGCGCTGTCTTTTGCAGAACTGTCAGCAATAACATTTGCCAGATGTGCAATCTTGCTGTTCAGCACTTCGAATGCGTCGATCGTATCCGGGCGCATATCAGTATTATGGCGAAGAGTATAAATCTCCTGCGATAACTTACCGATCTTTTCCCTCCAGTGTATTTCTACACCAAACGATTTTTCCATCTCATTGATGGTTTCTTGCAAGGCAGATTCAGTGAGTTCACTCACATGGTCACTCACCAGGTATCCATCTCGGGATACCGAATAATCCAATACAGACATTAAGTATCCCTCCTTAAATCAAAAGACCGTCAGCATCAGGAGCTGCCAGCACAGAGTTTCGATCAATATTCAGAGAACGATTCTCTTCTTTGATCTTGCGAGAAGTCATTGACTGCGCATCAACAGTTCTGACTGCAATGATGTTTTGCAGTTTCTCCAGACGACGAACAACGTTTTTTTGCTTTGCAATGATCTTCTTCGTTCCTCGACCAGAAGTTTCCAACGATTCGATATTGGTCCGAAGGAGTTCGATTTGAACACCGATTGCTTGAGCAAAATTGACACGAGAATAGTAGACCGAATAGATCACCTCTCGAATAAACGGAATGATCCTAGGAAGAAGCAGAATCGTTGCGCCAATTGCTGCAGCTGCAATACCTACCGGACTGGAGATGCCAGCAACAATAGAGGCCCACGTAATAGACTCGTTTGTAGCCAGTCGATTCTTCTTGTCTCGATATACGGTGGACAGATAATTCTCGATTTCATCCAACGAATTTACTGCATGCTGAATATTCTTGACGTGAATATTCTTTGCAGCATTATTCATTTCATCATACACAACGGACAGATCGTTATCGTCCTCCAACGTGATAAAACGAATTGTTTGTGCAACCAGCGCCGATACCGCGTACACAATCGAAGAAACCATGCTGGTGTAGATGAGCTGCGCGATACCAACTTTGTTCTTATACAGATACGAGAATTCTTCTCGATGCACCGTGAGAAACTCTATCAGTTCACGCATTTGTTTTACTGTGGTGCTGAACTTATCTGCGCCTTCTTGCGTTGTATTGGAATATACGCTTCCAAGAACTTGGAGATTCGAATCAATCAATTGATTGTATTTGAACCGCTTATAATCACCAGCAGATTTCTCAATCTCCGAAAAGTCGATCGAGTTGTACTTATCGGTGATGAACTTGAACATTTCCGTCATTACCTGGTCGGTAACCTGGATTTTCGTCGCCTCGTCCAGAAAAGCGTAATATCCACGATCTACGTTGACACCAGCTTCCATCAGATACATTACATCATTAGCCATTCGTTTATCACCTCCTTATCGATTCATCAAACGGAACAGCTCACGCATGTCACGCTCAGAATTTTTCTGCTCACGTTCCAGCGCAGCATACGAATACTGCTGGAACTGACCCGCATTGATTCCGTCATACATGACGTGAACAATTTCATTGGACTGATCCAGAACCACGAAGCCAAGCAGGAAGTTCGCATCCATAATCATCTTGCAATGGTCCGGACGCATCACATCTACACCATACGAGGAACGAATATATTCCACTTCGTTCATAGTCATAACAATCGTACCATTCGGAAGATAATTCTTCATCAGGAACGGCACCGACATCTTAGACATTCTCTTGCGGTTCCTGAATGCTGCCGCCCACTTGGTTCCAGAAGACTTGGACTTCAATGCATCATCCTTCAGCTCTTTGATTCCAAACAAAAGATCTGACAAAGATCGTTCCTCGCCGGAAACAAACTTAACCAGTTTCAAGAACTTACGCTTCGAGATGATCGCATTGTATACTTCATTGACCAGTTCCGAAGTCTTTACCTTATGAATATAGGTCTTAATACCAACCAGCAGATCGCGAGTTACAACTTGATCTGTGTCATCTACGATAAAGCCAATCGAGGCCTTCGTGAAGGTCGGAACCATCTCGTTGCATTTCTGCATATCCATCTTGGTGAAAACTTCTCGATCGAAAGTGGCGTCCTTGTTGTTTTTATTCAGATAGTCAGTCCTGGAACTTGAGCGTCGTGTTGAAGAAGTAGAATTCTTCTGTGCATCCGCTTTATCCTGCTCCTGACGTTTCTTCAAAGCATCAGAGAGATTCTGATTTCTCTTGTACATATCGAAGTAGTCTTCATAATCCGGAGCTTCCATAAGCATGAAGACTTCATCGTCAGATGCAGACAGCTGCGCATCAATCGATTCCGTCAAATTGTCCAGAGCTGCTTCATCCATCGAGGTGAGTTCATACATCGGATCTTCCTCAATAGACTCCTGCATGCTCTTCGGCATGTAATCGTACAGACAATTCTTCTTGGATACAGTAATATCCATATTCAGATCATTGGCTCGCTTGGCAATATTGCCGGCAAGCTTCTTGATATCGGACTTGTTACTCAGATGACCAGACATCTGGATTGCCAGACGCACATGCTTCTTGTCATGAAGCGGATACTTTCTCTGATCCGGAAGACCAAACATCTCATCCGGAATCTCATTGCGCTGTTTCGCTCGAAGAGCAGCTTCATCGACAAGATACTCCGGATATTCCATGGTAGATGTAATCGACTCGTTCGCCGTTACCATCTCGCCTTTACCAGATCGGGACAGAAGCTCATTTCTCCGCTCCTCACAGAGTTTCAGCTTTCGGTTGATGATCTTCATATAGGAGCCATACTTCTTCATGAAAGCCTTCGGGTTACCGATAGACTCCTTGTTAAAGCGAATGACAAGCTTTTTATCTGTGTCATTCTTCTTGTTCTCCTCATACTGCTTCTTGTAGCGAATCAGATAATTGGTGTACTTCTTTTTCAGGCCCTTGAGTTTCGACTCGATCGAACGAAGCTTGGAGCGATTTTTACAAGAACGAATCTTGTTATCAGAAATCGACTCCAGTGTAAACTTCACCTGATCAGTCGGATCGGCAGCTTCGGTAACAAGCTGACCAGCCTTGGCGTCTTCCGGATCCTCTCGATACGAGCTTGCATCATTCGGATCTGTCGGAATCTCCTCTTCAGGAATCTGCGGTTCATAGCCGGAAAATGCGCCATCTTCTGTAATGGTTTCCGGCGGAGTCAGTCCAATAAATCCCCAGTCAGAAAGTTCTTCATTGATAGACTTGTATTTCTCCGTCAGTGCTTTCGTGTACGGATCCGTACCGGTTTCATTGAAAACATCGTTGATCGAGATATAGCTCTCAACCAGATAGGTGACATAATCCTGATCCTTTTCAACGGACTCGTTCCAAACCTTCAGGAAAAAATCTTCCACCCCGATCATCGGGGGAGGAACAAAAGAACTGCCTTCTTCCAGAGGCATTTTAAATCCAGCCTTCGAAGCTGCATTGTATGCTTTCGAGAATAGATCTGTTCCAGGAGATACGCCGAGATTCTGATGGAACTGTTTCAGGTAATCATCTACAGCAAACGCATCGCTGGATGACACACGATGAAACGGAATCTGGCTGATGCAGGCGACAATGAAAGATGCATATTGTTTCTCCAATGCTCGCTGCACCATGGTTGCTTCTTCCATCTGACACTGGTCAGAAAGAACAACGGGAAAATAAAAAATAGAGTTCGAACTAAACGAAGAGATAGAACGAATTCTACGATTACTCAGATTGATTTTCTTGCTGTTTACAATATCTTTACCAGCGGAGGAAAGGAAACCAAGAATTTCGCTGAACACACCAAACCCTCCTTCATTAAAATTTGTTTTAACCTATTATAAGGGTTACACATTAATAGAATGTTTGGGGTGTATTTTAGGGCCTAAACAACAAAAAAGAAGGGGGTGGTTAATCCCCTCCTTTTGTCTTAATCATAAGCAAAACTGCTTCCATGTACGAAGAGTTAGCCGTCTCAGCTGCTGTCACAAACGCATAGATCGCATTGTACAATGTTGCTCTGGTCAAAACTTTGATCATTTGTTCAGACTCATTAAATCCAATCAAATGCTCAAGAAGATCATCTGATATTCGAAAATATACTGGAAGCAGCTCATCGACGTGCTTCCCTGATGAAACGTCTCGCATAACACCATTAACAAAATTAATGGCTCTTGTATTTTCTATTCCTGTGTAAGTCAGAGCTTCATACATTGCCTGACTACACTCTTTCTGTAATGCGAGCGCATCTCGCATTATCTCTAAGTATTTAGATTGATCCATTTTGTACGTCCTTTCTTTTTCCAAATGCAAATGAGTAATTGAGAGAACTTATTTTCTCTCACTACTATAATATATGCACTATCATAGAATTAATTACGGAAAAAATAAAGGGGCCGAAAATCGGCCCCAATTTTTATTTGAAGAAGACATCCATGTTAAATCCAAGTCCTTTCGAAAAGGACACATTTATTCCAAGAAGATTCTTTGCAATGATCGGAACCACTGTTGCAGCGATTCCAGAAAGAACCTCAAATATCTTGGACTTATCCTTCTTAACGGTTTTTACAGATTCATAAGCTTCTGCTACATGAACTGTTGCCCGTTGCGTGTCTTCACCAAACTGTTTCTTGAATGATGAAGATCCGGCTTTCATCCGTAATACACTAGCAACCATCGAATCCTTCACTTCTTCCAAAACGATAAAACCGTTTTCATCATATTTATGGTCCATGTGCATTTCCCTCCTGAATTGTTGTCATGAAACATCTTAACTACAGTGAGACAATCAGGTAGGTATATACGAATTTATTCACCATCTCTTCACTGGTATAATATATACTCGAATTATTTGTTCAGCTCACGAGAAATACGAGAAGCTGTCGGCTCAAAAGAATCCTGGTACTTACCGTGGTACAGCTTGGTAATCCTGCCATATGGACGCATGAAGTAGATTTGCGCAATCTGGATATTCGGATAGATGCGGGTCGGGAACATCGACTGAATCTGAAGCGTCCAGGTTCCATTGTAACCCAGATCTCCAAAATTACCAGTACGATGAATCGCAAATCCGAGCCTACCAAAAGAAGAACGGCCAGTCAGAATCGGCACGTAAATATCCGAATGAATTGTCTCATTGGTAGAACCGAGATACAGCTTATCCGGATAGATGACGAATCCATATTTATCTGAAATAGTTGCAGATAACAGCTCTGGAGGCTGTTTGATATCTACAATGTAGTCATCAGTAGCCTTCAGATCATACACCATGATCGTCGGACTCAGTGTTACATTATAACTGTTCTCGTTGAGTTGACTCTCAGTAAATCCGGAGATCTCGATATTTCCTGCATGAATCTCTCGTTTGATCTGATCGCCGGTGAGTATTGCTCCATGATGAAAATCCGCACTCATGATTGGGTCTTCATTAGACGTATCGTACATCGCATGATTCCTCCTTAAATCAATTTATTGAGTTGTACTTAAATTCGTAAAAATGAACACAAAATAGCCCCGGAACATTTCATTAAGCCATCAAAGAAAGGGGGTTACTCCTTAATATGCCTAGTTCAAATGACTATAACAGACTGTCATATATTGCCGATACAGATACAGACGCCAGCTCTGCATATCACCATTGGAATCCGATTTATATAGAAGACTCCGGCTTGTCGAAAACGACTGCGCTGGAGATGCAGACACTGTTTAATATCAGCGCACTTGCACCATACCGGCAAATGCCGGAAGCATATCTTGGTCACATTTTTATGTGCCGTCCGAGATTGAATCTTACCGACAGCAATTTGGAAAAGCTTAAACAGCTTCCAACTACTGCTGGACTACTGACCAATAGTACAGATAAAGAATTGTTTCTGTTATTAAGCGACAGAAGTAGTTCTAACTGGCTTCCCATTATCACAAATATGGCGAAGAACTATACCGTCAACGATATGGAGCTGAAATCCGTAGATAAAGCGGAGACATACTATGGTCATACCATCAAGTATGCCAAGCATAACGAAGAGTACAAACATGCCGGAACGATTTCCCTTGACTTCCGGAATGACAGCTACCATTCTATTCTTCGATTGATGTGGTTCTGGATGTCCTATATGTACAACGTGTCCAAAGAAGATTATTTGGGTATCGACTTCTGGAATATGTGGAATGCAATCCTGGACTACGATGCATCGCTGTTCTATCTGGTGACCAAACGAGATGGACGAGAGCTTGTCTATTGGGAAGAGCTTGTCGGCGTTCATCCCAGAAGAGTACCGCTGTCCGATTACAGCTGGAACGATAACTACATTATCTCCGATACCGTGACAATTGATTTCGACTACAATATCAGAAGAGATCCATTGGATCCTGGTATACTGGCGGATATTAATGTATTATCCATTCAGAACACCAACGCAAACAATACCGCGATCATTCGTGTTTCTTCTAATGGAGGAATGGTGCTGAATGATATTTACTCATACGGTCCAGTTATAAAGTGCTCGAATAAAGCAAGCGGAGAGAAAACATACTACCTGGAATATCGTCCTGCTGGAAGATCGAACGGCAACTATATGGCTACCACATACTACTATTAAAGGGGTGATAACAAATGCCTACCGAAAGAATCATCGATCAACGAGATGCATTGAATACCCTTCTGAATGACATCGCTCCTAAATATTTCTCTACTGATGTAGACCAGAACCGAATCAGTACATTTGGTTATGTGACTGAGGCTCTTTCTCATGCTTGGGCCGACAGTATTATTCTGGAACAAAACCGTGCAGAAGATTATTGCCCTGAGCTGTCGAGCAATGAGACGCATGTTCGTCAAACAGCAAAGCTTCGTGAAATTGGTGTAGCCAATGCAACGCCTTATACTGCATATGCAACGCTGTATGTCACAAAAGAAGATATTCTTGAGAAGGGGACGCAGAATGCAGACCGTTCGATCAGTTTCACGATTGACAGAAGATCTTCGATTATGTCAAACGGTGTGACGTATACATTCGAATCGGATATCATTGTGCGTGCTATTCCACGCAACAATGGTACTTATGTATACTCTGCCGTATATGCAGCGACAAACACTTCGGACAGTTCCTACGTTCAGATGTTTGAAGATCGGGACACATACGGAGAAGAAGTTGTTGCCTTGCTGCTTCGCTGCCGTCAGGTAAACTACAATATTCAGGAGAAAGTTGTAACCGATATGCTTCAGTTCACTTATGAAGGGCTGAGTTTCGATTACAATAATTATCTCGCTGGGTTTGACGTGTCGTATTGCCTGCCGAACAGCAGCGAGTATCGGTCTCTTTCAAAAGAGTATTATCTCACAGATTCGGTATCGTCTTCGATTCTGTATAACGATGATGACCGAAACATTCTGTACATTCTAATGAATCCGAATCTTCCGATTACGGTAAACAGTATGATTCGAGTCGAGATTCAGGAGACACTTGGAGAAGACGGTAGTGTTGCAATCGACAATACTTCCACTACGTTTACGCTGTACAAGGACAATGCGTACAACTATACTGGAATCAATATTCTTGCTGAGATTGTCACTACTCCGGAAGGCGGAGATAATGGCGATACCCTTGCAGACCTTCGCCATAAGTTGATTCGTGCAAAGATGATGCGCGGTAACGTCACCACGGAACTGGACATCATCAACTACATCAACGACCGAACTGCAAATGTACAGATTATCAAGAAGAGAAACGATATCGAAGATCGACTCTACTATCTGTATACACTGCTCCGTTATGGAGATGATATTTCTCCTACCTGCACAAAGCAAATGGTTCTCGTAGATGAAGATTTTGACTATCTGGAAAACGGTGGTCAAACTATGGTAATGAAAGCGGATCGTAAATTCTCACTGGATCCGGATACCCATATCGTAACACCGCTTGCCAGAGATGCAGATACGTCGGAAGTTCGGTATCTTCTGAACGTGCCGTTCCTGATCAAAATCAACTCCTCGCATATTCTCACGTACTACTGTAACACGATTGACTCTCAGTATTATCTCAATACGAAAGAAATCAATCCACTGTGTCCGTACAATCTGATTGCCAATGCAATTTCTATTTATCGAAATCCATTGGATGATACAGCGGGTGACAGTTATCGATTTACCATGCAGGGTACGTTGAATACAACAGACGATCTGGACGTGGTTGATAACAGTGGTCAGATCCTGGATGATCGAAAAATGATTGTCTATTTGATCTTCAAGAGAGAAGGCCAAGAGGCTGCTTATCTTCCCTTGTATATGACAGCATATGAATCCAGTTCTCGAATCTTTACTTTCGAAGGGTCGATGAAGACCAATGACTTCATTACCGAACTGAATACGCTTCATATCACAGATGGTCTGTTTACTATTGGTACCGAAACCAATTACAACAGCACCATTGATTATAAAGACATTACACTGGATATGTACGTCGTATATAAAACCGGTGATGAAACGGATATCACTGACAATACGTCCACGATCTTCACACTGATTCCAAATATCAGTGACGAATACACCATGATGAATGCATACTCGATTCAAACTGCGAATCTGGTAAATCTCCTGATCGAGATGAACAAGTATGCTCGTTCGAATCTGGCACTGGAAGTTCGAGATCTGGAGCAGGGTACGTTCAACTACATCATTGATGAGGTTCCGTTTATCGAATACAATTTCTCCAAGGCGCATCTTGTTGAACTGTATTCGCTCTTCATGAACATGCATGCCGTATATTCCGATCTGGTTCGTGTTACAACAGACTTTGACGTAAGCCTGAAGTTCATTAACACCTATGGCCCTTCTCAGTATATCACTGTAACTGGTACTACTCCAGAAGTAGACGAGAGTGGCGTGGTACAGAAGAATGAAGATGGAACAATCAAGTATGTGGAGGACGAGCAGCCTCTGAGAAACTTGAATCCGACGCTTCGGTTCAAAGTGTACGGTGTTGATGTTCCGTTGGATGAAATCTACCAGTACATCTACGAATATATTCGTGATAACTATATCATCGACACGAAACTGTATATCTCCAATATCTGTACCGGTGTAGAACGGTCATTCAGAACAGTAAAATCGATCAAGTATATGGGTGTAGACAATTATGACTCCACCTACCAGGAGTTCACCTATAATAAGCCGGATCTGTCTATTTTGGAGAACGTGAAGAAATACGTACCAGAAGTATTCAACACGTCCGATATCGAAATAGAACTCGATGAGACTTGACAACCTTATAAAACATACTAAAGGAGTGATTACCATTGGCTAAATCCATTTCATATAGAACCTACAAAAATCGGGTATTCAATACCATGCTGACCGAATGCTTTGCAAAACTTCATGCAATGGCAAACGGTCTGGATAACATTGATGAAGCCTGCTGCGGAAAGAATATGATGCATGATGTCGACTGCATGAAGCACCGTGCAGATATGGCGAACAAGATGGCACATGAGTTCTTCCGTCAGGAGATGTGCCTGAAGGATTGCACTATCTCAGATATAAAGAAGAAGCTGTCTGAGGCAACCACCTTCGTGAAGGATTGCATTGCACTCTGTGAGGATATTGCAGAAGAGAAGATGCAGGCTGCAGCAGAGCAGAAGCTTGATCTCACTGACGATGACGAGGGTGATGAGGTAACAGAAGAGGATCGTTCTGAGATCCAGAAACTGTTCGATGCAAAAGCACCTACTGTTACCGCCGATGTTGTAGCAAAAGCTTCCGTACAGGCTATGGTTGACGAGAAGAAAAAGTCCGATGAAATCAAAGATGCAATTGATCTGGCAAAGGCTGCCGGTGATACGAAGACCCTCGAAGAGACCGTTGCTCGTATGGAACGCAGAGGTCCGACCTCTCTGATGAATGCAATTGTTACGTTTGTCAGCGAGAGTGCAGTTCGTGACGTTGATAACAATCTGCCGAACGGACACTCTCTGTCCATTGGTAAAGTTCTGGAAGAAAATGCCGAAGAGATTCGTGCGCGTTCCATGATGATGTACAGCCTCTATGAGACCATGAATGCGTTTGGTTTCAAGAGATACACGGAGAAAGAAATCCGTGATGCAGCATGGGATATTTATCAGGGTAAATAAGAGAAACAAAATGGAGGGGCGAAAGTGCCCCTCCATCTTATCTTTCTGTGTCAATAATGATCGTCTTCCCAAGAATACGAATATCGAAGTTATCCTTGACAAAATGCTTATCCACATCTTTCTTGTCATAATCGAATTCGTACACTTCAGAGATTTGAGACTCCAGACGAGAATCGCTGGAAATAAGACTCCGAACAGAGTCGATTACAGCATCAACAACATCGTCTTCTGTTACATTCGTGCTCCGATCCCTCTTCAACACGACAGACTGTTCTCTGGCCTCGGAAACCTTCAGTTCCCTCTTTTTATCCGACAGGCATTCACAAATCTTCTCACCGAAGTCCTTCATATTGAAATATGTGAATACAACCGTCATGATTGCAAAATGCTTATATGCAGTAATGCTTTCCGTCTTAGCCATTCGTTTATTCAACTCTCTTTCATTTTTTCAAATTGGATTTGATTATTTAAGAGAGCTTCTTTTACACTTTTTCGATTCCTAAGTTTCTTGAACACATAATCCGACTCATGTGATGCAAGATATCGTATCGAGATTTCCACCCGAGGAAGAACGCTATAGAATTTTCGAATCACCGCTTTGTAATACAGATCATCATCGAGAACTAGATTCTCTAATTGCATATCTGTATAGCACTTCGCAATGTTGTCATAGTCCGGTGTGTCTTCTACTTTGAGAACACCAGCTTCATATAGTATTACTTCATCAGGAGGAACCTGATTTGGCATTTCCAGATATGCATCGATATGAATTTCAGCGGGAGTAGAAATCATTCGTATGTCATGTAACACCTTTTCCAACGCTTTTCTAAAATACTGACGATTTTGTTTTGCGTTTGGGGAGTATGTCACACCATTTCTGGTATGCCTTGGCCTGTCTGTCTTCATGGGGTATTCATACATCGTAATCTTGATTACTTTATATGATCTGTTGTTTGCGATAGTTTCCAATTTCTTCTTGGCTTTCTTGACGGCCTTATTGAAGTCCATATTTCTATCGGAAAAGTATTTTCGAAGACGTTGTTCCGGATCTTGTATGATCTCGGTATATTTACTGTTGTATTCTTTTAACAACGACTCACGAGTTTTGATCTTCATAACTGTCCACATCCTGAGATAAATCGTTTGTGGAATGTTATGAAGCGCCATTTTTAACTGATCGAATCTTTGGTTATATGAATATCCAAAGCATAGTCGATTAAACGATTAATAACATCGTTTGGAGTGTGACCATCGAATTCTGGGGCAGTGTTCAATTCTTTACAATAGAACATGCCCCACCATGGATTAATATCACAATGATAAGTAATATCTCCAGTAGGCAAATGCATTCCGACAACGAACATACCGTCAAAGAATGTTCCGTCATGATGATATTTTGATTTCCAGGCCAATTCCGGTTTCAGTGCAACTAATGCAGCAAACAGCGCCGCGCGATGATCATATAATTCGTTAAACGTATGATACCCGTCAGAAACGCAACCAGGATAATTTTTCAAGAACTCATTGAACCGAATCGGTATAGAATTCTTTGTGATGCCGAGTTGCTTCACTCGTTTTAAGTTTGCGGGTTCTAATATACTGAAAATATCCGCTATCGACAATTTAATATCGACTTTTATATTTTCCAGTTTCTTATTCGCTTCTTCTTTGCTAAAGAACCAGTTGTATCCATACGAGGATTGTTTCATTCTGACCTGCACTCCATTATGCGTGCATAAAAAATGGGTCTTTGCAACAACACAATATTCGTTCTTACTGATATTGACCGCTGCTACAATAAACTCCGAAACCCTCACATATTTAAAGTCTAAATATGGGACAAATTTCTCCTGAATCGGAATCAGAGTGAATGACTCTGATTCATGATCAGTTGCTATTTCGGCACATATAACGTATATTGTCATTCCTACCCAAACCGGATTTCCTCCAATCGTCAAATCGATATTGGACATAAATCTCCCTCCAAAACGTATTTAATATTATTTAGTTTAAAAAGTAAAAAAGAACCAGAGGAAATAATCCTCTGGTTCAATTCTGTCATACGCCATAATAAAAAGATTCTACAATATTCCTTGTTCTGTCGCGAACATGCTGCATGAAGTTAGATCCCAACGTACGCACTCTTTCTGTTCCTGCATATACATACAGGGAAAGACGCTCACTAAGTCCTAATCTATTCATATTGATACCGCTAAGTGTACCAATAAGCTCAATAAGACCTGCATTATTGAAAAATAGACCCATATTATCCAAGCTATATGGTGTGATAGCGAGCATATGATACATGTCTTTGAAATCGACAGTGACATCAATCTGAGTTGGAACGCCATTCGCCGTGATCATATCACCATCGCCAAATCTCTTATATGACATGGCCTCAATAATTCCCATCTCCACATTGAAGTATCCCTTGGAGAAAGCTCTGATCAGAAACGGAGAATCATATGCATTGATTGTAACTCTGGATCTTGGAGCAGACAATGCAAAGATGTGCCAGAATGGAACAAGGACATGCCTCCACACACTAATCGGATGTGCATATGGAGAAATAAAATGCATATCACAGCTATAAGATTTCGTCTGTGTAGAATCCGACCATATCTCAGGAAAACGCACATTCAAACCGTTCGAGATATTGTTGATGTATCGACCGATCGAATCCAGTACCGGCATGTTACCGCCAGTCCATCCGGATTTATAACTGGCTGCTACCTCGTTCCAATCGGTATCACTGTTTGTTCCGCCGATCGCACCCTCGGTTACTTGTCCAGTGACAAAGCCAAGCTCACGCGCAGTAGATGAAATTTGATTCAACAGACCGGCAACCTGAGATTCCGTAGTAGAAGTAGAAATAGAATCCGTAATAGAGGATTGTGGATCAAATGCAAACGACACACCCTGGTTCAAACCAAGTACAGAAAGAATAGAGTCGTTACTGCAATTCACATCAACGTCAATGTTGTAATTATTCCAATTGATATGCATTGGATTCTTCTCTCCAGAAGTGAGAGGAAGATCTGTGGTAAGACCCATATTACGAGCACACATTTTACAGAGCATATTTACATAATCATAGTACTCAGTAAGTTTAATATCCATGGTGTAATAATCATACGTACCGCCTTCATTCTGGATCTTCTCCAGAGCAGCTTCTACCGAGTGTTCATTTGTTCCAGTTGATATTAACGGCATCCACATGTCTTTGATACTGTCACTGGATTTTGCATTACCGAAGAAACCGGTTTTCAGCTTGGACAAGAACTGCGGTTCTCCAGGAGCAAACACGACAATCGGAATTTGTGCAAGAACCTCTCGAGCATATACAATACCGTACAAATCGGTTTTACCAGCAACTTCTATACCATTAGTAGAGCCACGCCTTCTGTCGGCAATTGCACTGAACTGAAATGGAATACCATGAACAAAGTTCATTCGATCCAACGGAATACTCATCAAACTCTGATCAGAATAGGATAAGTCATAGATTTCCATCAACGTTTGATAACCAGAATCGGTGTTCAAGTCGATACCATTTCCGTCATCACCAGCAACTACGCCGGCAGAGTAGTCACCACCACCGTACTCTTCCAGTGTTGCGTAGTCTTCCCAGTTAACATCAACTGTTGAACCATCCGCATTTGCTTCTGCTTCTTCTCTGACTTCTTCGCCGGCAGATTGAACCATATCTTGGTATGTTTTTGTGTAGTAGGTATTCTGAGTTGAGTTCGCATAATTTTCAGACATGCCGCCAAAACTTACACGAACATCAGCGAGAGTCATAGACGAGCCCACTCGGAAAGAACTAAAGGTCTCGGTTTCTCCATTGAGCCTTCTGATCTTTTTGCGGACTTCTTTTACAATAGTACCGTTTGTATTTTTCTTCGTTGCAAGATATACATACACCTGATAACCTTCGTGTAGATTCACGTTATCAATATATGCCAGTTCTTCCGAATACCCAGTTACTGCAGTTACAAGGGCTGTCGGATCCTTCAAGTAATCTGGCGCTTTCGGAATTTTTGTACTGGACGTAGACGCAGTAGAAGATTTATATGCATCACCTTGCAAAAAAGTTGGTATCTCAAGACGTTCTGCAAAATCGCTGTATTCTATACTATCCGGTTGTGCTTTTACGATATACTCTTTATATGCAGCACGGTCGTAATCTATCATAACTTTTCCGTCAAGAAGAACCCAGTTCATCTCATATCGTTCGTAGTCACATACGTTAATATGATATCGAACCTGCTGAATGCCGTCGATAATTACATAGGATACATAGTCACATTCCAGGACAGAGTTCTTGAACAATTCTGTTTCTGTAACTGGGCCACGGACGGAAGATGCCATCATGAAGGTGTCGCCGAGAAGACGAATATGAACATCACAAGGTTCTCCATCATACGGTAACGCCGGAGAAGTTTCATCTTCGACGATTTCTTCGTTCTTTATTTTGCATGCGACAGCTGGAACCCAACGACCAAATGGAATGACGGAATCATCATCTACCATAGACTGATGCCAAAATTCGGTATCAATATTCTCAATGAACCAGCGCCCGTTTTCCTGTTCAAGCGTTGTGGTGAATTCAAAACCTTTTTCAAGACGATATTTTTTCTCGATTGCAATGCCATCGGCGCTTGCATATGAGTTTACAAATGGAGCAGATACAACAATCGTTCGATATATCACAGACACAATAAAACCTCCTTTGCTAGAAGGATCAACCCCGCAGGATCAAACCTGCGGGGTGATTGATCTTATAGTTTTGTCTTCACGATTATCGACGAGTGATTCTGTCAACTGACGTTGTGCCAACGTTTACAACAGAACCGATACGACCTCGATTAGACCCTGCATCCACGGTATACTGTCTACCACGACCAGCGTTTGCATGCTTCACGTTGTTTCTACCCTTACCACCTTGACCAGTTGGAACAGATTCTTGTGACTTGCCGGTATTGGTTTCAATGTTCTTCAGTATTGGAACAATCTGCTGGAACAGATCAAGCATTTTGTTCAGTACTTCATTGTCACCATTACCAGGGCCCTTTCCATAGGCCTTTGCAGTAGCCTCCATCGACTCAACCATGGAATCGACACGAGCTTCCTGTTCTGCCTGTTTGCGACCCTTACCGAGTTTCGTATTCAGGTCAGAAACTCGTTCGGTCAGATCAGTATTGAGATTCTGTCTACCACGACCACGACCAGAACCCCACGGGACATCTTCCGTATATGGAGATTTAACATATTGATCCTTGGAACCAAATGGATCACCGTAACCGTCTGCACCGTTTTTGCCAGCAAAAGTATAGAATTGATAAGAAGATCCCATTGAATTTTTAATTCGATCACCGGGCTTCATTTTCTTACGATTCGCTTTACCGGCTTCTGTAGATGGATTCAGATTTATATTCGTGATATCGCCATAAAAGTCGTGTTCAGTTACATGACGAGGAATTGTACGTTTGCCTTGCACGAGAACCTCATCAACGGCCTGCAATGCTTGCTGAGAATATTCTCCAGCATTTGCCTTATTCAAGCTTCTCTGTGCATACCATCCGCCTTTAAGTGTTTTAAGAAGATCATTACCGCTATTGCTGCGATTGTATTCAACCTCATTGAGATTTGCCATCTGAGACACTTCAAGACGCTGTGCCGCGATATCGGACGAATCCTGCTCCGCAGAAGAAACACCTGCGATGAACTTCTTTTGCGAATCAGTAAGATCTGTATATTTTGGATAATCACTTCCTCCCGTCAGTGTTCCTCCAGAATCTGATCCAGCAGAAGTTATTGTTCCTCCAGAACTAGAATCTGAACCACTTTCATCAGAAGACGACGAAGAATTTGTGCCCAAAATATTATCGAGCATCTTGGTAAGAGGCTCACCAGCTTTGGTAATCGCATCCGTAATTGGTTTCAGCTTCTCATTCATCTTGCTTGTCAGGATAGACAAACCAGTAGGAGTAGAAGACTCTTCAGAAGAGCTATCTCCATCGGAAGAGCTGGAAGAATCACCAGAAGAAGTGAATGTTCCGCCTTTACTAATAGCTGCACCATTTGCACCACTAAATGCCCACATCTCAAGTTCAAGAGACTGATAAGAATCCGGAATTGACGATATGGGTTGTGCAACACTGCTACGATTCTCATTTGCCGGGTCATTGATGTATACGGTATCTCCGCTACCGGATACAATTACGATAGCGTGCTGACCGCTGGATCTCGGACCATCCGGCAAGCTCCAGTTTGTAATAACTTTACCATTGAGCAATGTCTTACGAGCCCAAACAATGACAAGATGACCCTTGCTAAGTGCATCGAGAACGGCTTGACGATTCTTAACCGCATATGCGTTGCCGCCAATAGATTGTGCAGCTGCCGGCCAGTTACTCCATGAAGCCAATCCTCCAGGGAAACACGAAGAATACGAGCTCAGAACAGTAGGCGGAGTAATCTCCTTACCAGCGATAGCAGACATACACATTGCAAAAGAGCAAACTACGCAGCCGTAGCTTCCAATGTTGCCGCCGGCCATGGATACGCCGCTCCATTTCGAATCGTATTGGGCAAAATATGGAATTCCGTTTTGCGTACCTCTGCCCCATTTGGAACGAGGTCGGCCTTTGCCGAAGCCTTTTTCTTTGAAGAACTTTTCAAGCTCCGGCTCTCCCGTATCGCTCGCACTCTGCATTTGGCTAATAACTGTATTCGCCATGTTTTGAGATGGAGTTACATTCTGGGTCGTTGCTCCTCTTCCGAAGAAACGCCGTCTGCCGGATCCATAGATTGCAGCAGTGCTCTTACTTGCAAGCGCATTCAAGCTGGAAGAAGTTCGTCTGCCTCCAATTGGATCAACAAGACTTACATTGCCTCCATTGATACCATCTGCAAGCATATAATGGCTACCAGAGCCAAATGCGCCGCCTTGACCCATCAACGCAACGGGATTACCACTTGCAAGACTGGAGCCAATCGACTGTGCATCTGTAGAACCGCGATGCATATTAACGCCATGAACTGCTCCATACTCACTGAAGAAGTTAGGATCAGTACCACCGTCAGCATCACGATATCCGTTTTGATATGCCATCTGAGAAGCTTCAACAGGATCTGGTCCACGACCAAGTCTGTCAACCATCATGGCAGCTACAGTAGGACCACAACCAGAGTCCTTCATAGAAGGATCTTGTGCATTCCATCTTGGATCTGTTTGATCATAAATCGTATTTCCTCTGCCATAACCACGGCCACGCCCGTTACCAGCATTCTTAACCTGACCTTCAGCAACCATCTGGTTATATACATCAGAAGTTACGATATACACAGTCTTCTTCTGTTCTTTATCATAACGAGTTGCATACTTGACTCCTTTAGGTATCTTGTATGTCTCGTAACGGCCATCAGAACGTTTAGTGAATTCGTATTGCTTCTTTCCAGTAATCCAGTTCCAGGCTTTGGTAAGAAGACCATCTTCCTTCTCCTCACCAGTTTCCGGATCAATCTTCTCCAGATACTCACTGACTGAATAATCGGTACCGTTTGCAGCATTATATTGCTCAACCTGTGCAGTCATGCTCTCCTGCTTCTCTGCCAGCTCAGCTTCCTGCTCACTATTGGCAAACAGTTTGTACAAAGATGTAGCAAGAGGTGAGACCGGAATCAAAGACAGTAACATGCCGACTGCCGGAACTGCAGTGAGCAAACCAACAACCAGTTTACAGATACCAGATGAGATCTTCATACCAAGCGTAGCATCACTCGGTTTAATACCGAAATACTTGTACGAATCTCCCATACCAGAGAAGAAGTCATACACACCAAACGCGCCGGTAATAATCAGACCAGCGACAGGGATTGCACTGGCTTGACGAACAGAGGATTTGCCAGCACCCTTTGCCGCATTAGACAATGTGCTCGGAAGATGTTTTCCAAGGAAAGATGCTACTGTATTTACTGCAGAAGAAAGTTTTGTTGATAGCTTGTTTCCGGCGATCCATTTAACCGTTTTGCTGTTCAGGATCGACGCCAACTTATCCGTAACAGCCTTGGTGATTTTCTGAACCAATCCAGATACACCAGATTTAGCCGCCTGTTCTGTTCCTTCTTTAGCCGCAGTCTCAAATCCATCCATGAGGAGCTGCTCTCCAGCGTCTTCAGCAAAACCGCCAGCATACTTAGCCATAGATTCTGTAAAAGAATTGCCGATGAATTTTCCTGCAGCTGTTTTGGTGAACGACTTGCCAGCATTGTACAGGTTATGCCATCCGAAGGAATCGTTCGTAGAGGTTTCGTCCATCAGCTGGAATGCACCGACTCCTGCACCTGCAGCGGTTTGTCCTAAAGGAGAAGTAAGAGCTTTCCAGCCCTTCTTAACAGCGGATACTGATTTCTTACCGAAATCCCAGATTCCTTTACCGATCTTGAATATCTTGGAGCCAACCTTTGCCATAATGACACCCTTCAAGATATTTCCGATCATGGATCCGTCTCCACCCATTAAGGTGAGTAACAGACCAGCAATACCGCCGAGCAATCCAGCATTAGAACCAAGAAGATCGAGCAGTCCTCCGCCCTTCTCATCCTGTTCTGTCGGTTTACCTGCCATTCCTCCTGTTCCGCCATTCGGATCATTCAGAGTAGCAATATCCTTCAGCACAGTACGATACATGCCCTGTTGTTTCGCAGGAGCGCTGAGAATCAGTTCATCCATCGACTTCTGTGGATCCTTCGAATTCTTCACTCGAGAATTAAATCTCTGGTAAAGACTACGATACACTCTGGATTGACGATTGATAGACTGTGCATTTCCTTCGTCATCCGTATAATCCACCTGACCAGTCCATGTCCAGTTCATCACGTCAACCTTGTCAGCGCGTTTCTTGCGAGACCGGGTGAACTTTCTTCCAACCTTATTTGTGTAGGTCTTCTCTTCTTCTACCGTTGTGTCATCCAGCACCATCTGATTAACGGTATCTCCAGCAGTGGTTTCCACGTTCCTTCCGCCACGAAGAGCAGAACCAAGATTGTCTCCAGCATGTGCTCTATCCCAACCGGTAGGACCAGGAGCTTTCGTATCTCTACGACCAAGAATAAAGTCAGCGATTTTCTCTACCTTATCCTCAATCTTCTCAAGAGAAGTAGCAGAACGAGTCTCTGCAGAGTTCGGGGGATTTACTTTATCATTGGCTTGACGAACCTTATCGTTGATGCCAAACGCTTCATTCGCATCTGTGGTCTTCGTCTTACGACGATCTTCGACATCCTGGATCGGGTTGTCTGCCGAATCTCCAGCTTTCTTCTTAGTTTTCTTATCAGCTTCATTAAAGCCCTCTTCGAAAAGCTTGGATACGCTGAAACCTTGATTTGTTTGATCGAATGTATCAAACTCTTCTTCGGTTCCACCTGGATTATCCTTCAGCCACTGTTTGAAACGTTTATTTCTCCGTTTGTCCTGTTTCTTACGAAGGTGATTTCCGTACATACGGAGCAATGCAAACGGAGTAGCAATAACCTTACCGATTGATTTACCAATACCGGTGACAATCGCGTTGACTGCCTTACCGGCTTTGTCTGCAACACCCTCAGCTATTGTACTGAGTGGCTTACCGAAAGCCTTTTCAAAGACCTTGTCTACGGCACCCTTCAAAATATTGGCGAATCCACGGAATGCCTTGCGAACAAAGCCGCCGCCTTCCTTCATTTCCTTCTTAATCGGATCAAGAGATTCACGAAGCGGATCCATAATCTTCTTTTCAAACCATCCACCAATTCCCTTAGCCATTTCATTGACACGGCTAAAGAATGGGTCAAACAGTTTGTTCTTACCGAAGTTGAAGATTGTTCCGAATACGCCTTCCTTGCCTGGAATCCACTTACCCTTTTCGTCCTTCTCGCCAAAGAAGAATTTCTCGATCTTCGGACCGGCAAACATACCAGCCAAACCACCCAATGCGGTAACAATCGGACCACCAGGCATAGTGAGAAGCGAAGGCAGTAATCCCATACCGGACATGCCACCGACGATAGCATTGATTCCAAGTCCGCCGGTTATGAAACCCGGAAGAGCCCTTGCCATCTTACGACGAGTATTCTTCGAAATATATCCGGAATCATCGTCATCTTCCTTGCCGAAGATCAGTTCGCGGAGTTCCTTATTGGCACTGATCATGCCGCCAAAGGATCCGATTGCAGTTCCGGCTACAGGACCGATACCGAGAGGAAGCAGACCGAAATTTCCTGCAAGAGCACCAATGCCAGCACCAGCCAAAGCTTTCGGTGCATATTGCTTTACCGCGTCCTGCACATTCTTCTCGATGATGCCGCCCTTACGGCCCTTCGATGGATCTTCCGGATCAATAGCAGGACCGAAAAGATAGTTCTTTAACGTGTCACTAGCGCCGATAAATCCGGCTGCAGAACCAAGCATGGCTCCGAAAATCGGACCTCCGGGTAACCACAGACCAGTAAGCAATCCCGTACCAATTGTTCCGACACCGCCAATAACAGCTCCAGCACCAGCTCCAGGAAGAGCTTTCTTAGTTTCTTCGGTTACCTTGTTCCATAACTTCTTCGAATCGGAATTCTCATCTGTACCAAAAAGGAAATCCTTGAGACGTTGCCCGGCATCCTTGAACATGCCGACAATACCGCCTTTTCCTTTTACCTTGTATGGCTCAGAATAAGTCGTTGATCCGTCTTCGTTGATGATAACCTTCTGGTGCCACTCGTCTCCATACAATACCGTATTGAGACTGTTCTTGAACGAATCCAAGAAACCATCCATCTGGGTCTTGACTTTATTCTTGGAATCTCGGCCAAAAGATCTTACTGCATTTACAGCACCAGAGAATCGTCCTCCAGAATAGTTCCCTTCCTCATCCTTTTCTCCAGCCGCATAATTACGGAATCGTTCCCATCCAGACTTAGCTTTATCAATCGTCCACCGTTTGCCGAAATCTTTTGCTCGCTTAAACGGAGCATCTTCGTCAGTAAAAAATTTATCAACGACTGAATCCTTAAACCATGTGGTAAACTTATTCAAGTTCGCCTGCATCATCGTGGTAACGCCAGCCATGATGCTATGGTCTTCGTCCTGCCCGTCTTTGAAGAGTTTCGCTGCATCATCTCCATAAACGAGACGATACATTGCACGATCCATTACGCTAAGTCCACGCTCAATCAGATCAAACGGTTTGCGGAAAGCGTTCTGTAATTTCTCCAACGGAGAGGTTGCTTTCTTCTTCCATTTATCCTGCTGAGCCTTCATCTTTTCGTAATGCTTCTGATCCTCTTCATTCTCGTAGATACGATATTCTTCACCTTCGATACCGCTGAACGATTTGATCAGATCCTCAATCGGAGAATCAGAGTCTACAGTAAATTTACCAGAGCTTCGAATATCGGTTTTAAACTTACCACGAGATTCTTCTCTCTTCTTTTCCGCATCGGAAATCGACTCATCCGAATCAAATCCACCAGTGGATGGATTACGTCCCAGAGATCGCAACGCTTCCTTCTGCGCATCTAACGCAGCCTGATATCCGGATACACCTCCAGATACGGAATTTGCATAGACAATAATACCACGGTTCAGGATATTCTGGATATTCGTAAGTAATCCACTGACACCAGTGTTCTTGTAGTCACTTAATGTCCTACCCATGAACGCGTTGTAATCCTTACGGTCCATCGATGCGACATTTGTGTCGGATTCCAATACGCGATCGGCAATACGACGCTGCTGTTCCGGAGACATTGCCATGCCGTTATACAAAGCCAGCAAACCAGAAGATTCCAGATTCCTCTGGATATTATCGATTCGACCCTTGTTATTGACCCGAGCATTCATAATCTCACGATTGAATGTATTGAGTTCCTCGTGAGACATTGAGCGGATAATAGAGTACAGAATACGTCGCTGATCTACATCATACGGAGAAAATGACAGCTGATTAAATTGATCTTCCGTCATATTATTAGTAATGAACGCCTGATCATTCGCTGCACCGGACATAAACCGATATGCAGCGTCACGGAGACCTCTTCGTTCATCATCGCTCACTCGGAAGTTGGAAGCATTGATACGAGTCAAGAATGCATTCCTCGTCTCGTACATATCTCCTACCAGATCATTCTGTCTTCTCGAAGTTTCAGCAAAAGCGCGATCCGCACGAACAAACTTACCGGAGTCATAATCATACAACTTCATCGGTTCACCAGACAGAAGCGATATGATTTTACTCAACTGAGATGGCATAACCTCAGTGATTGCTTTTGCTACCTTACCGGTAAAATCGACTTTGTCTTTATTGTACCGAGACGGATCAATGAATCCTTCTTTACGAGATTGCAGGCCAAAGATTCTCGCCAGAAATGGCAATGGTCCTTCGTCATACGTATTCTCTCCATAATTGTAAATACGATTCAGCAACGATGGGAAGAAACCACGCAATGTGTTATCGAACCGAGTCATAGCCTTCTTGGTAGATCTCGGAATCACTGCGGCAAGCAATGCATCTGTTACAAACTGCAGCGGGTTCTGACTGCCAATATCTCCAATCGTCTGTGGATCCAGAATACTGGTAACCATATCAAGACCTGTTTGCTCACCGATATTCTTCAGTGCATGTCTTACATAGTTCTTGATATTCAGAGACCCGGTAGACGGATTGATGGGATTGCGATCTTCTCGATAGGGAGACGACTCCTTCTTCGGAATCTGATGATCCCGAATCTCGGTCAGAAGTGTTCGAATCTGCGTCAATTCTCCCATCATATTTTTATGCATTTCGCGCGACATCTCGGTCATGGCAGTCAAATGATTGTTCATTGTTTCGTACGTCGCGGCCTGCATTGTCGTTATATTCGCTAAAGAAGACATTGTCTGCGCATGTCGTTTCAACGCAGACTTGACATCCTCTTTGTGAATGGCTAATTGTGTACGGTTCGTTGCCTCCGCAGAAGTGCCGATTGCAGATATCATCGCTTCGGTTCTCTTGTCGGCATTATCCTCCTGCTTCTCTGCTATCTTGACAGCAATATCATCGGACTTACTGGTATCCTCAAACGATTCGTCCCAGTTGCCTTCGTCGTCGAAACCGCCAAAATCAAATCCACCGAAATCATCGAGGAGACCATCATTGCCTCCTTCACGATCTCGATATGCAGAATAAAACTTACCCGTCTTCAGGTCATCAATTGCAGCATTCGCAATCTTCCGTGCAGCTTGGACAGTTTCCGTTGAGTTGATCGAGTCAATTGCTCGTGAGATAGAATCCTTCGGATCCTTGATGAAGCTAACAACTTCTCCACCGATATCGGCATTCTCTTCAAATATACCATACAACGACGGCATGTTTGTTGAGATATATTCTCTCATCGATCCCTTTACGAGCATCTCGCCAAGATTCGCAGTGGCTTTCAACGGTTTGATCATTGCTCGTCTGAGCACCTGTTGAATGTCACGAGAACCAGATTTACTACGCGCCATACACTTCACCCCTTTCTATACGAGTTTAATGAAATGTCCGGGGTGTTTATTGGAGGCAAAATTCAAGGTGTTCAAAAGCTGGAAAATAGCGCAAACCCTCTTATCTATTCGTGCCTTTTTACAGTTTCGTTTTTCAAAAATCGATTTTTGGCCTGTAAACCCATCTAACAGGGAAGTTCAGAGCAAATTTGCAAAAATCAAAAAGTGTAAAAATTTTTTAAAGAATCTGCACTATTCGACGTTATCTTTT